>Ga0207422_1001492_pt1 | contig 45317 bp, 53 predicted proteins | sample MarCyaLeptolynsp_FD_187757 | JGI IMG/M metagenome (GOLD analysis project Ga0207422, IMG submission 187757) | Marine cyanobacterial communities from Panama - species 1 Leptolyngbya sp. (SPAdes) | ecosystem: Environmental > Aquatic > Marine > Unclassified | place: Panama: Panama City | collected... | reverse complement strand
TTGGTTTATTCACCGGAGGTACACATACAAGTGATTGTGGTGAGTTAATTGTTCATCCTAATTTTCCCTCTAATAGTGGTATAACAATAACTAAAATAGCCAATGTCGCCCCGCCACTAGATTAACAAACAGACCATAACAAAGGTATAAACACAATAGCGGTTTGGTTGTTTAAATCAAACTGCTATTGTACTTTTGATAAACTTGCTTAATCAATTAATAACGGCTATCTTTCCGCTACTGCGTTTATACTTGACCGTTGTGCAACAGCTGAAAAACTAACAAAGAATTGAATAAAATAAGTGATGATATGACAAATTACATAGACGGATTTGTACTTCCAATTCCACGAATTCACCTGAAAGAATACAAGAGTGTGGCTGAAAAAGTAGCTGAAATTTGGAAAGAATATGGAGCACTTGAATATTTTGAGTATGTCGGAGAAGATTTGAAATTGGAAGGTACTCGTTCTTTCATTGATGTTGTGGATTTGAAAGAAGATGAAGTAATTATTTTTGGTTGGGTTATTTTCCCTTCCAAAGAGATTCGTGATACAGCAAACAAACAAGTTCCCACTGATTCAAGAATGGCGGAATTAGTTGCCCCGTTAACCGATCCCAACAAATTAATATTTGATGCCGAAAGAATGGTTTATGGAGGATTCCAACCGCTTGTTCAGTCGAATACAAGTGAAGTTGGATAGGCTACAAATTATAACCGTTTGCTATTTCGACAAAAAAACGTTGCACAACATTGCGTATAAGCAATAGCGGGCTCAGTGCTAATTTGAAACGTAAAATTATAAATCAAAGGTCGGTGCTATCTGACAGTTTAGTGGCTTGAAATCCGCTACTGCGTTTATACTAGACCGTTGTGCAACAGCATAAAACAGAACTCCGAAAAAACATTTGTTTCCTAAATAAGAAACTTATATCTTTGTAAAAAGATTTGAATGGACGAACAAAAATTCCGAGTTGAAATTCTAGAAGAAGCTAAATTATTTCTTGACAGTATTGACGAAAAAAGCCGAGAGAAAATAATTTATAACATTTGGAAAGCTCAAAGGACGAATGATAAAGAGGTTTTAAAAAATTGCAAGACGAAATTTGGGAGATTAGGTCTAAATACAACAAAACTTACTTCCGACTTTTTGCCTTTTGGGACAAGACGGACAAAGAAGACACAATTGTAGTTTCAACGCACGGAATTTTAAAAAAGACTGACAAAACACCGAAAAAGGAGATTGAAAAAGCGGAACGAATAAGACAACAGTATTTTAACGAAAAAAAGAAAAGAAAATGAAAACATATAGTTTAGAAGAGTTAACTGACAATTACATCGGGAAAAAAGGAACGAAAAAGCGAGACGAATTTGATAACGAACTTCGACTTGACCTGCTTGGATACGAAATTAAAAAAGCACGAAAAAAAAGAAAGCTGACTCAAGAGCAACTCGGAGAACTTGTGGGAGTCAAAAAAGCACAGATTTCTAAAATTGAAAATAGCGCAACAGACGCAAGATTTTCGACTATTTTAAAAGTATTTAAAGTATTGGGAGCGAAAGTAAAATTTGACGTGGAACTGAATGACCATAAATTAGCATACTAGCCGAAAAAGAATGCCGATTGCACAACATCACCTATAAGACACCTTGCAATTTTACAGTTTCATCATGACAGGGGCTTATTCATATTTGTATGATATTCAGGCAAAACCAATCATTGAAATCGCCGACTATAGCGAAAAGCTGGATGTCGATACTGAAAATGGCATTGTAGTTTTTTTTAAAGCAGACTGCCCGAGAAGCACAAGGCCAGTAGACTATCTCACGGAAAATAAAAAGGATTTTAAGGTTGTTGATATTAAAGCGAGTCAGGAAAACAGGGCATTTATGTATAAGATTTTAAAAGAAAAGCATAGTAAATATAAAGAGCTGTTGATGCCCGTTGTTTTGGTTGATGGATCTGTATTTTATAATTTTGACATTCCCGTAAATTTTAAAAAGATGTTTGATTAGACCGGGGCGGTATTCCTGAGATAAAACTGTAATCTAATCATCCACAATTTTCATTTTCCTAAGTAAAAATGAAGCATTCATATTTTGGGCAATCCCGTTTTTGAGGGTGTAATCAAAATGCAATTCGTCGTCGATGATTTCTGCATCAAAATAGTAGTTTTTGACCTCGTCGTGGTGTTTTTCCACTTCACACAAGCTCAAATCGTGGGTGGCGATGATGCCGGTGGAGTGTGAGGCCACCAGTTTTTCAATGAATTTTTTAGAGCCCAAGGCCTTGTCGGTACTATTGGTGCCTTTTAAAATTTCGTCAAGGATGATGAAGTAGTTGTCTGTGGCGATTTGATCCACGATAAATTTTAAGCGTTTTAATTCTGAAAAGAAATAAGACTCGTCATCGGTCAGTGAGTCTGTGGTGCGCATACTGGTTATGAGCTTAATGGGCGAGTATGCAAAAGCAGAAGCACAAACGGGCAGCCCCACATTGGCCATCACGATACCCAGGGAAACTGTTCTTAAAAAGGTGCTTTTCCCGGCCATATTGGCGCCGGTAATGATAAAAAATTGTTGGTTTTCAATTTTAAAATTGTTTGTCACTGCCTTTGCCGGGTCCAAAAGGGGGTGCACAAAATCACGGGCTTCAATCACGTTTTTAGTTTCGGTAATTTCAGGGAATGTATAAGTTGGGTGATTGAACGTGAAATTGGCCAGAGAGTTGAGTGCATCCATTTCGGCGATAGCTGTAAACCAGTCTTCGGCTTTGTGGGCATAGGTTTTCATCCACTGTTCAATGTGGTAGGACTGGTAGAGATCCCACAGTAAAAACCCATTGGCAAAAATGCCAAATAGCATATTGTTGCGCTGGTCAAGATTGTCCAGTTGATTTGAAAACTTTCGGGCGATTGTGGAGGGCTTCTCATTTTTGACGGCAATTTGACTTTGTAACTCTTTCAATTTCGCTGTAGCGAAACCGGTTTTTTCAATTTGCAAGAGCAAATAGCGGTATTGCTGAAATACATCCTGAATTTTAGAAGATTCTTCAGAAAGTTTATTGATTTTTTTTAAATAAATTCCGGTAATACCCAAACCGATAAAAAACCAAAGTAGCACCTGCTTTAAACCAATAATTTCTGCAAATAATGCCGCAAAAACCCCCACTGAAACTAGCGAAAAAACAAGGGAAAAAATACGCATCATTTTGGGCACAAAAAAGGAATGTGATTTTAAAAGATGAACCACTTCAATAGTAGAAGTTTCAGATTTTGAAATGGAGGCATAGCCGGTAAAATCCTGACGCCAGGCTGCTTTTAGCGCAAGTTCCTTGATGGCATCCTGTTTTTGCAGGATGTTGTCAATGTGGTTACTTTTTAGTTTTTCAGCCAGTTTTTCAGCACCTTCTTTTGTAGCGGTGCGGTTGAGGTATTGGTAAAAGGAAGCTTTGCCAAACAAATCAATATCCTGACTGTAATAGTGGAAATTGTCCTGAAATTCATTGCCTTCAGGAAAGTCAAGGACGTCCCGATTTAATGCTTTGAGTTCTTTTTTGTTAAGGCGAATGAGTTCCTGAAATAATTTCTTTTGAAAAGTGAGGTCGCTGTGACGCGAAATCAAAAACACAAACAACGCACCGCCAACAAGAATCACAGCTATCACGCCCCGGGCATCTCCAAAAAAGAAATACACTCCATAACACATCAACACAAACAACGCCAACCTTAGCATGCTGGAAGCAAACAACTTTTTTTTGATGCTTTTAAGTTGCTTTTGAAAGCTGTCGATTTGAGAAGTATAAAATCTGTGCGGATCCTGAGCCATGAGTAGTATTTAAAAGCCCCGAAATTACAGCTAAAATTACAAATTGGCTAATTCAGCTTGTAGTTTTTTGGTAAGGCTTGCAACTATCAAATTATAGGAATGGTCAATTAATTCCAATATCATTTTATCTGTTACATCCTGATTAAAGGCCACAGTATTCCAGTGTTTTTTGCTCATATGATAACCGGGAATAATTGCGACATACTGCGCCCGCAATTCTTCGGCCCAATCGGGGTCGCATTTTAAATTGATGGAATAGTCGCCTGCCTCCCATTTTTTCAACGAAGTGAGTGCAAACATTTTTCCCATTACTTTAAAAACCAAAGTGTCTTGGTCAAAGGGAAATTCTTCTGTGACCCCTTTTTTGCTGATGCAGTAGTTGCGGTATGATTCAATGTTCATTTTAATATTGTTTTAATCGTCACTTCGACAGGCTCAGTGACCGGACGACAGGCTCAGTGACCGGACGACAGGCTCAGTGACCGGACGACAGGCTCAGTGACCGGACGACAGGCTCAGTGACCGGACGACAGGCTCAGTGACCGGACTTTCCGGACCCTGAGCTTGTCGAAGGGTCAAATTGTGTATAGTTTTTACTATATTTTATTAATTCATCTAATTTACCCTTCATTAATGCTTCTTTCTTTTTTCTACTCCAACCTTGAATTTGTTTTTCTCTGTAAAAGGCTTCATCAATCCTTGAATATTCTTCATAATAAATCAATGTTACCGGAAGTCTTTTTCGAGTGTGATTTGATCCAATCCCATTATTATGTTCCATCAATCGTTTATCTATGTCCTTAGTGCTACCGGTATAGTAACTTCCATCAAAACATTTTAAGATGTACATGTAACCTTTCATTTTGTTATAGTTATAAGTGTCACTTCGACAGGCTCAGTGACCGGACGACAGGCTCAGTGACCGGATACGACAAACTCATTGACTGAACTTTTCGGACCCTGAGCCGGTCGAAGGGTCATTTCCAATTTCCCCCAAATGTGTAAACTTAAATCCTTTTTCATATTTCAATCCGTAGCCAAATATTCTGTCCATTGCGGCGTGTGAAAACAGCATCACACCGATGAGTTGTGTGACATTAGATTGAAAATAAATGCCCAGTAGGTAAACCAAAACAGCAATACCGCGGTGGTGAAACAAATTATATGTAAAAGCTCCGGTTTTATTTCCGAAAAGATAGCCCGCCATACCAATATCAGGAGCAAGTATCAAAACCAAAAACCACCACCAGACACTCGGTAGCTGAGCGAAAAGGAAAATGCCTAAAAGGAATAAGGCGAGTTCTTCGAGTTTTAGGGTTGTTTTCATGGCTATTTCAAATTTTTTATTTCAAATTTCAAAATATTATTAGAAGCTCATCTTTAACCTCTATTAACTCAAAACTTCAAACAACACCGGCTTGCTTGGCGAAGCATCATTGACAAACGAGGCCATTTGTAAATTCAGAAAATAAGTACCGTCTTTGATGTCGTTTTTCACATAAATAAATTCGGTGATGGTGGCGGTTTTCCGGGGGTTATCAGGATAATTCCAAAACGCGCGGTGTGCGAGTAATTCGCCATCGTCCTTTTCACGATCCACCGAGGGCAGGTCAATCAACAAATGTTCCACGCCAATTTCCCTTAAAAATAAAGCGGCATCCTCCAGTAAATATGGCCAGTTGGTATGTGAGTATTGTTTGGAACGTTTTTCTAAAGTATTCGGAATGGTGCGAATGACAATGGCTTGTGGTGTTGCGCCTTTTAATGCCTTTTCGATTTGCTTTTTGGAAATGACTTTATCTTCTTTCCCAAAAGTTTCAGGGGCGACAGTGATGACTTCTGCCAAGAAAAAAAACTGTTTCAACACCTTGTTCACCGAGTAAAATTCTTCAGAAATATGCCCGTAGCACTCTGTATGGGTGCCATGTGCGTGTGGATTGAATTGAATGTTATTAAAATTGATGGAAGCACCTTCACTCACTTTGGCAATCCAGCCGTCATCTTCCACCGGCTGTATTTTGGGTTCGTCGATGTACCAGGCATTGGGGTTTTTTTTGTTGGCAACCAACGGGATGGATATGTCAAGGGGTTTTGATAAGTCGATGGTGTAAGTGTTGTTATTGTGGTGAATTGTCGTCTTCATGCTGTACTTGTTTCAGCATCTTATCGTGCTGAGGTTTTGTTTTTTTGTTTTTGTTTCAGCATCTTTTTATGCTGAGGTCTAAATTTAATTAAATGTGGATTTGCAACTATAACTCCAAATATAAATCTTTTAATTCTGGATTTACAATCTTAATTAGATTCCATTTCCATTCTTTATGCCAATTTTATAATTGTTTTTCTCTTCTGAAGGCATCTCGATAATCCTCAAATTGTTCATAATAGAGCAATATAGAGGCATTATATTTTTTTGTAAATAATGCTCCAACTTTAGATTTATGGTCTTCAACTCTTTTTATTAAATCCCTTGTAGCGCCAACATAAAGAACTGTTTTGTTTTTATTCGAGAGTATATAGGTATATCCTTTTGGCATTTTAAATTAGTTGAGAACAACTAATTTATCAAAAAAACTTAAATTCTGAAACAAGTTCTACCGACTCTGAAACAAGTTCTACCGACTCTGAAACAAGTTCTACCGACTCTGAAACAAGTTCTATGGACTCTGAAACAAGTTCTATGGACTCTGAAACAAGTTCTATGGACTCTGAAACAAGTTCAGAGTGAACAAATCACTCGCCAATCCATCACTCAAAAATTTACCTTTTTTAGTCACCAGCAAGGTGTCGTCGTCTAGATAGAGGAGGTGTTCTTCAATGTGTTTTTGGGCTTGTTGCAACAAATATTCTTTGTATTTACTGCCAAAATCCTGCTCCACCCGATTCACAGAAACACCCCAAATAGTGCGCAAGCCGGTCATGACATATTCGTTGTAGCGGTCTGTGGTAGTAAGGGTTTCAGTTTCTGAGGGGATTTCTTCTTTTTCGATGGATTTGATGTATAAGCTGTTGTTTCTCACATTCCAGCTGCGGTTGTTGCCGTCATAAGAGTGTGCAGACGGGCCAATGCCCAGATAGGGTTTCCCCTGCCAATAGGCCGTGTTGTTTTTGCTGAAAAAACCTTCTTTTCCGAAATTTGACAATTCATAATGCACAAATCCTTTTCGCGTAAGCGTGTCAATCAAAGTATGAAAATGGGTTTCAGCGAGTTCGTCATCAATGGGCGCTACAATGCCTTTTTTGATGAAATTTTCCAAGGCTGTTTTTGGTTCCACGGTAAGGGCATAACTGGATATATGAGGAATTCCAAAAGAGAGTGCTTTTTCAATGTTTTGTTTCCAGCGGTCGTTGCTCATCCCCGGAACGCCATAAATTAAATCGAGGGAAATATTATCAAAATACCGTCTAGCCAAAGTCAAACATTGTTCTGCTTCACTGGCACTGTGGGCGCGGTTCATCAATTTCAAATCTTCCTCAAAAAACGACTGTATCCCAATACTCAAGCGGTTTATGGGCGAATCTGCCAGTTGTTTGATTTTTTCTTCGGTGAGGTCGTCGGGGTTGGCTTCGAGGGTTACTTCGACAGGCTCAGCAACCAGATAGTTATTGTAAATTGTTTTGAAAATTTGCTCGAGTTCCTCACTAGTTAATAAACTGGGTGTACCACCACCAAAATAGATGGTTTCCACTGTGCCTGGGAGTTCGTTTTTTCGAAGAATCAATTCTTTGCAAAGCGCATCAACCAACTCACTTTTCTTGTTCAACGAGGTCGAAAAATGAAAGTCGCAGTAGTGACAGGCTTGCTTGCAGAAGGGAATATGGAGGTAGATTCCGAATCCACCCCCAGTCTTCTGCTCTTTGGGGGAGAGAAGTTTTTTTGATTTTTTTATCGAGTTATCCATTTTATCCTCCGCAAATATCTCCTTCAGGTTTAATAATATTTTCAAGAATTGAAATTCTGATATCTATGTATTCTTTAAGAAAAAAATAATAACACATATCAAATGAACTTCCATAAATAATATGTCTGTTTTCCCAATTTTCAAAAGATGGGAACTCGACTTGAAACTGTTCATTTACAAAATTTTCCCAAGTCTCTTCTGTTTTTTCAAATGATAAAAGAAATTGGGTATCATTTTGATGATGTTTTTTAATCTCTAAAACTATAGAATCTTTAATTTTTAGAGATTTTGAATACTCATTCATAGCTGTCTGAGTAATTTCTAGTTGAGTTTGTCCGATACTATTTAAAGTATATAGGCAAATACTGATTAGAAGGACCCTTTTCATAGTTTAGCCAATTTTATCCTGATTTTGTTTCACAAACGCCCCCCAGCCCGTGTAGCTTTTTTCACCGGTGGTTTTGCCCATATTGTAAAAGTGGCATACGGCAGCTGCGAGTCCGTCGGTGGAGTCGAGGTTTTTGGGGAGTTCTTTGAGTTCCAAAAGGCTTTGCAGCATCTTGGCGACTTGTTCTTTACTGGCGTTTCCGTTGCCGGTGATGGCCATTTTGATTTTCTTTGGGGAATATTCGGTAATGGGTATTTGTCGTGAGAGTCCGGCGGCCATGGCGACGCCTTGTGCTCTTCCCAACTTGAGCATAGACTGCACATTTTTACCGAAAAATGGAGCTTCAATAGCAATTTCATCAGGATGGTGTGTGTCGATGAGTTCAATGGTGCGTTCAAAAATAATTTTTAGTTTGACATAATGGTCATCATATTTTTTAAGTTGCAATTCATTGAGTTGGAGAAAGTGCATCTTTTTTTTCACCACTTTGATGAGTCCAAACCCCATTATGGTGGTTCCGGGGTCGATGCCTAATATAATTTTTTCTGTATTCAAGAAATGTAGTACTTTGGTTACTGCTTATGGGTACCTACAAATCTAAACAATATCTATTTGTCCTGCTAAAAGTAATCGTGGTAATTGCGGCTTTGGGGTTTATTTACTTTCGTATAAAAAGTCAAGGCTCCATTTTCTGGTTAGATTTTAAAGCCCAGCTTTTGAGTTCGCGATTGTTTACCATCCAAAATATCTTATTGGTGATTGGTTTGAGTGTTCTTAACTGGGTTTTTGAAGCTTTGAAATGGCAGGTTCTTGCAAAAAAAATAAAAAATAGTACCTTTTCTGAAAGCGCAAAACAGGTTTTAATGGCGCATACTTCATCGATTTTCACGCCTTTTAAAATGGGCGAATATGGTGCAAAAACACTCTTTTTTGATAAAAAACAGGCAAAAAAAGTCGTTTTTTTAAACTTTTTAGGCAATATGGCGCAATTGTGTGCTACCTTGGTTTTTGGAATTGTGGGGCTGTTTTTCTTTATAAAATGGAATTTCCCGCAATGGTTGTTATTGTATTCTTTTTTTGTGGGTCTGGGATTCCTTTTATTTTTTATCGGAAAGCGTTGGACTGCCTTTAGAAACTTAAAAATCAAAGGGTTTTCCCTCCAAAAGATAACTAATTTCGTTAAAAGCATCCCGACAAACGACCAATTAAAAGTCCTCACTTTCAGCTTTTTGCGCTATGTGTTTTTCTCGTTTCAGTTTTGTTTTTTGCTTTCTTTGTTAACGTCTGTTTCCTGGGTTGCCGTTTTGCCATTGGTTTTTACGATGTATTTGCTGAGCAGCGCTTTGCCGGTCTTGCAATTGTTTGATTTTGCGGTGAAAGGCGGCATTGCGGTTTTGGTTTTTAGTGCGATTCCGGCGCAAATAGTTGTTTTGACTGCTTTCATCATGTGGTTTTTGAACGCAATGATACCGGCATTGGCGGGATCCTGGTTTGTACTTTCGTTTGACACAAAAAAACTTTTAAAACCGGTTAGATAATGATTTGGTTTCTCCTCATATCCATAGGTCTTTATGTTGTTTTAATGCTGTTTTTTGGTATTGGACTCTTTCGGCTAAAAACCTTTGCCTTGCAAAAAGTAAAGCCTACAACCAAGTTTACTTTGATTATACCGTTTCGCAATGAAGCTGAAAACCTTCCGGCATTGATGCAATCTATTTCTAAATTGAACTATCCGGAAAAACTTGTTGAAGTGCTATTGCTTAATGATGCTTCAGAAGATGATTCGGTGGTTGTGATTCAGCAATTTATGTTGAAAAGAAAACCTTCCGGTTGGGCTATACTCGATAATGAACGCAGGAGCGATTCGCCAAAAAAGGACGCCATCACCCTGGCCGTTTCCAAAGCAAAACACGACTGGATTTTCACGACAGATGCCGATTGTATTCTTCCCGAAAACCTCTTAAACAATCTGAATTTCTTTATTCAAAACACATCATCCAAAATGATTGCCGGGCCTGTTTTAGCACTTCCCGAAAACCGATTTTTTGTGAGTCATTATCAGTTTTTGGAAAGCCTCACACTTGCCGGTGTGACGATGGGTGGGTTTGGAATAGGCAAACCTTTGATGTGCAACGGAGCCCATTTGGCATATGAAAAATCAGCATTTGAGGCTGTCAATGGTTTTGAAGGCAATTATCATATTGCCAGCGGTGATGATTTGTTTTTACTGGAAAAGATGCAGGCAGCGTTTCCCAGAGAAGTTCATTTTTTAAAAAATAAAGAGCAAATTGTGTACACAAAAACCGAATCAAACTGGTCTGCTGTTGTAAACCAGCGAGTGCGGTGGGCAGCAAAAACATCAGTATATAAAAATATGTTCAGCAAATGGACCGGTTTTATTGTTCTTGTGGCCAATGTGAGTTTGCTTATAGCTTTTGTTATGCTTTTTAAATCTGAAAGCGGGCTGTTTTTTTTGATGCTAATTTTTGTAAAATGGGGTGTTGATGAGATTTTTATCTATCAGGCAAATACTTTTTTTAAGCGCGAAATTCACTGGTTGTACCTGAGATTAATGGCCTTTTTATATCCATTTTTGACCACATATATCGCTTTTAGGGCTTTGTTTGGAAATTACAAATGGAAGGGGAGAACCTTTAAAAAATAGTTTTTAAATCGATTTATTTTTTACCTTAGCTAAAATTATGCCCTATGGCCCATAATGGGCATTTAAAATGAAAGGTCATTGCCAAACGACTTAAATTATGCTAAACCAAAGGTTTATTAATTTTTATACTATGAAAGCCCTAAAAAATTTATTCATCGTTTTTGTTTTTCTTTTTGCTACAACCACTTTTGCTCAGGAAAGCTATACTGTTAACGGGAACAGCTATTCTCTTCAAACAGAAGTAGAAGGACCTTTGACTTTACTGTGGAATGTCATTGACAACGAGTACCGTTATTTTGCCAAAAAGGGGAATGAAATCGTCGAGTTATCAAACACCCGTGTTGATGGTAAATACCAGGAAGAATACAAGCAAACTTTAGCTCAACTCACAGCAGATTTTCCTGTTGATGCTTCAAGAACCAATTTGACTTTGGTGGGTTTACGATCTTACTTTAACCAATACAACAAATTAGCAGACACCAATTATGTAGAGCGAAGTACTAGTGTTGATTTGGAAACTCGTTTAGGTGCTTTTGGCGGAATTTCTAATAACAATTCAACAACAAACCCCGAGAATGTTTTTGCGCCTTTACTGGGTGTTGAGTTTGAAGTCACAGACAATGAAATGCTAAAAAGACACGCTCTTGTATTGCAATTTCGTCACTCCTTTGAAGCGAAAGATTATGATTTAACCTTCTCACAATTTGCTTTAAATTACAGATTTAAATTTATTCACAATGAGCGCCTTTCTGTTTTCGCGCAAGCGAAATTTTTCACCTTAACCTTTAGCAAGCTGGCTGAGGATAATCTAGAAGGACTGGAAGAATTGTCAAAAACTTCCTTAAACGCCCCCATAGGCTTAGGGCTTGGGATGGATTACAAATTGGGTAATGGATATTTGACTCTTGGATTGAATGACCTTGTCTCACCGGGTCTTGATACCAATGACGAGTTCTCAGTAGATGTCACTTTGGGATATAAGTTTATATTGTAAAACTATTCTGTTTTTATTACCAAAGGCAAGACAAAAGCTGTATTTACCGGAATACCTCTTTTTAGAGCCGGAGCCATCTTAGGTAAAGCCGAAATGCTTTCATAAAGATGGTTTTGCAACTCAGGGAAGCTATCAAAGGTTAGGGAGTCCCCTGAAATTTCTGTGATAAAAATATCGCTGTCTTTTGAAATGCTCAAGTGAATTAAAAGCGTGTCATCTATCTCAATACTGCTCACATATTCTTGGTTAATTATAAAGCCTTTTAGATAATTGTGCAAGGTAGTTTCAAAACAACGCTGCTGATTGATTTTAGGTTCACTTTCATCACACTCAGGAAAAAGGGGGTAGGTATCAACCTCAGTCCAGTTGATGGTTTTTAGCTCTTCTTCCAGAAACTCTTGTGAGGTTTTTTTTTGGTTTAAAACCGAATCACAGGAACCCGATAGTACCACAAAAAATAATAAAAAGACACACGATTTCATTTCGCCTCATAGTTTGACGAAAATTACAATTTTTTAAGGGAATATAGAAAAACTTTTAAAACTATGATTACTTTTAGATTCCTATGGGTTTGGTGAAATAAATTAATTAGACATAATATGGATTTCTTTTTTTAAGTCTGTGATTCGCTGTGCTGCAAGTAGTCGAAAACGCCCTGTTTCACCAAATTTTTTCATATAGTCTTCATAAAGTTTTAAAACCGAGTTTTTGTCTTGATAATAGTTGTCTGAAGCAACAGCAATATTATAATAAAAACGTTCATTTTCCGGATATTTTTTGGAAGCTTCCCTTATGATTTCAAAGGCTTTTTTATAGTTTTTTTGGCGGCGGTGGAGCTCATATAAAGAATTGAATTCTTGTTCCAGTTGAGGTTCTTTTAGGAACATGGCGATTTCAAGATGTCTTTCTGCTTTTTCATAATACTGCAATGCCATAAAGGCTTGTGAAATTTCAAAATGAGTTTGCGGGTTTTTATCATCATATTCATTGATGGCGACAGTATAATGCGCTATCGATTTTTCAAAATTCATCACCTGTGCATATGCATAACCCAGTTTTTGATATACATTTTCAGAAGGTCTGTTCAGTTCTAAAAGTTTGTTATAGCTTTCAATGGCATTATGGAAATCCTTTTGATAAAAGTGATTGAGGGATTTGAGGTTCCAGAGTTGAAAATGAGTGTCGTCTATTTTTAAAGCCTGTTTTACAATAGTATCGGCTTGCTCATAAAACTTGTATTTTATTTTGTTAGTAACTACTTTAACAGCCGCCGGCAGATGATTTGGGTCTAACCTGTAAGCTTTTTCAAAAAAGTCAGCCGCCAAACTATCGTTTAGATGCTCATTCAATAACCCCATTTGATAAGGGAAGTTAGGATTTAAAGAGTCTGAGGCTATCAATGTGATTAAAATCTCCTCAGCTTGCTTATTTTTTGCTGTTTTTCTAAGCAATTTTGAATACTCATAAGCCAATAAAATATCTTCAGGAAATCTTGTAAACAACTTTTTATAATGTGCTAAGGCGCTTTTTAAATTTCCGGTATGCTCATAGCTTTTGGCAAGTTTGAGTTGTTGTTCTTTGCTTTCGGGCAGTTGTTTGAGGTGCTGAATCGCTTTGCTATAATTGCCCAAGGCGTAATAATTTTCTGCAAGCGATTTGTAATTTTGGGCTTGCGCCGAAATCGAAATAAAAATTAAAAAACAACAATACAGGGATTTCATTTCAAACAATTGTAAAGATGAAACCTGTCCTGTTTTTAAAACAGGACAGGTTTATATACTACTCGTCTTGAGATCTTACTTCAAATATGATGGGCAAAGAATAACTCACACCCACTTCTTTTCCGTTGTGTTCGCCGGGTTTCATTTGTGGAATTAGATTCATTACTCTCTCGGCTTCCTCCACTAAGGCTTTATCGGGGCTTCTTGCTATGATATCACTGGCATTTCCGTCTTTGTCAATTTTGAATTGAACGGTAATGCGCTGTCTTCCTTCTAACCCTATTTTTTTACCAATTGCAGTGTCAAAATTTTCAGACACCAGTTGAGTTATTTTATCAGCAAAACATTGTTTGCGTTCTTCATTGGTGCTTAGGTTTTCACAACCCGGATAAACCGGCACTTGATCAATGACTGCAAAAGGCACATCATTGATTGCATTTTTGCTGAACCTGATGGTGTCAACCATCATAACAGGTTTCCCGGATTTCTCAGCCTCAGCTGTTGTCTGAGATTCTTTTTCTTCACAAGAGGTGACACATAACATTGCCGTCATAACAGGCAACAACATTAAATACTTAATTAACTGTGTTTTCTTTGATTTTGATTTTTGTAACATAACGATTCGTTTTTTGATTAATGAATGATTGAAAAAGGTATTGATGAATGAAATATGTTGGGTTTGAAAAACTTCTGTGAGTAAGTTTTGATAGTAGGTTTTTTTATCTGTTGTGGCAATTGCTTGTGTGTCCGCAATATATTCATGAAGTATGGCAACCCGGTTTTGAAAAAAATATATCAGTGGGTTGAACCAAAACAAAATGCGCAGTACTTCAAAATAAAGCAAGTCCACATAATGCTTTTGCCGGACGTGCACCAGCTCGTGGGAGATGATGTGTTTTTTGGCGGTTATATCCAGGTTTTCCCCAAGAAAAATCAGGTTTACAAATGAAAACGCATCGGTGCTATTGGGCAAATGGATGAGGGTTGTGTTTTTAAAGGTTTCAGGTTTTCCTTTTCGCTTAAGCGAACTAATTTTATAGAGTTTCCAAAGAAAAAATGCAACACTAACAACTATTCCAACAAGTACAATCATTCCAAAAGCAGAGATTCCGGAAGTTGCAGTCGCTAATGTGTTTTGAGCAGTATCAGGAGTTGCGCCCAGTGTTATTTCAGGTAAAGTGATTTCTATATTTTGGGGTATAGTGGTTTTCAGTGCCGGTATTTTAATAAATGGTAACACCAAAGCAATCAAAGGTGTGATACACAAATACAGCCGGTTCCATTGAAAAAAGGTTTCTTTTTTGAGCAGCAATTCATAAACCGCGAGAAACAGAAATTGAAAAACGATGGTTTGTATGATATAGTTTGTCATTATTTCTCTTCTTTATTGATTTGCTCTAAAATTTCTTGCAGTTCCTTAGTGGAAACGTCGTTGTTTTTTACAAAAAAGGAAACCATACTTTTAAAGGAGCCTTGAAAGTAATTGTCCATTAGTTTGTTCATGGTTTGGTTGCTATAGGTCTCCTTTTCCACTGCCGGAAAATAAATGTGACCGCGACCTTCTTTTCTATAATCGACAAATCCCTTGCTTTCTAAAATGCGAACAATGGTTGATACCGTGTTGTAAGCCGGTTTGGGTTCGGGAAATTCATCCATGATGCTGGCAACATTAGCTTCCTTCAAATCCCAAAGGATCTGCATCACTTCTTCTTCTGCTTTTGTAAGTTGTTTCATGGTTTGTCCTCCCCCGTCCCCTCCTAAAGAGGGGAATTGTGACGGGTGTTTTTTAAATTAATAAGAAACTTGATTGCAAATATAACTAAATTTTTAGTTTAAACTAATTTATTAGTTGTTATTTTTTATGTAACAAAAAATAGTATCTTCGACTTACATTCATAAAAAATGTATGGACATCTTATTAATCTGCATAGGGTTTATTTTCATGCTTGTGGGTATTTTGGGAAGTATTTTGCCGGTTTTGCCGGGAGTTCCCATTAGCTGGTTGGGTTTGTTGATGATTTATCTCACGCCCTCTGTGCCTATGGATTGGGTGTTTTTGAGTATCACTTTGGTTTTGGCAATCTTCCTTTATATTTTAGATTATATCATTCCTGCCATTGGGACCAAGCGTTTTGGCGGAAGTAAAGCCGGTGCCTGGGGTGCAATCATTGGTCTTTTTGTGGGTATCATAGCACCAATTCCTTTAGGAATTTTAATTGGTCCTTTTGCCGGGGCGCTCATAGGTGAACTTCTTGTTAATAAAACCGAAGGCAAACAAGCCTTAATAGCTGCTTTTGGCTCATTTGTGGGGTTTCTGGCTTCTACGTTTATGAAGCTCTTTGCCTCTTTTGTTTATTTGGGATTGTTTATTTATAAAGTATGGGCTTACAGAGATTTGCTGTTTTAAAGCCAAAACGTTTTTTCTTCAATACTGCTTTTGCGAAGACCTTCGGGTAATGGTTCATCATAATTGCCCATATAGAAAAAGCCGAGGCAACTTTCGCCCGGCGAAAAATCAAAAAACGCGTGCATATGTTTTATCAATCCTGGCGAACTCCAATATGCACCAATATTCAACTCGGTGCAAACGAGCCACATATTTTGAACGGCCATGGCCGTAGCGGCAACTTCTTCCCATTCAGGCAAAGATTCCTTAGGGTCCCGTTGCATGCAAATGGCGATAATACAAGAAGCTTTGGTGGGGTTTTCTTTGAGTTTGTTGTATTGAAATTCAGAAAAATTAAGGGTAGTGGCCTTGTATTTTTCGGCTAAAAAACTTCCTAATTTTTCTAAACTTTCCTCTTGCAGTACTTTAAATCGCCAAGGCTCCGTTCTTTTATGGGTTGGAGCCCAATTGGCTGCTTCCAGGACTTGAAGAATTTGGTCCTTTGAAATGGGATTTTGATTGTATTGTACAGGAAAAACGGCTCTTCGGCGTTTGATGAAATCTAGAATCATAATTTAGTTATTGAAATTTAAAGATATGAAAAATGAAGCTAAGGTTTTTTTAAATTTCTTTAGATGTAAGTCTTCAGACAAATCTTTCTAAAGAGCAAAAACAAAAAAAGCTCTACTCACAAAGGCGAAAAGCTTCTCATCGGCTCTATCCCCAAGTTTACTTGGGGACCTTTCCGCCTTAGGATTTACAACACAACTTCTTTATTCCCAGTACAAAGTGTATTTGGGATGACAAGTAGGCATTAGATTATACATTAAGAATGTTTTTAGGCGACTTAATAAGTTGTTGAATTTGAGAATGGCTATATTTTTTTAAAACTTTTTCTCTATTTAAAGCTAGCTTTTTTGTTTCTAATAATTCAATATATACTAATTTCCAGGGCCCTTTATTCTTGGTGTAGTTGCTCTCGTTTTTATTGTGGGAGATTAACCTTTTGTAAGGGTCTGTTGAATACCCTCTATAATATTTAGAAGTATTTTGACTAAAAATTATGTAAACGTAGTGTTCCATTTGAAACTAGTTTAAACAAAAAAAGCTCTACGCAATAATGCGAAAAGCTTCTCATCGGCTCTACTACAAGCCTTTCCCCAAGTTACTTGGGGACAACACAACTTCTTAACGGCTACTAAGCGTAACCTAAGTTGCGGTCTGGACGGGACTCGAACCCGCGACCCCCTGCGTGACAGGCAGGTATTCTAACCAACTGAACTACCAGACCAAAATAAACTTTATTCTTGACAACAGTCAAGTACAACCAAGGTTGCTTTATTTTGCTTTTTTGAACGTGCCAGTCTAAAATTTCAGACTGATTGCTTATTAGCGAGGGCAAATATACACCCTATTTTAGTTTACGCAAACAAATTTTTAAAAAAAGATACAATCTTTAAGTGAACTTTTGTCTTTCAATTAAATAAGTAGTCAATATTTTTGAAAAGCCTGCGTTGATATCGGCTTCTACATATTTGATGCGGTATTGTGCACACTTGAGCTTAAGCTCTTTAAAATAAGACGAAACTGCTTTTTCATAATTTTCTTTAATCGTGTCAGGATAGACATTGATAAAGTCGCCCGTTTCCACATCCACAAATTTCCGGGGCTTATTATCATAATCAAAACGCAATTCTTTGCTCTTATCGATGGTGTGGAAGAGAATGACCTCGTGCTTGTTATATTTCAAATGCTGCAAGGCTTCAAACAATTTTTCCTCATCCAGATTGTCCTGAAACATATCAGAAAACAAAAACACCAGTGAGCGTCGTTTCATTTTTTCGGCAATCAAATGCAGGAATTGATAGGTTTCTGTTTTTTTGTCTTTGGATTTTGTGATGACGGCTTCATTCAATTTATCCAATAACATTTGGTGATGACGTTCACTACCTTTTTCAGGAGCGTAAAATTCATACTCGTTGGAATAAATACTTAAACCCACAGCGTCGCGTTGTCTTTTAAGCAAATTCATCACCGCAGCACCGGCCAAAGCCGAAAAAGCAATTTTATTTAAAGAAGTAATACTGAACTCCTTTTTTTCGGGGTAGTGCATCGAGGTGGAGTTGTCTAAAATGAGGTGGCAACGCAAATTGGTTTCCTCTTCATAACGCTTGGTAAAAAGCTTGTCGGTTTTTGCAAACAGTTTCCAATCGATATGTTTGGTGCTTTCGCCGGAATTATAGACTTTATGCTCTGCAAATTCTGAAGAAAACCCATGAAACGGACTCTTATGCAAACCCGAAATAAACCCTTCCACCACCTGTGTAGCGAGGAGCTCCAGGTTTTTAAAACCTGTTATTTCATTGATTTGAGTTTGAATGTCCATTTCTAATGAATGAACCCTCAGGGTTTTAAACCCTGAAAGGGTTGGTTTAATCTTTAATTACTTTATCAACAATACCATAATCGACTGATTCCTTGGCATCCATCCAGTGGTCACGATTGAAATCTTTCAGGATTTTTTCTACATTTTGGCCACAATTTTCGGCCAGTATTTTTGCGCTAAGTTCTTTGATTTTTAAAATTTCCTGGGCAGTGATTTCAATATCACTTGCGGGACCACGTGCACCACCACTGGGTTGGTGAATCATCACACGGGCATGGGGTTGGATAAACCTTTTTCCTTTGGTTCCGGCAGAAAGCAAAATAGAGCCCATAGAAGCAGCAAAACCGGTACAAATGGTAGAAACATCACTTTTTAAAGACTTCATACAATCATAAACAGCAAAACCGGAAGTCACATATCCTCCCGGACTGTTGATATATAAATGAATGTCTTTTTTTTCGAGTGCATCGAGATACATCAGGCGGTCAATGACGTGCTTTGCAGAATCATCATCTACCTGACCCCAGAGAAAAACTTTTCTTTCCTCCAGTAATTTGCTGTCTATTGTGTCTTGTACTTTAATAACTTTACTCATTGTTTAAATTTTTTCTAAAATTAAAAAAAGGTTTAACAACTTGCTAAACCTTTTCATTTAATTTAATAACCAAATACTAAAGAAGCGCATCTAAGGCTTCAGCATAGGTGGTTTTTGGAGCAACACCCACTTGACGTCCCACAACCTCTCCATTTTGGAAAACCAATACAGTGGGGATGTTTCTTACGCCAAATTTTGCTGCAAACTCTTGGTTTGCATCTACGTCAACTTTGCCGATAATGGCTTTTCCTGCGTAGTCATTACTGAGTTCATCAATGATGGGTCCCACCATTCTACACGGGCCACACCAAGCTGCCCAGAAATCTACCATTACGGGTTTATCGCTTTTTAACACCGTTTCTTCAAACGTTGCATCTGTTATTTCTAATGCCATAATATTTATTTTTAATAGTTTACAAATTTAGTCAAAATAGTTGCTAAAACTTACAAAATCCAAATCAGTTTTGGTTATAAACACATCAATGAATATTATTTTAATTGAGTTTATACAAAAAACTTTCCTTGTCAAGGGCATTGAGAAGTTCTTGCGAAATTTGAATTTTTTGTTTTCTACTGCTCAACTGCAACTGAATGTTTTCTTCGGGTTCATAAAAATAAAAATCAAGTGAATGTTTTCCTTTATGAGATTTCAAGAGATTTTTTAAGGTTTCAACCTGTGCATCGAGTACCTCATCCATTTTTAACTGAATGGTTAGCCTTTTAGAATTGTTTTCTAAAATATCTTGCAACAATTGAATGGATGTAAATTGAATGCGGGTATCTGTTTTTTCTCCGGTCTTTTTATCAATCCAACCTTCTTTGGCAAATACCCTGCAAAACAAGAAGCCATTGGGAATTAAAAAATGGCGAAATTTAAGGTATTCTTCCCCAAATATTCTAAACTCAAAGGAATCGCTGTAATCCTCAATGATAAATGAAGCCCAGCCTTTTCCGTTTTTGGAAACCCGATGTTGCACCTCGGTAACGACGCCTCCAAAAATAAGCTCCTTGTTGATGAAACTGTCTAGATTGTAAAAATCAGCAATTCGGTTTCTGCAAAAGGTGTTTATTTCGGTTTTAAAATCATCTAGCGGATGGCCTGAGATATAGATTCCCACCACTTCTTTCTCCAATTTGAGTTTTTTCATCGTGCCCCACTCTTCACAGGGAGGCACTTCGGGTTCCGGAATCTGAACATCACTGGCTTCCCCAAACAAACTTATTTGTGAAGAGTTTTCATTCTCCTGAAACTTTGCTGCATAACGCAGGACTTTTTCAAGAAAAATAACGCCATCACCTTCATCGTGTAAGTACTGTGCGCGGTGGTTATCAAAACTGTCAAAGCCGCCGGCTAAAGCCAGGTTTTCAAAAGCTTTTTTATTTGCCGACCTTAAATCGATGCGTTTTGCTAAATCAAAAACCGATTTGTATTTACCTTCTTTTCGGTTTTCAACAATGGTTGCAACGGCATTGCCCCCCACACCTTTTACTGCGCCCATTCCAAACCGAATTGCACCTTGATCATTTACCGTAAATTTATAGAATGATTCATTGACATCGGGTCCCAAAACCTGTAAGCCCATTCGCTTGCATTCTTCCATAAACTTTGTTACCTCCTTGATGTCGTTCATATTGTTTGAAAGAACGGCTGCCATATATTCTGCAGGATAATTGGCCTTTAAGTAGGCGGTTTGATACCCAATCCACGCATAGCAAGTGGAATGTGATTTGTTGAACGCATAGCTTGCAAAGGCTTCCCAGTCTTTCCAGATTTTTTCAAGAGTCTCAACAGGGTGACCATTTTGTGCACCTCCTTCGAGAAATTGAGGTTTCATTTTTGCGAGCACATCAGAGAGTTTTTTCCCCATTGCTTTTCGCAATACATCAGCATCACCTTTGGTGAATCCTGCGAGTTCTTGTGATAACAACATTACTTGCTCCTGATAGACGGTAATACCATAGGTTTCCTTTAGGTATTTTTCCATGATGGGGAGGTCATAGGTGATTTCTTCCTCCCCGTTTTTTCTTCTTATGAAGCTGGGAATATATTCAATAGGACCCGGGCGATAAAGGGCATTCATAGCGATTAAATCTGCAAAAACAGTGGGTTTGAGATCTTTCATATATTTCTGCATTCCGGCAGATTCATATTGGAAGGTGGCTACAGTTTCCCCGCGTTGAAAAAGTTCGTAGGTTTTTTCATCGTCAAGCGGAAAACTGTCGGGGTCAAGATCGATGTTTCTTTTGATTTTTACCAATTCAACAGCGTCTTTAATAATAGTAAGGTTTTTCAGTCCTAAAAAGTCCATTTTCAGGAGTCCGGCTTCTTCGACGACTGAGTTGTCAAACTGGGTGACATAGAGGTCTGAGTCTTTTGCGGTTGCCACCGGAACATAATTGGTGATATCGCCTGGTGTAATAATGACTCCACATGCATGGATACCTGTATTTCTTACAGAACCTTCTAAAATTCGCGCTTGATTGATGGTTTGCGCCTGCAGGTTATCGCCTCTGGAAATGGTAATCAATTCATTCACTTTTTCGAGATCCTCAGCACGGAATGCTTTGCGAAGTTCACTTTCAGAATAACCAAAAATTTTGTGAAGTTTCGTCATGGCCGGCATTAGTTTGGCGATGCGGTCTGCATCTCCCAATGGAAGGTCTAGCACTCTAGCAGTGTCCCTGATGGCCGATTTTCCGCCCATGGTCCCATAGGTAATGATTTGCGCCACCTGATTGGCTCCATATTTATTGATGACATAATCCATTACTTTGCTGCGGCCTTCATCGTCAAAGTCGATATCAATATCGGGCATGCTCACACGGTCTGGATTGAGGAAGCGCTCAAAAAGCAAGTCATATTCAATGGGGTCAATGTTTGTGATTCCCAAGCAGTATGCCACCGCAGAACCGGCTGCAGAGCCTCTTCCCGGGCCAACAGAAACACCCATTTTCCGGGCTTCGGCAATAAAATCTTGTACAATCAAAAAGTATCCCGGGTAACCGGTATTAGCAATGACATCGAGCTCAAAATCGAGGCGCTCTTTTATTTGGGGTGTAATTTCTGGATATCTTTTTTTGGCACCTTCATAAGTAAGGTGTTTTAGAAAAGCATTTTCACCCAGCTTTCCGTCTTCATCATTTTCTTGAATAAATTCTTTCGGAATGTCAAATTTAGGAAGTAACACATTTCGCGCAAGTGAAAAGGCTTCGACTTTATCAATGATTTCTTTTATGTTGAAAATGGCTTCGGGGATGTCTTTAAAAAGCGCTTTCATTTCTTCAGTGCTTTTAAAATAATACTCTTGATTGGGCAATCCATAGCGATAGCCTCTGCCTCTTCCAATGGGGGTTCCCTGCTTTTCACCGTCTTTAACACAGAGTAAAATATCGTGTGCATTGGCGTCTTCTTGCTTGATATAGTGGGTATTGTTTGTGGCAACGACTTTCACATTGTGTTTTTTTGCAAACTCAATCAGGACGGGATTCACTCGGTCTTCATCTTCTTGGTGGTGCCTGTTAAGTTCGATATAGAGGTCGTTTCCAAATTGTTCTTTCCACCAAATTAAAGCCTCTTCGGCTTGATTTTCTCCAATGTTTAATATCTTTCCGGGGACTTCACCATATAGGCTTCCGGTGAGGACGATGAGGTTGTCTTTATATTGTTTTACAATTTCTTTGTCAATGCGTGGCACATAATAAAAGCCTTCGGTATAGGAAATGGAGGCCATTTTTGCGAGGTTGTGATAGCCTTGTTTGTTTTTAGCGAGAAAGACAATTTGATAGCCGTGGTCTTTGGTGTTTTTGTTTAACCTGTCTTCACAGACAAAAAATTCACAACCCACAATGGGTTTGATTAGCTGAGGTGTTTCTTCTTTTTCTTCAGCCTCTTTAGAAACTTTTGCGTTGTGAGCAGCCACTGTTTTGACAAAATGAAAGGCACCCATCATGTTTCCGGTATCTGTTATTGCCAATGCCGGCATGTTGTTTTCGGCGGCAGCTTTGACAAGGTCTTGTGTACTGGAGGTAGATTGTAAAATCGAAAACTGAGAGTGGTTGTGCAAATGTGCAAAAGGGACTTCTTTTAAATCGGCTATGTTTTGTTTGATGGCCGCTTGCGAAACATCTTCAGAAACATCTTTTTCTAATTCTTTCCTGATTTTTTCTGAAGCTTTTTTCAGGTTGATGTGTTTTAATCCAATGAGCTCAATGGGTTTTGGGTTTGCTTCAGAAAATTGTTCAAAATATTCGGGTTGAACATCAAGCTCTTTGGCCTTAAATTCTTTACGCCTTATAAGTTCAAGAAAACAGCGTGTGGTTGCTTCAACGTCTGCAGTGGCGTTATGTGCCTCAGAAAAAGGTGTATTGAAAAGGTATTGATGTAGCTCTGTGAGTGTGGGAAGTTTGAATTTTCCGCCGCGTCCACCCGGTATTTGACAAAGTTGTGCCGTGTGTTCTGTACAGGTGTCGAGGACGGGGAGTTTTGTTAATGGGGATTCTATATTTTTTCGGTAAAACTCGGCTCCCAGGATGTTGATATCAAAACCTACGTTTTGGCCTACGACAAATTTGGTTTTACCAAGTGCCTGGTTGAACTTGTTGAGCATCTCTTCAATCGAGATCCCCTCTTTTTCGGCAAGAGACGTGGAGATACCGTGAATTTTTTCGGCATCAAAAGGAATGTTGAAACCGTCTGGTTTTATTAAATAATCTTGACTTTCAATAAGATTTCCCATTGCATCGTGCAGTTGCCAGGCAATTTGAATACAGCGCGGCCAGTTGTCTGTATCAGAGATGGGAGCGTTATAATTTTTTGGTAATCCGGTGGTTTCGGTATCAAAAATCAGGTACATAAATTAGGGTTTTTTGGATAGAAAGAATCAGCTCTTAAAAATACAAATTCTTTCTGCTGAAATAAAAGTTTAGTTATCAACAACCACTCATATTTTATACAAAAAAAGGTGGCTCTTTTTGAGCCACCTAATATGATTTAGGAAATAAACTTCCTGTTAATAGGAAACGTTGAACTGCCCTTGGGTAATTTCAACACCTTCAGGGCCTCCTGTTAAGAAAGAAAATGCTCCTGAAATTTCATTTAAAGTTGTATTGTGATTGACAATAGATATATTTCCTGAAACTGCTTGCAGTGTTACCCCATCAATTGTATAGCTTGCGGTAATCATTTCACCAATAGGATTATTTCCACCGGTTAGGGCACTTGGAAATGAAAGCGAAATACTTTGATTGTCTGTGCTTCCGGTAATTTCAATAAGGTCATTTGCTTCTGAAGCAGTTGTTGTTTCAGATTCAAAATCAGTTCCATTGATTGTTGCAGACAAGAAATTTGCAGGCGGGTCTGGTTCTCCGGTGGTTGAACCGGCAACGATGGGAACTTTAAAGAAAAATCCTTTTTGTGCGTTCAGGGTGTCTAACCCAAAGCGAAATGCATTGAATTTGAAAGTCCCGGTAAAAGTATTGTTATCTGTGCTTTCAATAACGACTTGTCCATCTCCAAAGGGTCTGGTGGTGTAAATGGAGCCTAAAAAGTCTTGAAATGCAGCCCGATTGACACCGGTAGCTCCCAGGGTATAAACACCTTCTGTAGAACCACTTAAGGTAATGGTTAAGTTTTCCACATCAGTTAATCCTTGCATCACCAAGTTTCCATTGGGCAAAATTTCAGCTCTGGCATCTATAGCGCGGTAAAGTACTCCATCAAGTTCTGCCTGAAGTGCAGGACTGTTGTTTTGAATATCATCGCAGCTAGATAGGGCAAAAGCTACGAAAATGAATAGCATAATGGTTCTCATAAATTTTAATTGTTAGGTATATGACCTTAAACGAAAGTAAGTCTAATTCCTTATATAATTTTACAAACCTAATGAAAAAAACCCTTTTTTTAAACTTTTGTTGTTTTATTTAGAGGATTTTAAATTAGAAATATAATTTTTATAGTATCTTTGCGCCCTCAATTATAACCGAGGTCGAGAACCTCCAAAATTAATTCATTTATGCCTGTAAAAATTAGATTACAAAGACACGGTAAAAAAGGAAAACCTTTTTACTGGATTGTGGCGGCAGACGCCCGTGCACCAAGAGATGGTAAGTATTTAGAAAAACTAGGAACTTACAATCCAAACATCAACCCCGCAGAAATCAATATTGATATCGACGGGTCTGTAAAATGGTTGCAAAATGGTGCTCAACCCACCGATACTGCAAGAGCCATTCTTTCTTACAAAGGAGTTATGATGAAAAAACACCTTATGGGAGGAGTTGCTAAAGGCGCTTTAACTGAAGAGCAAGCCGAAGAAAAATTCCAAGCCTGGTTAGAAGAAAAAGCCGGAAGAGTAAGTGCTAAAAAAGAAGGACTTTCTAAAGCTGAAGCGAAAGCCAAAGCCGATGCACTTGCCGCTGAAAAAGCCGTGAATGAAAAACGTATGGCCGCTGCTGCCGAAGCCGAAGCCGAAGCAACTGCAGAAGAAGCAACAGAAGAAACCACTGAGGAAGCTCAAGAGGCTACTGCTGAAGCTACAGAAGCTGAAGTAGAAGAAACTCCTGCTGCAGAGGAACCAAAAGCAGAAGACGCTCCTGCAGAAGAAGCAGAAGAAGAGAAAAAAGAAGCTTAATTCATTTTACGATGCAAAAGGAGGCAAGTTTCTACCTAGGCAAAATCGTAAGAAAATATAGCTTTAAAGGGGAAGTTTTAATCAAACTTGATACAGACGAACCCGAATTGTACACTGAAATGGAATCGGTTTTTGTTGATTACAACAACAACTTGATTCCATTTTTTATTGAAAAAAGTGCGCTTCATAAATCTACCTTGTTGCGAGTGCAGTTTGAAGATGTGGATACCGAAGAAAAAGCCGATGAAATCATTGGTCTTGAGGTGTATTTGCCCTTAGATTTTTTACCCGAACTGGACGATGATCAGTTTTACTACCACGAGATTATAGGTTTTACCGCAGAAGATGTAAATTTTGGGGAAATAGGGATCATTAAAGGAGTCAATGACAGTGCAGCTCAAGCATTGTTTGAAATTGAGCGCGATGGAAAGCAGGTATTGATACCTGTGAATGATGATTTTATCAAAAAGGTAGATAAGAAGCATAAAATACTGCTCTTAGACACTCCTGACGGGTTGATAGATTTATATCTCTAGAAAATTTCAAAACTCAAATTCCAAATTCCAAAATGGTCTTTTCCTTTAAACAATTCACCATTGAACAAGACCGTTGCGCTATGAAAGTGGGCACAGACGGTGTGCTGCTTGGTGCGTGGACATCTTTGGAAAGGAACCCACAAACCCTACTCGATATTGGTGCCGGGACCGGTTTGATCGCACTGATGCTGGCACAACGTAGCACTGCCGAGCAAATCGATGCTATTGAAATTGATGAAGATGCCTATGAACAGTGTGTCGAAAACTTTGAAAACTCTCCATGGGCAGACCGGCTGTTTTGTTTTCACTCTTCACTGGATGAATTTGCCGAGGAAATGGAAGGAGAAACATATGATTTGATTGTTTCCAATCCGCCATTTTTTTTGCCTAACGAAACCGAACTAATTCCCGAAAATAGAAAAAAGGCCCGTTTCTATGACAGTCTTCCCTTTGAGCATTTGGTAAGCTATGCTTCTCAATTACTTTCAGAAAAAGGCGAACTGGCAGTAGTGATTCCATTTGCTGAAGAAGAAAAGTTGATCGCTTCCGCACAAGCGAAAAAACTTTTCCCATATCGTATCACAAGAGTGCGAGGCACTAAAACTGCTCCCATAAAACGCTGCCTGATTCAGTTTTCTTTTGTGGAACAAAACCTAGAAGAACAAGAACTTATTCTTGAAACCAGTCGTCACGACTATACAGAGGAGTATAAAGAATTGGTAAAGGATTTTTATTTGAAATTGTAAATTAAACTTTTTGAAATAGCAGAATAAGAATCGTTGTTGTTCAATAAAAATACAAATTAGTCTGGTCAAACATATAACCCTTTTATTATAAAAGTTTCTTTCAACCGGCTACCTCATTTTTAAAAAAGGAAGCCCCCTCAAAACAATGTTGGTTGCAATCGTTAAGTATTGGTTATTTGCCGGTCTTTGTCCGGGTTTTCGAGAAATGTCATCAGGTGGATATATTTGAGCAGATGTATTTACAAAAGCTTACCAAATTTGAGAATGCCCAACTCCTTATCAACGACTTTTGTATTATCTTCATCAATAAATTGGCGATCAGAGCGCAATAAATTTGGACTTTTATTGCATTTTCGTTGTCACCTAAAAAGAGTATGTCTTCAAACTAATTTGGACTTTTTCTTAAGGAGTGTTTGTTAATTATTTCAAATAATTTTTTTATAAGCATTAAATTAGTGAAACCTTGAGTTCTTGCTTATTTTTGTGGGAAGCTGTAAAACGGTACTTTTATTTTACAAATCAAAAAAAAAAATTAACAAAGAAAAAGTTGTGATTTTTTAAATTTTAACTTGAAAAATGAAAATTGTTGATGATTAAAAATGAATCTAAAGGTTTAATCAAATATTTTTTGAAATGACTGTGGAATATCAAAGTTAACATGAGCATTCCCATTTACTAAAACAACGGGGTAAATTAGTTCCTTGGGAGAGTTACCTTTTTCAGCTAATAATTGACGCATAAGATGAGGGTAGTCTTTATTTTCAGCCACATTGAGAATTTTATACTCAAAATCGTTTTCTAAAAGGTATGCTACAGTACGTTGACTTCTGGGACAATCTGGTTTATAGAAAATAATTATCCCTTCATCAAAGTTAATCTTTAAATCTAATGAAATTTCTCCTATATCAAGAATGGGAGTATCTTTAATGTTGTAATTATATGAATAATTACCCATTGTTGTAAAAGAATAAAAAAGCAAGGTATCTTTCGGGGCTATTTGTTTTGTTATCGGTTTTTTGTCTCCTCTTAAACCTTTTAGGTTTACTAATTCTAATTCAACTTCTTGGATTGTCTCTGTAGTGTTTATCAAATATATATTGAGCGTGTTTTTGATGTTTTGTTCATAAAACTTCACAGCTTTATTTTGAGATTGAGATTGAAAACCAAAAAAAAGAATACATATAAAAATTAAATTTTTCATTTTTTTTAAATTATAAAACTAATCGAAGATAGGCTTTTTAATTATTGTTTCAATAATAAATACTCCCCATCTGGCACTCTAAACTCAAGGGGAGTACCATCAGGAACGACATAGGAGCCTTTAACAAATAATTTTGCTATAATATACTCCTGTTGATTCCACCATTGAATACCATGTCTTAAAACAATACGACCATAAAAAGGTCTTTCAGGGTCTTTAAAACCTAAAATAACTCTTATTTCTTCATTCGGGCATTCATTACATTTTGGAATATCATTTTTATATAATATTGAATTACCAACGATACTTCTATCATAATTAAGGGTGGCCATAGTATTCAAATAATCTGCGACAACAACACCATTTTCAATATATTTAAATTCACCAAATAGTAAGTCTGTAAACCAATTTGGGTTATTAAGTGTTGATTTCGGGTATTCTTCAACTTTTTGTAGGACAATGGTAAGAGAATTGCTTCCATCTTGCCAGAGCCAAGTACCTTCAAAATTGTTAAAAAAGTTATCTACATCCTTGTAATAAGCTCCTTCAACTACAGCATAATCTAGGTCAAGAGCTGATAATGAAAAAATAGGAGTTTGCGCTTTGCAACTTATCAGAATTAAAATGGCTATTGAACTCATTATATGTTTCATAATGTTTTGTTTTAAAGGTTAATTACAAGAAAAGGTAAATACAGGAGAACCATTTTCATTTAAACTTATTCTATTCCATCCGGTTAAATCCTGGTTCATTTTATACAGTGATATGCCTGCATTGTTTTCTTGGTTAAAAAGTTTTAAAAACTCTTTGTGATATTGAAAAGTACTTCCTTGATGCATTCTTTCAACTTTAGTATAATTTTTTTCTAGTTTATTGTGAAAGTCTTTAAACTTATCATTATCCAATAAATTATTTATAAAATTTTAATACGCTTGCAAGTTTTCTATTTTAATGGCATACACCCCAAGTGAACTTACCATAATTAATGTTGGGTTTACCTTTTCTGGTGGGTTGCCGTTGTTAGCAAAGTTATTGTAAAATTGATCGAGTGTCAATACATCTTGTAATGAAAACATAGGAAACCCTTTGTTATGATGCAAATGTACCCCTCCAAAGACAACAGGATTTGAACTAAAGGGAAAGGTAACATAGTTTCCAGAGTCAATATTCGTAGAATTTACATTTCCTTGAGATGATTTAAAGAGATTAAAACCACTCTCATATTGATTGTTCAACTGTGTTTGTAATTGCACAATTTTACTTATGGTTTGTTGATGTTCTGCAATTTGGTTTAAAATAGCACAATCAGGGTGGGGTTTTGTGTGATTTATCCCCACATTTGGGTTTTCTTCAATGCATCCATCATTAGTTGCATTACAATCACAAGGTTCATTGAATTGATCAACACAAACAATTGGATCTTCACAAGGCTGTCCATCACAGCAAGGTGTTCTTATCAGCTCACTTATTTGATCACCTCCACTTTCAGAGCCCCACATTATGATAATATATCCGGGTTCACAATTTGGATCTGTATAACATTCACACTCTGGATCTCCCGGTTGATGTTCAGGTCCACCAGTACAAACAACGACAACTACTTGAATGCCAGAACCACCACTTCCACCTCCAGTACGACCTCCGGTACCTCCACCGGGATCAGGATTGTTATTGCCCGAACCTCCGCCTCCGCTTCCTGAGCCGCCACCTGAACAAGGTGACCTCAAATCTTCTTCTGTTATTTGACCGTTTGAATAACTCAACTTCGCCACATAGATACCCTCCAAGTTATAAAAAATCATTTTACCGGTATAAGTAGTTAAATCAAAACCCAATCCTTGATTTCGATACCAGTTTTCATCCATCCTGTATTCTTGTATATAGGCATAATAGCCCACTTGAGCAGTCGTTTCTTTGACAATCAAATTAAAAAATGAAACCTCACCTTCATAAACAGGTGCATTTTCTATTTGTAGTTGAAAACTGTAGTTGGTCAAGTTAGCTTCATTTGTAATAGCCAGTATTTGTGAAGTGACCAAATCACTTAAAACCAAATCGGGCTCGCCACTTCGAATATTTTCACCTATCAAACTACCTGTTTGAATAGTATATTTAAGGTTATAAGGTCCTGAACGCTTTAGGAAATCCATAACTTCAGGTATGTCATCAGCATTTACAAATTTTTGTTGTAAATTATTTTGAGAAAAATCAACTTCAGACTGTGGTCTTATCGTGTCATCTTTCTGGCAACTTAATATGAAAAGTGAGACAAAAAATAGAGAGATGTAACTAAATAATAAATTTTTCATAAGCATTAAATATGTTTTAATGAAACAAGGAGTTATTGCTTATTTTTATGGGAAGTAGTAAAACGGCACTTTTATTTTATAAATCAAAAAAAAACAATTAACAAAGAAAAAGTTGTGATTTTTTAAATTTTAACTTGAAAAATGAAAATTGTTGATGATTAAAATTCATTTGACTACTTTTATAACCCACTAACCTAAAAAACCCATTATGAAAAACATTTTTACACTCTTTCTTGTAAGTACATTATTTTTCGCTTGCGGCGAAAAAGAAACCGAAAAAGCAGAGGACCTTTATGAAGAAATTGTAGAAACTGAAGAAAAAAGCGCAAAAACCCCCGGCGCCAAAGAATTCTGGGATTCACTAAAAGCCCTTTGCGGAAAAGCTTTTGAAGGAGAACTTGTAAGCGCTCCCGTTAACGACGACTTTGCAGGAAAACGTCTGGTGATGCACGTATTATCTTGTGACGATGAGCAAATTTTGATTCCGTTTAACGTGGGAGACAACCGCTCACGCACCTGGATTTATACCTATAAGAATGACCGTATTACTTTAAAACACGACCACCGTATGGAAGACGGCAGTGATGATGAATTGACCATGTATGGCGGTACTACCACAAACAGCGGTTTGCCCGGCATAGCCGTTTTTCCCGCAGATGAAGAAACACTTGAGGTTATTGAGCCTGCTGCAACCAATGTGTGGTGGGTCACCGTTGATGATAAAGCCTATGTGTATAATTTGAGAAGATTGGGAACAGAAAGAGTCTTTACGGTTTCGTTTGATTTAACAAAAGAGATTGAAATCCCTGAACCCTCCTGGGGATGGGAAGATTTTTTAGTAAATGAATAACTCCATAATAAACATCAATAAAACGGGTTGAAATTCAAAAATTCAATCCGTTTTTTTATTTTCGGAAGGAAATCAAATCCCAAAAAAAATCTCAATTTCCTTTTATTTTATTTCAATTAAAAAAACTATCTTTGCGCCTTGAAAATCGAACCTTATTTCCTGAGGTTTTTATGATAATTAATTTGCTAAACAATAAATAGTTAACAATGTCAAACGTTACAGGTAAAGTTGCTCAAATCATTGGTCCGGTTGTGGACGTTGAGTTTTCAAGTGGTGCTGAACTCCCCAAAATTTACGATTCATTAGAAATTGAAATGCCAACGGGACTACTCGTTCTTGAAGTACAATCACACATTGGTGAGAACACCGTGAGAACCATCTCAATGGATTCAACAGACGGACTGAGTAGAGGTGTAAATGTGGTTGCCACAGGTGCCCCCATTCAAATGCCCATTGGTGATGATATCTACGGAAGATTATTTAATGTAATTGGAGATGCCATTGACGGAATTGGAAACCTTCCAAAAGATGGAGACAAAGGACTTCCCATTCACCGTGAGGCTCCAAAATTTGAGGATTTATCAACTTCTACCGAAGTACTTTTTACAGGTATCAAAGTAATTGACCTCATTGAACCCTATGCAAAAGGGGGTAAAATTGGTCTTTTTGGTGGTGCCGGTGTAGGAAAAACGGTTTTGATTCAAGAGTTAATTAACAATATTGCAAAAGGTCACGGTGGTTTATCTGTATTTGCCGGAGTGGGTGAAAGAACCCGTGAAGGAAATGACCTTTTGAGAGAGATGCTTGAGTCAGGTATCATCAAATATGGTGATGACTTTATGCATTCTATGGAAGACGGCGGATGGGATTTATCCAAAGTTGATAAAAAAGCAATGAAAGAATCGAAAGCTACTTTCGTATTTGGACAAATGAACGAGCCTCCCGGAGCACGTGCTCGTGTGGCACTATCAGGACTGACGATTGCAGAATATTTCCGTGATGGTTCCGGTGAAGGACAAGGGAAAGACGTTCTTTTCTTTGTTGATAACATTTTCCGTTTTACACAAGCAGGTTCTGAAGTATCAGCCCTTCTTGGACGTATGCCATCTGCGGTGGGTTACCAGCCTACTTTGGCAACAGAAATGGGTGCGATGCAAGAGCGTATTACTTCTACAAAAAGAGGTTCGATTACATCAGTACAGGCGGTATATGTACCTGCAGATGATTTAACTGACCCTGCTCCTGCAACAACCTTTGCCCACTTGGATGCAACAACAGTACTATCAAGAAAAATTGCTGAGTTAGGTATTTACCCTGCGGTTGACCCATTGGATTCCACTTCAAGAATTTTGACTAAAGAAATCCTTGGTGCTGAGCACTACAACTGTGCTTCACGTGTAAAAGAGTTATTACAACGCTACAAAGAATTACAAGATATTATTGCCATCCTGGGTATGGAAGAACTTTCTGAAGAAGACAAGCTTGCGGTAAACCGTGCACGTCGTGTTCAGCGTTTCTTATCACAACCTTTCCACGTGGCAGAGCAGTTTACCGGTATTCCCGGAGTACTTGTAGATATTAAGGAAACTATCAAAGGTTTCAATATGATTATGGACGGAGAATTAGACCACCTTCCTGAAGCAGCCTTCAACTTGAAAGGTTCTATTGAAGAAGCAATTGAGGCCGGAGAAAAAATGCTTGCGGAAGCGTAATTTTAGTTAATAGTTATTGGTTAATAGTTTTCAGTTCAACACCATTAACCAGTAACACTTAACCATTAACCAAATAACAAATGAAACTAGAAATCATATCACCCGAAGCCGTTTTGTTACAGTCTGAAGTAAAATCTGTTGCTGTGCCCGGCGTGAATGGTGAGTTCCAAATACTGGATAATCACGCGCCCATTGTTTCTATTTTACAGGAAGGACTCATCAAAATTGATGGCAACATCACACTAAATGAAGATGTGAAAAAGAAATTTACCAAAAATACTGAAGGCAGATGGACCCTTTTCATTAAAAGTGGAACTTTGGAAATGAACAACAATAAAGTCATTATTCTGGCAGATTAAAACCAATCTTTTATAAAATCACCAACCCGATAATCCCGATTATCGGGTTTTTTTGTGGCAAAATGTTAGCAAGTTGTTAAACCTTCTATTTCTTGAATTTTAAAGTGAGTCCTTTATTTCAAAAAATTCTAAAATCTACTATATTTGCTATTGACACTATACAAACTTATGCTCATAGCAATACTCACAGGTTTTCTGTTTTCAATATTTTTGGTGTTTGCCGGTAAGTATCTTAAAGGCAAGTTTGCCATACTTTCGGCGCTAGTCCCTTTAGGTCTTTTTATTTATTTCTTGAATTTTTCCGGGCGTATTGCAAACGGCGAAATTATTTCTCAATCTTTTGAGTGGGTGCCATCTTTGGGCGTAAATCTCGGCTTTACATTAGATGGTGTTTCACTCATCTTTGCCCTGATGATTACCGGAATTGGGTTTTTAGTTTTCGCATACACAGCAGCCTATTTAAAAGGGCACGAGTTCCTCGATAGATTTTACGGTTATTTGGGGATTTTTATGGCTGCCATGCTGGGTGTGGTCTTATCAGACAATATCATTTCACTTTTTGTTTTTTGGGAATTAACCAGTATCAGCTCTTTTTTTCTCATTGGTTTTAACAACAGAGAAGAAGCCTCTAGAAAATCGGCAATTTTAGCTCTGGCCATCACAGGAACCGGTGGTTTATTATTATTGGCAGGGGTCTTAATCCTAGGGAATGTTGCGGGCACCTATAGCATTGCTGATATGCTTTCTTCCAAAGAAGTGATTGCAGACAGTGCTCATTATATTTTGATTGTTCTACTTATTTTTGGAGCCGCCTTTACAAAATCAGCTCAGTTTCCATTTCACTTTTGGTTGCCGGGGGCGATGAAAGCACCCACTCCTGTTTCTACCTATCTGCACTCTGCTACGATGGTAAAAGCCGGTGTTTATTTATTGATGCGTTTTACTCCTGTTTTGGGAAATACAGAGTTATGGAATTCCACCTTAATAATTGTGGGGGCTACAACCATGGTTTATGCAGCCATACACACAATCTTTAGAACCGATTTAAAGGGAATACTTGCTTACTCGACCATATCAGCTTTAGGAATCTTAGTATTTTTAATAGGTCTGGGGACTCAGGATGCGCTTTTAGCTGCCTGTGTTTTTATACTTGTACACGCTTTGTATAAAGCCACCTTATTTCTTGTTACCGGTATTATTGACCACGAGACCGGAACCCGCGACATTACTAAACTTGCCGGGCTAAGAAAAGTATTGCTACCGGTAGCCATTGCGGGAGTATTGGCCGCCATCTCAAATGCCGGAATTCCGCCAAGTTTTGGGTTCTTAGGCAAAGATTTAATTTATGAAGCAACACTGCATTTTGGAAATTCGGCGGTTTTGCTCACTATTCTGGCAATTGTCACAAACATTCTGTTACTCTATGCCGGATTTTTAGCGGGAATCAAACCCTTCACCGGAAAACTCCCGGCTTCATTTGAAAAAGTACATATGCCCAGTTTTTTAATGTGGTTGCCTCCTTTAATTTTAGCCACACTGGGAATCGTCATTGGCCTATTTCCTTCTATCATACAAGGATCATTGATTCAGCCGGCTGTTACCGCTCTCGGCGAAAGTGGCGGTGAGGTTCAATTAAAACTCTGGCATGGCTTCAATTTAATTTTGGCATTGAGTGCCACAACAATTGGCGTGGGTGCGCTACTTTATTTCACATTGAAACCCTCTCAAAAACTGGAAAATGGTATTGCAAAACTTGATATCATTGCTCCTCAAACTCTTGTTGAAAAATTTGGTTTTGGTTTTGGGGTCACTTCAAAATTTATTTCAGGAATCATACAAAATGGATATTTGAGGTACTATGTGTCAGTTATTATTTTGTTTTTAGTACTATTAACCGGATTTACCTTAGTACAGAACACAAAATATAAAATTGACTATGAATCCTTTTCAATACTGAGTATCTATGAAGTCTTAACAGTACTGGTTATGATTGTGGGAATTTTATTTACAGTTTTCACTAAGTCGCGTCTTGCAGCGGTTGCTGCTATGGGTGTAGTGGGGCTTACCATTAGTTTGATATTTGTCTATTACAGTGCTCCTGATCTGGCGATGACCCAGTTTTCAATTGATACATTAACAGTTATTTTATTTGTATTGGTTTTATACAAATTACCCAAATACCTCAATCTTTCAGACTATAAAGTGCGCATTAAAGACGGCGTGTTGTCTCTTGTATTTGGGGCACTAATAACCGTTTTGGCTCTTGAAGTTTTAAGTGAACCCCAAGGCTCTCAGATAACAGATTATTATGCAGAAAATGCCTATGTTTTAGCCAAAGGAAAAAACGTGGTGAATGTAATTTTGGTTGATTTTAGAGGTATTGATACGTTTATGGAAATTGCCGTGCTCACCATTGCAGCAATTGGTGTTTTTTCTTTGTTGAAATTGAGACTTACCAGTAAAAATAGAAGGTAAAATATAAAAATATTATGAAAACAATTATTTTAAGAACAGCCTCAGATTATCTATTGCCGTTGTTGCTCCTGTTTTCGATTTTTATTTTATTGAGAGGTCACTATTTACCCGGTGGTGGGTTTGTTGGTGGGCTCATTGCGTCCATTGCTTTTGTTTTGCACGCTTTTGCAAATGGTTTAGAAAACACAAAAACCCTCTTGAGATTGCATCCGGGCTACTTAATGCCTTTAGGGCTTTTAGTAGCTGCTCTAGCCGGTTTATCGCCCATATTCATTGAAAATCTGCCGTTTATGACCGGAATTTGGTTTCAAGAGCCCTTGCCTGTTATTGGGATGATTGGCTCAGCACTATTTTTTGATATAGGGGTCTATCTGGTTGTAATAGGCGTATCATTAACCATTATTTTTACAATAACTGAATCTGCATAACTATGGAGTTTTTACTTGCCATTTTAATAGGACTTTTATATGCATCAGGCTTGTATATGATGCTGCGTCGCAGTTTGGTAAAACTAATCATTGGCTTGATTTTGTTAGGTAACGGTGCTAACTTGTTGATATTTCTTTTAGGAAGAATTACAAAAGGAAAGCCCCCCATTATTCCTGAGGAATCTTATAACTTCTTAGATGCGTATGCAGACCCTGTTCCGCAGGCATTGATTTTAACTGCCATTGTGATTAGTTTTGGCTTGCAATCATTTGCAATTGTTCTAATCAAACGAGCATATAAGGTTGTGAAGACAGACGATTTAGACCAAATGAACTCAACAGACGAATTTTCATGATACAGCATATTGTTTTATATCCCATTATTGTTCAGTTGCTTTTGGCAATACTGTTGCTTTTCTCCTGGAATAGTATAAAAGTACAAAAATTGATTAGCACCGGTGGTAGCATTATAAGTCTACTGGTTGCCATTGGATTGATCATGACTGTTTGGAACGAGGGCACGTTAACAATTCAGGCTGGAAGTTGGGAAGCCCCTTTTGGAATTACTTTTGTCGCTGATGCTTTTGCTGCAACTATGGTTTTACTAACTGCCATTAGTGGTCTTGCTGTGTCTTTTTTTACAGTGGGAACCATATTAAAAGCGCGACTTAAATTTGGGTTTTTACCGGTTTTACATTTCTTATTTTTAGGCTTAAATGGCGCGTTTTTAACGGGTGATATATTCAACCTCTATGTTTGGTTTGAAATTATCATCATTAGCTCCTTTGTTTTAATCACTTTGGGAGGCGAAAAGAAACAAATTGAAGGTGCTGTTAAATATTTTACCTTAAATATTTTTGCTTCCGTGATTTTTTTAACGGCTATTGCCGTTTTATATGGATTGACAGGCTCTTTGAATATGGCAGATTTGGCTTTAAAAATTGCTGCTATTGAAAATCGAGGTTTGGTTGAGGTCACCGCCATCTTGTTTTTAATTGGTTTTGGAATTAAGGCCGCAATCTTCCCATTGTATTTTTGGTTGCCTGCATCTTATCACACGCCGCCGCCGGCAGTATCGGCTGTTTTTGGAGGGCTTTTAACCAAAGTGGGTGTATATGCTTTGATTCGGGTTTTTACCTTAATTTTTGTGGGAGATGCTTTTCTTGAGAATATCATACTGGCTTTAGCCGGGTTTACAATTGTTGCAGGTGCCTTGGGTGCGCTGTCTCAAAATAACATCGTTAAAGTATTTTCCTACCTAATTATTTGTCATATTGGTTTTATGATTTTAGGTTTAGGTTTATATACCGAGGCAGCTATTGCCGCTGCCATTTTCTATGTCATCCACGATATTGTTGTCAAGACCAACCTCTTTATGGTGAGTGGTTTGATCTACAGAATCAAGGGAACTTACAGTATGAGAGATCTGGGCGGTATTTATGCACAATATCCACTCTTGTCTTTATTAATGATCATTCCTTTGTTTTCATTGGTTGGAATTCCGCCATTTTCAGGCTTTTGGCCTAAGCTTTCATTAATCACAGAAAGTTTTAAAATTGATAATTACTGGTTGATTGCGGCACTTTTATTTGGAACTTTTATTACCTTGTTTGTCATTGCGCGCATTTGGGCAGAAGTGTTTTGGAAAAAGGAAAAAAAATTACGCGAAATCCAGAATTTTAGATACTATGACAAACTAAAAATTGAAAAGAAGATAGAAATAGTGGGTCCCATTGTGTTTTTAGCCATCATCTCACTTTATATTGGTTTTGGTGCAGAAAACATACAACAACTGGCAATGAGAGTGGGACAGGAATTGATGAACAATGAAAATTATATACAAGCCGTTTTAGGAAAATAAAATATGAGAAGTAAATTTTTAAGTAACATATTGCTAACGCTCGTTTGGGTCGCCTTGACCGGAAGCTTTGCACTTCTCAACTTTCTGTTTGGTTTTGTTTTGAGCTTTTTGATTCTTTGGGTCATTTCAAATGGAAAAGGGTCATCAAAATATTTCAAGATTCTTCCAAAAATAATTGCCTTTATATTCTTCTTTTTATATGAATTATTTAAGGCAAATCTGCAAGTGGCATATGATGTGGTTACCCCAAAATTTTATATGAAACCGGGAATTGTAAAAGTTCCGCTTGACGCGAAAACTGATATGGAAATAACGCTTTTGGCCAATTTAATTTCACTTACGCCCGGCACTTTAAGTCTCGATGTTTCCAATGACAGAAAAGTGCTTTATGTTCACGGCATGTATGTATCAAATAAGGAAAAATTTATAAAGGGCATTAAACAAGGATTTGAAAAACGACTATTAGAAATTTTAAGATGACCTTATACGACTATTTATATTACATTTTATTACCGATACTTTCGATTTCGATCGTATTACTCTTCCTCCGTTTTTTAATGGGGCCAAGTATTGTTGATCGGGTCATTACACTAGATTTACTTATAACCACGGGTATAGGCGTTATTGCTATTTACAGTATCACCACAAATCAACCCACCTTTCTGGATATTGCTATGATACTTGCTTTAATTGCTTTTCTTGGAACCGTAGCATTTTCCTATTACCTCGAAAAAAGAAATAAAAATGAGTGAAGTAATTATAGGTATTTTAGCCACTTTAGGAACCCTGTTTGTCTTACTGGCAGCTGTGGGCGTTATCAGAATGCCCGACACTTACTTGCGCATTTCTGTAACCACAAAAGCGGCAACTCTGGGCATTGGACTCATTCTGGCTGCTGCAGCCATCTATTTTAGTGATATTTCTATAACCTCGCGAGTTCTTGCCATTATCTTATTTATACTTTTAACAGCCCCGGTGGGCGCTCACCTTATTGGACGTGCTTCATACTTTATAGGCGTTAAGCTCTGGAAAAAATCTGTTATTGATGACCTGGAGGGTAAATACAAAAAAACGACTCACGAGTTGAAAAGTGAAACCGAAGAAAATCAAGAATAAAGTACTTCAACTTTTACAAATTAGCATCTGTTTTGTTTTTAACTCATTTTATTTGGTAACTTTGAAAGTTATTACCCTTGAAATTTATGAAATTAGAGTCTATTGACAGATTAGAAACTATTTCTAAAAAAGCATTTATTCAAAATTATTTAAAACCTCAAAAACCTCTTGTCATTGAAAATGGCATTGAAGGCTGGAAGGCTTTTTCAAAATGGAATCTGGACTATATGTCAAAAATTGCGGGCGACAAAACAGTGCCTCTTTATGACGACAGACCCATCAGTGCCAAAAACAAATTTAACGAGGCGCACGCATCAATGAAAATGAGTGCCTATGTAAACTTACTCAAAACTCAACCTACCCGTTACCGCATTTTTTTATGGAACATCCTTAAAGAAGTTCCCCAATTACAAAATGATTTTTCATTTCCAGACTTGGGAATTCGGTTTTTAAAAAGCTTGCCTATGCTCTTTTTTGGTGGTAAAGATTCGTTCACGTTTATGCACTATGACATCGATTTAGCAAACATTCTACATATTCATTTTGACGGAAAAAAAGAAGTCATCCTTTTTGACCAAAACCAAACGAAATTCCTCTATAAAGTGCCTCACTCCCTTATCACGAGAGAAGACATTGACTTTTCAAATCCAGATTATGAAAAGTGGCCGGCATTGAAGAAAGCAGTGGGATACAAAACAGAGCTCAATCATGGCGAAGTTTTATATATGCCCGAAGGCTACTGGCATTATATGAAGTACATCACCCCCGGTTTTAGCATGAGTTTGAGAGGAATCCCCCGAAATCCTAAAAATCTTGGCAAAGCGGTATACAATATTTTTGTAATGCGCCATTTCGATAATTTGATGCGAAAACTTCATGGACAAAAATGGATCGATTCCAAAAATGAAAAAGCGATTTCTAAAACTCATAAAAAGCTACACATCAAGGGATAAGCTCAATTGTTTTTTCATACACCAAATCAGGTTCCCAGCCACGGTATAAAAGATAATCGGCCAGTTTTTTGCGTTTTTTGTATTTGTTGGTTTCTTTTATTTGTTGCAATCGCTTTTCGGCAAGAGCATCAAATGTTTTTTGGTAGTCTTCTTCATTGATTTCTGCAAGTGATACATTGATGTTATAAACAGAAATTTTCCTTTTTTTCAACTCATTGAAAATGCGGTTTCTCCCCCATTTTTTTATCGAAAATTTGCCACGCGCATAGGCTTTTGCAAAACGGGTTTCGTTGATAAAATCGTGCTCCAACAAATGAAGTATGATTTGGTCAACTGCTTCGGGAATAAGGCGCATTTCTCTCAACTTAGTCTCCACTTCCTGATGACAACGTTCTTGATAAGCACAGTATCGCTCCATTTTGGAGATTGCTTCATCTACGGTATAAACTTTTTTATTCATTATTTCAAAGGAAACACATTTTCAACTTAAAAACAATTATACCACTAAGACACTTAGTTCACTAAGAAGCACTAAGAAAATCAAACGAGAAAGCACTAAAAATCTTGAAACCCATAAATTTTACACCTACTTTTGTAAGGTTAAATTTTAGGATGTCTTTCACTTCAAAACTTATTGACTGGTATCAAAGCAACAAAAGAGAATTGCCCTGGCGTGCTCGCAAAGACCCCTATGCAATTTGGCTTTCTGAAATTATTTTACAACAAACACGCATTGAACAGGGTTTAAACTATTATGAGGCTTTTATAGAAACCTACCCCACAGTTTTTGATTTGGCAAAAGCTGAAGAAGAAGACGTTTTAAAACTCTGGCAAGGTTTGGGCTATTATTCCCGTGCCAGAAACCTGCATCACACTGCAAAAGTAATCGTTGAGGATTTCAACGGAATTTTTCCGAAAACCCACAGCAAACTTTTAAAACTAAAAGGCATTGGTGATTATACCGCAAGCGCCATTTCATCCATTTGCTACAACGAGCCACAGGCAGTTGTTGACGGCAATGTGTACAGAGTTTTATCGAGAGTATTTGGAATATTTACACCCATTAATTCATCTCAAGGAACCAAAGAGTTTAAAACCCTCGCCCAAAAACTCATTGACACAGAACGGCCTGGTGAGTTTAACCAGGCATTGATGGAGTTTGGAGCCACACATTGCAAACCTCAAAACCCGGGTTGTGAGAGTTGTGTGTTTTCATCCACTTGTGTGGCATTCAAAAAAGGCTTGGTAAAGCAGCTTCCGGTGAAAACCGGAAAAACAAAAGTGAGGAGACGATATTTTAATTATTTGGTGCTTGTTTCTGATGATGAAAGAACCATTTTAGAAAAAAGAACTGAAAAAGGCATTTGGAAAAATTTATACCAATTTCCATTAATCGAAAAAGAAAATTCTTCAAAAATTACTCTTGAAGATGTAAAAAAATATTTTCAAGAAATGGCGGTCCACTCTGTTACTCTTTATAATGAAAGACCTTTAACTCATAAGCTTTCCCATCAACATTTGGAAATTCAGTTTTGGGTGGTTTATACTTCAGCTTTGGGGGAAAGAGGATTCCCTATTTCAAAAATAAATGCCCTTCCCGTGCCCATTGTGATTCACAATTTTATTGTCGGTTTCTCTTTTTAAAAGCCGGCTAAATTTGGTATCTTTGGTAATTACTAAAATCATGAAATTATGAGCGGTACTGTAAACAAAGTGATGCTGATAGGGCACACAGGAGATGATGTAAAAATGATACATTTTGAGGGCGGAAATTGCATTGGCAGGTTTCCACTGGCAACTAATGAAACCTATACAAACCGAACGACCGGCGAAAAAGTTTCAAATACAGAATGGCACAATATTGTGGTGAGAAACAAAGCTGCCGAAATTTGTGAACGCTACCTAAAAAAAGGAGACAAAGTCTATATTGAAGGACGTTTAAAAACCAGAAAGTGGCAGGATGATCAGGGCAATGAGCGTTACAGTACTGAGATACAATGTACAGATTTCACTTTCTTAACTCCAAAGTCTGAATCTGATGCAATGCCACAAAAACCAGAGTCTTCCACAGTTGAAAAAACCGAACAAAATACACCACCTCAAAATCAACCAATGAATGAGCAGGAAGATGACCTTCCTTTTTAAACTATAATTTGTTTCGTCAATATGCGTTAAGTAGCAAACCGTTTTGCTATAGATTGCGCTCAATTCTATGAAGTATTTTATTGCCCTTTTTAGTATACTGTTTTTCCTTAGTTCCTGTGGTCAAGATGTCACAGTAAAACCCAAGGCAATGCTTCTTTTACAATATCCCGAGCCTGTTTACAAACCCACTGATTTTGGATGTCCTTATTCTTTTGAAATAAATGACCTCGCTAAAGTGAATAAAAAACAAAACTGCTGGGTAAATCTTGAATACCCATCAATGAAAGCGACTTTGCACCTAACTTATCGAGAGGTGAACAACAATCTTGACTCGTTGCTTTTTGATGCTCAAAAACTCACCTATGATCATACCATAAAAGCCTCTACCATTTTTGAACAACCCCGCGTTGATTCTATCAATGATGTGTATGGAATGTTGTATATGATTAACGGAAATGCGGCTACTTCAACACAATTTTATGCTACAGATAGAATAAAACATTTTATTTCGGGGTCGTTGTATTTTAGAAGCAAACCCAATTATGACTCCATACTGCCTGCGATATCCTATTTAAGGGAGGATGTGAGGCATATTATGGAAAGTATTAAATGGAATTAAATATTTAACATGAGATTTTTAACCACTTTATTGGCTTTTTTTTCAGGTGCTTGGCTTATTGCCCAAAATTATGAACCCCTTCTTGACCAGGTTAATGAATGGCAATTTACTACCTGTAATTTTGGTTGCATAACAGATATTTACTTTACAGATGGCGATACCCTGGTAAACAACAAAACATACAAAATCCTCGATGGTTATCATTACATAAATCGCAATCTTCTGTTGCGTGAAAATACTTCTGAAAAAAAAGTATACCTCACCATTCTTGAGCCTCAATATACAGAAGATTTATTACTCTATGACTTTTCCCTGAATGTGGGAGACAGTATAGAGATGTTAAACCCTATCACGCCATTTCCTCCAAATGGTGGTTATTTTTTACTGGATTCTATAAACTCATTGCCTTTGGCAAATGGAAGTGAATACCGACACTTTTATTTTTCACCCACTCCATCAAATACTATAAGCTCAAATAATGCCATTTGGGTTGAAGGTGTGGGATCGTTATCTATCATTAATGCGCCGGGCGGTTATCCTGATATAAATGCTGTAGGACATTTGAGTTGTTCATTTAAAAATACAGAGTTATTTTATTCAAATCTTGATTCTATAAGCGCCTGTGAACCTTTAATTCTTGGTGTTTCGGAAATTATAGATTCTTGGAAAGATATTCAGCTTTTTTCACAACCCGAAAAAAATCATTTTTTACTCACAAACGCTCAGGAAGTTTATACTATTTCTGTTTTCGGTTTGACCGGAAAACAAATTAAAACGGTTGTCGTAAAAAATCAAAGCAATCTAAATTTGGATTTAAGTACTCTTAAACCCGGCATGTATATTCTTAAAGTAAAACAACACAATTACAAACAGAAAACGTTTAAAGTGATTGTAAAATAAAAACCCCCACAATTTCTTGCGGGGTTTAAAGTTTTTAAAAGGTGATTATTCTTTAATTTTTTCTTCTGACAGTTTCAAAACTTCACCATTCCAGGAAGTCACTTCATAAGAGTCTCCCGTTTTCTTGATGTTTGCGATTAATAAATCTCTGTTGACCATTTCTTCATCATATTCTACTTTGGCAGTTTTTGATTCAAAATCTACCTCAACCGTTTTGACTCCGTCCATTTGAGCAATATTTTTTTCAATCACTTTTGCACAACCCATGGCACACATCATGCCATCAATTTCAAATTTTGCAGCAATATAGTTGGCGTCAGGGTTTAGCACTTTTTCCTGAACTTGCTCCTGGTTGACATCAACCGTTTTAATTTCAGGTGAGGTTTCATTTTTGCAAGAAGTTACAACCAAGGCAACAACAATGATGGTTAATATATATTTTAATGTTTTCATTTTTTTGTTGTTTTAAAATTAACACAAAGTTACAAAAACTGATGCTTATTAGTTTTAAAATGCTGAATTTTGTTTTTCCTAAAAAAGCAGATGGAAAACCCAAACACTAAATGGTATTACCTCATTTTACTTTCCATCATTTGGGGGAGTTCATTTATATTGATTAAAAAAGCGTTAGTGGGTCTAACTCCATTACAGGTGGGCTCTTTACGCATTTTTGTTGCGGGACTCTTTCTATTTATTCTTGGTTTTAAACGCCTGAGGAAACTCACAAAAAAACAATGGAAATGGGTTGCCATTGCCGGTTTTTTGGGCACCTTTTTTCCGGCATTTTTCTTTGCTTATGCACAAACCGAAATTGACAGCGCCATCACCTCCATTCTCAATGCCACCACACCCATTATGACTTTAATTTTTGGCGCCTTGATTTTCTCCATTGGGTTTACCCGAAGACAATTTTGGGGTGTAATCATAGGTCTTTTGGGTTGCCTGTTGCTCATTTGGCAAGGTGCTGAAATCAACCCAGACCAAAACTATAAATACGTTTTGTTTATTTTTTTAGCAACTGTGGGGTATGCAATGAATGTAAACCTGATTAAAACCCACTTACAGGAATTATCACCTTTGGGCATTTCTGCCGGAAGCTTTTTTGTGATTATGATCCCTTCATTTATTATTCTGGTAAGTACCGGTTTTTTTAGCTCTGAAGTTTTACAAAACAAGGAAACACAAATTGCAGTGGGGTATATTTCCTTACTGGCTATTTTTGGTTCTGCACTGGCCTTACTTGTTTTTAATAAATTAATAAAAATAAGTACTCCTGTGTTTTCCACTTCTGTGACTTACACCATTCCCATTGTGGCTTTGCTTTGGGGAATTCTGGATGGGGAGCAGTTTAGCTTTCTACAAATTATTGCCGGCGGTGTGATTCTATTTGGTGTCATCCTGGCCAATCGTAAAAAAAGGATAAGAAAAACCGCCCCGGTTTAGTGGGGCGGTTTAAATATTTTACTGCTTATAAAGCGTGTATGTACCAGAGGGAACTGTATTTACCTTAAACTCTGAGCCGGCAGGTGACCAGGTTGTGTATAGAAAGGCTATAATATATTCTTGCTGGTCCCACCACTGGACACCATGTCTAAGAAGAATAGAACTCCATATAT
>Ga0207422_1001488_pt1 | contig 45351 bp, 31 predicted proteins | sample MarCyaLeptolynsp_FD_187757 | JGI IMG/M metagenome (GOLD analysis project Ga0207422, IMG submission 187757) | Marine cyanobacterial communities from Panama - species 1 Leptolyngbya sp. (SPAdes) | ecosystem: Environmental > Aquatic > Marine > Unclassified | place: Panama: Panama City | collected... | reverse complement strand
CAAGCCAAGTAGATGTAGTATATAGCTCTGATGTTTCAGAGATTTCCTTTGCTCAATCTCTGCAGACAGGAGATTCTACTTTCTTCCAAGCCAACTTAGATCTGGACGGTAATAGTTCAGCAGACCTTTTGTTTCAGTTGGTTACCTGGACAGATAATATCCTACTGACGGTAAGGGCTGTAAACGGATTTTCGATTTCGGGTGATGACTCGGATTTTGAGATTTTCGGTACTGAACAGTCTTTTCAGGGATTGAGACTACTCCCAGATGGCACTATCATTGACGGTAACATTATTATTGATGCCAGTAATGAAGATATGTTTGTTAGCCAATTCAGAAATGGCGAATTGACTACATCAAGTCTTCTGATCTGGAATGATATTGCGTATTTACCTTTTAGATCAAGTGCTGCGGAAGGGTGGGTCGGTTTGACTGTTGATGCCAATGGTACCGATATCCAGGGGATTAATATCTCTACCATCGCCATACGCGACTAAAAGCTCTCCTTTTCGCATTCTTTTAACAATCCTTAGTCAAAGTTGATTGCGACTCGATGATTAATTGCCTATAATCGTCTGATTTCTAAAATTAACTTATGAAAAGGTTTAAACTTCATATTTCAATAGCTCTTGGGCTATCTCTATTCTTTTGGTCTTGTCAGTCTTCAGGCCCAGTAGATCAGCCCGACTTTAAAGTAGACTACGAAAAATTCACCCTAGACAATGGGCTTGAGGTGATCCTCCATGTGGACAAATCGGACCCTGTAGTGGCAGTGGCGCTAACAACTCATGTAGGTTCTGCAAGAGAAATTGAAGGAAGAACGGGCTTTGCCCACCTTTTTGAGCACCTGTTATTTCTGGAATCCGAAAACCTCGGTAAAGGCGGTCTAGATAAAATGAGTGCAAGAATTGGAGGTTCTGGTGCCAATGGTTCTACCAGTAGAGACCGTACCAACTACTTTCAAACAGTACCCAAAGATGCCTTGGAAAAAATGATTTGGGCAGAGGCTGATAAACTTGGTTGGTTTATCAATACGGTAACTGATCCTGTGCTTGCCAAAGAAAAGCAAGTGGTTAAAAATGAAAAGCGTCAAAGCGTTGATAACAGGCCTTATGGTCATACTTCATACATTATTGACAAGCAGCTCTATCCGAGCAATCATCCTTATAACTGGCAGGTTATAGGCTCATTGGAAGACCTTCAAGCGGCTACACTGGATGATGTCAAACAGTTCTTTAGAAGATGGTATGTTCCTAATAACACAACACTTGTAATTGCTGGTGATTTTGAACCGGGCCAGGCAAAGACATGGGTGAAAAAGTACTTCGATGAGATTCCTCGTGGAGAAGATATCTCCCCTCTTGAGAAGAGATCTGGCATCGTTAAAGAAACTGTGAGGCTCTACCATGAAGATAATTTCGCCAGATTACCTGAGCTTACTATGGTATGGCCTACTGTCGAACTCTATCATCCAGATTCTTATGCGCTAAATGTACTTGGACAATACCTGTCCAGAGGCAAGCAGGCTCCATTCTATCAAGTATTAGTAGAAGACAAAAAACTCAGCTCTGGCGTAAGAATGGGTAGCAGAAGCTCTGAGTTGGCCGGACAATTCCAATTATCGGTTCGTGCTTTCTCAGATAAAAACCTGGACGATGTTGCGGATGCAGTTCAAGAAGCTTTTACAAAATTTGAGAATGAGGGTATTCCTCAAAAAGACTTAGACCGTATAAAAGCCGGCCAAGAAACAGGCTTTTATAATGGCTTAAGTAGTGTTCTTGGAAAAGGCTTTCAGCTGGCCCAATACAATATTTTCGCAAATGACCCAGGCTTTGTCAAACAAGATGTTCAAAACATTTTGGATGTGACAGTCGAAGATGTAATGGGTGTCTATAACAAGTATATTAAGGGAAAAAACTTCATTGCCACTAGTATGGTACCCAGAGGTAGAACTGCCCAGGCACTTAGTGGTTCAGTAAAGGCTAGTGTCGTAGAAGAGAAGATAGTACAAGGGGCAGAAGAAACATTTGATGCCACAATTCAAGCAGAATATGAGAGAACACCTTCAACTTTTGACAGGACACTGGAACCCCCCTACGGTGAATCTCCGGAAGTGGTGATTCCGGAAGTCTGGAAGTCCCAGTTAGACAATGGCATGAGGGTCTTAGGGATAGAAAACGATGAAGTACCTCTTGTTCAATTCAATATTTCAATAGAAGGTGGTCTACTGCTGGACGACATCAACAAGGTTGGTGTGGCTAACCTAACTGCTAACCTTATGACACAGGGTACTCAGTCTAAATCGCCTAAAGAATTGGAAGAAGCTATCGCGCAATTGGGCGCATCAATTAATATTTTTGCTGGCACAGAACGCATCACTGTTACGGGAAATACACTAAAGCGCAATTATCAAAAAACCATGGATTTGGTGGAAGAGATGCTTTTAGAACCGCGTTGGGATGAACAGGAATTCACTCTGAGAAAGCAAAGCGTAATCAGTTCAATCAAGCAACAAGAGGCCAATCCTAATGCCATTGCCGCCAACGCCTATAACATTCTCATCTATGGAAAGGACAACATTAGATCGAAGAACATTCTGGGGTCAGAATCTTCTGTAAACCAAATCAGGGTGGATGACCTAAAGGCCTTCTATGAAAAGAATATTTCTCCGTCTGTCGCCACCATGCATGTTGTCGGAGATATCAGTCAGCAAGAGGTTATGAAATCTCTTAAAGACTTGAATGATAAATGGATGGCAAAGTCTGTCGAAATTCCAGTCTATAAAACACCTGAAAGCCCTGATAAGTCGCAAGTCTTTTTCTATGATGTACCTAATGCCAAGCAGTCAGTGCTTCGGATAGGCTACCCTGCCCTGGCTGCTACAGATGACAACTATTACCCAGCAGTGGTTATGAATTACATACTTGGAGGTGGTGGTTTTGCTTCACGCCTGACACAACAATTGAGAGAAGGTAAAGGCTACACTTACGGCATTCGGTCTGGTTTTTCCGGAACAACCGAAACAGGAGCTTTTACAATATCCAGTGGAGTTAGAACCAATGTGACATTAGAGTCTAGTCAATTGGTTAAGGAAATACTAAGCGATTATGCTAAGGACTTTACTGAAAAGGATCTTGAAACAACTCAGAGCTTTCTCATTAAGAGTAATGCCAGAGCATTTGAAACAGCAGGTTCTAAACTGGGAATGCTGCAGAATATTAGCCGATACGGATGGGATGACGACTATGTAAAAGATCGCGAAGCGATAGTGAGAGACATGTCGGTCGAAAAAATTCAAAGCCTCTCAGGTGAATACTTGGATCCAAACAAGATGTTTTGGTTAGTGGTAGGCGATGCCAAAACGCAAATGAAACGTTTGGAGCAATTGGGTTATGGTAAGCCAGTACTCATTAACGAAATGGTATCGCCAGAGAATAAGTAATGACTACCGGTGCTCAATTAGGTCAATAGCCTTGTTGAGCACTGCATCTTCACCAGCTAAGAACTCATTCAAAGACTGCACAACAGGATAATCAGGAATGACCCCCTGACCAGGAAAAGCATGGCCTATGTTGGCTGTTGTATACTTCCACATCGGCAAGTTTACTCTAATACCCGAGTTAGAAAGTAACAAAGTCTTAGAATTCCCACTGGTATTTCCATCGTAGCCTCCTCCCGTCTCTTCACCTAAAAAGGTAGCCCATTGATTGTGATGTAAGACGGTGGCCACATCGGCACAGGTTGAAAAACTCCAACCATCCGTCAGAACATATACTTTACCCTTAAACCGATTTTCTTGAGGTTCCCAAACAGATAAGCCCCTATGAGAGGTCATCAAATTCATTCCATCACGCTTGACGACATTTCCGTAACCCTGATAAGCATCAGTGACCTCTATTCTATCGAAGTATCTAAAATCTCTCTTTGCAAAGTAGGAAACCAACAATGCTCCATAGTTGTCATCTCCACCACCGTTTCCTCTCAAGTCTAAAATCAAATTTTCAGTACCTCTTTCCTTTAAGTCCTGGAAACTCTCTTCTAAAAAAGCCTCATAATCAAGGTTCTCCCGATCCATATAATAGCTCACAAAAGTCCCTATGCGCATATAGCTATATGCCTCACTATGGCTCAGTGTTAGAACAGTCTGTTCAGGCAATGGTGTATCTAAGACTGACAGATTATCCCATCTCTCCCCTTCAACACTAATCATCAGAACCTCCTCACCTCTCTGAACATTCATATTATATACCTCAGCATCCGGATCTATATAGAGTTGATAGTAGTATTTGAAGTATCGCTCTGTTAACCGATGTTTACTAGTATTGACATATCCATCAGATGAATGGTGGTCAAAAATTGCTTTTTTGATTTGATCCATGTTGAGTCCATTGATGCTCAATATCCGATCTCCTTTTTTTAAACCAATAGCACCTACTATATCTCTTACAAACAGGTGGTCTCCGAGAAACTTAACTGATATCGGCATAAATTTTCTGGAAGCTTTAAAAGCTTCGTTCGCCCGCTGTGGCATAGATGATCGTGTATGACCGCAACGTACCTTATTCAACAAGTATGTCACCTTACCAAAAAACTCTGCCCCTTCCATGTCTCCCAATTCATCCTTCACCTTATTAAAGTAGTACTTAATAGAGTCTGATGGCGTGTACCTTGTTAGGCCTGAATGGTACGTTCTGAAGGCGCTTTCTAGCTGGTTGATATCGGCCAGGGCCTGGGATCTGGAGATTTGTTGAGCACGGACTGTAAGCGTCACTAGTGTGAGAAGTAGAGGGATCATTAAGTTTTTCAAAAGCATGTAAGCGTTTACGTAAGCACCCATTGAAGGATTCCGGAAGGGCATAAAAAAAGGGCTTCAATGAAGCCCTTCGAAATTATGTTATGGATTTCTTAGATAGAAATCCCCATAAAGCTCATAAAAGCGATGCCCATTAACCCAGTAATAAACATTGTAATCCCTAATCCCTTTAATCCGTCAGGGACGTTTGAGTATCTCAATTTTTCTCTAATTGCCGCCAGTGCAATAATCGCTAAGAAGAAACCAGTTCCAGAGCCAAATCCGAAAACAGTTGCCTCACCGATCGTGTAGTCTCTTTGCGCCATGAAAAGTGAAGACCCAAGGATCGCACAGTTTACAGCGATCAATGGTAAGAAAATTCCAAGCGATCCGTAGAGTGACGGAGAAAATTTCTCAATAGTCATCTCTACTAACTGTACCATTGCAGCAATAATGGCAATGAACATGATAAATCTCAAGAAAGAAAGATCAATCTCGGCAAAGTTTGAACCTAACCAAGACAAAGCGCCTTCATTCAGTACATATTCATTCAATAACCAGTTCATAGGAACCGTGATTCCCAGAACAAAGACTACCGCGAGTCCAAGACCAAAGGCTGTTGAAACCTTCTTTGATACTGCAAGAAAAGAACACATTCCCAGGAAATAGGAAAATACCATGTTCTCTATAAAGATTGATTTAATACCTAAATTCAATAAATCCATGATTCTATCTCCTTAATGTTCTACGTATCCTGTTTTAGATCTTTGTACCCAGATAATGAATCCTAGTACAATAAAAGCCCCTACCGGGGAAACCATTAGACCGTTGGCTGAAAAGCTCTCGAAGCCAATTGCACCCATCAAGTCGTACCCAAATACCTTTCCTGAACCCCACAGCTCTCTAAAGAAAGCTACTGCCAAGATAATCCAAGAGTAACCCAAACCTGAGCCTAAACCATCTAGTACTGAATCATAGGGTTTATTTCCCAAGGCGAATGCCTCAAGACGCCCCATGACAATACAGTTGGTAATAATCAAACCAATGAATACCGAAAGTTCTTTATAGATATCGAAAGCGTATGCCTTTAAAACTTCATTTACCAAAGTTACTAGAGTAGCAACAACGGCTAGCTGAACAATGATCCTAACCCTGCCAGGAATGGCATTTCTCATCAAAGAGATGATCAGGTTAGAGAAAATTAATACAAAGATTACAGACATGGCCATAACCATTGTAGGCTTCATCTGTGTAGTTACGGCAAGTGCTGAACAAATACCCAATACCTGAACTGTAATTGGGTTATCATCATTCAAAGGATCAGTAACAAACTTTTTCCTTCTTTTTGATAGTAAAGATTCTGATTCTTTAGCTACCGGTGCTTCTATAGTTTCAGTACTCATATCTTTATTGGTCATTCAGTGACATAGCGCCACCTTTAACGTGTTTATCAAAATACTTCTGGTAGTAACTGATGTAATTCAGCAACATGTCATTTACTCCGTTTGCAGTTAAAGTGGCTCCCGCCATACCATCAACTTTGGTTGGTCCAAGTTTGTCTTCAGGAGTCTTCTCGCCTTTTACCATGGTAATGGCCACAAACTCGCCATTAGCATCATAAAGGCTCTTCTCACGATAACGTACTTGAATCTCATCCGAGGTGATTCTAGCACCCAGACCAGGAGTTTCACCTTTGTGATCAAAGCTTATTCCCTTAACCGTTTTCAGATCAGGTTTAATGGCAACAAAGCCCCAGATAGCATCCCATAGACCAGCTCCAAATACAGGTAGAATGTAAGCTTCATCTCCATTGGCACTGTACTTAAAAACAGGGTACATCCTATCTTCAACAGCCTTTTTATAGTTTTTCTCAATGTTTACTTCTTCCGCAACCATTGGTCCACCTTTTTCATTAGTATCTACAAGGTTACCCTGATAATCAGTTACCTCACTACTAATTACTTCTGCATACCTGGCTAAAATTGCTTCAGCATCCATATCTCCTAAAGCATCTTTCTCAGCAGGAATGGCACCAAGAATTTGCTTCTTAGTATCCAAATCTTGTGCTTTCTTCTGAGTTGGTCCTAAGACCTGAGATACTCCAGAAAGCAAACCTCCTAATACTGCTGTCAGTACTAGTGAGAATATGATAATGTATCTATTAGACTGCACGGGCTACCCTCCTTTTCTTATTTGCTTGAACTACATAAAAGTCAATCAGTGGAGCGAATACATTCATAAATAGAACGGCAAGCATGATGCCCTCTGGATAAGCCGGGTTCAACACCCTGATCAACACAGTTAACATACCTATTAACACTCCATATATCCATTTCCCTGTCTCTGTTTGAGCGGCAGATACTGGATCTGTCGCCATAAAGACAGCACCGAATGCAAGACCACCCAAGACCAAATGATAGTGGGCAGGTAAAAGCATAAACTCATTAGCCCCCGCCAGGTTAAAGATTGTACCCATGGCGAAAGCTCCTGCGAAAACACTTACAATAATTTTCCAGCTACCAACCCCAGTAGCGATAAGTATCAGTCCTCCAATGAGCGCCATTAAAGTTGAAGTTTCACCTATTGAACCAGGGATACCTCCTATTAACATGTTTTGAAAGCTGAAGAAATCTCCACCAAACGGTGAGGCCAAAGTGCTATTAGCTTGAGTAAGTCCCTCAACGACTGATTGTGTCCCCTGGATAGATGTTTCATTAGCCACGGCAAGAGCTGTAGCGCCAGAAAAGCCATTAACAGCTGTTTCACCGCTTAACTGAGTCCAAACATCTCCGGAAATCTGAAGTGGGTAAGCAAAGTATAAAAATGCTCTTGAAGTCATAGCAACATTCAGCACGTTCATGCCAGTACCACCAAAAATCTCCTTACCTACTACCACTCCAAATACAGTAGCCAGTGCTACTTGCCATAATGGAATAGTTGGAGGAACGATTAATGGAATTAGCATCCCTGTTACTAGGAAACCTTCGTTGATAGGGTGCTTTCTGACAACCGCAAAAACGGCTTCAATAAGACCACCAGCAGCATATGCCACTAAAACGATTGGCAACACCCATCTAGCACCAAACAGAAGGTTGTCAATTGAGAAGAAAGATGTTGCTTCTCCAATTGCCACATGATGCTGGTACCCCACATTAAAGATACCCCAGATGAGACATGGAATCATGGCGATTACCACTGTCATCATCATTCGTTTCAAGTCGATCGCATCTCTTACTTGAACTCCTTTATTCTTTGCCGTACTAGCTGGCGAAAACATAAACGTTTCACCCGCTTCAAAAAGGTAGTATAGCTTTTCAAGCTTACCGCCCTTTTCGAACATAGGCCTCTGTTTCTCTAAAATCTTATGTAAAAACTTCATCCCGATTATCCGTTTTGCATCAATTCAAGTCCTTCTCTTACAATTTCCTGAATGTCGTGCTTCGATACATCCACATACTCACAAAGTGCCAAGTCTTCTTCAATGACTTCATAAATACCAAGCGCCTCCATATTGTCGAAATCTTCAGCCATAATAGCCTTAATCAAATAAGTAGGATAGATATCCATTGGGGTAACCTTCTCAAAAGTACCTGTCTGAACGAAGGCACGAGGCTCACCATTGGTGTTAGAATCCAGAACATACTCCTTATTCTTCCCATTAAGGAAAGAGAACAAGCCCCATGCTCTGTGGAAACTCAATACTTCTTTTTTCGGCATAATCCAACCCAAGAAATCTGCATGGTCTCCCTCTGGAATCACGGACAATAAATTGTCATAGAAACCTAAGTAACCATCTTTTTCAATTCGCTCGCCAGTCAAAACATTGCCGGTTATGAATCTAACATGATCTTGCTTGAGATTACCATCTACTAATTTGTTGATGGCCGCGCCAGTATATGTTTTATAATACTGTGGTTTGTTCAGTTCAGATCCTGCTACTGCAACTAACCTAGAAGCGTCATAAATACCATTAAGGAATAGCTTACCAATTTGAGCCACACCATAAGGGGTGATCGTCCAAACTATTTCACCTTTTCCTATTGGATCCAGATGATGGATTTGAACACCAACATTACCTGAAGGATGCGGACCATTAATCTTATTGTTTTCAACTCCTTCGATATTTGCGAATACTGTTGACACTTCTCCGTTCAAATCGTGATTCAAGTGAACCTTGCCCGATGTAAATTTCTTCAATATTTCAACACCAGCTTTGAATGCTTCTTCTTCACCCTTGAGGGTAAAAGCGATATCAGCAGACAACGGATGTGTATCAAAAGAAGAAATAAATATGGATTTCGGGGTATCGCCTTCATTGGCTACTACACCATACGGCCTTTGAATCAAGTTGGACCAAACGCCCCCCTTAGTCATTTGAGTTTGTGCATCTTCTCTCGAAAGATTACGCAAATCAGAACCACTATAGGTTTGGAAGTTCTCGTATTCAATTTCTTTGTCAGCCAAGATTTTTATTTCTAATAACTTTCTCTTGGCTCCCCTCTTCACTTCGACTATCTCTCCACTTACAGGTGAACAGACCATCACATTTTCCTGCATCTTATCATAAAGAACAGGTGTACCCGCTTTTACGGTATCGCCTTCAGCCACAAAGAGCTTAGGTCTTTTCATACCGATAAAATCAGTCGGCTTTATAGCAAACGTTTCCGAAGGAGGGGTACTCGCGATTGTCTTTTCAGCCTTGCCGGCCAGATTGATGTCAAAGCCTTTTTTCAGCTTTACAGTTTTGGACATACTCTTTTAGTTGCGAATCACTAAGGTTGATCAAAATCGAGGCAAAAATAATACATTTGCACTCATAAAAAAGGGTTAATCTGACCTTTTTAAGGGACTATCAAAACCCACAATTTCTTATACACGACCGACAGGGTATAAACTTATACCGAGACAGTTTCTGAGAATGATATTTTTATGTGATCAGCAACGTTTTGCATCAACCACATTGGTGTTGAAGTGGCACCACAGATACCTACTTTGTCACTAGATTTGAACCATTTCAAATCCACCTCATCTTCATTCTCTACGAAATAGCTGCGCTCATTCTCTTTCTTGCATACTCCGTACAATGCCTTACCATTTGAGCTTTTTTTGCCGCTCACAAACACAATTACATCCACATCATTGGCAAATTTCTGAAGCTGAGGTTCGCGGTTTGAGACTTGTCGACATATGCTATCATTCGCAGTAAAGTCAATCTCTTCGAAACTTCCCTTCGCTTCTCGAATTCTCTCCTCGATCATGGATCGTATTCTGTAGAAACCTTTAGTACTCTTAGTTGTTTGAGAAAATAGCGTAACTGGTCTGTTAAAATCTATCTTTTCGAGATCAGCATCTTCCATTACAATAATGGCATTATTATTCGTCTGTCCGGTAAGGCCAATTACTTCGGCATGACCTGTCTTTCCGTAAATGACAATTTGACCATCTACCTTATTGATTTTATCATATGCTACCTTAACTCTATTCTGTAGTTTGAGCACTACAGGACAAGATGCATCGATTAACTCAATATTATTCTCTAATGCTAATTGATAAGTCTCTGGCGGTTCGCCATGTGCTCTGATTAACACTTTGGAATCTTTGATCCCTTTTAACTCTTCTCTATCTATTATTTGAAGACCTTGGTTTTTGAGGCGCTTTACCTCCATACTATTATGGACAATATCACCCAAGCAATATAGATCCCCATCAACCATCTCGTCTTCCGCCATTTGAATAGCGAATTCCACTCCAAAACAATACCCTGAATTCTGATCTATCGTTACTTGCATCCTCTTCTTTATTCTGCCTTCTCGATACGACTGTTGGCCAAATTTAACACTTTTTGAACTTGATCTTCGAACCTCAAATCAGAGGTATCAATTTCTATTGCGTCTTCCACTTTGATTAATGGACTTTCAGCTCTGGTCGAGTCCTGATAATCTCTAGATTCCAGGTTGGCAATAATCTCCTCTAACGCCACTTCTTCACCTTTATCCGCTAATTCAACCTGTCTCCTTTTAGCCCTTACCTCAGTACTAGCAGTCATAAAAACCTTTAGTTCTGCATCTGGAAAAACAACGGAGCCTATGTCTCTACCATCCATTACAACACCTTTAGTTTTACCCATGGTTTGTTGCTGAGTCACCATAGCGACTCTAACTTCTTTGATTGCAGAGACCGGACTCACCATTTCAGATACATACATTTTTCGTATCTCTTGCTCAACATTTTGTTGATTCAAAATTGTTTCGTTTTTCTGAGATTCCTGATTGTACTCAAAATCGATTTGAATATCCGATAGTGCATGGACTACTTGATCGTGGTCTGACAAATCTACATTGTGTTGCAGAAAATAGAGAGTCACCGCTCGATACATTGCACCGGTATCAATAAACTTATATCTCAAGGTCTTCGCAACAGCCTTGGCTGTGCTACTTTTCCCGCAGCCTGAGAGGCCATCTATGGCAATGTTTATTTTAGACATAATAGGAATTTGCGACAAAGGTAGGGCTTGATCAATTAGACCATAGTCGTCTACTCAATTTATTTCTCTTAATAAAGTGAGAAATCAAAGGATTTTGACCTTTATGGAAATGCCAAAAGTTTTATGGGATTTCTTTAATATGCGATATCTTTTTACTCTTGAAACACTTACTCTGAAATGAAACACTATAAATCCGTATTCACACGGTCGGCCATTCTACTTGCTCTAATTCTCCTTATTTACTCCTGTAACTCTGGTTCAGAATCATATAAGAGCGAAACAGACAAAGTCAATACTTCTGACTTTCAAATCTCTCTGGCACAATGGTCACTTCACAAGAAATACTTTGGCAATATACAGGAACGCGGAGGCTTTGGTTGGTTTATGAATACACTAATGACATCTCCTGAAGACATTATTGTAGACGGGCAAGACCCAATGAATTTTCCAGAAGAGGCTGCTAAGTATGGTGTAAATTCCATTGAACTGGTCAATACTTTCTACTTTGGAAAAGCTGATGACATGAGCTACTGGACAGCTTTTAAAGCAAAGTGTGAAGAAGCCGGAGTTCAAGTCGGCCTGATCATGTGTGACGTTCTTGGAGATTTAGGTGATGCTGATGAAGCTGCAAGAACAAGAGCAATTGAAAATCATTACAAATGGGTGGACGTAGCAAAATTTTTGGGCGCACATACGATTAGAGTAAACGCTGCTGGCAAAGGTACGGCTGATGAAGTAGCGCGCAACGCTGTTGACGGACTTAAAAGACTCGGGGCCTATGGGGCGAGTAAGGGTATTAATATCGTAGTAGAGAACCACGGTGGGTATTCTTCGAATGGCTCGTGGTTGGCTAATGTCATGAAAACGGTCGATATGGACAATGTCGGCACACTTCCCGATTTTGGTAACTTCTGTATAGAAAATGGGCCAGAGGGTTGTATCAACGAGTACGATAGGTATAAAGGTATTGAAGAGTTAATGCCGTATGCAAAAGCAGTAAGCGCCAAAGCTCATGACTTTGATGAAAATGGCAACGAGACAAACTCTGACTTCCTAAGAATAATGAAAATCGTTAAAGACTCCGGTTTCAAAGGGCACATTGGAATTGAATATGAGGGAAATGACCTTTCAGAGGAGGAGGGCATTAAAAAGACAAAAAAGCTTCTCGAGAAGGTTTTTAGAGAACTTCAATAGTCTATTCACTCACCTGGTTAATAAAAGGCTTTTAAAACAACTTATTTAACATCACTACTCCGAAATGAAAATAAAGGGTCATATCATTGACGTCAGAAATAGACAAATCTTCGATGGAGAAATTACCATTGAGGGTAAAAGAATCGTGCGCATCGATAAGGCGACTAATGTTCCAAATCAATACATCCTCCCTGGCTTTATAGATGCCCATGTACATGTGGAAAGTTCTATGCTGGTACCTTCAGAGTTTGCACGTCTGGCAGTAGTTCACGGCACTGTGGCCACAGTTTCTGATCCCCATGAGATAGGGAATGTGATGGGTGTAGCAGGCATTGAATACATGATTGATAATGGCAAGCAAGTAAACTTCAAGTTTAATTTTGGTGCCCCCTCTTGTGTGCCCGCTACCACCTTTGAAACAGCTGGAGCAGAGATAACCCCTGCACAGGTAGAGTACTTACTTCAAAAACCTGAGATCAAGTATTTAGCAGAAATGATGAACTGGCCAGGCGTACTTTTCAATGATGAAGTAGTTTACGAAAAGCTTGAAATAGCAAAAAAACTAGGTAAGCCAATTGATGGTCATGCGCCTGGACTAAGAGGTGATCAAGCTGAACAATATATTAAAGCTGGCATTTCTACTGATCACGAGTGTTTCACAGCCGATGAAGCTCGAGATAAATTGAAGCACGGAATGAAGATTGCCATTCGAGAGGGCTCTGCCGCTAAGAATTTTGACGCTTTGGTAGAGTTGTTTGGAGAAGCCCCGGAAATGTTGATGTTCTGTTCGGATGATAAACATCCAGACAACCTTGTTGAAAGCCACATTGATGACCTTGTCAAAAGAACACTTGCCAAAGGCTATGAGCTCTTTGACGTACTACAAGCAGCCTGTATCACTCCTATTGACCACTATAAACTAGATGTCGGTGCTTTACAGACAGGTGATTTGGCAGACTTCATAATCCTTGACAATCTTGATGACTTTAGGGTCAAGTCGACATATATCAATGGTGAGCGAGTAGCTGAAAACGGTAAGAGTCATATTCCGAAGGTTAACAATGCCGTCATCAATCAATTCAATTGTGATCCAATATCAACTGAATCCATTCAGGTGAAAGCAAGCTCAGATACAATCAATGTCATTGAAGCCCTCGATGGTCAATTGATCACTAACTGTCTGGAATTAGAAACACATAAAGATGAAAATGGCCTGGCAATATCGAATGTAGATGAGGATATATTAAAAATGGTAGTGGTCAATAGGTACAATAATGCCGACCCTGCCATTGCGTTCATCAAAAACTTTAGTCTAAAAGAAGGTGCTTTAGCATCCTCTGTGGGACACGATTCCCATAATATCATCGCTGTTGGCGTTGACGATGCTTCAATTACCAAAGCAATTAACTTAATAATTGAGGCGAAAGGAGGAGTAAGTGCGGTTGCTAAAAATGAAGAACAAATTCTTCCGCTACCTGTCGCTGGAATTATGTCTGCCGGAGATGGCTATGAAATAGCCGATTCCTACACAAAAATTGATCTAATGACCAAAAAAATGGGAAGTACACTGACCTCACCCTTCATGACACTCTCCTTTATGGCCCTGCTGGTTATACCAAATTTAAAGCTGAGTGACAAGGGTTTATTTGATGGAAAAAATTTCGAATTCAAACCACTTTTTAATTAATCAACTAATACCATAGTTGATTTCTGGCATATTTTTGGCTAACTTCTATGCGAACCTTAAATTAAAATGCCATGAGAGTTAAGTATATCTTTCTGTTCATTCTGGCTATATCATATATAAATGCATCAGCGCAGAGTGTTTCAGAACAAGAAATTAAAAATCAATTTGCAAGTGCTAGTGATGACGTTGATTTAGGCAACCATGCCAAGGCCATTCCGGCCCTGCATTGGCTACTAAAGCACGCTCCTTCCTTTTCACAGTCTATTCAAAACGATGCTATAGAAGTGTTTGAATTAGTTGCAAATGAAACTAAGGATGAGAAAAAGAAAGCAATGCTGTTAGACTCCATGTTGATCGCATATGAATCCAAGAGAGAGCACTTTGGTTTGAGTGACCTGGCCAAAAACAAACTGGCTTTTAGATACTATAAGTATTTTAGAAATAGTCCTGAAAAATACAAGGCCGCCTTCGAAGCCTTTACAGATGTATACAGCAAGCCTGAAACTGTAATTAATAACAACCTGGTACCTTATATCTATATGACCAAGCAGTACAATGATGCCATCAGTCAACTATCCATAGATGACAAGAATAAGGTCTATGATGGCATACAATTGGTTGTCGAAATGAAGAAGGTTAAAGGCGGTGACAATTCAAGGTTGGATAAGTATATGGCAACAGTCGACAATCTGTACGTAAGACTTTTAGGTGAAGACATTTCTTGTGATGTTATGACCCGACTTGCCAAGGGACTTGATCGATCGGATAGCGTAAAAGTTTCAAAGAGACTTATGAGTCTCACATTAGAAACCAAATGTGGTCGTACTAGTGAATATGAGCGAGCTTTGAGCACTTTAGCCCGCAACGAGCCAAATCCAGGGCTTTTTAAAATATTGGCGCAGTACAGTGCGGTTGACAAGGAGTACCAGGAGGCAATATCCTTCTACCAAAGGGCACTTGCTTTAGAAACAGATGATGCAAAAAAAGCCAATATCCATTTTGACATTGCCCAGCTGTATTATATCGACATGGATAAGCCTGCGGCTAGAAAAAACGCACTGGCTTCCATTGCGCTTGATACTAAAAGTTCCGCAAAGGCTTATTCATTCATTGGCAACCTATATATGGACAGCTATAATGAATGTTCTGAAGGAAATAACCCTGTGGCAGATAGAGCAGTCTTCTTTGTTGCTTACGAAATGTTTGAAAAGGCCAAAGATCTTGCTGGCATGGAAGAGGCTAGAAAGCAATTCCCGACCAAGTCCGAAGCCTTCGGCTACGATATAGTAGCAGGAAACTCAATCAGTGTTGGCTGTTGGATTAATGCTAAAACTAAAGTAAGAACTCGCTCTAGTAACTAGCACCAAACTATCTTTGTAATAGTCAAAGAGGCCTGACAAAACCTTAAACTCTAAATAAGCGTTTGCTTTTCGATATAAAAGCAACAATTTGTTAATCTTTTGAACGAAGGCGACAGCCAGTTTACTTGTACTTTTGTGCCCGATTATTTGAGCCACAGTAGATCTAGTTTTGAAGCTGGTTGAAAAAACAATAAAAATGAAATATTTGAAACGCATTATTCTTGGATTGATTTTGGTCCAATCATTCCAATTGCAAGGACAACAATTAAAAATGCCGGCAGACGCTGAGTTAGCAGCAGAAGCCTCAAGAAGGTTTGCCATATCAGTGGATGCCATATCTATTGATAGTTATAGAGAATCGGCTAATGCTCTGCATTGGCTGATGACCAATGTACCAGACCTTTATGATGGTCTCTATATTAATGCCTACAAGGCTTATGAAGAACTTGCCAAAGCTGCTTCTGATGCCGACCAGAAAAACATGTTTCTGGATTCCATGATGATTGCCTTTAACAAAAAGGACGAAATCTATGGCCTTTCTGCAAGAGAAAAGAATAACAAGGCATACCGCTATTACAAATACTGGAAATCCGATAAGGGAAGAATAGCAGATGGTATGGCAGCGTACAAGGTTGTTTACGAAGACCCCAATAGTGTCATTAATAATAACATCGTATCCTATATGGATATGGTCAGAAGGTTCAGGGCCTATGGCAATGAGTTTTCTAACGAAGAGGTGATTGATGTTTACAGCAAAGTAATGAACGTCATTGAAATCAAAGCTGCAGGCGGAGAAGATGCTGCCAAACTGGGCAGATACAAGGCTGCGGTTAATGGTCTTTTAACCCAAGTAATGGGTGACGACCTGAACTGTGAGTTCATTGAGCAGAATCTTGCTCCTCCTTTGGACAACGGTAATGACTTGACCCTAGCAAAAAAAGTCTTTGGCTTATTACTAGAAAGAGGCTGCGGAGATAACCGATACATTGAGGTTGCAGCTAAGATCATCCAAGAGCAGGAACCTACCGAAGGTATTGCCAAAGTGCTTGCACAACGTGCATTTGGAAACAAAGACTACGAAAATGCTTCAAAATTCTATCTTGAAGCTCTTGAATTATCCACGGATAGTGAAAAAAAGGCTGATCTTCAAATGAACATTGCGCAGTTGAAATTGGCACAAGGCAAGAAAGGTGAAGCAAGAGCTGCCGCCAGAGAAGCTGCAAAACTCGACCCTTCTAAAGCCAGTGAAGCCTTAACCTACATTGCCAATATGTATATGAATAGTTTTGATGACTGTTCGCAGAAGAAAAGTCAAATCGATGATAGAGCCATTTTTATGGCAGCTTATGATTTGTATCAAAGGGCTGGAAATGCCCAGGGTATGGCTGAGGCAAAAAAGCAGTTCCCAACGGTCTCTGATGTATTTACGGCAAATAAGAAAGAGGGGGAAACCATTAGTGTAGGTTGCTGGATTGGTGGAAGCACCACAATCAAAACCAGACCAAGTAACTAATGAGCAGCGATAGAATACTTCAAGAGCTAAGAGAGAAGATTGACGAACTCATTGACAAAGCAAAAGATGCTAGTGAGGAAGTGCGTGAAGAAATGGAAGAAACCATTGAGGCCTTAAAAATCCAGAGAGATAAGCTTGAAGACAAGATTGCTGATTTCAAGTTAAAAAATGAGCCAAAAATTGAAGAAGCCAAACACCACTTGAAGTCTGCGGCAGAAGAAATCGAACAGGCCTTTAAGAAATTGTTTCGTAAAGGACCTGGTGCAGAGGAACTCTAAGAAGATTGTTTATAATGAGCAAAAGCCCTAACCGTAAGATTAGGGCTTTTTTTATTGGGTTGATCCGCATATCTTCGATTATGGCAATGACTAGGTCAGAAAAAATCACTCAGTTTGGAGTAGTGGCTATCGCTGTTTGTGCGGTGGTTGTCTCCATATGGCAAACCAGAATTTCTCAACAGCACAACCGACTGAGTGTTATGCCCTACTTAGATTTTTTCTCAGGTTGGACCAGTGACAGCACATGGCGACTGGACCTCATGAATGAAGGAATCGGTCCTGCCATCATAAAGTCGACCGAGTTGACATATAAAGGAAAGGTGTACAGTCATTGGGATGCTGTTCTTGAGGCTGCCAACCTCAAAGGTGAGCGGGTTAATTCTACGAATATTGGAGTAGACTCTCCATTCAAAATTGACAAGGAAATCGTTTTTCTTGAGATAAAGAACGACCCCTCAAACCCTAAAACATTTGGCATTGATATTCTTATCAAATACACTTCAATCTATGGAGGTGAAATTCAGGAATTGCCCATCAGTTTTTGAATAATCGAGGCAAAAATGATCGGATTTTCCCTTAAAGCCACTCACATGTAATACGTTTACCTCATAACGATTGAATTATGAGGCAAATAACATTACTTACTTTTCTACTATTCATTGTTGTTCAAACCTTTGGACAAGACTTAAAGCAAACCGCCTTAGATCAATACAACAAACAAGATTTTGAGGCTGCTGCTAAGGCTTACCAGCAGTACCTGAAAGAAAACGAAGGGGATTCTCTTGATTGGTATAATTTGGCGGTGAGCAGTGCTAGAATATCCGATCATGTTGAAGCTTTAGACTATTTCAAAGAAGCGAAGAAACGCAACTTCCCTCCCGCCTTCATATCCTTTGGCATGGCAAAATCATATGCCGCGCTCAAGGAAGAAACCAAAATGATCGAAGTGCTTAATGAAGGAGCTGACAATGGCTTGAATGCTATTGCTCTTCTAAAAAACGATCCTGCATTTGAAGCATATCAATCGTCTATTGGTTTTATAGAAGTACTCAAAAAGATTGAGCAAAACGCCTATCCCTGCTTAAGAAATCCTAATTATCGTCATTTTGATTTTTGGATTGGAGAATGGGATGTATTGGTTAATGGAAGAAAAGTAGGTGACAACTCAATCACTATGGCAAAAGGTGGCTGTGCTATACATGAGAATTACATCACGGCAGGAAACTATGCTGGACAGAGCATTAACTTTTTTGACCCAATAGATAAAAAATGGCACCAGCATTGGGTAGGAAGTGGTGGAGATGTCTACAATTACCTAGAAACCAAAAGAGAAGCTGGACTGCTCCAGTTTGAAAGCAAGTTTATGGGCCCAACAGGCAATATATCTTTATCCAGACTTACTTTCACCTTGAAAGACGATGGCACTGTACGCCAACTATTTGAAGGGTCTACAGATGAAGGAAAAACCTGGACTCCAAGCTTTGATGGGCTTTACAGAAAGAAGAAATAATTTGTTATTTAGTTAAAGGACTTAGCTTAACTCTGACCTCTTCACCGCTTAAGAAAACTTGTCCATTGTCCACATCAAGATCGCCTTTCTCAACTTCAACCTTAAATTGAGATTGGTCAAATACAAATTGATAGTCACCATTAGTCTGTGTCAGGTTTAAAACCATCTGATCGTTTTCTCTTTGGAATAGATAGCTGAACTTATTGTCTCCAACAGATATATTCTCCAAGCTCGCTTTGTCCCATGCTGAAGGCATTTGAGGACTTATCAGTACTTGTTTGAGGTGGGCCATTGGCCCAATGCCAAAGAACTGTTTGACGATGGGTACCGCATAAGAATAGATATTCCAAGCCTGAGCCACCATACCAAAATCAGGACTTACCTCATACATAGAACCGGGTAAGGCATAACTGAAAGAGCTTGTCATTCGCTGTAGGTATGCGAGGGCCTTATCCGGTCTTCCGTAATTATTCTCAGCAATGGCTTGCACGCCCGTGGGAAGGGTCATAACAGCCCCAGTATAAGAGAAAATCTTCATTTTTTTTGCAAAGCCTCCATCATCACTTCCGGCAGATTCATCTCTATCAATGCCGGTAACAAATACCCCAAAGGGATTTACATACTGACTCCCTGTTTCCAATGCCCTCAAAGCTTTGTCCGGATCCGCTACACCCACTTCCATAGGCGTGTTTACTACCCAATTATGATATAAAACAAACCCTCGTTTATCATTTCGATCAAAAGCTTTGATCCTTTCCTTTGTCTTCTTGAGTTCCTCTACCGCCCAGGGTTTGTCAAGTGTATCCGCCCTAACTATAGCACCATCAACGAGATGGTCGGCATCACTGACCGTACCAATAAAGTCAGCATAAGAATCAAATTCATCTACCCAAAATTCACTATTGATGATTTCTGCCAGTCGCTGAGCCTTTTGTTGATAGTCATGCACTTCCTCATCATTCCCCAATACTTCAGCCATGCTCGCTGCATCTACAAAGGCCTTGTAAGTGTAGGCCGCCACGTCAATCATTTCTGACTCAAGTCCGTGAATTTCCATCATGCCATAGCCATCTGCTAACAGGTTACCATCCAGATCATTTTCCTCCAATAACCAATTCAAACCATTCCGTACCGTTGGGAAATACTGGCGCAGAAACTCCATATCACCTGTCCACTTGAAAGTATCCCATATGAGTGATGCATATTGAGGCGTTTCATTGAGGTTACCAGGATTAAAAACCGCACCATTGGTGCTCATTTCATGCATAATCTTACCGGAACCATTATTGACAGCATTAGAAACACTATCAATTAGCTTGATGCTGGAATGGGTAAGGTCTTTCATACCAATAGCCATCGCACCTTGAAGTGCATATTCGCTATCTGCTCCAAAAAACCAAGGATAATCAGGATTCCCTGCAGTAATAGCACGTCCCAGACCATCCACATCATTGACTAACCAATCGGTATTATATTTAGTCCATCTAAAGGCTGTTTCTATCTCCTTGTCCGGAATGATCAATCGCGCTGATTGCTCTATAGACTTATAGCGTGCATGTTTAACTTTCAACAGTGACAATGCATTCGATTCAATACTTTGCAGTGCGTGATGTGCATCCTTCATAGAGTTGGTTGAACCTGCCAAGGCGAACGGGATAGTATACTTTCCTTTTGCAGGTACGCTGATCTCATAAGTCAAAGCTGCCGTATTTCCTTGGCCCAAACGATCCTGATCACACATCTTAGAACCAATCTGATATTTTTTCGGATGCTCTGTGGATCTAAATACTACATACCAATTGTTCAGGTCATCTTTACCAATTGCCATGCCCTCTCCCTCATCAAAACTGATTCTATCCTGACCATTGTTCATGTTCGTACGTTCACCTAGCCAAACAGGCATTAAATCCACGAAGCCATTAAAGGTGAATTCAATTGTCTGCGCTCCTTCAGTCTTATTCTCAATTTCATACTCCACATAAAGGCCTTTGGTCTGATCAGGAACAAACTGAGTCCTTGTCACCTTAAAATCTGCATACTCATAGAGGTGCTGGTTGGCAAATGGATAATTGACAAAAGACTTGGCGTCATTGAGGCATTGCCTGTCTCCATCCACATTAATTTGGGCGCCAAAACCGTCCATTAATTTGATTGGATGACTCCAAACACCTCCCATTTCTCCGGTAACGTGCCATCCTAAGTCTGGAAAACTCCCATCTTGGTGTCCTACCATATAGGCCTTATCACCAGGGGTCAAATAAGGAGAAGTTAAATAGGCTTCGGTACCTGAGATGGACTCAACCGAACTCAAAAAATCGTTAATCTGAGAATCAGAAGGCGATGCACATGAAAATAGCATGAATACTAAAGCTGAGGTGGTTTTGAACAAGGTTTTCATAACATCAAAATCTATGAATCATCTAAGATAAAAGACATTGATTTTGATACAAACTCAATATTATACAACCACTTTACAAACTCAATTCAACCTAGAAGCACTACTATTTTCAGATATCGTTACCCCTATTCGCTTCTGAGTGTATCCACTGGATTGAGCCTTGCAGTTTTAATAGATTGATAGAAAATTGTACCTAGGCCAATAATTATCGCCAGGATTCCCGCAATGGCAAAAGGCAATAGCCCCATAGATATTCTATTGGCATAGCCATTAAGCCATAGATTTACCCCATAATAGGCGATCGGTATGGCTACTATAAATGCGAAGACGATCAGCCTTAAGAATCCTCCCCCAAAATGCTTGATGATATCTGATACCTTGGCACCCAATACCTTTCTTACGCCAAACTCATGTAATCTCTCTTCGGCCTTGAATGCCGCTAAACCAAACAAGCCCAAACAAGAAATGAATATGGCGAGCACGGTAAATACCAGTACTGCATTGGCATTGTCTTTTTCAGATTGAATCTGTGCTTCGAAATTTTGGTCCAAATAATAGTACTCTAGCGGCTCATTAGTAAAACCAGACCATATCTGCTCTATCTGCTCGATCGAGATCAATTTGGTATCAATTTGTGCTGAGAGTAAATTAAACCTGCCTTTGTCATGAATAAACATGGCAGGACCTATCTCCTGTCTAAGACCACCATAATAGAAGTCCTCAACCACACCAATAATGGTCCAGTACTCCCCAAAAACTTTGCCCACCGGATCATCATAGCCCAAGGACATAGCCGCAGTTTTATTCAGCACCACCAATGAGTCATATTGCTGTTTGTCAGCGTTGAACCACTCTCCTTCCAAGACATTCAGGTCCAACACATCATCAAAATTTTCATCAGCGTAAAAATGATCTAGTGTAAACGAAGTCTCTGGATCCAGAAGAGTAGAGGTAGTTGCTGAAGAACCATCAGCAGGCAACCTATGCGAAAAACCAACTTCCTTCACCGCTGGGTTTCGCATCAACTCCGATCGAAAAGCCTGCTTCGCTGATTTTAGTACTGGCATGTTTTTGATTACCAAGACCTGTTCGTTGTTAAAACCAAGGTCCATGGCTCGGAGGTGCTTCAGCTGATTATTGATAAATAAGCTGGCAATAATTAGGGTGCTAGAAATGGCAAACTGTAAGACCACGAGACCATTTCTCATGGTTCTAGCTGAGGCCAGATTCAACACCCTCCCCAATTTCATCCCCTTTAAAAGTGGGATCATCTTGGCTGAAGACAGGAAGAAAGCGGGGTAAATGCCGGAGATAAATCCCAGTGCGAGTACAAAGCCAAATAAATAGACCAACAGAACCGGATAGGTCATTAGAGAGACCGTGATGTCTCCATTCCAATAGATATTAATCACCCGTATGAAGAGCTCTGAGAGGGCTGCTCCTATAACAGTGGATACAAAAGTGATGAAGACACTTTCGATCAGAAAGTATGCTGTCAGTCTCTTTTTACTGGCCCCCAGTACTTTTCTCATACCAATCTCCTTAGTTCTGTGAGAAGATTTGGCTGTGGTGAGATTCATAAAGTTAATGGAGGCAATTGCCAGAATGAATAGTCCAATAATCGTCAAGGTTACTCTGGTTTGATAGTCACCATTTGGTCCTAATTCCATCTGAACATTTGAAGAAGCATGGATATCCCTAATGGGTTTTGGAAAAAGTCTAATCTTGTTTGGACTTGCCAGCCACTCGCTAAAACTCAATTCTCCAGAGGAATGAACCACTGGATATATATTGTTTTTTGTTAGGGAGTCCAATTGGGCTTGAAATGAGTTTTGATCAGCACTTGAGACCAGCTTCGCATAAGAATAGGAAGCTATACCAAACCAGTTGTTCGTCTCGTACTTACTATTCTCGTGCGTCAAAAGCACATCAAAATCAATGTGAGATTTGATAACTGATGGTTTTACAATACCTACTATCGTATGAGGCGGAAAATCAAGGAAACTAATTTTTTCACCTACAACATCAACCCTACCAAAGAGCTTTAGTGCAGTCTGTTCACTCAAAACCGCCTCTCTTGGATTGTGCAGGACATTATTTGGATCACCCTGAACAAATCGGTAATCGAATATCTTAAAGAATGAGCTATCTGCGGAAAGTACGCGCTGACTATAGCGGTTCTCATCAACAACCACTTTCATTTGATTTCCCAATCGCCCCACCCTTGTATGATTCTCTATCAATGAGATTTCACCAAGCTTATAGGGTAAGTTATTTGGTGTTAAAGCCACCTCACCAATCCCCATGAAATCTTCCTCAATGCGGTAGATTCTTTCGCTATCACTAAAACCCTTTTCATAAGAATTCTCTTGGAAAAGGTAAAGAGAGATGACCAGGAAACAACCAATCCCAATACTGAGACCCAGTACATTTAGACTAGATAGTAATGGATACCTCTTGAAGGATCTAAAAAAGGTCTTTAGGTAGTTCAGTAGCATATTATTGTTCTTTTAAGTTTTCAGAAGGGTTTGTAGAAACCGTTTTTAAAGAATGATATGCAACCGTTAAAACGGCAATGAGCACCGTGCCCAAAAGCGCAAGAGTAAATGGTTTGAACCCCAAATGTGTACGATATGCAAAGTTTGACAACCAATCACTCATCAAAAAGTAAGCAGAAAGACTAGCTATAGTGAAGGCGACTAAAATCAGTCTAAGATAACCCTCGAACAGGAGTGACAATAGTGAAGGAATACTGGCACCAAGGATTTTCCTAATACTTATTTCCTTAATTCTTTGGCTGCTGGTATAAGATGCTAATCCAAACAAGCCCAGACAAGCTATGATAATGGCCAAGACAGTAAAGCCATTGAACACCTTACTCAATCTGAGTTCAGACTTAAACAATTTATCAAATTCCTCATCCAGAAAATTGTAAACCATCGGTACGTTTGGTTCAAATTCAGACCAAGAGGTCTTTAAAAAATCGATTTGCTCTTCGAGCCTATCAGAAGCCACCCTGACTGCGATATAATCCTTGAAGTCAAAATTGTCTAAATACTCGATAGCCAAACCGTCAGCCGGTCTATCAAAAGCCTGAAGATTGATGTCATTTATAATACCTATAACTTGTACCCTCCTTTCATCATTCGCTCCTTTATTAATGGTGATATAACTTCCTATTGGGTCAATAAGGCCAAGTTTTTTGATTGCGGTTTGATTCAACAGCAAAGCCATGCTATCAGATGCAATGGAAGCATCAAAGCCTCTGCCTTCAATCAGTTGTATGTCCATTGTCTTTAGAAATGCTTCATCGGCTTCAAACCATGTCAAGCCGGTATTGAAGTTCTCTCCATCTACAGTAAAGTCTCTTCTCATATACTGTGACTGCCCCGGAAGACCCGTAGTGAAACTCGCACTGAGTACTCCGGAATTCGGTTTTAAGGCATTCTTAAATTCATCCCTGCGTTCATCTATTTCTCGATCATTCTGAATAACAATTACATTTTCCTTTTCAAAACCCAATTCCTTGTTTTGGATATAGGTCACCTGTTGATCAATGATCAGTGTGGAGACTATCAAGGTCATGGAGACTATAAATTGAAAAGTCATAAGACCATTTCTAACCTGCTTCTCTTTTGGGCCACTGCTGAGATTCCCTTTCAACACTTGAGAAGGTTTAAAGCGTGTAAGGTACAGAGCAGGGTAAAGGCCAGCCACAATACCTAAAGCAGCTGTTAGACCAACAATTACACCCAAGACATCTAATTGTCTGATAAAACGCGTGTCGATAATCCAGTCAAACTGTGATGCCAATAGAACCGCCAGAAATTCAACCAAACCAAATGCCACTAACAAAGCCAAAAAGCTCATCAGCAATGACTCTATTAAAAATTGCTTGATTAACTGACCTCTTTGAGAGCCCAAAACCTTCCTTACGCCAATTTCCTTTGCCCTAATGGTTGATCGAGCTGTGGTCAAGTTGATAAAGTTTACGCAAGCAAGAATGATCACAAAGACAGCTATGGCAATCATGGCCTGTACATAGGTCATATTACCATTGGGCCTCATTTCTCTTAATAGAGATGATTCCAAATGGATGGATTCTAGGGGTTGAAAGAAATACCGCATATCTAAGCCCTCATTTCTGAGCTCAACTAAATCTACTCCAAAATGGCTGGCCGTATGATCTACAACAATACGTTCAAGTTGGGTTTCCAGATTCTCCAAAGATTCCGATGAATTATCACGAAGCTTTACATAGGTATAAAATGCCAGCCAGCCCCAATTCTGTTGACTAAGGGCGAAATCACTTTCAGGGGTAAGCAGCATATCAAATTGAAAGTGGGAGTTCTTAGGCTGGTCTGGAATAACTCCTGTTACTTGCCATTGCGTTCCACCATCTCCCCCTCCGCCAAGGTTCCTTCCTACTATATTTCCAGCGTCAAAAGCTTCTTGTCCGAAATATCGTATCGCTGTTGACTTGGGCATTACGACTGACCTTGGTTGCGAAAGCATGGTTTCTTTATTTCCCGCCAAAACACCATGATTGAGTACCTCAAGAAAACTCTCCTCCACCAACCATGCGTTTGTTTCACGGAAAGGGCGATCAAAATTATGATCGGCACGCATAGTGAAATCACCCCTCTTATAAACCCTGGTAATAGTCATTACCTCAGGAGATATCTCCGCTAAAATGGGAGCCAGCGGTGGAGGTGTCGTAGCGAATGTTTCATCCGACTCTTCCTGCTTCCAATAAGTGTTCAAGCGATAAATCTTTGAGGATTCCTCATAAAATTCATCGTAACTGGTCTCATCTTGGATGTAAAAAGTGATCAATAAACAAGACGCAAAACCAATGGCCAAACCGGTGATATTGATGGCCGCAGATAGCCTATGCTTATTTAGACTTCTGACTGCGGTCTTGAGATATGTCAACCAGAAATTATTCATCTCTCAACGAGTTCACTGGATTTGCAGTAGCAGCTCTCAAAGACCTATAGCCTGTGGTCAATAATGCCAGCAGCATTGAAGCAATAATGGTGGTAATGAAAATCAATGGGCCAATAGAAATACTGTATTCATACTCTTGTAACCATGAGGTCATTCCCAAGTATCCTAGCGGGGCAGCGATTAAGAAGGCCAAACCGACCAGTTTAGCAAATTCACCACTAAAGTTACCCACAAGGCTTGCTACGGTAGCTCCCAACACCTTTCGTATACCAATTTCCTTAGATTTTTGGTTAGCCATAAAGGCAACCAAACCATAGAGACCTAAGCACCCAATAAAAATTGAGATCCCTGCAAAGGAGGTCAGGAGTTGAGACATTTTCTTTTCAGACTCATAAAACTGAGCAATCTCCTTATCAACAAATTGATAATCAAATTCATACTCTTCATGCATACCGAGCCATATTTCTTCTAGAGCGCTGACGATTTCTTCGGTACGAGCTGCGTTGATTTTCAATCCAACGGTGTAGTTTTCACCGGCATCTGAGAACATAACCATTGGCTCTATGGCATCAGACAAGGTAGTGGCATGATAATCTTCTACCACACCTACGATTGGATACTTGCGTCCCCAAACATTGACTGTTTCACCTATCGCTTCCAAAGGATTATTAACCCCGGCCTTTAACAAAAAGGACTGGTTAACGACAAATTGATTTATTGTATCACTCTTAGTCACCCAATCACCCGCTAACATACGAAGGCCATAGGTCTCGCGATAAGTCTCGTCAACTCTCTTGAATTGAATATCAATTTCTTGTCTTGTGGTATCATTCGTATAGTAATAGGCATTGGTGCCCATTACAGAGCCTGAAAATGGAGGATGAGAGGCAACCGAAGCCACCTTAACCCCAGGTATATCTGCTATTTGAGACTTCCATAATTTTTGTTTATCCAGGTCATTTTCGGCCATCCTAAAGAACATAATGTTCTCTTTTTCATAGCCCATGTCTACAGTAGTGAAATAATTCATCTGGCGGACGGCCACTATTGTTCCAAAAATCAAAAGCTGACAAAGGAAAAACTGGAACACTACTAATGCTCTTCTTAAGGTCATGTTACTTCCTTTCTTATCTAAAGCTCCTTTCAGGGCATAGATTGGCTTAGCACCAGATAGCACAAATGCTGGATAAAGACCTGCAAGCAATGACACAACGACCAGAACGCCTAGGAGATAGAGGATCAATGAAAAGTCGCTGAGAAGTGAAAAATTAATTTCGAGTTCAAAGAACTCATTGATTACTAATGGAATAAGTCTTTCCGTCAAAGCGATTGAAACCAGCAGAGAGATAAGTGTAATAGCGAAAGTCTCTCCTAAGAAGCGTACAACAAGTTGTTTGCGACTACTGCCCAAAACTTTGCGCATGCCCACTTCTTTTGCCCTTTTAACGGCCATGGCGGTAGACATATTGATAAAATTGAAACAAGCAGTTACTATTAAGAATATACCAATCGCTACATAGGTCCAAAGCATTTGCTTAGACGCACTACGACTAAAGGTTCCGAAACGATCGTCAAAATGATACTCACTAAACGGAGCCAGGAGAAAAGTCCTTTCTTCACGTTCTTCTTTACTCCAATACTTCTCTACAAAGTCAGGAAACTGTGCATCAACATCTTCAGGATTAGTAGATTCATCTAATTCAACAAAAAGTACATCGTTACTGCTAATACTTCCCCAACGGGTGAAACCGCTCTCTGCCCCTTTGGTTTCCATTGACATAAATAGGCCAAAAGGGAAATCAGAATCCTTGCGCTGATCTTCCAACACAGCAGTAATTAATAAATCCTTTTGCTTATTAAGTCTAATAGTCTTGCCGACAGCCGATTCATTTGGAAAGTACTTTTTAGCCAAAGTTTCACTCAACGCTGCCATATTGGGCTCCTTAAAAGAGTTTTCAACTGCCCCTTCTAACACTTTCCAATCAAACATCTCGAAGAAGCTTGGCTGCACGTACACTAACTCAGGAGATTCTTCATAGTACTGGATACTACCATCCTTACCTGCAATGGAAATCAAACCATACATCTCGTGGGAAATAAGTGTTGAATTGGTAAGACCAACAATATCTTCGGCCACAGCCGCTCTCATAGGCAATGGTACTCCTCCTCCTGGGTATTCATTACCATCGATATAATCAATATGACCTACCCGGTAGATACGATCCAGTTTTGAATGATATTGGTTAAAACTCAGTTCTTCCTTTACGATCATGAACATGATCAAGCTACAGGTTATACCAAGGGTTAGACCTGAAATATTGATCAGTGTAAAAGCTCTGTTTCGAGCGAAATTTCTAAGCAGAATCTTTAAATAGTTCTTAAGCATAGTGTTGTTGTTTTGAATCAGACTTTGGGCCGATATGGGTTTTCTTTCCAATTAGAATGCCAAACATATAAATAATTAATTATCAAATACTTACAAATAAAAAACGATCCTAAAAGATATAGGATCGTTTGTTTTTATAACAGTAAAGTGTTTGTTTTTGATACACTATTTTACTCATTTCTTAGTATCTCAGCGGGGTTCATCCTATTGGTTCTGGCCACTTGCAATGAAACTACTATTAGTACTAATATGGCCGTAAAACCAATAGCCGAAATGAATTCGATGGGTCCCGGTTCTATACGATAAACAAACTGTTCCAGCCAATCAATGACGCTGTAGTAAACTATTGGGGCAGCAATCAGGAAGGCTATCAAGATCATTCCTAAATATCCCTTCGCAAACAAGCCGAAAACTTGTTTGAAGTTGGCTCCAAGGACTCTCCTCAAGCTTATCTCTTTAACCCTTTGCTCTATAGTAAATGTAGACAGACCGATAAGCCCTAAAAGTGCTATAAATACAGCGAGGCCGGCAAAAGACAAGAACAAGCTGCCTAGCCTGGTTTCTGTCTTATAATTACTATCAAAATCCTCGTCTAAGAACTTGTAATCCAAGGGTCTACCTGTATCAAAACCAGCCCAGAGTTCTTCTATTGAAGAAACTATTTCTTTGATATTAGTTGGGTTCAATCTGGCAATAATAAAACTAGAAACTCCCCTTTGCAATGCCACACCGGTGGGTCTGATTTCCTTTTTGAGTGATTCTCCATGAAAGTCTTCAATCACGCCAATAACAGGGTACTCATTACCCCAGACATTAACTATTTTTCCTTCAAAAGAGTCCCATCCGAAAGCTTCATAAGCAGACTCATTGATCAAAATGCCTTGCGAATCCTCAATACTAAAGTTCCTACCCTGTATTACCTGCATGCCCATTGTTTCAATAAAGTCTTCATCCACGTTATAAAAATCGAATACAATATTGATGTCCAGGTCGCTTTCAATGTTCTTATTATTGAGAAAAGCCAGATCTTGCCAATTGATGGTATTATTGGAAAGTGAAGCTTCTTTCACTCCTGCTATCTTCAATAGCTCGGTTTTTAAAACTTCAGCATTGTCATTAAATTCTCCATGGGTGTCAATCTCTAACAAATGCTCTCTGTCATAACCCAGATTCTTATTCTGAATATAACTGAGCTGATGCTGGATAATGATTGTAGCGATAATGAGCAATTGTGCAATAAAGAATTGTGTTACGATTAAGCCCTTTTTGACTCTACTCCTTGACGCCTTTTGATTGTTTAGCGCAACAAGAGGTTTTGATCTTGAAAGTATAAAAGCTGGGTATAGGCCGGCAGTAACTCCTATAAAGAAGGTTGCCCCAAGCGTGATGGCAAAGAACTCAACAGAAAAATAGTCCAACGCAATTTGCTTGCCCATCAACTCATTCAGGAATGGTAAGCAACGTTCTGCAATAGCAAAGGCAAGCATTGAACTAATAAAAACTAGTACCAAAGATTCTAGTAAGTAATATCGCGAGACTTGCGTGGTTGAGGCGCCAACAACTTTTCTGAGCCCTACTTCCTTTCCTTTTTTTATTGATTGTGCTGTTGATAGATTAGTGTAGTTAATGATAGCAATTAGCAAAATGAGCACCCCAATTGCAGTAAAAAGATATACATATCTTATGTCACTGCTACCGAGTGTTGCACCATCTAAGTCTGACCGCAAGTGCAAATCTGTCAAATTCAGTAGGTGGAAAGGTTTCTCAATCTGACCTAAACTATATAGCCATTCAAACACGGAACCCTCAATTACAGCCTCCATTTGGCCTCTTACCAAATCGGGATTGTAGTCAGGGGTCAAAAGCACCCAGTTCAACGTAGGGAAGTAGCCTCGCTCACCGTCCAGCCTTTTACTCTGTGTTTCAAAGTAAGACTTACCCGGTAGTAGAAAATCAAACTGCACACTTGAATTGGCCCTTAGGCTTTCAAAGACTCCACTAATGATATATGAGTTCTTTTCATCAACTTTTATTGTCTGACCAACCGCATCTTCGGCTTTGTCGAAATATTTGCCTACGGCACTTTCCGAGATCATTGCAACATCTGGTCTTTCCAAATCTGGATAATTTCCGGTAACCAGATTGATATCAAACAGATCGAAAATACCCTTAGTGGTATAAATCGCACTATTATTATAAAAAGATACACCTTCACTAGAAACAAGGACTGTTCTATTCACAGTACTAACCACTTCCTCAAAGAGTGGTATGTTTGCTTTCATCTTCGCAGCTATCTGATAAGGAACACGGGCTCCTTTACTGGCATTCTGCCCTACCTCATGCCATAGCAAAAAGACAGACGCTTTTTTGCTTTGGAATTGATCATAACTGAGCTCATCTCTAATAAATAAGCTAATTAAGACAACAGTGGCCAGACCAATAGTGAGTCCGCCAATATTTAACAGTGAGAAAAGCTTTTCTCTTTTAAGCTTTCGTAAAAAGGTAATCAAATAGCTTTTGAACATCGACTTCGTTTATTCGTTCCTTAGGGCATTTATCGGATTTGCACTTGCCGTATGGTATGACCGAAGAATAACAATGACTAGTATGCTGATAATCGCGGCAATGGCCACTCCAGCAAACGGAAATACCGACATATCTATATGATAAGCAAAGTCATTCATCCAGGTAGAAACGGCATAGTAGCTCAATGGGATTGATATGACCAAAGCCACCATTATCAGCATGATAACTTCTTTGCTCAATAATGAGAGTATTTGACTCACAGAAGCTCCTAATACTTTTCTTATTCCAATTTCTTTTATCCGCTGATCAAGTTTATAACTGATTAGACCAACCAAGCCAAGAACGGCCACAAACAGGCTCAACCCGGTGAAAGTGGTCACAATCTGACTCATCCTCTTCTCCGAATTAAATAGTTCATCAAATTTTTGATCAAAGAAGTAGTAGTCGAAAGGTTCATCAGTGAACTTGGTATATACCCGCTCAATTTGATTTAGCGCATCGGTGCTTCTGGCATCTTGGAGCTTGATGTTAAACTGAATATCTGCATCGATGTTAAAAATAGCCAGGGGGCCTATAGCCTCATTAAGATTGGCAGAATGGAAATCCTTAATCACACCAACTATTCTGACATTTTCTCCTCTAAAACCCGCGTTGAGCCTCTTTTCGTAAAGGCCATCACCAAGCAACTTGGCAAAGGTCTCGTTTACTAAAATTGCTGGTGTATTTTGATCTAGTTCCTCATCGAAATTTCTACCACCCACTATGCTCATGCCCATGGCCGGTACAAATGATGCATCAGCCAATTTGTATTGAATCCTGTGAAAATTACCCTCACCTCCGATCTCAGTTATACCTAACAATGCCAGGTTATTGATCATGCTAAACCTGTTGTAGGACACCTCTTGTACAAAAGGTAATTGAAGCAGTTCATTCTTAAAGGCCTGAGTCTGGTTTCCAAGTTGAGATTTGATATTATCAACTACAATTACCCCTTCTTTGGTAAACCCCGGGTCTTTGTTCAAACCATAGTTCAATTGCTGAAAGGCAAAGACTGAGAAAATTGCAAGTGATAAAGAAACAACAAACTGAAATATCACCAGACCATTTCTAAAAGCTTTGCTTCCAGCTCCAATGCTGTAGTTTCCCTTAAGTACTGCCGATGGGTTGAATGAAGTAAGGTAGAAAGCTGGATAGACACCGGCAAGAAGTCCTGTAAAAGAAGCCACCAACAGGATTAGAATTATGAGTTTGGGATAATCAAAAACATTGACATCAAAACTCGTAAAACCCGATCCAGCAACAAGTTGCAAGCCTCCTTCAGCAAGTCCCAATGCAATCAGTGAGGCTCCGAATGTGAGTAGAAAAGATTCTCCTAGAAACCTACTAATCAATTCCTTTCTAGTTGTACCTAGTACTTTCCTAACACCTACCTCTTTGGCCCGTTTAGATGCTTCAGCGGTCGCTAAATTGACATAATTAATTGCAGCTAGAATGATTATAAACAAGGCAATACCTATAAAAATCAATAAATACTCGCGGTTTCCTGGACTTGAAGCCTCAAAGGGAAGATTAGATTCCAAATGAACATTAGAGAGTTTTAGGACGAGAGGCTGGTTCTTTTTATTGGCTTCAGCAAACTTCTCAAAATCTGTTTCACTCACACCCTGGTCGAATCTTCGTTTGGCAAAAACCTCATCCGATCGATCTTGTATAATCAACTGATCAATTGCCGACTCAGTTTTAAAATATGAGTAGCCAATGGTCATATTGAAGTTGTCTCGATTGTTCTCTACAAAAGCATCAGAAATTCTGGCCAGGCCACTGAATAGGAGGCTCGAATTAGGAGGTAAGTCTTGAACTACACCTGTAACTACATAGCTGTCAGGATTTTCCCAAGTTGTCAGTGCTACGGTCTCTCCTATTGGATTCTTGTTGCCGAAAACTTTCTCAGACATAGATGCGGTAAGAATAATTGCATTTGGAGCATCGAAAGCCGTTTCAGGTTTTCCATATACAAACTCGTGATCAAAGACCTTGAAATACTCTTTTGTCGAAAAAAAGAAAGACTCCTCAATAAAACCCTTGTCCTCATACTTTAGCGTTGCGCTTTTAAGCGGCTGAACCATTACCTTGGCTTCTATCCCAGCCATATGCTCACTTAAGTAATCCAAATGAGCAACGGACGATAGGGCAAAAGATCGAGCACTCAAACGATAAATTCGATCGTGATCTGGATAGTGCTTATCATAGGTAAATTCGTGATTGACATATATGCCAATAAGAAGTGCTGACGCAAAGCCAATGGCTAAACCACTGACATTGATCGCAGCATATAGCTTGTTGCGCCTAAGGCTTCTTATAATGGATATCAGGTGGTTCTTAAACATGCTATTCGCTTCTAAGTGAATCTACAGGATTGGATATCGCGGCACTGTAAGATTTAACACCAGTGGTGACCATGCCAATGAGCATTGTGAAACCCATGGCTATGACAAAGACCCACGCATTCATGTTAATGCTGTATTCAAAATCAGCCAACCAGTCCTTCATAAAGTAATAACTCACAGGCGTAGCCACTAAAAAGGCAATAGCAATCAAGACCAGAAGCTCTTTTGAAAACAATCTTAAAATCTGAGGTATCGTAGCACCCAGTACTTTCCTGATACCTATCTCTTTCATCTTCTGATTTGCCATAAAAGATACCAGACCATACAAGCCTAAACAGCCAATTAGAATTGCTATACCCGAGAATACCTGAAACAGTGTTAGCATATTGGCCTCCTCTTCGTAATTAGTCATTATCTCATCCGAAAGCACGTTATAGTCAAACAGGATGTCAGGATATTGAGTCATCCAAGCTTGTTCCACCGAGGCCATCAAATCGCTGAATTGCTGATCCGATCCCTCAAATCGAATGGCACCTTCATAGAAGTAACCGTGAAACCGTACCATGATCATTGGGTCAATTTTCTCTTTTAAGTCTTTGTTGTGGAAAGCTTTAAATACCCCAACAATTTTTTTGTTCCCAGAAAAGCCGGTTTGAATGTCCAGCCCAATGGCGTCTTCCGGGTTTTCTATCTCCATAAGCTTTAATATCTCAGTAGACACCAGGGCTTCAGTTAGCGTATCTAGCTTGCTGATGTCCTTACCGGCCAACAATTCGATACCATAGAGGTCTATATAGTTCTCATCGATCACCTTAAAAGCTACATCAAAGGTCGCATCCATTTGAAGTGGTTCATAAGCGAAGTTCGAACCAATATTAGATTCACTCAGTGGGCTTGCAAAAGCATAACTAACTCCTTCAACACCTGGAAATTTGAATATCTCATTGCGCATGGTATTCAACTTCTCTCCTTCATTACTTGGCAATGGAAAAGTGATGATAGATGATTGCCTAAAACCTAAATCTCGACTCTCGAAGTATTTCATTTGAGAGATGACCACCAAGGTGCAAATCACTAATACCTGAGAAATAAAGAACTGGAAAATCACCAAACCTCTTCGGGTGTTGATATTACCTGACAGGGCAGACTGACCTTTTCCTCTTAGCACCGATACAGGTTTCAACTTTGATAAGATCAATGACGGATAAAGACCAGCCAATAACGTAACTCCAAGAATTACTGACAGTACCAGACCTAATAACAAGGTATCATTTGCTAAATCCAAGGACAATTCATAGCCAATGAGATCATTCAGATTGGTCATTATGAGCTCTGCAACTCCCATTGACAAAATGACCGATAGCAATGTAATCAAGAAGGTCTCACCTAAAAACTGGAACATTAACTGACCTTTGTGACCGCCTAACACCTTTCGAATACCTACTTCCTTAGATCTTTTGATGGCCAATGCGGTAGACAGGTTCACAAAGTTGATGCAAGCGGTAAGTATTAAGAACAAAGCAATCGCAATTCTGAACACATTGACCTCTGATGATATGGCCAAATCACCATAGGTATTATAAGTCCTGTCAAAGTGGATATCTGACATGGCCTGAAGCTTAAAAGAAGTAGCATTTTCGGTTTTCGGAATGTACTTTTCGACCATTTCAGGGAGCACTTCATTTACTTGATCGGGTTTGACATTCTCGTTGATTAAGAAATAAACCTGTGCATTTGAAGAGGTAGATGTCCAAGACTCCTTTTGATAGAAATCAAAAATTGCCTCCACAGACTCATACTCTATCATGATTTTGAATGGCAATGATGAGTTCTGCTTAGAATCTCCGACAACACCCGTCACAAAAGTGACAAGCTCGCTATTGAGTTTTACTTCTTTGCCAACTACTCTGTCATAGCCACCATCGGTTACACCGAAAAGTTTCTCTGCCAGGGAAGCCGTGATCACAGCCGAACCGGGTTTCGATAAAGCGGTCTTCGGATCTCCAATTTTCCACTCGTAATCGAATAATTCGAAGAACTCAGGGTCTGTAAAAGCAATTCCATCTCGCTGCTCATAATGCGTCCAATCTCCATTGACATTTTCTACACTTAGTTGGTTCTCACCTATATAAAAAGTTCTTACAGGTAGTCCTAAATCCGGATAATCAGTCTTGAAGGCCTGAGCAAATGGATTTTGAACTCCAGCTTCAAACTCAATCAGGTTTGGGCTTTCTACCTTCTTAACAAAGCGGTAGAGTCTATCATAATTGTTAAAGTGTTGATCAAAGCTCTTCTCGAATAATACGATCTTGAAAAGCACCAAGGCGGCACTGATTCCAAGGGCAAGACCGAAAACATTAATAATGGTGAAACTCTTATTTCTGATAAGGTTTCTTATCGCGGTTATGAAGTAATTCTTTATCATAAGTTTTTAGTCAATTATTCGTCTCTCAATGAGTTAATCGGGTTGGCAGTTGCGGATTTAATCACTTTCAGCCCCACAGTGGCTGAAGCAATTACGACAGTAGCGATAACGCCAAGTATAAATACTCCTGCGCCCAGCTGAATATGGTATACATAATCATTCAGCCAGCCAGTCATGATAAAATATGCGAGAGGACAAGCTAGTGCGAAAGAAATGGTCACCAAAACGATAACCTCTCGTGAAAAGATTTTAAGGATATTCCTAACAGAAGCACCCAGTACTTTTCTAATGCCAATTTCTTTGACCTTTTGGTTGGCCATAAAGGAGATTAAGCCATAAAGCCCTAAACAACCAATGAAAATGGCAACTCCAGAAAAGACTTGGAAGAGTCCAGATATTCTATGCTCGGTTTCATACTGCTGAGATACTCTGTTCTCGATAAAATCATAGGTAAACACATCTGTTGTGAAGATATCGTTCCAGATAGTCTCCACTTGACTCACTACCTCTTGATAATTTCCAGCACCGCTCAACGATACACCTCCTTCAAAATATTGGGAGACCCCTTTCATCATAAACACGGGGTCTAGTGTACTATGGAATGAATTGTTAAAGAAGTCTTCCACAATTCCTACAATGTAGAATGATCTGTCATAATTTGTCTCAAACCGCTGACCTATGGCGTCCTCGGGATTTGTATAGCCTAAACTCTCGGCAAGTTTTCGGTTAATAACAGAATGGTCTTCAGGAGAATCCTGATTGTAGAATTCGCCACTAATAAGCTCTAGATCGAAGAGTTTAGCATAGCTTGGGTCCACGTTTTTTCGGTTAGCTCTTATCTCGTCATTATCTCCCCCTCTCGGGTCCTTAATTCTATCTATATTATTTGTATTTGACGCTCCTGGAGTAGCAATAAAGAAGCTGATATTGTTTACACCTGCGATTGAAGACAAGCGACTGGTCAATAGATCCATGTTGTCCTGAGTTCTTTCAGGAACCGGGAAAGTTAACACACCCTCGGACTTAAAACCTAGTGGTTGGTTCTTGATGAAATCCATTTGAAACAGGACCACCAAGGTACCTATGATCAACATTTGAGAAATTAGGAATTGAAATACAACAAGACTTCTTCTAAGAGATATACCTGTCTTGTTTCTTTTTACCGTTAGACTACTACTTTTAATGGCATGCACTGGATTGTAATTGGCCACAATAAATGAAGGGTACAAACCTGATAGCAGTGTGACTGCCAGAAACATAGCTCCAAGAAAAACAATAGTGTTTGGTTCACCAACAAGGTTTAAACTCAAGCTGTACCCCAACAATGGCTCTAAACGCATCAGCACGCCTTCACTTAGTGCTAGGGAAAACAATATTGAGATTAAGGTGATTATGGCTACTTCTCCTAAAAACTGAGTTGCCACTTGGCCTTTACCTCCTCCGAGCACCTTTCTAATGCCTACTTCTTTGGCTCTTTTTACCGACTGTGCCGTGGCAAGGTTTATGAAGTTAACTGCAGCCGTCAGGATTAGAATCAAAGCAATTATCTGCATACCGTCCAATGTGCTTTGGTCTACGTAACCACCAGCTCCCAAGTCAGGATCAAGGTGAATGCTCTCCATTGGTTGCAACGCAAGATAGACGCCCATCTCTCTTGCATCAATTCCAAGGTTGCTTAAATACTTGTAAGAGGATTCTTTAAGGTTAGCCTCAGCATATTCTTGAGACTCTCCTTTACCAACCTTTACAACCATGCGCGTTGATCCATTGATCGTGCCCCAAGCCGTAAGATTGTTTGCATATGGATAGATCTTGGCACCCTCATAAGACATCAAAAAATCTATGCCATAGTCTGTGTTCATCGGTGGGTCAGCATATACTGCAGTAATTGTCAAACTGAGCTGGCTTTCAAACCTGAGTGTCTTTCCAATAATCGATTGATAGTTACTGCCATTCAAGCCAAAGAGCTTTTCAGCACCAGTCACAGACATAGCGATGGAGTTAGGATTATTTAGAACAGTCGACTCGTCACCAGCAATTATATCGAAGTCGAATATTTCAAAGAAATCGGCCTCTACAAAGGCCATATTACTCTCTTGTTTTACTTTAACCTGAGCACCCTGGTTATTCTCATACATAAAGACACCATCGTAGTACCAATGTATTCTTGACGTCTTCCAATCAGGGAAATCCATAGCCAGTGCTGGACCTAGAGGATGCATTACGGATATGGACCTTTGCTCATCACCATCATTTGGCTGAACAATGTTAAGTCTGTAAATACGATCTACATCTGTATGATAGTTTTCAAAGCTATGCTCAAAAGACACAATCTTATAGATTACAAGCGCACCGGTAATACCCAATACTAATCCTAGCACATTGATAATTGTGAACACTCGGTTTCGGAGCAAGTTTCGAAGGGCGGTTTTGAGATAATTCTTGAACATAGCTGGTAGATTTTCAAGTTCTATTACTAATCTGATGCCAAACTCTTAAAGACCTGATAATCTAATAGTTAGAAACTAATTACAAATCATGAGTGAATATATTCGTTTGTTTTCAATACATTTAAGTGTTTGTTTTTGATACAGTTTTAAGATGCCCAAAACCGAAGCCAAAATACTTGTTGTCGATGATGACATAGATATTCTCAATACTGCCAGAATGTATTTGAAGCAGCAATTTACGCTGGTTCAGATAGAGAATGACCCAACAAATATCCCTCTTCATTTTGAACGAGAATCCTTCGATCTTGTCTTACTAGACATGAATTTTCGAAAGGGTGAAAACGATGGTTCAGATGGATTAAAATGGCTTAATACCATCCTAAATATTGACCCAAACGCCATTGTCATTCTTATCACTGCATATGGAGAGTTTGACCTTGCTGTAAAAGCTATTAAGGCTGGGGCTACAGATTTCATTACCAAGCCATGGAAAAATGAAAAACTATTCGGTACCATCACCTCTGCCCTTCAACTAAGAAAAAGCAAGTTAGAAGTTGACAAGCTCAAAAACACTCAAAAAACTATCTCTGGTGATATCGATCAGAAATTCGAGAATTTTTTGGGGGAATGTGAACCGATGCAAAGAGTGTTTTCGCTTATTGATAAGGTTGGTCCAACCGATGCAAACGTATTAATTCTAGGTGAAAACGGTACAGGAAAAGAACTAGCGGCCAGAGCGCTACATAGACAATCTCTGAGAGCGAATAAAGTCTTTATTAGCGTGGACCTCGGATCGGTTAGTGAAACACTCTTTGAAAGTGAGTTATTCGGACATGTCAAAGGTGCATTTACAGATGCCAAGGAAGACAAACCCGGACGGTTTGAGCTGGCTTCAGAGGGAACACTATTTCTAGACGAAATAGGTAACCTGTCGCTTCCTCTTCAAGCAAAACTCTTAACTGTTCTTCAACAGAGAAAAGTTAAGAGAGTAGGGTCCAATAAAGAAATGCCCATCGACATTCGATTGGTTTGCGCTACCAATATGCCGCTCTATGATATGGTAAAGGAAGGAACATTCAGACAAGACTTGCTCTATAGAATTAATACTGTGGAGTTAAGAATGCCCTCCTTGGCCGAACGTAAAGACGATATGGAGCTTTTGGTTAAGCATTTCATGGATGTCTATGGCAAGAAGTATAAAAAGACCAGCATGCGTATTGACACCACCACACTCAATAAGCTTAAGCGATATAACTGGCCCGGCAATATTCGTGAACTTCAGCATGCCATTGAACGGGCCATTATTCTTGCAGATGATAATAAGCTAACAACCAATGACTTTCTGTTACAAACCAGCGCTTCCGGCAAAAGTGATGATACTGATACGCTCAACTTAAGCGAAATGGAGAAACGCCTGATTCTTAAAGCCCTCGACAAAAACAATGGCAATGTGACTCGGGCTGCGAAGGAGCTAGGGCTAGATCGTTTGGCGCTCTATCGAAGACTTCAGAAATATGGACTCTAAAAGACAAAAAGCACATGGTATCTAAACGTTTTGCTTTTCTGGTCATTCTGAGGATTGTATTGCTCATGCTTACCTTAACAGCCTTAGCATTCATTTTTGCCAGAACTGAGCTCTTCTTTAATCAGATAATCCTTTTGGGGGTCATTATACTCCAGGTTTCAGAGTTGATCCGATTTATTACTCATACGAATCGTGAATTGGCGAAACTACTTATGGCCATTCGCTACTCTGATTTTTCCATATCTTTTAAAGGCAACAAAAAAGGAAAGTCTTTCAAGGAACTTCAAGAAGCCTTTGTCGAAATCATTGAAGCATTTAAAAAAGTAAGTGTTGAGAAAGAAGCACAGTTCAAATTTCTTCAAGTGATTGTCGACAATCTTAAAGTTGGTGTACTGGCCATCAAAGAAGATTATTCGATAGAGCTGATGAACTCAGAAGCTCAAAACCTCCTTCAAACCTCTACTCCGAACTATTGGAAACAATTGCAGCAACTTCTCCCCCACTTTTGTCAGGAGATAACAGACATGGAAGATGCTGACAAGCGCCTGCTCGAACTTAATATCAAGGGAGAAAAACTGCAGATATCGGTACAAGTAAACCGTTTGAAGATTCTCAACTATCGGTACACTATAGTCACTTTTCAGGACATCAAGTCGGAAATTGAACAAAAGGAAATTGAAGCTTGGCACAAATTGATTCGAATCCTAACGCATGAGATCATGAATTCGGTAACACCTGTGACTTCGCTTACCGAGACCATGCTCATGCTTCTTCAGGATAATGGCAAACCGCTATCACTGGATGAATTATCTGAAGAAACATTGGAAGACCTCCGTTTTTCGATGAAAACCATTCAAAAAAGAAGCGAGGGCCTATTACACTTTGTGGATGACTATAGAAGACTAACACGTATCAAGGCCCTTGAGTTAGAAGATGTCCAAGTAAAAGGAATGTTGGATGAAATGGTGATGCTGTTGAAAGCAGAAGCTCAAAAAGATGGTATTCAAATTACTGTTAATGCACCAGACTACTTGTCCATTGCCATGGACAGAAAGCTGATAGAACAGGTCTTGATTAATTTAATCACTAATGCACGCCATGCACTTGAAGGCAAGAAAAATGGAGAAATTCGAATAGAGGCCTATTCAGATCAGCACCAGAAAGTCATAAAAATCAAGGACAATGGTATGGGAATAGATACGGCAAAAATGGAGGAGATATTCATCCCATTCTATTCCACAAAAGAACAAGGTTCAGGTATTGGGCTTAGCTTGTCCAAACAAATCATGAAGAAACACAAGGGAGATCTCAGCGTCAAATCTGAGGCTGGTAATGGAGCAACTTTTTATCTTAGCTTCAAATATTAGGTCAGACTTTTACTTATCACTTGGAGTCAATATTTTCGATACTTTAAAATTTCGATTTAAGCAATGGATGTCTTTACCATCATTACAGTCCTTATAGTCCTATCGGCACTATTTGCCTATATCAATACACGGTTTTTAAAACTTCCCTTCACCATCGGGCTGATGATTATAGCGATCTGTTTTACCCTGGTGATTATAGTGCTTGGCACATTTGATCATTGGATTTTGGATGAAGCTACCTTGCTCATCGAATCCATAGACTTCAAGACTGTCTTGTTAGAAGTAATGCTGAGTTTCTTGCTTTTCGCTGGTGCGCTTCATACCAAACTGGATGAGCTAGCCAAACAGAAAGCGCCCATCATGATGTTTGCCACACTTGGGGTGTTGATGTCCACCTTTATAGTGGCTGGCTTGTTTTATTTTATTGCACAGGCTATCGGACATGAAATACAATTTATATACTGCTTATTGTTTGGAGCACTGATCTCACCTACCGATCCCATTGCCGTGTTAGGGATACTGAAGGATGCCAAAGCACCCAAAAAACTAGAGATTAAAATTGTGGGCGAATCCCTTTTCAATGACGGAGTAGGCGTTGTGATTTTCCTTGTGATTTTGGCTATCGCAGAAAAAGGAATTGCTTCTGTAGAAGCAGAAGAAGTAGGTTTCTTATTCTTTGAAGAGGTATTCGGTGGTATCGCACTAGGTCTGGCCATGGGTTGGATTGGTTTTCAGCTTATGAAATCCATTGACCATTATGAAACTGAGGTAATGATTACTTTGGCACTGGTAATGGGTATTTATTCTATAGCACATTACATACACTTTTCAGGGCCTCTTGCCGTAGTTGTTGCAGGTATTTTCATTGGAAACAAATCACCTCAAATCGCTTGGTCTCAGACCACACACGCCTACGTAGACAAATTCTGGGAATTGGTTGATGTGCTTTTGAATGCCATTCTCTTTGTATTGATAGGTTTTGAATTGCTGATTGTCGCAGATGATGGCGAGTATGTGATGCTTGGTTTACTAGCCATACCGGTGACACTGATTGCGCGATATATTGCCCTGGCAGGTCCAATATTTCTTTTCCGCAAAAAACTGGATTTTATTCCAAAGACGGACCTGATTATGACTTGGGGAGGAATTCGTGGGGGGATTAGTATTGCCCTAGCCCTTTCTCTACAACCGGAAATGGAACGAGAACTTTTCTTGACAGTTACCTATGTAATTGTTGTCTTCTCTATCATTTGCCAAGGTTTGACCATCGGTCCATTGGTAAGGAGAGTCCTTGGGAAATAATTTCTTAGCAACAGCGCAAGTTTTTCATCCATTGAGCATCTAACCATACAAAACGCTTATTATGAAAAACCAACATCTACTAATTACCCTAACTCTTTTATTTTTTGCCTGTGGCAGTGATGATACCTCAGTCGATGATATGGATGATGATGTTAGCACTGAGGTTCCTGAATTGTTTCAACGATTCACAGACAATGTAAGTGTTTCTGTGGATGGAGATTTCATTGTGATCGTAACGGATGATGTTCCAAATCACCCTAGCCCATATTTCGAAACAAGTAATGCACTGTATGAAGCCTACAATGGTAACAATTCCAATTTTCGATTAAACCCAAATCGAATTTCAAGCCAGAACATAACATTCAGGATACCCCTGAACCCCACCGAAGCGACAAACAAGGAAGCTACCGCACTTGGTGCCATGGGTGTTTCACTCAATGGAGTTGTCTTCTTTAATCAATATGCTGGCCCAAACAATCAACCTTTGACTTCGGAAATTGATTCTTTTGACCAGTACCTGGGTCATCCACAACAAGCTGGTGTTTACCATTATCATCAAGAACCTACTTACTTAACATCTACACTTGGTACTAATGCCTTAATTGGTTGGCTATTGGATGGCTTTCCAGTATATGGACCAGTTGAAGATGGTACGCGTGTAAATAACAGCGACCTGGACGACTACCATGGTCATAGCCATGCGACTACAGAGTACCCTAATGGAATTTATCATTACCATATTACCGATGCGGACCCTTACATTAATGGAAATGGTTTCTTTGGTGTAGCAGGAACAGTAAGTAACTAAATTGAAAAAGTACTTTGGAATAATATTGATTATAATAATGGCTTGTGAATCATCGACCACACAAGTCACTATCATACCCGATAAGTCAGTAGCATTAGATCATCCCAGTCTGAAGAAAAAAGCGGCTATTGTATATCTTAAAGACAGCCTTTTTTCAGGATACTTGGTAGGCCTTTATGACAACGGAGCACTACAGTCCAAAACAGGCTATTTAAACGGAAAGCTTGAAGGTAAGTCTGTTCAATACTACTCCAACGGACAACTCAAAGAGCAAAGGTTGTATAAACAAAATCGAAAAACCGGCACACATGTAGGGTTCTGGCCCAATGGGCAGCAGAAATTTGAATATCACTTTGAAGCCGACCTACACGTTGATGAGCTTAAGGAATGGTATGCCTCAGGACAACCATATCGTTTCTTTAACTACCTACAGGGAAAAGAAGATGGTAGTCAAAGAATGTGGATGGAAGATGGCACAATCAGGGCAAACTATGTAGTGAAAGGCGGACATCGATATGGGCTAATTGGTCTTAAAAACTGTAAATCTGTAACCGATGAACAAGGTATACTTACTGCTGTTTCTTATTAGCCTTTTGTCGGCTATTTCCTGTAGACAGAAAGAGGTTAAAACTCCTCTGCCCTTTTATAATTCTGCAGATTTCACACCAGAGTGGATTGAAAAATCTGATCCGAAGTTTAGTCAAATCCATACCATCGATACATTTAGTCTTACCAATCAGGAAGGCAAAAGCATTAGTAACGCTTCCTTCAAGGGAAACATCTATGTGGCAGACTTCTTCTTTACCATTTGTCCTAGTATTTGTCCCAAAATGACCTCAAATATGATGAGGATTCAAGAGGCATTTAATTCAGATCAGGTAAAAATCGCCTCTTTCAGTGTGATGCCCTGGGCTGATTCTGTTGATGTCTTAAAAAATTATGCTGAAGTAAAAGGCATCGACTCAGAACAATGGCACCTATTAACGGGTGGTACTGAAGAAATATATGAGTTAGCCAGAAAATCATTTTTTGCAGAAAAAGCAGTTGGGCTTAACAAAGCGTCAGATGAGTTCTTGCATACTGAAAACTTTATTCTGGTCGATACCAAGGGGAGAATCAGAGGTGTCTATAACGGCACATTACCCATCGAAATGACCAGACTACAACGAGATATCAAAACGCTTTTAGCTCTAGGTTAGCGTGCTTACTATCCACTTAAGGGCTACCCCTAACCACACCGCCAGTACACCCAGTCGAGTAAGGATCTTTCGCTTCGAAAAAAACCACAAAATGATAAGACCAACCATATACAATAGAGCAAAGGGATACTTGGGAATATAGAAAGGAAAGTCAATCAAGTAAATGAGCTGAAAGAAGGTAATTACAGCAGCACATCCAAAAAAGAAGAACTGGTGCCCTCTGGTCAATCTCAAAGAGTTCATTGATTCAATGGCAGCGAAAAATGAGAAGAATATTAGCAAGTAAACAGCATAGTGGTTAAGACCAAAATAAGGGTCATATTCAATCAAAGAACTCAAGGCAAGTAAGACTGTAGCAGTCTTTGTCGTCTTTTTCTTTGCATTTTTTGACCAAATCAGAGCAAAAAGTGCAGCAATAATTGTAATTGCCAGCTCCATATCTATACAAGGTAACATAAAACCCCGACTTCCAGAGTTCTAGAACATCGGGGCGGTATACCTGCGCACTGTCATTGACTGCGTCTCAATCATTGAAAATGAGGTATAATATTTTAGACCATTAAAGCATTTACTATTGTACCTATCAACACAATCCAAAAGACCACATTTAAGAGCTTCGCAATTTTCTTCCGTTTGTCTTTAAATAATACTTCTCGACCTTCCATAGTTTTTTGATTTGTTATAAAGGGCCCCGACAAGTCGGGGCCCTATTTTCGAAAGCAGCTTATTGACTGACTACTGACTTGGCTACTTTCTGACTACTAATTTTACTGTCTTGACTTCTCCGGCTGTGACCATCCTTATCAGGT
>Ga0207422_1001486_pt1 | contig 45416 bp, 52 predicted proteins | sample MarCyaLeptolynsp_FD_187757 | JGI IMG/M metagenome (GOLD analysis project Ga0207422, IMG submission 187757) | Marine cyanobacterial communities from Panama - species 1 Leptolyngbya sp. (SPAdes) | ecosystem: Environmental > Aquatic > Marine > Unclassified | place: Panama: Panama City | collected... | reverse complement strand
CAAAATTTCCAGTACCAGGAAAACTAAAATTAGCCAAACAAAATAAAAAAAAGTACACCGAAAATATAGGCATTTTTTTAGAAATACCTCCATACAAATATATTAACTTCGTTGGAAAACGTTTATACAAGACACCTACAGAAAAAAACAATGCACCTGAAGTCAAACCATGTGCTAACATCATAAATACAGACCCACTTATACTTAAAACATTAAAAGAAAAAATTCCTAAAACACCAAGATTCATATGTGCTATTGAAGCATAAGCTATTAATTTTTTAATATCTAATTGAACCATTGCATTAAAAGAAGCAATAATAACAGATATAATACTTAAAAAATAAACTAAATATCTTAAATTATAACAATCTAAAGGGAATAAAGGTAATAAAAACCTTATAAAACCATAACCACCTAATTTTAAAATTAAACTTGCTAATATAACAGAACCTGTTGTGGATGCTTCAACATGAGCCTCCGGCAACCATATATGAAAGGGAAACATAGGAATTTTTGTCGCAAATGATATAAACAAACCCAAACACAGCAATGTGTTTATATTAAAAGTATAATTAAAGCTAAAAAAAGTCAATGTTATAAAATATTTTTCTGAAAATAAGGCACCATTACTCCCGCCCATATACGAATTTCGTAATGTTTGGTATAATGTTAAAAAATTTGTAGTACCATATATCTTATAAATATACAAGATAGATATTAAAAAAAATAAAGAACTAATAAAAGTATAAAAAAATAAATAATAAGCCGCTTTAATTTTACGACTACGAGAACCCCATATACCAATAATAATAAACATCGGCCATAACAGAGCTTCAAATAAAATATAAAAATATAATAAATCTAATGTAATAAAAGATAACATTAAAAAAAACTCTAAAATAAAATATAACAAGCATAACTCAAAAACACGATAACTTTCATCATAAATAAATAAAAAACAATTAAAAAATATAAAACTTGTTAATATCAAAAAAAATATAGAAATCGAATCAACTCCTGTTACAAAAATGTCATCAATTTCTAAAATGCCTCGAAAGCTATTTACATAATCAATATCACGGTATAAATAATGTCTTTTCCAACCAATACTTTCATTAGTATATGCCAACCAAGTTAACAAACTCCAATAAAATATAAACCCAGAAAAAAATATGGAGTATACCTTGACAAATAAATCCTTAAAATTGTAACCTTTACGTAATAAGATATCATAAAAAGGAAAACTTTTAATTATGTCATTTTCAATCAAGTAAAAATAGATTTTAAAAATTACCTTGTGAATGAAGGTGATAAATAATAATAACAAACAGAAAACCAAAGGCAAAAAGCACAAATAATATGTATTTACCATCGCATAATGCGAAAAACCCATCTTTACTTGAGATAGCATACTTATATAATATAAAGTTTTTCATTTACACTATATTATTAAAAACAAAGATATATAAATATATTAACCTAACATTAAAATTTAAATTTACCATACTATCTTTTTTTGAACCAGTAAAATACGACCCTCCAAAAATTGTTTCACCAGAAGGTACAATTTTTTTACCCAACGATTTTTTACTAAAAATATATTTTTTTAATAAGCTATTTGCATGATAAAAATCATAGATTCAAACATAAAAATAAAATATATCATCAAAAAATTGAAAAGTTAAACTTTCAGATTTGTATAATAGCATATCTTTGAAATTATTTGAATATTTAATAGGCTCTTGTGAAATTGAATTCAAAGTAAAATTTTTATATATATTTTGAAAAAAAAAATTATAAAAAAAATTATTAGCTTCTAAATCTAATATAAAGCGGTATCTATTAAAAACAAATTTCTTTACTTCCCTAGTAAAAAAATTGTCTGAAATAGTAAAAAAATAAAAATCAGTTTTAAATAAATTAAAATCAAAACAACTATCAAAAATCCATGATAAATCACATAAAAAAGAACACTGATAATTTATAAAATTAATAATTTTATCATAAAAAACTGAAGGATAAATAATTTCCTTTTTTTTTAAATTTAAAAACTTATTTAACTCCTGGCACATAAATCAATTATTATAGCCAGGAATTAAATTACTTTCAAAAGAATCTTCAATACTAATTAAAATTTCTGAACAAAAAAATTTTTCATTTAAATAACTCTCTATACTAATTATATCGCCTATATGACCGTTTTTTTCAAAAACTAATAAATTATCATAAAATTTTGTTTTTGACATACAATTAATTATTCTTTATCAAGTTTTGAAGTATTATTATACGTATAAGCTAGATGCTCTAATAATTCGCAAAAAGGTATAATAATAATAAAATAAAAGAAATAATATATAGTACATATTTGCGCACAAAATATATAATGTTCTTCTACTGGCATTGCTCCTAATATACCTAATAAAACAACATCAACGATTAATAAAAAAAAAAAATATTTAAATATAAAATGAAACCTTAAATTTCTAACAACAATTGTTTTTTTTGAATATAAAGGCAAAGCTAGAAGTATTAGTATGGCTAAAAACATTACTACAACACCACCCAATTTGTTTGGAATACACCTTAAAATAGCATAAAAAGGTAAAAAATACCACTCTGGAACAATATGAGTAGGGGTAACTAAAGGATTTGCCTCAATGTAATTATCAGAATGACCTAATAAGTTAGGTGCATAAAATACTAATAAAAACACAACACCACAAAAACCAATACCACTAAAAACATCTTTTAAAACAAAATACGGGTAAAAAGTTACTTTATCACTTTTATCAGTACCTAAAGGATTATTAGACCCTTTTTCATGTAAAAGAGCTAAATGGACAATAACTAAACCTAAAATTAAAAAAGGTAATAAATAATGTAAACTAAAAAAACGATTTAAAGTTGCATTATTAACAGAAAAACCACCCCAAATTCAATAAGCTATACTCTCACCAATTAAAGGTATCGCAGTAAATAAATTAGTTATTACTGTAGCACCCCAAAAACTCATTTGACCCCAAGGTAATACATAACCTATAAAAGCGGTAGCCATTGTTAATAAAAAAATAACTACTCCAGAAGCCCACAATAAACCTTTCGGGTAACAATACGAACCAAAATAAAGTCCTTTACCTATATGAATATATAAAACAATAAAAAATAATGATGCACCATTCGCATGGAAGTATCGTAAAAGCCAACCATAGTTAACATCCCTCATTATATGTTCAACACTATAGAAAGCTAAATCTACTTGCGGGGTATAATGCATAGATAAAAAAATTCCAGTAATCAGCTGAACCATTAAACAAATACCAGCCGTGAAACCGAAACTTGACAAATAATTTAAATTTATGGGTGCCGGATATGACACAATATGATTATAAATTAAAAATAAATAATTTTTCCTGAATATACGCATAAGCTTTTTTTTATATAAAAAGGTATAGATAACTCAAAATTACTAGCATAAAATTCTCGTAACGAATTAAAATATAAAGAAACATCAATTTGATACAAACTAATTAACATTAAAAAATTTTTTTCATATGTGCAATAAAAAAAAATATTTTTTTTATTATTAATAACTTTACTAAAAAATTTTAATGACAAATCTACTAAAAAATTACTTTTACGTAAAAATAAATTAAATAAGAAATAATTCCGCATATATAAACTCTTTATTTCAAAGAAACTAAAATTATTACATTTTAAAAATAAATAACAATACAAAGATTGAAACGGTTCATTAAAAAATAATTTTTTATCATTTTTTAATAAAAATATAAAATAATAATAACACAAATAAATATTCAATAAAATTTTTTGAACAAAAGTAATATCATCCCCATACAATTTGTAAACAATTGAAACATAATCTGGAATACGGTAGTATTTTAAAGGCCTATAAAAAAAATATTTAAAAAACTTAAAAGTTAATTGATACATATCAAGTATTATAAAATTACGCAAAGGTGAATATTTCTGCCATAATAATAGCTTTTTTTTACGTCTTATTTTACGGAAACTATAATTTGGAGAATTTCTTATTTTATAAAGAACACGGTACAATATGGTATGTTGTTTTAAAAAAATAAGATCTTTTTTTAAAAATTTTTTTGATTTAATCAAGATATTTAAAAAAAAATTTCAATTTAATAAAATTTTTAAATCAATATAAAAATTTTTTGGTCCACGTTTAGCTAAAAATACAGGACTAATATCTTGCAACAAAGCACTTTTTCATGACCTTCTTTTTTTATTATAAAATAAATGTTTATATTCAAAATATTTTTTTCTATAACTTGGATTCTTTTGAAAAAATTTCTCTAATTTATACCTAGACGGATTTCTTTTAATATATTTAAGCGACATTATAATATACTACTGAAGTTGTAAAAATAACCTTCCACCCGCTTTTACTTTCAAGCAATCATAATCACTAATAAATCCAAAATTATTTGAAATAATAAAAGTACTATAATCTATTTTTTTTTCTTGTTTTATTAAATTATATAGTTTTACTATAATATTTTTTTTTACAAAAAATTTAACATTAAAAAAATATAAAATAACATTACGCTCCTTATTTAATTTATTAAATACTTTTATAAAATAAATATTTTTTTTTTTATAGATAGAAACACCAGATATAAAATTATAGTGATACAATGACTTACACAAAAATAAAATTGTTTTTTTAGGAAAATAAAAGTAAAATATAGATCTATTTTGTTTTAAGCTTTGCTTTAAACAAGACAAAAAATTTAAAACATTATTTCTATTTTTATAATTTTTTTTTAACATTTATTGGAAAAGATGGGATTCGAACCCATGGTTTTAATAAATAAAACTTTAGTTTAGCAAACTAACACATTCGGCCACTCTGTCACTTTTCCCTAAAAACTAAAACCATAAATGAAATATCCTTTAGAATTAAAAAATTTAAAAAAACTATTGTCAAAAAAAGAATCGAATAATTTAAAAAAAAAAATTGTAAAAATAATTAATTTAAATTTTGGACCACAACACCCCTCAGCCCATGGAGTTTTACGTCTAGTGGTACAATTAGACGGTGAAAGAGTAAAAAAAACATATCCACATATAGGACTTTTACATAGAGGAACCGAAAAATTAGTTGAATATAAAAATTATCTACAAGTAATACCGTATTTAGATCGTTTAGACTACGTATCTATGCTTTGCCAAGAACATGCATTCTGCCTTGCAGTTGAAAAAGCATTAAAATTAAACATTCCTCTAAGAAGTAAATATATTAGAGTAATATTCAGCGAAATAACACGTATACTTAACCATTTATTAGCTTTAACCACACACATTTTAGATGTAGGTGCCTTTACTCCATTTTTATGGGCATTTGAAGAAAGAGAAAAACTTATGTATTTCTATGAAAAAATTTCTGGTGCTCGTATGCACGCTGCTTATTTTAGGTTTGGTGGCGTGTCACAAGATTTGCCAAAAGGTTTATTAGAAGAAATTTATTTCTTTACTAAAACATTTAGTTCTAGAATTGACGAAATTGAATCACTGTTAACTACAAATAGAATTTGGAAAGAACGTTTAATTAATATAGGTATAGTAACAAAAGAAGAAGCATTAAATTACTCTTTTTCTGGAGTTATGTTAAGAGGGTCTGGAATTAATTGAGACTTAAGAAAAAATCAACCTTATGAAATATATAAAAATATAAATTTTAAAATACCTGTAGGCTTTAATGGAGATTGTTATGATAGGTATTTAATCAGAATTAATGAAATGAGAGAAAGTTTACATATAATTAACCAATGTATAAATAATATACCATCGGGTTTAATTTCGTCGAATGATAAAAAATATGTGAAACCAACCAGGCACGAACTAAAAACATCTATGGAAGCAACTATACAGCATTTTAAATACTTTAGCGAAAATGTTACAATAAAAAACTCAAAAAATTATACTAGTATCGAAGCTCCAAAAGGAGAATTTGGTGTACACCTTATTTCAGATAACACAAATAAGCCTTTTCGTTGTAAATTTAGGGCTCCAGGCTTCTTTCATTTACAAGGAATAGATTTTATGTCTAAAGATCATTTATTAGCAGATATAGTAACAATAATTGGAACACAAGATATTGTTTTTGGTGAAGTTGATAGATAAAAAAATACTTTTTACATACAACTATTTAAATTCTAGCAAAAAAAAAAATTATTATAAACAGTTAAATTCAAACTTTATAGAAAAAAAAAATTTACAACAAATAAACACAAATAATATTATTAACAATGACAAAATCTTTATATTATTAAAAATAAACAATAACTTAATACTTAATAAATTAAGATTTAATAAATACAATAAGTTATATAAAAATTCAAAAAAAAATATAATTATTAAATTTATTTTTATAAAAACAAATTTAACAAAAAACATTAACTTTATAATTAATAAATTAATACTAACCATAAACTTAAAAAAAAATATATAATTTGGACATAATTGGAATTGAACCAATACTGTTTATATGCAACACAAAAGTGCTTCCTTTACACTATACGCCCTTAATTTTATAATCATAAAAAATATAAAAACTTTAATATATAATATTTTATTAAAATTAAATCTCCATTTCTCCAGCCGCAGATTCCCCTACGGCAACCGTGTTACGACTTCACCCCAAAAACCAAAACTATTCTATAATTAAATTTTCATTTACATAATATTATTATATAATAAATCTTTAACTCTTCAAACTGATCTAATCCTCAGCGTGTGACGGGCGGTATGTACAAAGCTTTATTATTTATTCACCGTAACGTAATTATTTACGATTACTAGCAATTCCAACTTCATGGTTTCAAGTTCCAGAAACCAATCCGAACTATGAGATTTTTTAAAGATTAGCTCTTAATATTTGCTTCTTTTTGTAAATCCCTTTGTAGCACATATGTAGCCCAGCTCTTCAGGGCCATAAAGACTTGAAGTCATCCATAATTCTTTCGATAAATCATTTAAAATTAATTTTACAAAATTAATAATTAAATGTATGGGTTACACCCGTTTTAATTGTTTTAAACTATTAAAGCTCATAATACAGGTTGACGACAGCCATGCAACACCTATGTAAAAATTAATTTTATATTTACGTCAAGAGCTGGTAAGATTCCGCGCGGATCATCGCATTAAACTACATGCTCCACTGCTCGATAAAGCTCCCGTCAATTCCTTTAGGTTTTAATCTTGCGACCGTAGTTCCTAGGCGGAGTATTTAACGTGTTAACTTTAATACTGGCTAATTACCAATATTTAATACTCATCGTTTACTGCACAGACTACTAGGGTACTAATCCTATTCGCTACCTATGCCTTCGTACCTCAATGTCAGAAAAATACAAGGTATTTGCCTTCGCAAATTAGTATTCCTTTTAATATCAAAACGCTTTATCTCTATACATTAAAAAGTTCTAATACCCTCTTCTTTTCTCAAGAATTTTACTTTTAATTATAAACTAAATATAACTTTAGTCTTTAACAATATAAGTTTAAATTCAATCTACGTACCCTTTACGCCAAATCAAGACGAATAATGCTTGCCCTCCCAGTATTACCGCGGCTGCTGGCACTGGGTTTTAGCCAGGACTTATACATAGTAATAATATGTCATTATCTTTATTACTGAAAAAACTTTACGACCGCTAAGCCTTCTTCATTTAAATGGTATTGCTGGATCAAACTTTCGTTCATTGTCCAATATTCCCCACTGCTGCCTTCGTAATACGAAGCTTGGGCTCTCTCCCAATCCCAATGTGGCTAAACGTTCTTTCAAACTAGCTAAAGATCGTTGACTTGGTAAGCTTAAACCTTACCAACTATCTAATCTTAACCTAAACTATCTATTAGCGATACAAAATCTTTATAACTATTTAGTATTAAAACTAAACTAATAGGTAAATTTTAAGTTATTACTCACCAATACGCTATGTAAAATTTTTTTACATAAACTAGCATGTGTAAAGCATACCTTTAGCATTCATTCTGAGCCAGGATCAAACTCATAATTTACTTTAAAATTAAAAATTTAAATTTTTAATCAATAAAAAACTTCTAATTAACAACAATAAATATAGCATTAAATAAAATTTTATATAATATCCCCTAAATTATTTTTTAACGCAAATCTAAATAAAAACCTACCCACTTCTGTAGTAAGATGTTGTCTATAAATTAAACTAGACTCAAATAACAACATATCCCTATATATTTTATAATTTTCTTCTTTATTATTTAAAGAAAACATTATATCTAATGATAATAATATATTTGGTAAAATAAGATACTGATCCATCTTATTTATAGACAAATCTCCTAGTGTATACGCATTAAAAAAAAAATTTTTTAAATTAAAACTTTTTTTTAAATATAAATGATCTAAAATTTCCTTCTTATGAATACAATAATTAAAACCAGTGTAAGATTTGTTAATTTTTCCAAATATATTCTCTTCTAAAAAAAATGTTTTTAAATTTTTATCGTAACCATAAATAACATTTTTATATAGACTAAATATTGAGTTGACAGTAAACCTTACATCTTCTAAATATGTTAAAATAAAATAAAGATAAAAATCAGGTTCAAAATTTACTCTAAAATCCTTTTCCATTAAATTCCTACCTGTATAAATTTCTTTATAACGCATTCGATAATAATATGCATGAAAAAACCTATTAATATTTTTATTGACATGTAAATGTTTTATAGTATAACTCTCCTTCCTAAGCCTAAGTCGAGAACCAAAAAAAATACCCGAAGGTCTAATATCAATTAAACCTGTTTTTAACAAAAAACCATAAGGAAATTCATCCATAAATTTTAAATAAAAGCCACGTTCAATATTTCATAATTTAGATATGACTGTAATACTCCTTTTTAATACATTTTCTAAATCAAATTTATTATAAACTTTCATTTCAAAAAGAATTGTGGCTAGCTTTTCCTCTTTTATAAAAATAAAATAATCTATAGGAAAAGTTCTCATAACATTAAAAATTTCATACGAAACATCATGTAATTTTTGAACTAGTATACCATTAATTCTACTTAATTCATCATTACAATTACAATCAAAATCAAAAAATAAAACACCCTCTTTCAAATAATTCCTAATAAATAAATAATGCCTCTTTGTAATACCAGCTAACCTTTCCTTGCCTAGCCTATGTACTAAATTCTTATAATAACTTTTATCATACTTTTCTTTATTTTGACGACTAAATTTACTAAACATATTTTATTTAACTTTGTAGGGTATTTAAAACATTAACAGTTATGTTTTTCTTTAATTTATAACAAACAATAATTAATGATAAAAATAATGCAGAATCAACAGCAGAGAACGCTAATAAAAACAAAGCAAAAATCTGACCTTCCGGATGTTGGTAGTAAACAGAAACTAAAATAAACAATAAACTAATACCTAAAAAAGATAATTCTGCTGATAATAAAATTTGTAATAAGTTTTTATTTTTATTATATAAAACACCACAAAAACCCACGATAAAAAGTAAAAAACCCGGCATTAATGAAATCAAGAAAGGTATTTTATATTCCAATGAATTTAATAAGAACAATTGCTTAAAATTAAAAAAATCTAACATTTTTATAATAAATATAAATCTTAAAATAATTGATTTAATAACATAATATTTTTTGTAAAGGAAATATCAAATAAAAAAGAATAAGTTAATTCTTCAAAATAACAATAATACACTCTACTAAACCAGGGAGACAATAATATAAAAACAAAAATAATATAATAGTAATCGTATAAAATAGAACTTGATTCTATACGAACTTTATATTTAACAAATTTTTCAAAAAACATAACCTTTATTAAACGCAAATAATAATATAATGAAACTGTACTTGAAAATAAAACTAATACAAATAAATAAATATTAAAATTAAATAAAATAGATAAAAATGATATTTTTGTAAAAAAACCTATGAATGGTGGTAAACCACTTAAGCTACAGATTACTAAAAACGAACCGTATTTAATAAAATTATTATTTACAGAATTATTTAATACTTTTAAATCATTAATATATATTAGAGAACGGTTTTTAATATAATAAAAAAACCTACCACTATTAATTTTATAAATATCTCGTGTTTCAACATTAATGTTTAATAGACAAACGAATCCAATATTTGTAACCGTATAAAAAATAAAATATATAAGACAATAATTAATGTTGATTAAAGTAGATTCATTTACAGTAGAAAGTACAGCCAATATATAATTTAATTGGATACCAGAACTAAAAAAAGCTAAGCGCCTTAAATTTACTTCTAATATACCTAATAATGGGAAAATTAATAAATTTAAAATTATAATGAAAATAATTAATGGTTTAAAAACTAAAGTTGTTATTTTAAAAAAATATTCATAACTAAAAAAAAATGAAATAAATAAAAAGAAAAAAGTCGTTTTGTATGGCAGTAAAAGAAAATTTAATACTGGTAAACTACAAGATGAATAGATTTCGGGTAACCAAAAGTAAAAAGGAACAAAACCTAACTTGATTAAAAAAAATATAAATATTCCAAAAATTCCGCTAACTAGTATCCAATTTAATTCATTATAACTCCTCAAAAATAAATACTCTGATATTAAATTTAAATCTAAACTACCAATACTCCAATAAATCAAAAACATTGAAAAAACATAAATCAAACTTGAAATTATTGATATTATAAAGTATTTTAACGCACCTTCCAAACTTTTGTTGGAAACTGTATTTATTCCCAATAAAATAATTGTTAATATTGTGACAACTTCAACATTTATAAAAAAAATAATTAAATTAAATGATGAAAGCATCATTAACAAGCCCCATAAAGCAAACCCTAATAAAATAGGATATTCAAAACTTTTTAATTTTTTAGAATAAAAATAAAAATAACTTAAAGGCATAATTATAAGAAATAATAATGTAACAAAAAATTTAAAAACAATTCTAATATGACTTATATGAAATTGATTTAAAAATGTAGTATAAGAGCTTTCTAATAAATTATACTGTACATAATAATTATAAAGGACATACAATAAAAATAAACTTAAAAGAAAAATAACCTCACCTGTAATGCTGAACAAAACAAATGATTTTTTTCTGAAAGTAAAAATCAATGTTAATAATAATAAAAAAAATAATAATATAATTTCATTAAAAAACAAATCAAAAAAAACAGTACTTTTAGTAAAATAACTTTCATAATATAACTTATTAAATAAATCACTATTGTAAAACCAATCAAGATAATTTGCCTGCTCATCTCTTAAATTACCTGTAAATAGCTCTATAGTATTCTCATTTTCCTTTTTTACTTGTTCATTTAATTGATAATTAGGTTGGGCTGTTCTTTTTTTAGCCAAATTTTTTCGACCTACAGTATGTAAAAGTAATTCTGCGGCAGAAAATGTAAAAAAATTTGCAATATAAACATAAATAGATGTAAAAAAAATTAAAATAAAACCTAAAGGAACTAAATATAATAAAAAAAAATAAAAAAATGAAATTAAACTATTAACAATAAAACTCACCTCTAATTTTTTTTTTCCTTTTTCATGACTACACATTTTCTCGAACATACCGAGACTTGAACTCGAAACCTTTAGTTTAACAGACTACTGCTCTAACCAATTGAGCTATACGTTCTTTTAATTATTATTATATAAACCTAAAAGAAAAGAATAGGTTTATTTTGAACATATCGAGACTCGAACTCGAAACCTTTGGTTTAAAAGACCATTGCTCTACCAATTGAGCTATATATTCTTAAATTTTTAATATAAAATTAATTTTTAGTAATTAATTGCCAACAACCTATTTTACAATAGTGAACAATATATTCTAATTGTGTATTAATATAATACGAATTACAAAGGTTAATTTAATTATTTTTCTTGCTTAATATATTTTCAGCAATTATTATTACAAGCGTAGCTACTTTACACTGCTTTTAATTAAAACAATAAATACACCATTGGCTTATATTTTCCGGTCCTTTCGTACTAGGATAAATTATTAATAAACCTTAATATTTTGGAAGATAGGGACCAAACTGTCTTACGACGTTCTAAACCCAGCTCGCGTACCACTTTAATCGGCGAACAGCCGAACCCTTGGAAGCTTATACACCTCCAGGATGTGATGAGCCGACATCGAGGTGCCAAACAATTTCGGCGATATGATCTCTAAGAAATTATTAGCCTGTTATCCCCGGCGTACCTTTTATTCGTTAATCGATAACCAAAAACCTATGAGTTACCGGTTCATTATGACCAAATATGTTAAAAGTAACACATTTTCTGCTCGAATCGTTTTTCTTACAGTTAAATAAATTTTGCCATTAAACTTTTCAATAAAATAAAATTTTATCAAATTTATTTTTGTTCACCCCCGTTACTTTTTAGGGGGCTGCCGCCCCAGCCAAACTACCAACCATACATTTTACTAAATTTAAAACAAAAAAAGGATAGTCTTTCATTTTTTATTAAAAACAAAAAAAAATTGATTTAAAAATTACTATCTATTACTACACATTTCTATTTTAAATTTTATAAATGGTTATAGTAAAGGTGCACGGGGTCTTTCCGTCTAACCAAAATATTTCTGCATCTGCACAGAAATTTCAATTTCATTGAATAAGTATTTGAGACAGTAAAAAAGTCGTTACGCCATTCATGCAGGACGGTAATTAGCCGACAAAAAATTTCGCTACCTTAGGACCCTCATAGTTAAAGCCGCCGTTTACTTTTGATTTATAAAAACTATTAATATTTTAATTTTCTAACAAAGCACCGGGCAGGCGTCAAACATTATACATCATTTTACAATTTTGCAATGTTTTAAGTTTTTATTAAACAGTCGCTTTTTCCTAATTAATTAAATCTTAAACTAAATTTTATAAATCTATATAAACTGTAAATGAAATTAATTACAATTCAAAAATACTTATAAAACTTAAATTTATTTACTCGTAATTAACATACGTTACTTTATTTATTAATTATTAATAAACGAATAAAATTATGCTAGTCGAAATAAATAAACCGATACTTCTTATCCCGAAGTTACAAAGCCATTTTGCCGAGTTCCTTAAATACTTATTATTCAAACGCTTTAGTGCTTCAAACACTTATAAACTTGTGTTAGTTTTAGTACGGTACATATTTATATTATAAACATTTCCTGTAAAAACTATTTTATATCCAATTATATTACTAAAAACTGAATACTTAATAAAATTTTCATTACATTTATAAAATTTAAATTATTAAAATTACTTCATCATTTTAAGCTTTCGCTAAAAATTTAGAAACCGTATAACTTTATACTGTTTACCATAGTATAAAAAACCTATTATTTTCAGCGGTTTTGTTTTTTTGTTATAAAATTATAACCAAAACTTTTCAATACTCATGTTAATATATTTTCTTTTGATAATATATTATAATATTTTTATTATAATTTAATTTTACAAAATATTCTGTTACTATATTATTATAAAAAATATTTATTGTTTCTGCAATAAATTTAAGTCCCTATAAATTTTTAAATAAATTAATAAAAAATAACTTGATCTGTAACGATTTCTTTAAAGAATTGCTGATTCTAAGCATATCTCAAAATTAAATATAATTCATTTTTTTATACACTAAAAATATTTTTAGGACATTAACAAATAATTTAGGGCTGTTTCCCTTTTGACTATTCACCTTATCATAAAAAGTCTGTGTTATTAATTATTTTTATTATAAAATTCAATAATTTAAATATTTTCAAATTTAAAAATAAATTAAGTTAATTAATTTGTTTAAAAATATTAAAAATAAATTTATTTTACCCCTATAAATATACACTAATTAATCCACTACTTAAATAATTTTCACAGAAAACTAGCTATTTCTAAATTCGATTAGCTTTTCACTCCTATTCACAAATTTCAATTATATTTTGCAGCATATAAAACTTTAGCCTTTTAGCCTATTCATAAATAGATCATTTAGTTTCGAGTATTATTTAGATAATTTTAAATTTTTTAATTTTTTTTACATTAATTACACATTAAATTTATTATACTAAATAAAGTCATTAACCCATTATGCAAAAGGTACATTAATTATTTAAAATTAATTGTTTATTTAAATAAAATTTCATTTTCTTTTCAATCCTAAAAAGGTCCTTTTTCATTATTCCCTCACGGTACTTATTTTGCTATTGTATATTAAAATTTTTAAGCTTAGGAGGTTAATTTCTCCTTTATTCAAAAAATATTATTTTTTTTACTTCAATTTATGTAAACGCATTAATTATAAAATTTAAAAAAACACTTTTAGCATTACAAAAAAACTTTTTTTACGTTCGCTCACCACTACTAATAAAATCTTTATTGATTTAATTATTAAGTACTTAGATGTTTCACTTCCTTAATTTCGTATAATATATTTCTATATAGAAACCTAATAGGTAAAATGATTAATAAAAAAATACTATTAGTTTTATGTTTATAACATTCTTTTTAATTTTAATAACAAAAAATTTATTTTATTTAATTTTTTTTATACTTTGAGGAAGAAAGGATTCGAACCCTCATTTTAAATTTTGGAAATTTATATTCTACCATTAAATTACTCCCCCCCTTTTTTTTTGTAAAATAAAAGTTTACCAACTATTTTTATTAAAACCCGATAAATTATTAAACAAAATTAACTCTCTCAACTTAAACCTAGACAAACGTGTTTTTTTTATTGTTTTATTTTTATATGTAAAAATACAACGGTTATTTATTTTATTAAAAGATTTTTTATTATTCAATATTTTATATATTTTTTTTACTAAAAAAATATTAGGATTTTTTATTAAATTTTTATTATGCATGTAATAATTAACAACTTTTTTTTGTAACTCTAATTTAATTAAAACTTGCCTTAACTTATTGTCTTTTATATATAATTTATAATTCATACAAATTTAAAATATAATATACTTTCTTTGTATTTTTTTTTTTACAGATATCCCCGAAACACCCACAATATTATTTAATAAAAAAAAAAATTCTTTTTTTCTAAAATTTAATAAAAAATTTTTATCTAAAAAAATTGACAGCCTATAATACCTGTATTTAAATTGCTCCCTACTTTTTTTATTAACATGAGGAGATCTTAATAATGTAAATTTAATTTTTTTTGCGGTAATTTTAAATTTTTTATTTTTTAAATTAAATATATAATAAATAAAATAAAAGAATTTTTTTAATAATTTTTGAAATACAGAATATATTACTAAATTAACATTTCAATTTTTTTGATAATTTAGTAATACAATAATATTTTTTTTGCTTAATAATCTTTTTATTACTAATAATTTTAATGAAGAAATTAAAATATACCCACTATTGGACTCGAACCAACAAACTTATAAAAGTTATAGATTTTAAGTCTACTGTGTTTACCAATTCCACCAAATGGGCAATTTAACTGTTATAATAGAGTGACATTAAGATATTAATTAAGAAAATTTTGAAACTCTATACTATCCACATGCCTAGCTAATTCTCTATAATAAAAAGATATATCTTCAGCTACTAAATCCGCTTCTTGCTCTGTTTTAAAATTACCTAAACCTAATGGATGATAATAAAACAATTTAGAAGTAACTATATCTTTTACGACTTCCAATTTTAAACCACTATTACTGGCTAAAAAATCCTCAAACAACCCACTCCTTAACCTACTATTAATTATTGTAAAATCTTCGCTACCTTTAATAATTAAATCCTTAACATCTCTTACCGATAAAATTTTTGAAGTAGAACTTTCTAACATTGACTCGCCATAAACTTTATCTTGTAATTTATTAACAGGAGTGTAATAATGGACAACTAGTTCACAACCTGAGTATTTTTCCGACAAACCCCTCATTTGATTTTTTATATTAATTATATCACTTTTAGTAACTTTTTCCGCAAAATCTAAACCATACTTTATCTTACCTTCAACAAATTTTTCTTTAACAAAACCTGTTTCTTTATTAGAACTAAGACCCCCTCCGGTACTATTATAAATAATCAAGTCACCAACTTTTTGGCTACTAGAACCTAATAATTTATTGTACCATGGTTGTAATTGACGTAAAGTTGTTAGATATAAACCATTACCACCTACAACAGTATGCTGTTGGTGCATAGTTGATAAAGCGGTGACTCCATCTGAAAACGAGTCAGAAAAACAAAATTTTAAACTTTTAAAGGGTTGTAACATTGAGCTAAAAACCGATTCCGGTAAATCAGACGCCTTACTTAAAATATCCGAAACAAATTTGGCTTTTTTTTCCAATAAAACATATTTTTCCTCTTCAGCCGAACTAGTTACCCCTTTTTCAAAAATTGGATGTTCGGTTAAACCAAAAGTTGTTCTAGGCCTATTGATTAATTCACCGCCACTACTACACGAAGGTAATTTTTGAAAAGCATCATAAGATTTACTTAAATGAAAGCCTTCAACAATTAATTTTGATTCTAAAACATGATTGGATTTTAAAAAAGAAACCATTTTTTCTGAATGATCTTCACCACCTGCAGATACTATTGCCCTATTTATTAAATTATACTTCAAACTAAAAAATTCTAAAGGAGAAAGATGATTACAACTTTCAACTATTCTATCTACTTCAATATTTAACTTAGACCAATACTTATGCGACTTAATAACTTGTTCTGCAAAAGATTGACCTCCGGCTGTTCGTTCCATTGTTAAATTATATAAATTTTTTACAGGTTTAGAAAATAATTTTAATTCTACACCCTTCTGACTTAACCCTGAAATATTATTTCCTATAAAACGAAACATTTATAAATTAATAACCACAAAAAGAAAATAAGCATTTAGTACTATAATCGAAATCACAAAAAAAAAAGAATAATCACTTATATGCCCTGTTTGCAATTTTCGAAAATTTGTTCCTAAACTAAGCATTACTTTTGTAATACCTTTTGGACCAAAAGTTTCTAAAAAAAATCTATCAACAAACGTAAAAACTTTATAATAAAAAAATATTAAACTTTTTTTCGATAAATTATTATAAAAAATATCTATATAATATTTTTTATTAAAAAAAAAACTAATGCGTTTAACCAATTCAAAATTCATAAGATTATTTGTAATATTTTTTCTATAACCTAAAAACTTAACAGATTTAAAATAAATTAAAAATTCATTAAGACTTCGTATAGTGCTTTTAACTATAATTAAATAATTTAAATATAAACTTAAAAAGATTAAGCTGTATATTAAAAAACTCAAAGATATAATAGATTTTTCTGTAATACTATTTGAATAAAAAAAATTATAATTTTTAATAATATCTAAAGATAAGAAAACGTCTTTAAAAATATAACCACTAAAAATACTAAATATCATTAATAAAAACAAAGGTATTGTTAATAACTTTGAAATTTTCCAATTAGTATAATACCTTTTAACCGACCTTGAACGTAGTTTACCAAAAAACACATAATACAATAACCTAATTGAATAAAAAGACGTAAAAAAAACACCTACAATAGAACAAAAAAAACCAAATTTTGCAAAACTATTATTTAAAAATAAGCTAGATTCTATTATTAAATCTTTAGAATAATAACCTGATAAACCTGTAATACCCATTAACGATAATGAGCCTATTAGAAAATAAATAAACAGATTAGGGTATAATTTACCTAAACCTCCCATTTTTCTAATATCTTGCTCATCTTTTAATTCATGAATTAAAGCTCCTGACGTCATAAATAACAAAGCTTTAAAAAATGCATGGTTAAATAAATGAAATAAAGCTAAATTATATTGTGATAATCCACAAGCCAAAAACATATACCCTAGTTGACTACAAGTCGAAAACGCAACAATTTTTTTTATATCATACTGAAAACATGCTGTTGTTGCACCAAAAATTATTGTCAAACCTCCAAAAAATATAATTAAATTTAATGCAAATTCCGAATACTCAAATAAAAAAGAAACTCTAATTATCAAAAAAACACCTGCAGTAACCATAGTGGCCGCATGAATTAATGCTGATACCGGTGTTGGACCCTCCATAGCATCTGGCAGCCAGGTATGTAACCCAAATTGAGCCGATTTTCCTATAGCCCCTATTAATAATAAAATACAAATAGTTGTAATTAAAACAGGAACAAATTTGTTGCCTGAATAATTGCTAAATAAATAAAAAGGTTTTAAATCAATCGCATACAACTTCAATGCTAACAATTTAAAATTTAAAGTTTGGAAATAGATATATGTTAAAACAATACCTAATAAAAGCCCCCAGTCCCCTATTCGATTCATAAACATAGCTTTTAAAGCTGCTTTATTTGCTTGGACACGTGTATGCCAAAAATTTATTAAAAGATAAGAACATAGACCTACTCCTTCCCAACCAAAAAATAATTGTAACAAATTACCCGAACTGATTAATAAAATCATAAAAAATGTAAATAAAGATAAATAAGATATAAACTTTAATAACTGTTTATCATGTCCCATATAATTTAAAGAATAAATATGTATTAAGAATGAAATAAATATAACAACAAAAAACATTACACCTGTTAAATAGTCAACTAAAAACTCGCAATTAATTACCCAACCAAGTTCAGTTGTTGTATTTGTTAGATAATCATAAAAATTAATACTGAACCACCTGTAAAGTACAATTTCAAATGAATTCCCATCTATAATGATTAACTTAAAAAAATATATTAAAAATACTAATGCTGTGAAAAAATTTAAATAAATTATACTATAGATAAAATCCTTAGTGAAAAATTTATAAATATTAAAAATAAAATTAAAAACGCTTCCCTTTTTTACCGTTGTTACTTTGTTAACATAAAGATTATAATATTGTCTATTAAATAAATATTTAAAAAAATGTATAAGTATAAAATTCATTAATGTGAAAAATATTAAATATAAAAGTATATACTTACTATAAAAAATTATAATTTCTGATTGAGGTGTAATAATAAATAACCAATAAAACAATTCTTTATAAAAAACCAAAAGAATTAAATTAAACACACCGTAACTGCTAAAAATAAAATATTCTAACATTTTTAAAAAAAGAATAAAATGTTTATTAACTAATTTTATAAGTAAAATTAAAATTTTTATAACTTTAAAAAATATAATATTTTAATTTCTTTAAACATTTTATTCTTAATAGGATAAATTAGATTTGAACTAATAACCTTTCGCTTATCAAACGAGTGCTCCACCATTGAGCTATTACCCTCTATATAAATAAATTTCTGTAAAATAATAAATTTAGTAATTTATCTATCTTTTTGTTTTATTTTTTCCTATATAACAAAATTCCAAATTAAATTAATAATTAAAACTGTTATATCTACTAAAACATAATATTACTTGCCTCTCTAAATTAAATAAGAGAGAAATAAGATTAGTGTAAGCTGGGTAAAGGAAAGTAAAAGAAGAAAGGAGAGTAAGTAAACAAAACAATAAATAAATAAGGGTCCCCTCTCTCCCTTCTTCTTATAAGTACAGACATACTTTTTAAAATTGGTTTTTTTAGATAAAAACTAAAATGCAAATAAAATTAAAAAGGCCATCATTAACCCAAAAAGAGCTACGGCTTCCGATAAGGCAAAACCTAAGATGGCATAAGTAAATAATTGTTTCATTAAAAATGGATTTCTAGCTACAGAAACCATTAAACCTGCGAATACTACTCCAATACCTACTCCTGATCCGGCTAAAGATATTGTTGCTAAACCTGCTGCTACTAATTTCATAGATTCTAACGTCATTTTGGGCCGCTAAAAAGAATTGAACTTTTAACTTTATAACCACAATATACTATTTTACCATTAAACTATAGCAGCCTTTATTTATTTTACTATTTAATAAAACTAACCAATAAAAACTCAAGTGAGAATTGAACTCACATACTTAAATTTGCAATTTAAAGCATTAACCATTATGCTATTGAGTTTTTTTATTGAATCATAGCGTATAAAGGTTTTGAACCTCTTATTTTGAAACATGAATTCAATGTGTTACCAATTACACCAATACACCACACTCTATTTGAATGTAACGAGATTCGAACTCATATAATATCCATTATGAGTGGGTCGCTTTACCATTAAGCTATACATTCATTTATTAAAACTAAATTAAAAATGTTTGTATTAAAAAACAAACTCTTTTTACCTTTAATAGGATTCGAACCTATAAAAACTTGAACCTAAATCAAACACGTATACCAATTCCGTCATAAAGGCTAATTATTAATTAGAATTAAATATTTTTTACAAAAGAGTTGCTTTTTACAAGATTCGAACTTGCATTACCTCCATGAAAAAGAGGGGTCCTAACCCTTAGACGAAAAAAGCAAAAAAATATATTTAAAATAAAAATAAAACAAGAGTATAGTTTCAAAAATAATAATTAATAAAAGAAATAATAACACCTGGTGTATTACTTTAAATGGTAAAACTACCATATTAATAACAAATAAAATTAAAAATAAAAAAAGTTTTTTTTTATTAAAATAATTAAAAAAATAGAACCATTTAATAAATAAATAATATACAATTAAAATTATAATAAAATAATAATAATAAAAATATAAAGTTAATATATTAAAATTTACAGTATAAAAATTATTACTCAAACCTAAATTAAAATAAGAATAATATAATAAATAAAAAAAAATATTTTTCAAGGATAAAATAAATATAAATAAACCCAGACAACTTTGTAATTTTTTTTCTAAAAAATAATTTTCTTTATAATTTAATATGCAAGTCAACATTTTCTTTAACTGATATAAAATACCAAAAATAATAAAAAATACAGAAAAAAAAAAACTAACTAAAAGATTTAAATTAAAAAACGTATTAAAATCCGTAAAACAAAGATTAAAATTAAAATCATAATTAAATTCTTTTAAAAAAAAAAAAAAAGATTTGAAAAAAATAAAACTAAAATCATTAAAAAATACACTAATAAAAAAAAAATATAATAACCATGAGAAACACAAATATATTAAAAAAAATATAAATTCACTATTAATTCTATTTACGTTTTTTTTTTCGTTTTCTACAACCATTATGTGGTGATTTGTTTAAATCTCTAATACCAACAATAAACTTTCCTACTTCCTCCCAATTCCTCAATAATCGTTTTAAAATAAACTTTCATTTCCATTTTTTAAATCCCGTATATTCTAAAATGTAATTTTTAACTTTAAATTCCTTTACTAATTCAAAACAATTATATAAATACTCTTCTACATTATATAAATCTTTTTTTTTTTTCTTCGTTAAAAATAATTCATTATCTAACCGACCCATAGAAATTACTGATATTGTCGATTTATTAAAGTCTTTTATATGAAAAAAAACATTCGCAGGTGTCTGTATTATATGAATAATCAATAAATTTTTATTAATTAACTCTTTTTTTTTTTTTAAAAATAAATCTAAATCCTGAATAAAATACTTTTTATTAAAATATTTTTTTATAAAATAATCACTAAAATTAAACTTTTCTTTTAAAAACTTATAATATAAAAGTTTCTTTTTTTTCTTTGCATCATTTAAATTTTTATCAAATTCAATTAAATCTTGTAATTGAATATTTTTTTTTATTATATAAATTAGACTGTGTTTTTTTAAATCATTTTTTTTTACGTTTAACATAAAATTTGAAATAGGTAGGATTCGAACCCACGGTAAATAAAATTTACGTCGGTTTTCAAAACCGATACTTTAGACCACTCAGCCACTATTTCTTAAAATTAAATGCGAAATTATTAAAAATAAATATTATCCTATAACTTAATTTAAGCTAAAATATAGGAAGAAAAGGATTCGAACCTTTACTGAAGGAACATGAGCCCCACAAGCTACCTTTTACTACACCTTCCTTAATTACTATTTTTTTAATATTAAGTTAAGTTGTCTTCATTAAATGAAAAAATAACATTATTGTTTCATGATCAAAAAATTCAGTACCTAATAAATAATACCTCAATGATATTAAAATAATAATGTACAACATTTTCCTTTTAATACGTTTTGCATAATACATATCCTTTTTAAAATAACGCATTTTTTGAATAAGATAGGATTTGAACCTACGAAGCTTTATAGCGTTGAATTTACAATCCAATTCCTTTGACCGCTTGGATACTTATTCTTTACTGCTAATTAACAAAAATAAAAATGAATTCTAACTTATAAAATGTTTTTTTGCAATGCTAGCAACCCCTACTTTAAAAGGCATTTTTATTAAATAATTTTTAATATTCCTAAATAAAGCTTTATGCTTAGGTGTACTTATTTCAAATATAATTTGATTTTTTAATATCCTGGATGCTAAATATTTAAATTTAGATTTTCCTTTTCCCATACGCGAATTTTTAGATTTTTTAACTACTTGTTTATTAAAAAAAATTTTTAATCAAATTTTAACATGCCTATTTGTTTGTTTTGAAATATCTTTTCTAATAGCTTCATAATTTTTTTCTAATAAAATACCGTGTTCTTTTGCAAAAACTATTATAGTACCTTTGCTTATACGTTGAATCTTTTTTTGTTTAACAATAGTTATAGGTGATTTTTGTTGACTTTTTAATTGGCTTAAATTTAAATTTGACATATTTCTTTACCTGATGTGCTTTTTTTGATATATAAAATTATTTTATTTACTTTTTAAAAAGCAATTATTTTAATAACCAAATACGAAACCCAAATGTTCCGTACAATGAAAATACATGGGAAAAACTGTATAAAATTTCTTCAGAAATACTATTTGCTTTAATACCTTTATTCCCAATAACTGATTTATAAATTTTAGTACGATCAGAATTATTTAACCTACCTTTTAATTGAAATTTTAAAACTTTAAATAAGCCTGTAACTTTAAACAGAACTCTAAAGATACTTGTTAAGCTTAAAACAATTTGATATTGATTACGATAACCTTTAATAATAGTACTAATATAATAATTTAAAAAATTAATATTTTTATATAAAATCGATATCGTAATAATATTTAACAAATCTTTTAAACCACGTATTCTAATAAAAAACAATTTTTTTACGATTTTCTTTTCAATTAACGGAATTCCAAAATCCTTAAGAGAATGACCTAAATTTATTAATGCTACATTTTTTCCTAGATTAAATTTTAATAATTTTTTTTCTAATTTATTTTTTAATAAAATAAGCTTAACATTATTACTAAAAATGTTTTTTACAACTAAATTATTATATTTTCTATTAATTTTTTTATTATTTATAAAAAAATAAGTTTTCCCAGAATCAATATTATATTCACGTCTATTTAACTTTCGATCCCTCCAATTAAAAAACCATTTTCGTTTTCGTTTTCTTAAACGTGGTAAACGTCGTTTATAAAACTCTAATAAACCAAGTCTTTTTTTTTCACTAGCATCCGCTATTCTAAAAAACCTTTTTGTTTTTTTTAATCCCAAAAATTTTTTTTTTTTAGAATAAAAAAAATTACTTTTTTTTTTATAAAATGGACGCCTTCTAGGATAATACACAAAACCTTTTACTAACCATTTATCTAATAAAGACCTAATTCTTTTAAGCTTTAACCTCACAGGTACAGATACTTTTTTTTTATTAAATCTTTTATGTTGCCATAAACGTTGCCATATAAAATCTTTTAAAGCATAGATTTCCTTTCTATTTTTACCTTTTTTTAAAAAAAATTTTCTTAAATTATATGAGTTATCTTTTTTTATAATATAATTTATATTTTTTATTAAAAACTTATTATTTAAAATTTTTAAGTAACGTCCCCTACGTTCAAGACTTCTTTTAATAAACCTTTGCATAATAATACCAAAACGAAATCTTTTTTTAAAAAACCTCCTATCACGTCAAAATAAACGCGTTCTTGTTAAGAACATATGCATTTTCATATAAAACCTTGAATAACCATATGTTTTTTCATATTTAATTTTTAAAATATTTTTTCTTTCTTTAAAATACTGTTTTTTATAAAAAATTTTTCTAATCCGTAATTGATTCTGTAAATATTGTATTATATCTTTAAATTTATATTTAAAATTTAAATTAATTAAATTTAAGTTTTTAGTAAAAAATAAATTTGTTAAAAATTTATTTTTATTTTTTTTATATTTAATAATTTCATTAAAATTTTTCAATTTAATATTATAATATTGATTATTTTTTTTTAAAAGTAAAAATTTATTTTTAAAATAATAATTTTTTTTATTAATCTTTTTTGATGGAAAATAAAAAACAAAACCTAAACTTCTAAATTTTTTAGAATTTAATGTAAAAAAAATTTTTAATTTTTTTTGTGGTATTGATTTTATTATTTTTTTTTTTCACCAAGACCTTTTTTTTTTTTGTTTAAAAATATAATCTTTATAATATTTTCTTCGGTGATCTAAATTTAATTTTTTTAAATTTTTATTTAAATAACTTATTCTTTTTAAATTATAAAAATATAAAAAATTATTATACGATTTAAAAGCTTTTATAAACCACAAATACTTTAATTTTTTTAAATAAAAATTATTTTTTTTTTTCTTTTTTAAACTTTTTTTTGGAAAATAAATATAAACCAATATTTTATTGGCCTCCGATTTAATAAATAAAGGATAACCTTTCTGTTTAACTATTGTGCGAAAAATTATTTCTTTTTGAAGCAACAAATTATATTTCTGTTTAGATTTATAAATATCAAAATTTTTTTCATTCCAATCAATATTGTAACCTAATCTAAATCCTATAGGATTAACTTTTTTACCCATAAATTAATTAATTTAATAACACTAAAAATTAATATTAAGTAAGTTTTTCAACATCGCAATTTTTTTTATTTTATGAAACCGATGGCTTTTATTTTTATAATAATTTAAATTTTTAATATGTAACTTAATAGAAGAATACGTTTTAATATTCATTTCAAATTTACTTGCGTAAAAATAATTACTATACAAAAAAACACCCTTATGTTGTTTTTTTACAAAAACTAAAGGTAAACTTATTATATCATTACACTTAACCTTGTACTTGTAATCTTTAACCAAACGTCCATTTATTGGCCATCCATAATACCTAATAAAAGTTTTATGCCTGTTATTGTTATAACGAGGTAAAACGGAGTATAAACGTAAAAAATACAATAATTGTGATTCCATATGGTTTAAAAATAAACTGAAAGAATCTTTTTTTGTATTCTTAAATTTTAAAACTAAATTACGCAAATGCTTCTCTTTTTTTAAATTAAACAAAAACTTAAAGGATTGTTTTAACAAAAAAAGATAAACATTATATTTATGTAATGATTTTATTTTTTTATACTTCCTAACAAAATTAAATAAAAAAAATGATTTCGCTAGCTTTTTTTTACGCTTGTATTCTTTTTTAAATGGTATTAGCTTTAATTTAAACTTACGGATCAAATATTCTCGGTGACTTAATAATAGCTTTGTAATACCTATTCGGCTATTAAAAATACAATTCTTAATAGAAAAGTATTTGTTCAAATTAAAAAGGCCTATTACATTATTTTTTAAATATTTTTTTTTTAAATTTAATCGCTTGTTAAAACATAAAAGACCTTTATGTTTTAAGTCAAGTTGTTGCCCTAGCCTATTTTTATTTAAAACGTAATATAAAACTTTATTACTACTAAAACTATTTTTTTTGTTAAATTTAAAAGAATTTATTTTTTTATTTAAAAAATATTTTAATTTAGCATACTTATTCCACGAATACAATTTCTGTAAAACGAACTCTTCTCGGCGAATTAAATAATTATTACCCCTAACATAACTGCTTTCAAAAAAACTTAATTTACTGGTTTTAAACCTTAAACGTTTCATTTTTCTTGGTTTATTTCAATACATAAATTTTTTATTAAGAGGGCGTTTAAGGTTACCTTTAAATTTTTTTTTTAATAAATTTACATACTTGAAACGATTTTGTTTAATATTATTTAAATTATTTTCAGTATATTTTATAAATTTTTTTTTTAAAGAAATTTTATAAAAAAAAAGATCTTTTTCAAAAGACATTAAATAATTTTTTTTTTTTCATATCGGAAAATTTAAACATAATTTATTTTTTAATGGATTTAAAAATACGACACTATATATTTTTTTTTTTTCTAAATATTTTAAACTCATTTAATTTTAATTACCCACCAAAATAACATTATTATATTTTATAAGCATTATTCGTAAAAAATAAATATATAATTTATATAATAATAAAGTCTTTTTTAAAATAACTTTATTAGATAAATAATTCCTTTTCTTTTTTTTAAAAAAAATCATATATTTACACATTATTTTACTAACAAAAGAGCCATAATTAAAAAAAATATTATAATACAATAAATTTTTCAACATAATGTATTTAAATTTTAAAAAATTTTTTTTTGAATTATCAAATTCCACTATAGGATATTCTATAATTTTATGCTCCGTATTAAAAACATTATATTTATTATGATTATTTAAAAGGCCTAAAAAAATTTTTTTTCTATTCATATAACTATAATTTAATTTGTTATCAAAACAAAAATCCTTTAACAACCTTAATACATTACTATTTTTATAAGATAACAACAACAATAAATCATTAGAATCGTTTTCAACAACATTAAAAAGGTTTTTATTATTTTTTAAAAAATAAAAATTATAATTATAAAATTTTTTAAAAAAAAAATTTCTATTTTGAAAAATACCAGAAACCCAACTAGTTATATAATAACAATGTTTCAATAAAAAATAAAAATAAATATTTTTATTTGCCTCTTTATTAAACAAAAATAAATTTTTAAATATATCTATAATAATAAAATTAATATTATTAGTCATACTTTTTTTTATAAAATTAGAATATTGGTGTATTATAATATTTAAAAAGTTAAAGTCCAATAACATTTCTCGTTTTGCTACTTGTTTTAAAAATATTTTATTTTTTCATATATTTGATTTAATTAACAATTTAATTTTTTTTACGAGAAAAAAACTAAAAAAAAAAAACATAATCCAAATAACAGATATATAATAATTAAAAATTATTAATATATTAATATCAAAATTATTAATATAATTTATATTAAAAATTAAGTCTAAAAAAAAAGAACTTATAACTAAAGACTTGTTTGATATAGACATACTGTCAAAAAAGAAATTTTTAACCAAATAAACTATATCTAATAAATTATGTTTAGAATCCAAAACAAAAAGACATATAGATAAGCTATCATAATTTTTATAATAAATATAATTTCAACCTAACAGTAAAAATTTTAAATCTTTTAAAACAAATAATTTAAAAAAACCTAAACTCGTTAAATATTCAAAAGAATTTAAAGTATAAAAACAGACAACAAAAAAAGACAAAAATAAAAAAAAATGTACTAGTATATTTTTTTTTTTATTAAAAAAAAAAAATAAAACTATATTTAAATAAATAAAACTATAAAACAAACCTATTACATTAAAAATTATAAAGGCATTAAAAAAAAAATATTTAAATTTTAAAATAGTTATTTTTTTTAAAAAATAAAACAGAAAATAAAAAAACACAATAAAAACAAAACAAAAAGTTAAATAATTAAAAAATTCAAAACTAAAAGAAATTCATTTAAAATAAGTTAAAAAAATAATACAACAAAAATAGAATAATATCAATTTTAATGCAAAATTTAACTTAAAAAATTGTTTTGATAAATATTTTTTTAATATAAAATAACTTAATAAAAAAAAAAATAAAATAAAAAATAAAATAATATTAATGCTATCATTAGAAATAAAATTATGTACAGAAACAAAAAAATTATTTCGAAGGAGCATACCATTTAATATTAATAAAAAATTTGCAAACAAAATAAAAATACTATAAAATAAAAACAACCTAAACTTTAATAAATGTAATAATAAAACAAAGGATAGCCATATAATAAACGATAAATTTTCAACTGGGTCTCAGAATCACCAACCGCCCCAACCTAATTCATAGTACGCCCATCATGAACCTAAAAAAATACCAAATGTTAAGATTCCTAAGCAACTTAAAATTACTTTTTTTAGTATTTTTTGATTGTATAAAAAAAAATTCTCATAAAAATTAATATGAATGAAAAAACCTAGAAACAATATGTGTAAACCACACATGCTAAAAAAAATTATAGGTGGGTGTATACTTAACAAAACATCTTGAAGTAAATAATTTAGTCCTGAGCCTTCCAAAACTAAATAATTACAAAATAAATAAGGGTTTCTAAAAAATGAAATAAAAAATAAATTCACAAACATAAAAATATTAAATAATTTAAATATTTTTTTTATTAAGTAAGAATTTATACCCTTTAAAAAAAAATAACAGTTATAATATAGATAAAACAAAAAAAAAAACCCTATTATTAGGACACCTTTTGATGTAGACCAAAACTCAATAAATTTAAAAAATATCGAATCTAACAAACTACTATGACTAAAAACGATGAAAAAATTAAAATTACTGACAAGATAAACATATAAACTAAAAAAAATAATAAGGTTCATTAATATTTTTAAATAAATAAAAATGTAATTTTGAACCTTACCAATTATATAATTTATAACCAAAAGCAATAATAAAACTATTAAAATATAATTTAAAATAAAATTTGATAGTAACAACAACATTTAAACCTTACTACTACTTGAATCTAAAAAAATTTTAAAATACTTAAATTTTATCCAAAATGGAAAAATTAAAAAAATATTTAATTTTTTATTTTTAATACTTAAAATTTTTCTATTAAATAAAAAAAATAAAATTAAATTTTTTAAAAAAATAAAAGTAAATGTAAAACTTTTTAAAAAAATAAGATGTTTCCACGGATTGAAACTATATTTATCATTAATGGTAAATTTTAATAAGTATAACTTTTTTTTTTTATTAAAAAAAAACATATTTTTTTGAATATTTAAATTATTTTTTTTTATTTTAAAAAAAAAAAAAATTCTATTAAAAAAAAAATACTTTAATTTTTTATTTTTATTTATCATAGATAAATAGATCGCTGAAATCTTATTACCATTACCTAATAATTTTTTACCTTTAGGATGGATTACATTAAAATTATAAATTTTACTAAAAAAAGCATCGTTTTTTTTAATTAAATAAAAATTAAAAAAAAATAAAAAAGCTATTGTATTAGATAAAAAAAAAAAATAACGTTTCATTAAAAAAAAATATTTATTTTTTTGAGAAAGTAACACAAATTATAAAAATGTTTCAAAATTTGAAAATACTTTATAATAATCTTTTAATTTACGACCTTTTAAATGTTCAAAAGAACAAGGACCTTTTATATAATTAGCAAAATACTTATTTTCTTTTGTTACAACACAAATACGATTTTTATCAAATTTTAAGGATGTATTATCTTTTCGGCCGAATTTTTTTCTAGATGACATTATTAAACCTCTATAAACTTTAGCATTTAAATTTTTTTTAAATCGATTTTTTTTTATAGCAGAAAAAACAATAAAATCTCCATTTTTTGAAAATTGTTTTTTGTTTAAATTTTTTATAACTTTTCCACGATAAATACCACTATTATCACTAATAATTATTTTTGTATTTAATTGCAACATAAGAACTAAACTAAATCTAACTGGCTAATTTAACTTTAACTTAATAATATTTAATTTAATTAAAATTATTAAAAAGTAAAAACTAATAAAAAAAAAAAAAACCAAACTAAATAAAACTGGAATAAAAAAATAAATATGAATCATACTAAAATTTAAACCAATGCTTGGTCCTTGGTGTAATGTATTCCACCATAACACAGAATATTTTATCAAGGGAATATTTAAAAAATTTAGTAAATTTAAAATTAAACTAAAATTGTACGAATTTAAATAAACTAAAAAATAAGTTAAAATTAATAATATAAAAAATATAAAGGTAGAAGTTAACCTAGAGTCTCAAACCCAATAAGTACCCCAACTACACTTACCCCAAAACATACCTGTAATTATTGTAAATAAAGTAAAAAAAATACTAATTAACAAACTTTTTTCTACTAAAATTTTTAATAATTTATATCTAAAAAAATAGTAAAGAACATTAAAAACAAAACAAATACCAAAATAAAAAAACATAAACCAAGCAACTGGCAAATGAATAAATATAATTAAATAAGAATATCCTTGATTTTTATCAATGTTTACAAATAAATCAAAATAATAAAAATTAAAAACAAAAATAAATAATAAATAAAATATAAAAAAATCAAAATAGTTTTTTAATTTATAATAAAAATTTAATATAGAATTTATATTAATATAATTAATTAAATTAAACCTCATTAATTAATTCAATAAAAAAATAAAAAAATTAACATTAAAAATAAATAAGCCCAAACAAAAAAATAAATATTCTATTAAATTATCATAATAAACTAATTTTAAATACAATAATAAATTTAAATAAAAAAAAATATAAATGAAATGAATAAAAGATAAAATACAAGTAAAGTCAAAAATAAACCAAAAATATAAAGCTATTAGTAAAAAAATATTTTGAAAAAATAAAAAAAAGTAGTACCTATTTAAATGACTATAATTTTTATGTACATATCTAAAACCTTTAAATGGTTCTTTAACAATAAATAAAAAAAAATAAATAATAAAAAAGAAATAGCAATTATAAAAAAATATTATTTTTATTAAAAAAATAAAATAGATACTAAAAAAATAATGTAAAAATAAAATATTAAAAGTAAATATAATAATATATAAAATGAAACTATTAACGATTAAAAAAAAATTAGCCCTTAAATATTGAAAAAATATATAAAACATTTTATTTAACTTATAAATTAATTTCTAAAGAAAAATATTTCTTAAACAAGCTTAAATGGCTTACTAAAAACAAAACACCATATTTTTTTAAATGTAACACCATTAAATTAAATAAATAAACAATGCTTTTTTTATCTAAACCTAAAAAAGGTTCATCTAAAAACCAAATTTGATTCGGTATTACAATTAATTTTGTTAAAACAAACTTACATTTTTGACCAAAAGATAAAAAATATAATTTTTTATCGTAATTTTTTAAATTTAAATAAGAATAATAATAAGCAAAACTAAATAAAATAAAATTCTGTAACAAATATATTTTCTTTATATTTTTATTAAGAAAAATATCTTGATTATAGAAATAAACATTATTGTATTTAAAAAAAGTATTAAAATTATTTCAAATTAATTTTTTTAAAAGTGTTGTTTTACCCGCACCATTTTTTCCTAATAATAAAAAAAAATTACCACGACAAAGTGATAAATTAACCTTTCGACTATATAAATTAATTCTAAAAAAAATTAATAAATAACTTAACATTAAACTTTATTGTTATAAAAATTTAACAAGTGTAAATATTCTAATTCATCATTTATTGATATTATTTTTTCTTTTTTTAAAAAACTATATTTTGTTTTTAAATTATAATTTTCATAGCACGAATCAACTAAAAAAACAATTCCACCAAAAACGGCAAATAATAAAATTAAACCCGCACTTATAAAAATATAAAAATAAATATCATATAAAAAGTATGAAAATAAATTTATACTATTTTGCTCAAAATTTAAAATATAACTATAACTTATACTATCAAATATATTATAAAAATATAAAACACTATAATTTTGACATGAAATATATATATAATTTTCTTTGTAATAAAAATATGGTAAAAAAAAAAAAATTAAAAATAAAAAAATTAAAGAAATTATTTCAAAATAATTTAGACTATACTTATTACCTAAATTATTTTCTTTATAAATATCAATTAACATAACAATAAATAAAAAAAATACCGCAATAGCACCGACATATATAATAACAAATATAAAAGCTAAATATTCTAACTTAAAAAATAATAGATAAATTGATGAAATTAAAAAAATTAAAATTAAAAATATAATAGAACGTATTGTATTACTAGTCGAAAAACTTACATAAACTGATAAAAATAATAAAAAACTTATAATAATTAAAAATAAAAAGTAATATAAATTCATACTTAAATTATTTTTATAAAAAAAATCTAACATTTTTAACCTTTTTTTTTTACACCATAACGAGATCTTGCAGATTTTCTATTTTTAACTCCTGCTAAAGCATAACCTTTTGCATTACGAATTATTTTATACTTTGCACCAATAACATCTTGTACACGGCCCCCACGTATTAAAACTTTATCAAACCTATCGATATTATGACCTTCACCCGGAATATAACCAAAAACATGTTTACCTGTCGTCAAATATAATTTAGCAAATTTACGTATTGCTGAATTTGGTTTTTTAGGTGTTGTATAATACAAATGAACCACAACACCACCTTTTTGTGGACACCCTTTTAATGCTGGAGTTTTTGAAATACATTTTATTTTTTCTCTTTTATATTTAGAAATTAATTGATTTTTAGTCATTAAATTTTAATTGTTTAGATAATAATAAAGGTAGTTCTGATTTATAAATAAATTTACTGATGAAGGCAATCCATTAAAGAATAATAGCGATCCTATTAAAAATAAAAAAATAGCAAAAGTTAAAGGTAAAAAAATCTTCCAACCTAAATTCATAAGTTTATCATACCTATACCTAGGGAAAGTTGCACGCACCCAAACCAGGCTAAAACTAACAAAAACCAATTTAAAAAAAAATATAAAAATTTCAAAATAATAAAAACCAAATATATTTGATGAATCAACATTAAAAATTTCAAAAAAAATGTTAATAAATGGAAAATGCCAACCCCCTAAAAAAAATAAAACTACTAAACTTGACATCAACAACATGCTTGAATACTCACCTAAAAAAAACATAGCAAATAGTATAGAAGAATATTCAATATTGTAACCAGACACTAATTCCGATTCTGCTTCAGGTAAATCAAATGGGGCTCTATTTGTTTCGGCTAAAATTGAGATATAAAAAATAATAAATAATGGAAATAATGCAAAAACATACCATCCTGTATAAAATTGAACTAATACAATATTAAATATTTTTAAGCTGCCAGATACTAGACCCACAGACAACAATACAAAACTGATTGCAATTTCGTAAGAAATCATTTGGGCAGCTGAACGTAAAGCTCCTAAAACTGCATATTTAGAATTACTAGACCAGCCTGCCAATATTACACCATAAACAGATAATGATGATAAACTAAAAATTAATAATAAAGGTAGTTCTAAATCTACCCACAATTCATTAGTACTTGATGCTGGAATTACACACCAACTAATTAAACTTAAACTAAATGAAATTATTGCAGCAAAAACAAATAAAACGTTGTATTGTTTAACATTTATAGGAGTAATAAATTCTTTTAGAATTAATTTTACCCCGTCTGCTATCGGTTGAAGCAAACCCCAAAACCCTACAACATGTGGTCCTTGTCGTCTTTGAATGCTTGCCATTACTTTACGTTCTGCTAAAGTATAAAAAGCAATCAAAATTAATAAAGGTAAAAATAATATCAAAATAATATTTAAACTTGGTAATACTAAAATAAAAACAAGGTAAAATAAACTGCTATAAATAAAATTATAAACCAAACTAAAGTAATCTAACATTTTTTTTTTTTAAACGGTGTTGTGAATTAAAAAATAACACTTTTTCTTCATATTCTTTTAAAAAAAAATTTTCGTCAGTAAAGTAATACAAGTCAATTAAAGAATCACTAAATCTTTCAGCAAAAAGCTTAGGATTTTCTTTTGTAATAGAAGAAATGTATTTCACTAAACTTTTAATAAAAGAAGTACTTAACGCTAAAAAATCTTCATTATATTTAAATTGAAAAGTATTTTCTTGTACGTCCCTTTTCTTTTTTACGTCTTTAACGAATTTTATGGGTAAAGTATGCTTAAACAAAATTAGTAAAAAAAAAAGATTAATTCTCTGTACTTTATGCTTTTTTTTTAAAAAAAAAAATATTTTTAACAAAATGTCTTTATCACGAACTCCCAAACAATTATAATAAATTGTTGAAAAATTGCACAATAAATTATCCTTTACATAAAATTTTTTTTGTTTTAATTTAATTTTTCTTAAATTTAATTTCATTCTTTATAATACTTTAAACAATTAACTATACCTGATATCTACTAATAGCAGACGATAAATAATACTTAGTGGAAAGAAATGAGCTTGTACAGATAGTGTAACTTTTATTTAATTTTTTAGAATAGAATAAAAATAATAATGCTTTTAACTTTAAAGCATAACTAATACCACCTATTAATGCAATTATACACAATAAAATAAATGGTGTTGATAAAAATATCCAAAAAACTTGCGGGTAGTAATTAAAAATATCAATTTGAGGCAGAACTAAAAATTAATTCAAGACACTTTTTATATCATCAGTAACCCAAATTAAAGCACCTTTTTTATATTCATAAATAAAACCTAATAATAGTAAAAATAAAAAAAATAAAACCATAAAAAAACCAAATACGCTAATATTATAACTATTTATAACCCAAGGAAATAAATATGCCAGCTCTAAATCAAAAATTAAAAATAATATACTTATAATATAATAATGAATGTTTAAACGAATATGTGCACTTTCGAAAGGATCAAAACCACATTCGTAAGGTGATAATTTTTCATAATCAATTTTTTTTTTTGATAAAAATAAAGATACAAAAAATAAAATAAAACCAAAAACGAAAGCAATTATAAATATTAATAATAAATTAAAGTAATTTAAATAATTTATTTTTGAATAAAATAAATCTAAAACATTAAAATTATTTATTAAATAATTTTTTAAATACATATTAAATAATTAATGGGCTAAAGTATCTGCATCATTTATGTATATACATGATAATACTGTAAATACATATGTTTGAAGAAAAGCAATACAAAATTCTAATGTTGTCACTACAACTATTAAAATAAATGGTATTAATAATATTAAAAAAGATTTAAGTATAATAAATTTAATTAAAATAAACCAACAAAATCCACAAAGAATTTTTAATAAGGTATGACCTGCCATTATATTAGCAAATAACCGAATCGCTAAACTAAACAAACGTGCAATATAAGATATTATTTCAATTGTAACAATAGCAGGTATTAATGCCGTTGGAGCTCCCCCAGGCAAAAATATACCTAAAAACTTTATTTTATGTTTAATGATTGATAATATATTTATACTTATAAAAAAAGAAAATGATAATAAAAAAGTAATTATTGCATGACTTGTTACAGTAAAAGTATAGGGAATAGTTCCAGAAAAATTTGAACTAAAAATAAACGAGAATAAAAATAAAACAATACCAAAATAAATAAAATTTCTTTTAGTAGTATTCTCTTTAATTAGGGTTTTTACAAATAAAAAATAATCTAGAGCGATGCGTGCATAATTTTTATTTATAATGATATTTTTAAAATCAATAAAAAAATATAATAATGTAAAAATTACTAAAAAATTTATTACATAAAATAAATGTAAATTACTTAAAGACACATCAGTCCAGGGGTACCACAATGGAATTAGTTTAAATATAATAAATTGTTCTAATGGACTAAACAGTTTAAAAAAAAACTTTAATTAGTTAGTTATACGTTTCTTTTTTATTTTTATTGTTTCTCCTTTAAAAAAAAAACCTTTACCTGTATATTTATTAGGTAAACGATACTTTTTTATTAAAAAGCATAAACGCAACATTTCAAGAATATTGCTTGATTGAATTTCAATACCATGATATCTATAAATACGCCTTTGTTGAATTAAAGTTACTTTATCTAATAAAAATTTTTTTAAATTTAATTTTACCTGATGTGAACCCCCAAATGAAAAATATAAATAATTATTCTTAATTTTAAGAAAAAAATAATATAAACTCCTAAATTCTAAAATTGTTTTAACCTTATAATTAGAATATTTAAATAAATTTTGTAAATTTTGATAAAACCAATAATGTTTGCTAACTAGTATTTTTGATTGGAGTATTTTAATATTATTTGTTTTATTAAAAAACAAATAATTTTTTTTCTTTAAAATAAAAACAAAACCGTTAAATCTAAGATAATATAACTTTATTCCAAATAAATTTTTACTTACCGTTAATAACATTTTTTCTGGTTAGAAAGATTTGAACTTCCGGTCTTTCACTCCCAAAGCGAACATGTTAACCAAACTACACCATAACCAGCATTATTGAAGTGACAAGAATCGAACTTGTGCTTTGTACTACCAAAAAGTACCGCCTTACCACTTGGCCACACTTCATAATTTTTTAACCTACGAACTATTTTTAAATATAACTATTACCAGTTTGAATAAGAAAAAGTAAAATTACGATACTCCTGGGCTAAACTTATTTTAACATTTAAAATACGTTTTCTTAAATCATCATAATAAACTTCTTTATAACCAGATAAAGGAAAATCTTTCTTTAAAGGATTACCTTTAAACCCATAATCAGTTAATATACGATTTAAATTAACATGGTTAGAAAAATAAACACCGTGCATATCCCATATTTCACGCTCACTCCAATTAGAACTCATAAAAACCTTATTTAGAGTAGGTACAAAATCAAACTCTTTCACATTTAACACAACATTAATACGAAAATTTGTTTGAAAATTTATTAAATTATATAATAAAAAAAATCTTTTTTTTTTTCAAATTAAATCATAGCTCAATATATCAACAAGCGATTTAAAATTTAATTTATTTTTTAAAATATAAAAATTTAACAAAAACGATGATTTTTTTAAATGTAAAAAAACATCATTAGACTTAGATAAGTACACTCTTTTTAATTGGGTACCTAATAAATAATAAAGCAAATTATAATAAATACCTTTGAAGTTAAAAAAATTTAATTTTTTATAATTATAAATGTCTTTTGTACTAATAAATAAAAAAAAAAACCAAAACATTTTTAAATAAAAATAATTACTTATTGCTATTAGTTCTCATTAAAGTCTCCTCCACCGTTATCAACCCAAGTAACGTAATCCTCGACATCTAATGCTTGAACAACAATAGGCATAAAAGCATGGTTAACTCCACAAATTTCTGAACATTGACCATAAAAAACACCTTTCCTTTTAATAAATGTGCTAATACCATTTAACCTTCCCGGGCAAGCGTCCATTTTTATACCTAAAGAAGGTATAGCCCAACTATGCAATACATCTTGAGAAGTAATCAAAAACTGAATGAATGTTTTTTTCGGTACGAAAACCCTATTATTTACTTCTAATAGTCTAAACCTACCAGCTATTAAATCTTCATCAGCAACCATATGCGATTCGAAATCTAACTTAGTATCCCGATCATTATACTCATATGACCAAAACCATTGGTGGCCAATTACTTTTATCGTAACCGCACACTCAATTAACTCATCCATAGCGTACAATAAAGCAAATGAAGGTATAGCAATAACAACTAAAATTGCTGCTGGAACTAAAGTCCAAACAATTTCTAAAATGTGATTAATTTTTAAGTTTAGAGGTAAATTATTATTTTTATTATAAAATTTTATAAAAAAAGCTATAAATAAATAACAAACAAAAAAACCTATAAATATTAAAATCGTAAATAAATCATGATGAAAATGGATAATACCTTCCATTATAGGTGTTGCAGGATCTTGAAAACTAAGCTGATAATGTTTTGGAGCATCAGCAAAAACTGTTATATTATTAAAAAAAAATAAAGAACATATAATTACATAACTATATAATAATTGCATCAAAATATTTTATTGTTTCTAAATCTAATAAATGAATTTTAATAAAACAAGATTCTATACTATTTACCCATTCATTATAAGGATTAAAATATTCGTAATTATATAATATTTTACTTCCAGCACTGTCTAAAATTGATGCGCTATAATACAAATACTCTTCGCCCCGAATATCTTCAAGTATAGGAATAAAAAGAAAAAAACCTAAAAAAAAATCAAAAAACATTTGAGTTAACATTACATTACAAGATAACGTAGTATGCGATACGAACTTAACACCAATGTTTGCTTCTATAGGGCTCTCTTCATCTTCATTATTACGTATAAAGTCATAATGATCTGAATAATACGATGAAATAAAATATTTAAAATACAAATCATATTTATTTAAAAACCGATCTGGATGAAATTTAGGTAAATTTTTAAAAGCTTCATTCTTTAGCCTATTTACCCGCCTAAAATTAAAAAAAAACTGTTCTACTGCATTATGATAAAAAAAATAATATTTATAATTTAAATAATACTTATATTTTAAATCTATATTTACAACTGAATTATCTAATATAACAGAGCTATTATATTTAGATAAATCACTAGCTTTTTTTATAAAAAATTTAGGCGATGTACCATAATAAGGGTTTACCTTAAAATTAAACCTCAAACGCCAAAAAGTATTTGGAGAACAATACAAATGAATCATTGCATATAAAACAATAATATAAAATATTACACTTAAAACCGACTCCATAGTATAATAAGAAAAAAAAATCATACCTACAAAAAAATGCCAAAAAAAAGAATTTTTTCAAGCACGGGTCCATAAAGTTTTAAAAGTATAGTAATGAAAACTGACTAGATTCATAGAATAATGCCAACTACTATTTAAATGTTTTATAAAATTTATTTTGTAAAAATAATTTAAAATAGGCCACCAAATTTGCAAATTACTGTACTGAAACCAAAGTTGGTCAAAAGACCATGGAAAAGAATGTGCTCGATTTTTGTTTGAAACAACATAAGATAATGTAGATTTTGTAGTACATAAAAAAGACTCAGCTTTACGATCTTTCCAAAAACGCTCATATGCTAAATAAGGCGGTTCTTCATTAACATCAAAATACTCACTCACATCGTCTTTACTTTCTTTAATTAAATCCCATATTTCATGTAAATCAATATATTTAACCCAACGAATAATCTTTTTAACCGGAAAAAAAATGTAATACTTAAAAAAAAAAATTAAAAAAAATTTTAAAAACATTTTAAAATAATCTTTTTTTGTAACATTATTAATACCATGTAATAATAAAAACTCTAAAAAAATAATCTTCTGCTTATAAAACTTAATTTTTATTTTATTATAAATTGACATTTAATTAACTATTCAAATCTTTTATTTTTTTTACGTAACTTTCAGGTTCCAAACTGTTACGTAATAGTTTTTGATAATGTTTACGATTAATTATAACCATAACGCGATCACTATGCTCATTTCTTTTCTTTAAACGATAAGTAAGATTACGTGCAAATTTATTACGCAATAACCTATCATGAAAGATACGAAATGACCTTTCAGTAACATTCTTTTTAAATTTCTTCTCAAAAAGTTTTCTAGAACTATATAATTTAGTTATTGCTAAATTATTAATAATTTTTTTTACATTCCAACCTCTCGATATTACTTTATTTTTTATATGCAAACCTGATGTAACCCTTGGTTTATCCCACTTTGTAGTTTCCGGATATGACATATAAAATTTTATTAAAAAAAATAAAAAAACAAAAAAAGAATAACCACTAATTAAAGAACCTATTGAACTAACGTTATTCCAAAAATAATAAGCATCTGGATAATCAGATATTCTCCGAGGCATTCCAGCTAAACCTAAAAAATGCATTGGAAAAAATGTTAAATTTACCCCTATTAAAAACGTCCAAAAATGTAACTTTGGATAAAAGTCTGTATAAAAAACACCACTTATTTTTGGTAACCAGTAATAAAAACCGGCAAAAACAGCAAAAACGGCACCCATAGATAATACATAATGAAAATGTGCAACAACATAATAAGTATCATGCAAAGCTACATCTAAACCAGCGTTTGCTAATACAATTCCTGTTAAGCCCCCAAATAAAAAAAGTAAAATAAAAGCACTGGCAAACATCATAGGAACACTTAATGTGATAGAGCCTCCATATAAAGTAGCAACCCAACTAAATATTTTAATACCTGTAGGCACAGCGATTATCATAGTTGCGGCAGTAAAATATGCCCTAGTATCAAGATCTAAACCTACAGTATACATATGATGGGCCCAAACAATAAATCCTAAAAATCCAATAGCAACCATGGCATAAACCATTCCTATATATCCAAAAACATCATTTCTAGAAAATTCAGCCATAATATGGCTAATAATACCAAAACCTGGTAAAATTAAAATATAAACTTCAGGGTGTCCGAAAAACCAAAATAAGTGTTGATATAGAACAGGATCTCCTCCTCCTGCAGGATCAAAAAAGCTAGTATTAAAATTTCTATCGGTTAACAACATTGTAATACCAGCAGCTAATACAGGTAATGACAACAATAACAAAAAAGCAGTTATAAAAACAGACCACACAAATAAAGGTAACCTATCCATGTACATATTAAAAGACCTCATATTAATTATTGTTGTTATAAAATTAACCGCCCCTGCAATTGAAGAAATTCCTGCCATATGTAAACTAAATATAGCAAAATCTACAGCAGAACCTGGATGACCTTTTGACGCACTTAAAGGTGGGTAAACAGTCCAACCTGTACCTGCACCTCCTTCTACTAAACTTGACGTTAATAAAAGAAATAAAGAAGGTGGTAATAACCAAAAACTTAAATTATTTAGCCGAGGAAAAGCCATATCAGGAGCCCCTAACATTATAGGGACAAACCAATTACCATAACCGCCTATTAATATAGGCATAACCATAAAAAATATCATTATAAAAGCATGTGCTGTAATAATAACGTTGTACAATTGATAATTTCCTAATAAAATAACATTACCTGGCTGTGATAATTCAATACGAATAATAATAGATAAAGTAGTACCTATAACACCAGAAAAACCTCCAAAAAATAAATATAAGGTACCTATATCCTTATGATTTGTAGAAAAACACCATCTTTCTACCCAAGAATACCAAAACCACCTTTTTATTTCTTCAACTCTAACGTACCCTCCATAATAATAAATAGGCATAAAAATACTACGTATTAATTTTTAAAACTAAATTTATAAATAGGATATTCTTCAATTAATTGACTTTGAGCTAAAGGAATATCCCATTGTCCCCAACAGTAAACAACAATATATAAAAATAACCAAACAACATCAACAAAATGCCAATACCACGCAGCCATAACTAAACCTGTAATGTTAACAGCAAAATGCCCATAACGACACCTAACTAAACAAACCATTAAAAACAATGCACCAATAATTACATGTAAACCATGAAATCCTGTTGCAATATAAAAAATGGAACCATAAGCACCATCTGAAAATTTTAAATCAAATTTATAATACTCTAAACCCTGCAATAAAGTAAATAAAAAACCTAAACCAACACCAATTGTTAAATATACAGAACCTATTATTTGAAACCTGTTATTCCACCATTTATTTGAAGCAAAAAAATGCGCAGATTCCATTCTATGACAACGTAGAAACCTTTCTGATATTGTAACAAATGTTCCGGAAGTTAACAATATAACAGTATTAAGCAAAGGTATATGTAAAGGGCTTACCGTAGGTGTACCTAATGGAGGCCATTTAGCACCTTGCCAAATAGATGGATTTACGCTTAAATGAAAATAAGACCAAAAAAAACCAAAAAAAAACATAACTTCAGAAACAATAAATAAAGCCATACCTAACTTTAAACCTTTTTTAATTTTATGGTTATGCTCTTGCATATAACTTGCTTCTGCTGTAACACGGTCCCACCAAATACTTAATCCTATACCTATAGTAACAAAACCCCAAAAAAAACCCCAAATATAACCTTTTGAAAAATAAGTAACCAAACCATATAGAGCTTCTCCTGTAGCAGTACCCACAATTATAGGTGACATATCAGGTTCTAAAATATGATATGGGTGCCTAAAATATTTAGTAAAATAATTAACCCTAAACCTAAAAAATAAAAATCTAAAAAGAACTGGAGTAAATTGATCATAAACATGCAAAATAGGCATTTCACCATTAACTCGCATACCTTTTATAGGGCAAAATAATGTAATAAATAACCTATGTAAATAAACACGATCTTCTAAAAAATATGTTAAAATACTACCCTCTCTACCGTTTTTTTTATAACTATGAATATCTACAAGTAAATCATATTTTCTGTATTCTGAAAAGCTTGGGTGAAATTGGGTCGTTATTACACGCCAATATTCTGGAGCATCATTTAATATTGCTTTATATCGAAAATAAACAAAGTCAACATAAATGTGTAAATCATGTTCAAAATATATATCCTCAGAGGTTAATTGACGATTTAAAACTTTATAACCATCAATATCCCAATACCTCCATTCACAAAACATACTTTCCTTTGTTTCTCGATAACTTTCATGGTAAATAGGAGATAATAAAAAAGTATAAAAAGTCATTATATATTCAAATAAACCCCAAAAACCCCGAAACCAATCACCTAACACAACCTGTTTATAATAATGAAAAGTAAAAACAGGAGTGTTTGAATCAAATACCCAATTGTAAGGTCGAACTCTAGTCTTTTTCCTTACAGTTGCAATATCATACATAGAGTGTGTCCTTTCATATATAGAATTTTCTACATAATCAAAAAAAATAGTTGGTATTTGAACAAAAACACCTTTTTTTATTAATTGCAAAGTACGCGCACCAACTTTATTACAAATATTAACGTCCGTTATTTTATACATTACAGGCTTTGATTTTAACTTAACTTTTATGTGCTTATTTAAAAACCTATCCCTTTTTCTAAATACAGGCTTAATTCTATGTCGAAAAAGCTTATAATTATATTTTTTAAATAAAGGATGATTAAATTTTTTATTTCAATTTTTTAACCTACGCCTCATTAATTTGTAATACCTTGCTTGCCGTGGGGTAAAGGTACGTAAAAAAAATGAATGGCGCTCCCAACGCTCTAAACTTCGAGGATATTTAAAAATTTTTTTTATATGAATTAATTTTTTTTTATAAAATACTAAAAAATAATTAAAATTTTTTATTTTTTTTTCTTTACGATTAACTAATCGCTCCCGATAAATAACTGTTGAACTTTTTATTTTATTTTTTAACCTTAATACCATCTATTATACTGTTATAGATTTTATTTAAAATAAAATTACCCGTGAAATCAATATTACCTTTTTTAAATAACTTATCTAAATAATCTAAAATTTTAGAATTAGTTTTTTCTAATTTAAAAAAAAAATCTGATAAAGCAGAATCAAATAATTTTATTTCTGCTAATTCTAACTTATCTAAATAACCTGCCATACCAGCATTAATACTCCAAACTTGCTCTTTTACACCTAAAGGAATATATTGTTTTTGTTTTAATAATTCTATTAAACGTGAACCCCTATGTAAAGTATGTTTTGTAGCAGGATCTAAATCAGAACTAAATTGAACAAAAGCCTCTACTTCCCTATATTGAGCTAAAGTTAACTTTAATTTACCAGCTACATTTTTCATTAATTTCTCTTGTGCTGCTGAACCTACTCTACTTACAGATAAACCTACATTAATAGCAGGCCTTATACCTTTATAACAAAGTTCAGATTCTAAAAATATTTGACCATCAGTAATTGAAATAACATTTGTTGGAATATAAGCTGATACATCACCTGCTTGAGTTTCTATAATAGGTAAAGCAGTTAATGATCCTTCGCCAAAATTTTCACCTAATTTAGCTGCACGTTCTAACAATCGTGAGTGTAAATAAAAAACATCTCCTGGATAAGCTTCCCTTCCAGGAGGCCTCCTTAATAATAATGACATTTGCCTATAAGCTACAGCTTGTTTACTTAAATCATCATAAATAATTAAAGAATGTCTAGAAGTATCTCTAAACCACTCCCCTACAGTACAACCTGAATAAGGTGCTAAAAACTGTAATGGTGCCGGATCTGACGCAGTTGCCGCAATTATGGTTGTATAATTAATAGCTCCTGTTTGTTTAAGTACCTCAACAATATGTGATACAACAGACCTTTTCTGACCTACAGCAACATAAACACAATATAAAACATTCTTATTTTCTAATGAATAATAATCGTAAAGTTGACTTAAAATAGTATCGACAGCAATCGCAGTTTTACCTGTTTGACGATCTCCAATAATTAATTCCCTTTGGCCTCGACCAATAGGTATCATACTATCTACAGCTTTAATTCCAGTTTGAACAGGCTCATAAACACTTTTCCTTTGTAAAATACCTGGAGCTTTAACCTCAATTATCTTTGTTTCTAAATTTGAAGGAGCATCTAAACCATCAATTGGAAAACCTAAACTATCTACAACCCTACTTAATAGGTTGTCACCTACTTGGATTTCTAAAATTTTATTAGACCTTTTTACTAAATCATTTTCTTTAATTAAAATATCATTACCAGCAATAACAATTGCAACGATATCCGTTTGTAAATTGAAAGCAATACCCCAAACACCACTATCAAATTGTACCATCTCACCTGCTTGCACATTTCTTAAACCAGAAACCCTTGCAATACCATCACCTACAGATAATACAATACCTTGTTCATTAAAATCTAAACCTTTTTTTGTTGAAACACTATCTTGTAATTTTAAAGAATCTAATAAAACTTTATCATATTTAAACTTTGAACTTATCTTTTTTCGTTGTAAATTAACATTATAAAAAAATAACATGTAATTAAAATTAAGTTATCTTGTTGATTTAAAAGGATATACATCTTTTACACTTCTTGGTAAAAAGTCAATAATATCTTTATCTTTAAATTTCTGTATATGTATCTGATTAGCCTCTTCAGGACTCATTTCATAAGTAAAAGTATATAGAGTGCTAATATTTGTAAGTAAAAAATCTATAAATATAGTTGGAAATAAACCTAATAAGAAATTTGAAATTAATAACAAACTTAAAATAAATACTTCCACAAAACTTAAATCATCTTTTAAATAATTTAAATTCTTTGTCATTTCTGTTTCTGAACCGAAACATATCTTATTATAAGTTCACATAGTATATATTATACTTGTAAACATACCGATAAATGTAACTAAAAAAAAAATAATTTTAAATGTAAACCCTAAACCTATAAAAATAAAAAATTCCCCTGCAAAATTTCCAGTACCAGGAAAACTAAAATTAGCCAAACAAAATAAAAAAAAGTACACCGAAAATATAGGCATTTTTTTAGAAATACCTCCATACAAATATATTAACTTCGTTGGAAAACGTTTATTAC
>Ga0207422_1001485_pt1 | contig 45417 bp, 26 predicted proteins | sample MarCyaLeptolynsp_FD_187757 | JGI IMG/M metagenome (GOLD analysis project Ga0207422, IMG submission 187757) | Marine cyanobacterial communities from Panama - species 1 Leptolyngbya sp. (SPAdes) | ecosystem: Environmental > Aquatic > Marine > Unclassified | place: Panama: Panama City | collected... | reverse complement strand
AGGGCCCGAACTCGTTCGGTAATATCAATGCCGACTGTAAAGGCCGCTTTTCCCTCATCGTATTTCTGGGCGGCGATTAGATAGGTTCGCCGATCGCCGTTGACTCGTGCCGAGACTTCGGTGAAGTCGTCTTGAATGGGATGGGAAAAAAAAGAGCGAACAAAGTCCTTGAATTGGGAGCTGGCTTGCAGAAAGCCGATATCTTTGCCGACAAACTCGGTGGGGGGCAGGCTGAAGGTTTGGGCGAGGTGGCGGTTGACCCCAAGATAGCGCAGATCCGAGCTAATCCAAGAGACGATGCCGGGAACGGCTTCTAAGATGGCTTGCAGTTGGTCTTTGGCAGCCCGCAATCCGTCAAGGGCCCGAACTCGTTCGGTAATATCAATGCCGACTGTAAAGGCCGCTTTTCCCTCATCGTATTTCTGGGCGGCGATTAGATAGGTTCGCCGATCGCCGTTGACTCGTGCCGAGACTTCGGTGAAGTCGTCTTGAATGGGATGGGAAAAAAAAGAGCGAACAAAGTCCTTGAATTGGGAGCTGGCTTGCAGAAAGCCGATATCTTTGCCGACAAACTCGGTGGGGGGCAGGCTGAAGGTTTGGGCGAGGTGGCGGTTGACCCCAAGATAGCGCAGATCCGAGCTAATCCAAGAGACGATGCCGGGAACGGCTTCTAAGATGGCTTGCAGTTGGTCTTTTGTCGAGCGTAGGGCATTGACAGCTTGCTGGCGATCGACGATCTCGGCAATGAGCTGATCGTTTGAGGCAATTAATGCTGCGGTTCGTTCGTCAAATTGTTGCTCTAGCTCCATTCGAGCTTGCTCTTGCTTCCACTCTAGAAGTTTTTGTTCGGTAATATCTCGCATCACCCAAACAACGGCTTCTTGAGAAATGGGAGAGAGGCTGGCGGAACACCAAATTTCTTCTGAGTTCTCGGCACTCAAGCAATATTCAAAGGTGGCAGACTGTTGGTTAGCCAGAACTTCTTGGTTGTAAGAGAGCAGGCGATCGGCTATCTCGGTGGGGAAAATATCGTGAAAACTCCGACCAATGGAGTTGGGAGAGGGTTTGTGAATATTACCGGGATCGGTGGGGGCAATGCGAAGATAGACCCCCTTGGCATCGGCCACGAAGATCGCATCGGTCATGGCGGTAAAGAGAGCGCGAACCTCGGCTCCGTAATCCCGAATTGCGCCTTCCATCTGCTGATAGGCGCTTGCTTCGTTTTTCAGTTGCATCATGGCAACTTCTAATTCCTGAAGCTGCGCGGATTGACGTTCAAAGGCGCGTGCTTGGCGCATCCAGTGGGAGAGATCGGAGAGGATGTCGATGAGGATGTCTGAGGTTTTAAATTGTGCGGCTTCAACGCCCAACCAGGGTAAGGGTTTGATGGGGCGATCGCTGCGAAAAATAATCTCTAATTGCCCGCTAGCATCGACGCGGCCGATCGCGCAGGGCTTGCTGGTGTGGTGGTTGGCTTCGAGGGTGACGGTTCCGCCGGGTGCGGAGAAGGTTTGGCCGTAGGCGGCAACGCGGACGCGATCGCTCTCAAAGGATTGGGCAAGTTCTACTGCTTGTTTCCACAGATAAACTTGCATGTAAGCCGCTTCTGCCGCTTCTGTGAGGATGCGATCGCCCCCCTCTTGCGCTCGAAATTGACGAATAAACTGCTGATTGGGAAGGGTATTGAGGCTTTGAAAATAACTCCCGACAATGTAGTGTCCGGCTGCGGTTTCTTTGAGGTGCTGGAGTTCGACTTCGCTGAGGTTGATGGCCAGCGTGGGAATGCAGGCGGTCACCGGCCCGGACTGGCAATATTGAGGGTAAAACTCCAGATTTTTCCGGCGGGTGAGGGTGTTGATGACGATATCGGGTTGATGCTGGCGAATGCGCGCGATCGCGCTGGAAAAACAAAGATCTTCCGCCACGACATAGTCTTCACCCACAATCCGGCTTCCCTGACGGCCAATTTGAGATTTGAGCAATTGATGAACTGTTTTGGAGAACAAGTCATCGCTACCGAGCAAATAAAAATGGCGCTTGCCTTGGCTTAACAGCCAGGCGATCGCGGGTTCAAGAGATTGATTGGGACACGTTCCGGTGTAAAAGATTTGAGAGGAGTGTTCCAAACCCTCATAGCGGGCGGGATACCAAAGGAGGGCGTTGAATTCTTCGAGAACGGGCAACATAGCTTTGCGCGTTTCTGAAGTCCAGCCGCCAAAGAGGGTATTAACTTGGTTGTCCTGGAGCAACGTTCTGGCTTGACGTTGAAATTCTTGACTGTCGGAGGCCCCATCTTTGAGAATTGGCTCAATGGTCTTGCCAAGGACTCCACCCGTTTGGTTGATTTGGGCGATCGCCATCAAAACAGCTTGTATGGAGGAGGCCTCATCGCTTGCAAATTTGCCGCTGCGTGAGTGCAAAATACCGACCCGAACGGATTGTGGGTTGGTTTGAGGGGTTAAATTGAGCTGACCCATTGTTTGACTAGATAAACTAGTGCTAATTACCCTGTGACTGGGGAGCGGCTCGACATTTTGGTTTTGCAGTTTATTTGCGCCTAACATAGCTGGTTTGTCTTAGGAGCATCTCATTTTTCTCTCGACGTATTTTTTTCTACAGTCTCCAACTCCACATTTCGGGATTTGAGATGATGCTGAATTTTGTCTAGAGATGTCCCTGACCTGCTATTCTCTTGCCACTTAGAGCGCGATCGCGAAAGTCGCAAGAAACTTTGCGCTTTCGATGGGTCAATCATAACCTGTATTTTTAATTTCTGGGGGTATCCTTCGGCACGGCAAAGGAAGGTGCGTTGAGTTACAGAAGGGGTGAAGATTCCTTTTCGACTGACGCGGCGAGGGGGCAATCGCTCCCTCAACTGACCTGCAATTGCTGTAAAATTTCTCGCTCGACGGCTTCGGGGGACAATTCAGCATTGATGGAGAGCAGTTTTTGGCGAAGGCCGTAGTATTCAAGAATAGGGATGGTGCGCTTTTTAAACAGTTCGATGCGACGCCGAATAATCTCTTGTCGATCGTCAGGACGCGATCGCGCTAAAGAGCGCTCGAGCATGGTTGACTCATCAAGCTGTAAATAAATCGCCCAATCTAAGGTGCGACCAAAATCATCTAAGACAAAATCGAGTTCTTCCGCTTGGAAGGCCGTACGAGGATAGCCCTCTAGCAACCAACCTTTCTCGACATCGGGTTGCAGCAGTCGCATCCGCATAAATTGAATCATGACTTCGTCGGGGACGAGTTCGCCTTGCTCGACATAGGCCTTAGCTTTTGTACCTAAAACAGTTTGCGCGGTAATGGCAGCACGCAGAACGTCTCCCGTCGCGATCGTGGGAATATCTAAGCGGTTGCATAATCGCTGCGACTGCGTTCCTTTTCCCGAACCCGGCCCCCCTAAAATTACCAGTCTCACAGTAGTGCTTTCTCCACGTTGTCTACTTTTATTAGTATCACGTCTGATGCGAACAACCTGAAATCCTTGTCAGGGACAGGGAATCCAGGTTTGAGCTGCGAGGAAGCGCGAAAAGAAGACGGCTGCTGTCTTGAGAAATTGGGCTTGAGGAGCTCGCTAATGTTGCCCGAATAATTGTTGAAGCGATCGCCACAGATCTTGCCCGTCGAGATCGAAGACTAGTCGCAAAACCAAAGCGATCGCCACGATCAAAATCGCGATCGTCACGGCTGTTCGTACGGTTGCTTTGACAACCTTAACCAGTCCCGTAACAACAAGCCAGATCGCGAGAACCGCAACAATCAGGGTTAGTAATTCCATGAGTTTCTATAGCAGTCCCAAATGATTTGTGATATTTCAAGATCTATTGAAAAGTTCTGAAACTCTCTTCCTTCCCTTGTATCTTGAGCGATCGCACGCGAGACAAAAACGCTACTCTCGAACGTCTTGAGAATGGTACTTGCGAATAGACTCTAGTACTTTTTGCGGCTCGATCGGTTTGGTCATAAAGTCGGTCGTACCCACCATTTTAGCTCGAACCCGATCGATGATTCCGTCTTGGCTGGTCAGAATAATCACCGGAGTGTCTTTAAATCGTGAAATTCGCCGAATCTGGCTGCAAATTTCATAGCCATTGACAATCGGCATTACCAGATCGAGAAAAATGAGATCGGGTTTATGTTGCAAGAGTGTTGGCAGGGCTTGGACGGCATCCCGAACGGCAAAAAAACGATATCCTGCAGGAACCAGAAGTTGTTCGAGGGTTTGGCAGACTTGAGAACTATCATCAATGCAAGCAATTAGACCCCCACTTTGGGGGATATTTCGTCGTGAGGATGAGCGTCCGGTTGTTTGTTTTATGACTCCTAAATAGGGGTTGGGCAGATCGGGAACTTCGACTAAACTGAGGAGTCGCTTGCGAATGTAAGGAGAGAGAGAACGAGCAATTCCAAGCAAATTCTGTTTGGTCAAAATGGCCAAATCTCGCAGCGATCGCTTGCCATCAATGAGCGCGACTAACTTTTGATAAGTTTGAGCTGAAGTGCTTTGCTGGAGTTGGGTGGGTTGGGCGATGATGGGAGCTAAGTTGGGCCAGTATAGAGTCATGCCGTATTGCTTCCACTGCTGCCAAACAATCGCACTCAGATCGAGAACTTCTTCTAGGGCCAAGGTCCACTTGCGACGCAAAATACCCGTGCTGGTATTGGAAGGTCGCATTCCCAAGCGAGGCTGAATGAAAAATTCTGGAGATTGGGCAGTGTTGGCGATTGCCTGCGCGATGTCAAATAACACTTCCATCACAACACCGTGAATGATCGAAATCGTTTGCGCTTCTGCCAAAATGCCTCTTTGAGCCAGTAAGGTTAAAGCGTGATAGTCCCAACACTCAAACTCATCAGCTTCTCGAATTCCCAGCTTCGCAGAATACGCCTTGTGATTGCAGCGAAATAACTGCCGCCGCCATCGCCGAACCGGGTGCGATCCGCCCGAAGCCCAGACCCAAAATCCCAAACTCAAGTACAGGCTCCATTGACGGCCGCGGGCATCTTCAATTTCTAACTTCCCCGTAAATTTCTTCTGGCTGTAGAGAATAAGTTCGGATGCTAAGCGCTTATAGGCAGATTGAGTGAGGCGAGGAGTTCGATCCATTGCAGCAGTCATTACCAGATACTCCGGGCGGTTGAGTCTTCATACGTCTGTCGGGCATCTCAAGACTGAGATATCCTGTATAAGATTTTACTCAAACCCAAAGAAAAATACCAAGTCCCTTAACACAGTCTTCACTCAATCATGACTGATGTTTATGCAAATTTTGTGCAGAGATTTGAATTATTAGATGGGTTAATGATGCGTTATTCGGGCTTTCAGAACTTCGGGGAAGGGGAGTGGGGAGTTGGGAATTGCGAACCAGGACAGTGGCTGGTTCTGGAGATTACTTTCTCAATGACAAAGTAAAGCTTAGCGATCGACAAAACTTATTTTGCAATATCTGACTCTTGGTACTTGCGAAGTGCCGCTAGAACTTGGCGAGGCTCTATGGGTTTGCAGAGAAAATCAGTCGCACCCACCATTTTTGCGCGCACGCGATCGACGATCCCGTCGCGCCCGGTGAGGATAATCACCGGTGTATCTTCAAACTTAGAAATTCGCCGGATTTGGCTGCAAATTTCGTAGCCGTTGGCAATGGGCATGACCAAATCCAGAAAAATCGTATCGGGCTTGTGCTGTAATAGGGTCGGTATGCTCTGGACGGCATCTTGAATGACAACGCATTCGTACCCGGCATTGGTCAATAACTTCTTCATCGTTACACCAATGCGAGGGTTGTCATCAATGCAGGCAATTAACCTTTTGCGCTTCTGAGTGGGCTGTTGTCTCCGTCTAGGGGTTGAGGCGGAAGATTTTTGAGGTGAAGTTAGCGCTGCGTTGGGTAAGTCTGGAACTTCGACTAAACCCATCAATCGCTGGCGAACATAAGGAACGAGCGATCTCGTCAACCCCACCATATCTTTTTTGAGAAGTACGGCGAGATCCCGCAGCGTCCGCTTGCCATTGATCAGGGCGACCAAATTGGTATAGAGGCTAGTTGGCGTATTGGCTTGGAGTTTTTCGAGGCTAGAGATTGTGGGAGCCAGGTTGGGAGAATAGAGCGCTAATCCCATTTGACTCCATTGCTCCCACGTCTTTTGCGTAGCGCTCAATGCTGCTTCAATCTCCCAGGTCCAAGTTCGCGGTAAAATTCCCGTATCGTTACTTGAAGGACGAACGCCCAGTCGAGGTTGAATGCTAAAGAGTTCTGGCTCCAAGGGCTGTTGTTCCATCAGTTCGTCAGAACTCTCGTTGACGCGAGCCATTTGTTGGGTCGCAGACGCAATTTCAAGCGCTTGGAGAATATCAAAGAGAGCTTCTGCAAGCAAGCCCCGCATAAGCGCGACAATCTCTTCCGTACGAGCAACGTGTCGCTGGACGAGTAGCGTCAGCGTATGATAGTCCCAACACTCAAAGCGATCGGACTCTCTGAGCGCGATCTCCTTGAGATTGATTTGGGGAATACACCCTGCCAGTTGTCGGCGCAAGCGCCGCGTGGGGTGAACTCCGCCACTAGCCCACACAAGATGGCCGAGGCTTAGGTAGAGACACCACTGCTGCTCTGAAGCGACAGTGACTTCGAGTTTGCCCGTGAATTGTCTTTGACTGTAAAGGTGCAATTGAGCAAAGAAGGTGCTGTGGGGGGTGACGGTCATCATGGTTAGTTAAGGTGCCCTGGCTGGCTTTGATATCTATCGAAGCGCGATTGTTGACTGCCGTGCGAAATCCGATAGAAATTAAAGAGGTTTTTGATGGGAAAGAACAAATTTAAACTTTCTGCCGGAATAGAGCCGACTAGAATTTCCGGATCTCGATCGGGAGATGTCTAGCTGGTTTCGCTGTCTTAAGTTTGTGTTGTTTTGAATCCATGTAAATTAGAGTTTCTTTTTTGTTAAGTTTTACAAATTATTGTCATCTTTCATTCATAATTTTAACCAGCAACCTTCTTCATTTTCGCAATATTCTTAATTTTTTATCCAAAGTTTACATTTTTCTGGGTTGAGATCGAATTTATGTTAAAATATATAAAGAGATAGCAATCCTCATTCTTAATGAGGTGAACTTTTTAAGTTGCTGTGTGTTTAAAGTGGGATTGACTACACTCCACACTACTTTGTCTCAATCGCGATGCTTACAGTTTAGATGCCGAACAGCTGATTGCCTTTTACCTAAAGTGAAAAACTTTCCCCCTCACTAGAGAGAGCAAAACGATCTCGATTGACTGGTCATATCTAGAGCATAAAGAAAGGTTGGTTTAAAGGTTAAATTTTGTCTTGATTTTGATTGTTTCAAGGTAACATCTAGGAGTAGTATTTATAGAGATTGCAACTTGGTTTACCAGCTACTCTAAATTCTAGAATACGGCTTTTAAAAAATGCAACCGAAAATCCTTGGTAACGATTTTCAACAAATTCACTGAGTTTTGCCTACCGATAACTACGGAGATCGTTCTACGTAGATCCTCGAAATCCGAACTGAGATGCCTTGAGGTAAAAGCTCATCCTGCCCGCTCCGCAAGGGTTTGGAGAGTTACTCTTCTCGTTCCACCAAGGTAATGCGGCGAGGTTTGCTCAGTTGGTCTAGGGTGGGTTTGAGTTGTGCCAAATTGAGATCGATCTGGCTTAACACTTGTTCGAGTTGCGATGTTTTTTGGAGCGATCGCAAACTTTGCTCGATACTTTGTTGCAGTTTCGCCACTTCCAGCACCTCCTCCGTACATCGTTCCAAAGCGCTTAGGCGATCGGTTAACGCAACGACCGCTCGGTCGAGTTGAGAACTTGTTTGTTCGGCTTGTTCTTGCAAGAATTGAGACACGGTGGATTGACTCGCGTGGATTTCCGCCACCACTGCGTTCAGTTTGTCTGCAATTTCTTGCTGAGCCTTGAGTTGACTGTCTAAGGTTTGAATAAAAGTTTTCCGATCCTTTAATACAACTTTGTTCGCTTGACTCATTTGCTGAATGAGCTGTTCGCTGCTTTCTTGAACTTTACCGATCTCTTCGACAAAAGTTCGCGCAATTTCGCTGGCGGCTTGACGCGCATATTCTCGTGCGGGTTCGATCAGTTGCTGAGGAGAGGGTAAATTTTTTTGTAGAGCCTCCGTAACGGTGCGATCGATAGCACGCGCGTCCAAATTTTCCGATCGCTCTTTCAGTTTTGGGAGCAGTTGTTCGTTGAGATAAACATCAATGGCTAAAAGAAGGCGGGATTCCAGACGCTCGACAAAAACGAGCGGAATCATGACTAAAACGCTGAGTAGTAAGGCTAGAAGCGTTGTATCAAAAGCGATCGCCAATCCGCTCGTGACCGTTCCAATTCCCTCTTTAATTTGCTCGATTTCTCCAGCTTCTGCGAGAAACCCGGAAAAACCATTGACTGCGCTGCTAATGCCGACAACAGTGCCAATAAAACCCAGAATGGGAATGGCCCACACTAGAATTCTGGGAACGGTGTAGGACGCTTCAGAAGCACTGAGATAGAACGAAGAGTCATCCAGAGCTAACTCCACCGCCGTCTTGCGACTCCCCGACTCAATATAAGCTCTTAAAATCCGGCTGCAACGCAAGGTTAATAAATTCCCAGCATTCGCCAAGTGGTACTGTAAATTGGCGACTTGGGATGACGCTGGCTCGTCAAAGGAAATATTATTCGGAATCCAACGTAAGCGGGTGGCTCGCAGCTCGTTTCGCAATTTTATAAATTTGAGAACGGTGACGGCTGCGACCAATCCAGCGAGGAAAACCACGGCGTATTGAGTAAATCCTCGATCGTATAAAAGGGTTCCCAAAAAAGAGTCTTTCAGGGGAAGTAAAATCAGATAGATGAGAATTAAAAGAACGCAGGCAATTCCAACGGCCAGAGGAAACGGAATGTCTAATTCTTGACGCTCGTTTCTAAGTTTCCCGGACATTTATTTAATCTTCCTATTGTTGAGTAGAGAGCCAATCAAATGGATGTGTTGATTGGGCGATCGCTTAGTAGCGTTTGGGTCAGTCTTGTTGGACTTGTTTCTCTCTTTCTGAGCGACTGAAATTCAGTGCCATCCTATCAAATTTTACAAAACCGAGCGCCTGGATGAGTTTTATCCGTTCTTTGCCGGACTTGTCGAAGACTAGCGGCCAATGGCGACGGTTTCCTCTGAAAAAACGCTATCATGGATGAGAATTAAGTTTTGTAAAGTCACTCGCTTGTGATACCGACTAACAGCATTAGCCTCAAAACAACTTGGCACGCGCTCGTTCCCCTTTGGCAAGGAGGAGAAGCTGTCGTCCAAGCGGGATTGCCTCACAGCCAACTCGCACCTGCTTGGCAAATTTTGTTGCTAGGGGATGGTTCCCCCACTCGCCACTTGAAACTGCTGACTGGGGAGCCGCTGGAAGTGGATGTCATCGATATGTCTCCGATCGGGATGGCCGATGATGGCGCACCGCAACTCATTCAAGCCGTTCCCGCACCCAGATTGCGGCGACAGGTGTGGCTGCGGACGGTTTCCGGTCAGAGACTGGCGTATGCTGCGTCGTGGTGGGATGCGAGTTATGTGGATGAATATCTCCAGAATCGTTCTTTACCGATCTGGGACAATTTAGCGAGTTTGCATTCGGAGTTATATCGAGATATTCAGGGCATTTACTACGGTCATTCGGAAACGTTAGAAACAGCCTTCCAAGAAAAAGGGCCATTTTGGGGTCGCCATTACTTGTTTTGGCACAACGGTCAGCCTCTGACGTTAATTTACGAGGTTTTTTCGCCTTATTTGAAGCGCTATTTAGGCGCGATGCGGTTAAATTCTTGAGAAGCGCTCGGGTTTCAGAGTTCAGGGTACTGCTACGCAGAAGCAAGCTACAGAATTGAGGGAATAGGCAAGAGGGAACAGGCAATAGGCAAAAAGGAATAAGCGCCAGAATCTCCCCCATCTCCCCAGTCCCCCCATTCTTCCTTGTCCTCCTTGTCCCTCACCTCCCCAATTCTCAAACTCATGACTGTTGACTGTTCATCTTTTCCTCAAGCAAATGTCCCGTTTTTTCCGGAACAACTTCTCCCGTTGCAGTGGCTATACTAAGAGGCAGTTTGCCTAAATCGAGTCATAACAGTACACCGCAACGTGACACGGCTAATGATATTTTCGTCTTGGTATGAATTCGGTCCGCTCTGGGAAGCCTGGTGGGCCTTAAAAGTTCACAGCGGCTGGATGCTTTGGAATCTATTTTTAGCCTTTATCCCCCTTGCTCTAAGTTTCTGGCTTTTTCGACAGCGATCGCGTTCTGTTTTGTGGTGGGTTGGTTTGGTCGTTTTTATCGCCTTTCTCCCCAACGCACCCTACCTTCTCACAGATATTATTCACCTCATTCGCGCAACCCGTGCCGGTTTCTCGGTGTGGGTCATTACCCTAGTCCTCATCCCCCAACATCTTTTAGCAATCTTGGCTGGGTTTGAGGCCTACGTTATCTCGCTGATGAACTTGGGACACTATCTAAAGCAGCAAGGAAAAAGCAAACACATCCTTGCGGCTGAATTAATCACCCATGCAACCTGTGCAATTGGCGTGTATCTGGGTCGCTTCCAACGCTTCAATAGTTGGGATTTGGTGACCGATCCCGACAGTGTGATATACGGTGTTGTAGACGATCTCACCGCCAAGCGTCCCCTCGTTGTCATTGCCATTACATTTGTGGGTTTAACCGTTCTCTACTGGGTTTTCAAGCAAATTAACCTCGGACTCGTGTTGAGAATGCGTCAAGTTCGCGCTCAGCGACAAGCAGCGCAGGGAAAGGGGGATGGGGAGTCGCGTCTGTCTGATGCTGAGACTCGGTGACGGGGAAACTCTTTTTCCAATGCTCAAAGCTTAATGCTCAATGAAGAAATGCGAAGGCGTTCTATTTCAAAGCGTTCGATTCAAACCGAACTTTTTCCCTTTCTCTCCATTCTGGCCTGCACCATTGGAACGTTAATTTTGCTCATTATTGCGATCGCCTCTCAAACCCTGAGCAACAAGCAGGAAGTGACAATTGTTGCGAAAAGCGAGCAGGGAAAAAATCAGAATAAAACGCCTCGCTACCTCGAATGCCGTCAGGATGGGGTGGTCATCTATCCCTCTCAAACCTTTGTTCCCGCCAGTCAGTTGAGCCAACCCAATTCTGCCTTCGGTCAGTTACTCGCTCAAATGAAACAAAAGCGAGAGCAAGAATATCTGATTGTTGCCGTGCGACCGGAGGGATTTCGGGTTTTTGAAACCGTGCGCGATCGCGTTGAAGCCGAAGGAATCGATCTCGGTTACGAACCCCTCGATCGCGGCTGGACATTAAAGTTAGAGTAAGCTTTCAGCTCTGGGTAGAGGTGTGGGACGTTATTGTGACACAACTTGGACGGTTGCGGAATTTTTCGACGCGGCAATAGGTTTTTTGAACCGTCTCGACTCCCTACTCCCGACTCACGACTCCCTCGACATTAGGGTTTAAAAAAGAATCTTCCAAGTCGCGATCGGGAGCGAGTTGTGGCAACTTCTCCCACCGTTCCCCCTGGATAGAGGTATGCACCTGCCACTCAGGAACCGTGTGAGGATAGTCAGTGCGATAGTGTCCGCCTCGGCTTTCCGCGCGCCAGGCAGCGCTCTTGAGGATTAAATAGCTAATGTCGGCCAAATTAAGGGTTTCTGCAGCCAGTCTGAGTTGAGTTTCGGCTGCGGGTAACTTGAAGAGAAGGGTGTGATTTGGCGTTAAGTTCAGCCAAGTTTGACTAATCCTTAAAGCGGCTAACTGCTTTCGCCAAAGGGTCACTTGCGCGATCGCGTCGGCGAGAATCGGTTGAGAGCGACAAATTCCCGCACTTCGCCACATTAATTGGGGCAACTGCTGTCGAATAGCAGCAATTTTCTCCACATCTTGGTTCCAGTCTTGCTCAACGTGTCGCTCGGTCGGCGGCCGAGCTGCAGGACAAGGGGTTTCAATTTCAAGGCGAGACAGTTGAGCGGCAAAAACAATGCACTCTAACAGCGAGTTACTCGCTAAGCGATTGGCTCCGTGAACCCCCGTGTTGGCCGCCTCGCCAATGGCGTAGAGTCCGGGAAGTGAAGCGCCACTTTGCAAATTTGTGGCAATTCCCCCCATCCAGTAGTGAGCAGCGGGAGCAACGGGAATGGGTTGTCGGAAAACATCAATCCCCCACTGCTGGCAAACGCGAATGATGTTGGGAAAGCGGTGGCGAATGCGATCGGATAGAATGGGATGGAGATCGAGGTAAACGCAGTCGGGATCTGGGGCCGTTTTTTGGAGATGGTTAAAAATTGCCCGACTGACCACATCCCTCGGTGCCAACTCTCCGTCAGGATGATAGTCAAAGGCAAAACGCTGCCCTTGAGAATCCACTAAATGCGCTCCTTCACCGCGAACGGCTTCGCTAATCAGGAAACGAGGCGCTCCCGGAACCGTTAAAGCCGTGGGATGAAATTGGAAAAACTCTAAGTCTCGAACTGCGGCCCCCGCACGCCAAGCGAGGGCAACTCCATCCCCCGTACTCACCGTGGGGTTGGTGGTTTGGGAAAAGACTTGACCGCCGCCTCCTGTTGCTAAGACCACCGCAGAGGCTGGAAGCCAGTGAATTTGACCCCGATAGAGCAGGCTGAGTCCCTGACAGCGATGGGTTGTGGGGTTCCGCCACAAACTGAGGGCAAACGCTTGGGAGAGGACTTGGATGTTGGAACGGTGCAGGACGCACTCAATCAGGGTATCGACGATCGCGCGCCCCGTTGTATCGGCAGAGTGGAGGACGCGCGGACGAGAGTGAGCAGCCTCTAAGGTCATTGCCAATTTTTCTCCTTGGCGATCGAAGACAACTCCTAGTTCTAAGAGCGATTCAATCGCCGCACTCCCTTGTTCGACGAGAAATTCAACGGCGGCGCGATCGCACAACCCCGCTCCCGCTTGTAACGTATCCTCAAAGTGCAGTTGGGGCGTATCGGCCGGGTCGATCGCGGCGGCAATTCCCCCTTGGGCCCAGTTGCTCGACCCCGCTTTGAGAACATCCTTGGTAATCAGGCCGACTTTTAGATGCGCTGGCAAGCACAAAGCAGCATAGAGTCCGGCCGCACCGCTACCTGCGACCAAAACATCAAACTGGGGGAGACTGTTGGAGGATGCCATGATTGATACCTACGCCAATCGCAACGCTATCGTTCAATCATAAGCAATCGAGGCGATCGCGGTTCTTTCCTTAGTTTTCTCGCGTATAAATCTTCCATCCAGGCAGTTCGTCCAGCTCAATTTGTCGGGAAAATTCCGGCAGGCGATGGAGGACATAGCCGTCGTTTCGACTGTAGAAAGCAATGAGTTGAAGATTGGCGGGAAGGCCTGCGCGAAAGTGGCGATCGCTCGCAGGAAAACCGGCCAGTTCGCGATCGAAAAGGCCGTATTCAAAGTGGTACATTTTCCCCTCTGCCATAACATTGGCTAGAGTTTGCCAGGGAAAGTAAGCCTCTCCCGGATGCTTTTTGACATATTGATAGGCCATTTGAGTGGGATGGTTTTGGATATGGTGAAAGGCTTGGGTGAAATGTTGGGAAAGTTCGATTGTGTGCGAAGGGAATTTCAACATTTGAGTGAGTAAAAAGGCTGAATAGCAAACAGTTAGAGTTGCACTTGTTTTGGGCAAATATTTGGAAAATTTAACCATAGAAAACCACTCAATTAAAACAAGCAATGCTGCAATTGAGAGAAAGTAAAGCGTATAGCTTAAGGCATTGACATCGCCGCCTTCTTTAACTCTGCCCAAGATCGAAGTTGGACTTAAAAAAAGTCCAACAATCGCAAAAAAAACTTGAGGCTGTTGGTTGAAATTCCTAAACTTGGGGTTGGGTGGGTTTTGAGAGGCTGTCTCGGTACAATTCAGGAGAAATCGATGAAACCCACCCCTACAGACTTCTAGGAGGTGTTTCTTTGAACGCTTTATCGATATGGGTGGTGGCGATCCGCTCTTCAAAAAGATTTTATTGTTTTTGAGATTAAACAATATTGAGAACATCAAAATGAGGAGCGGCCAAGAGCAGGAAATAAAGAGTTCCCAACTTGAATTCATCAAAATCAGAACGCGATCGCTATTTCGCCAAGGATGATGGCCCGGAATTGCAAACATATTAAAAAACAAAGACTGAGGCTCAAAGCTCATCAAAATTAGCGCTGAAATCAAGCAACCTGATAAACCAAGACAGAAAAGATATTGTTGAAAACAACGACGACCCTCTGTCAGCAAGAGGTAGAGCGGTAAGGCAACTAAAATGGGGACTGTGACTTGTTTTGTCCAAATGGCTAGAATCGCACAAATAGCCGACAAAAATAAAGCCACAAGATTGTCGGGACGTTTGCGACAACAGAGAATGACGCAAGCTGTCGCACTTAATCCCAATGCGGGTGCATCGGCGTGGATGGAAAAAGCAACATAGCGAAGGACTGGGGAGAAAACAGTCAAGAAGACAAAGAGTCCAAACGCAAGGAGTGTTGGGAGGAGGTGGCGAGTCTTGTTTGAGCGATCGCAAAAAATCAGCCAGAGGACGGGGAGACAGTAAAAAGTAGTTGAGAGTAAGGAGCCGACCGCCATCGCTACAGCCGGAGAATTCGCCAGAACTGCGGGGAGGTAAGCTACAGCCATCATTGGCCCGTAAATCATGCCAATAATCGGTTCGCGGATCGTATCGGCGTAAAGAGGATAGTGGCGAGCGATCGCAAAAGCGGGGAGCAATCGAATGGGACTCCAAGTTCCTTTCTGAGTCCATGAAATTGCGGAAAATCGAATTAAAATTTGGTTGAAAACGGAGGAAGATATTAAGAGCAAAACAACCGGAGTCAAGGCGATTGACAGTCGATTGATGAGTTGCCATTGATGATATTTTCTGGCAAACCAGAAACCGAGAAGTAATGAGACAAAGATTGCACTCAAAAGTGCCAGAAAGACCCACATAAAATTAGTTCAAATAAGTTGAATTTGAAAGACGTGTGAAGCCATTCGTCAAACTCGCGTTCTCTGCACCCCTTCTCTTTAGATCGCCAATTTTTGTAACTCCTTGGGAACGTTTTATATCTCTCTTGGTCAGCATTCCCTTGCATCTTACGCACCCTAAGTCGGACTGCTACAGCGCTAACTGAGCGATCGCTTCTCGTAAAACCAGAGCGGAGTGTTGCAGTTGCTGTTCCTCCGCCTCGCTCAGAGATAAATTGACAATTCGTTGTACGCCGTGGCGATCGACGACGGCTGGCAAACTCAAACACACGTCCTCCAAGCCGTAGAGATTATCAATCAAGCTGCTAACAGTGAGAATGCTAGCGCGATCGCGCAGGATGCTTCGGACAATCTCCGTCACCCCCAAACCGATCGCGTAGGACGTATAGCCTTTGCGCTGAATAATTTCGTAGGCGGCATTTTTAACCTGTTGGCTCAGGCGAGCTATTTCGGCGCGATCGCTCGCCGCAACCCCTTCGATCAAGGGCATTCCAGCGATGTTCGCATGGCTCCAGACCGCCACCTCGCTATCTCCATGTTCGCCGATGATATAGGCGTGGATGTTGCGCGGTGCGATGCGTAACTGTTCTGCGAGCAAGTGGCGGAAGCGTGCGGTGTCCAAGACTGTCCCCGAACCCAACACGCGCGATCGCTCCAGACCCGAAAGTTTCAGGGTCACGTAGGTGAGAATATCCACGGGGTTGCTGACCACCAGAACGATCGCGCGGGGACAGTACTTCACCAGATCGCCGACTAAATGCTTGAAAATTTCAACATTGCGTTGCAGCAAATTGAGGCGGGTTTCCCCTGGTTTCTGACTGGCCCCGGCGGTGATAATAACCAGGTCTGCATCTCGTCCCGCATCGGCCAACGTTCCCGCTCTCACTAAGGTGGGTTCGACAAAGGGAACGCCATGCATCAAGTCCATGACTTCCCCTTCGACTTTTTCCATCGCAATATCTTGCAACACCATCTCATCGAGACAGTTTTGGATGAGTAGGGAGTAAGCACAGGCCATCCCTACTTGACCCGCACCGATAATGACTCCTTTGCGAGGACGGACGAAAGAGGAAGAATTGCGAGGAGAGGTTTCCGCAGTGGGGATTAATAGTTGCTCAAACATAAAATCTCGTTGTGAAACCGCGTAAGTGCAACCGGCGAAGGTTGTTCGGCTTTCATGCTACCAGCACTTTTGGCCGCAAGGCGCGATCGCGCGGAAAATCCTCAGCTCCTTGAGTCTGGGGAGAGAACGGCGAGAAAACGTCACAAAACTCCCCACTGTTCCAAGCGATCGGCAACGGCTTTACTTGGCATTGCTATGCTGTAGTTAAATTGCCCCAAATCCACGAGACTCATACTCATCTGATATATCACCCCAACGACACGATGTTGCTTGTCTAAAGCCGGGCCTCCCGAACTTCCCCATCCTGCAACTGCGGATAACCTTAGTTCTTCATCTACTTGTTCCAAAATTCTTCCCTCCGACACCCTCCAGTTTTCGTACAAAGGATGGCCAATCAGATAAATGGACGTTCTAATCGCTACATCCCTTCTAACTAAAGGTAAGGGTTTAATATCTGAGGGAATCTCTGTAACTTCCAACACGGCTAAGTCGAGTGGATCGTCTTCGTTGGTAGTGTGAATTAGTTTTGCCAGTTGTCGCTTGCGACATTGACCTGATGGGGGAGTACTGTGAAATTCGATTTCAATTTGTTGTTCTCCACTCACAACATGACGGTTGGTGACAATCCAAGCTTTGTTTCCCTGTCGTTTCACCACCCACCCCGTTCCCAAGCCCAAATCTAGATCGCTCTGGGTAATCACTCGAACGACAGAACGCTTCTGGATTGCAAGGCGTTCGTCTCTGACGCTCGGCAAGCGTTCTGGCATTTTAGCCAGTTGGGGATTGCGTTGAATATTGAGTTGGCATTGAGTTTGTTCGAGAAAATCTGCGGCTCTTTTGTTGTCGGGATCGAATTTAAGCACTTGACGATAGGCAGAGACGGCTTCGTCAAATTTGCCCTGCACTTTAAGTGCATTGCCTAGCACTTCATACGCTCTGGTGTCTTGAAGATCGAGTTGAGTCGCTTTGCGATAGTTGGCAATGGCTTCATCGAATTTGCCTTGTTCTTCGAGAACATCGCCTAGCCTGATATAAACCCACGAATTGGTAGGATTGTGTTGAACGGCTTGGCGATAAAGGGCAATAACTTCGTCGAATTTGCCTTGTTCTTCGAGAACATTACTTAGATTGTGATAGATCCCTAGCCATTGGGGATCGAGTTGAATCGCTTTGCGATAGTTGGCGATCGCTTCCTCAAGTTTGCCTTGTTCTTTCAAGGCAATACCGAGAGCGTTGTAAGTCGTTGCTTTCGTGGGATTGAGTGCGATCGCTGTGCGATAGGCTGAAATTGCTCGCTTGAGCTGACCTGATTCGCGCAGTGCATCCCCTAAATAGAAGTAGTATCTTGCCTCTTCAGAATTGAGTGTAATGGCTTGGTTATAGGCCGCGATCGCGTCCTTACGTTTTCCTGAGTTAAGCAGCGCATCCCCCAAATCGGCGTAAATATCTGCTAAAAAAAAGACAGGGTTGGGATCGCCCAGGCCAGCGTCAATTGCCTTCTGATAAAACTCACTCGCCTCTTCCCATTTTTCCTGACGATAGAGGGCTGCTGCTAATCCTCTATAAGACCCTATATTGGGATAGCGCTCAACCTTTTCGCGATAGAGCGCAATAATCTCGTCCGATTTACCTTGTTCCTGTAAGACTTCCTTTAAAGCGATGGAGGCTAAAGAATTGTCAGGATCGAGTTGAAGCGCTTGACGATAATTGGCGATCGCTTCATTGAGCTGGCCTTGTTCTTCGAGCGCCAAACCCAGATTGCTATAAGTGTCAGAAGATTGGGGATTGCTGTGAGTGGCTTGACGAAAAACAGCGATCGCCTGCTCTAATTTGCCTTGCTCTCTCAAAGCATAGCCTAGCTTGCGATAAGCCTCTGAATGCTTCGGGTTAAGTTGAAGCGCTTGGCGATAGTACGAAAAAGCTTGATCAAATTGCTTTCGATCTTCAAAAACCCAGCCCAGTTGAAAATAAGCTTCCGAATACTTCGGATTGAGTTGAATCGCTTTACGCAGCGCCGCGATCGCGCTTTCGCCTAAACTCCAACTTTCGTCTTTTTTGTACTGTCGAATCAGATAAGCTTTCCCTCTCAGTCCGCGACCCAAATTGTAGTGCGCTTCAGCACTGTTTGCGTCGAGTTGAAGTGCTTCGCGAGATACCGAAATTGCATCTCCCCATTGCATCTGTTCGAGGAAGGCGTTACCCAACTTGTTGTGAGCTTCTACTTCTTGAGGAAGGAGTTTCCACGCTGCGTGCAAAGCTGTTCTACCTTCCTTTCGCAGACCATTTCTAAAAAAAGCAAGTCCCGCTTGGATCTGCGCGTCTGCGTTCTGAGGTGCGAGTTCGAGCAGGTGACGGCCAATACTCACAAATTCCTGTTTCTTTTCCCATCTCTTGCTCTGAGATTCTAGGGTGCGGCTTAAATTTGTGTGAGCGGTTACATTTTTGGGGTTATCTTTGATTTCTTGGCAAGACTTCAGCAGTGCTTCTTTGGTCTCGTCAGACTCCCAATGCTTAAATCCTTGGCAATAAGCAGCGATCGCTTCCTTCGATTTTCCCTGTTCCGAGAGCGCATCTCCGAGGACTTTATAGGTTTGTTTGTGAGGTGAAAACTCCACCATTTTTCGATAGGCCGCGATCGCCTCTTCCGATTTGTTCTGTTTCTCGAAAATTTCTCCTAACTCTTGGTAATAAAACCCATTGTTTGGTTCGAGTGCGATCGCCTGACGATACGCCCAAATCGCCCCTTCGAGTTGACCATTCTTCCGCAGAAAATCCCCCAACGTTTTATATTTTGTTGGGTTGGAAGTCAATACAGCCGCTTTGCGATAGGCGGAGATCGCGCCGTTAGGGTTACCTTGTTCTTCTAATGCTTCGCCGAGTGCTTGATAGCTTCGTGCATCTTCTGGGTCGATTTCAATTGCTTTTCGATAGGCCGCGATCGCGCCATCCCAGTCGCCTTGCTCTTTGAGAATGCGACCCAAGCGATCGCGATAAAGCGCATTATTGGGGTCGAGTTGAGTTGCGCGACGATAACCGTTTGTTTTCTCTTCTAGCGAGCGACTCTCCAAATTTGCGAACTCAGAATAGGCTAACCCCGTCATGCGGTTGGCCCAAGGAGACAGGGCCGCTAAAAATAACGCCAGCAAAATGGCAACTCGCTTCAGCCAACGCAGCAGTTTTTTGAACCGCTTCAAGGGTTGAATGCGCCAATTTCTTTGCAGCGATCGCTCGGATCGACGAGCAAGGTTGAGTCCTTGCGCGTGACGAAAACAAGTGCGAGTCAGATTTGCTCCTCGAAAATTGGCTCGTTGTAAGTCTGCTTGGGTAAAGTTCGCATCGGTTAAATCGGCGTGGCAAAAGCTCGTACCGCCCCAAGATAGAAGATACGCCGTAAAGTCGCGCAACCGGCGAAACTTCAGATTTCCCCGCAATGCTTGCCAAGCACCATAAAATCCCAACCCCGCAAAACTCCACACAGCCGCAATCCCGACTCCAAAAACAAGAGCAAAGTTAGCACCCTCCGGACTTTCCTGGGGCAATATAGAAATATACCAGCAGAATCCCGTCTCGACTGTCGCCCCGACGAGAAGGAACAAAAGAGCGCCAGGAACAGAAAACAGAGAAATTGCGATGCTAGCGAGCATTTCAGCTATAAAAATAGCGATAAAAGCGGAGAGTATTACAACTAAAACAAATAGTGAAACAGTAATGGTGAGAAAGGCAGCTCCCTCACCAGCACTAGCCGTAACAATTCCAAGCGCGATCGCGAAGGCGCAGATGGCAGCAACCTTCATTTCGAGTCTTGAACCCAAATTCCCCTTCCGTCGGCTCCACAGCGCATAGGAGAGGGGAATAAGAAGCAATATCCCCCAAACATGATTAAGTTGGGAAACTTCAGCGTCCCCCAAAAATATCGTGACACTGGCCGCGAAAACCCATTGGGTAAAGCTTGTCGCAACAAACACAACCAACAGAAGAACGGCATTTATCAGCAACCAAGAACCTCGCACCCCAGTCCGAGATTTGACAAACTTCGCTGCGGTCAAATTCGCGCGCGCAAAGGTTGTCCCTCGCAAGTCCGCTTTGCTAAAATCCGCACCCGCGAGGTTGGCCTCTTTGAAATTTGCGCCTCGGAGATCGGTGCGGCTAAAATTGGCTCCGGTGAAGTCTCGCTCTGTGAAGTTGCGGTTTCGGAGGTTTTGTCGAGAAAAGTCCTGGGACATAAATTGTGCGATCGCGGTAGATGAGAGCAAGTTACGGGAGGATACACAAATCTCTCCCCTCTTTCCGCAGATCGGCCGCAAAATGTTGGACTTCTTGACAGAATGGTTCGGTGCGTTTCATTGCATTCAAACCCGACATTGGCAAGACTGACAGCTCTTTTATTGGGTTGCGCTTTCACTCAACGCCAACTGACCGCAACATCAAGGTTTAACGGCTGCTTCTGGCAGATTTACTATTTTCCCGTACCAAGAACTCCCCACTGTTCCAAGCGATCGGCAACCGCTTTGCTAGGTAACGCTAGACTATACAAGAATTTCCCATTTTTAGAACTCTCACTCCCTGTGTGAAGCATCCCAACAACTCGGTTTTGCTCATCCAAAGCTGGACTTCCCGAACCGCCTGGTGCAGTTACGGCCGACGTTATTAATTCCTCATCATCGACCCCTAAAATTTTTCCCTCAGAGACTTTCCAGTTTTCTTTTTTAGGATGGCCAATCAGGTAAATCGGCGTATCAACGGCAGCATTTTGAGTCGCTAAAGGTAAGGGTTTAATATCTGAGGGAATCTCTGTTACTTCTAAAACGGCTAAGTCGAGAGGATCGTCTGCGTCGGTAATGTGAAGTAATTTTGCCGGTCGTCGCTTGCGACATTCACCGGGTGAGGGAGTGCTGTAAAATTCGACTTCAATTTGTTCTGCGGGTTGACGTTGTTTTTCTCCAGTCACAACATGACGATTTGTGACGATCCACGCTTGGTTTCCCTGTCGTTTCACCACCCATCCAGTTCCCTCTCCTCGATTGCTCATGATGCGAACGATAGAACGTTTCTGAATGACAAAAGGTTCATCTTTCGTTTTGGGTAAACGTTCTAATTTTTGTGCAAGTTCGGGATTTGTCTGAATTTTAAGTTGGCATTGAGCTTGTTCGAGAGACTCTTTAGCTTGGTCATTTTCAGGATCGAATTGAAGTACTTTACGATAGGCTGATACTGCATCTTCCCATTTCCCTTGTTGAGAGAAAATATTGCCCAGAACGTGCTCGATCTCCAGAACGGAAAAACCCATTTTTCTTCCCAATTGCATTGCCTGACGATAAGCGGATACTGCCTCGTCTAATTTGCCTTGCTTTCTGAGGACATCACCGAGATCGAAGTAAGCAAATGCGCTTGTTATCGCTTTTGGGTCGAGCTGAATCGCTTTTTGATAATGAACAATTGCTTCGTTTAAGCGGTCTTGACTCTCAAAAAAATCACCTAAATGAATGTAAATTCCTGGTTCTTGGGGGTTGACTTCGAGCGCTTTTTGATAAACGGCAAGAGCCTTATCCCATTGTTCTCGTTTCGTTAAAATAGAACCCAAATCGTAGTAATTTTTAAGATGTTTTGGATCGGTTTTCATCGCTTGATGAAGAGCTGCGATCGCGGCATCTCGTTCTCCTCGACCGATCAGAAAAAAGCTGAGATGGGTGTATGCTTTTGCGTCCTTAGGATTGCGCTGAATTGTTTCACAACCTTTGAGAATAGCGTTTTCCGGCTCTTTTTTAAACTCTAGTGTAAAAGCTTGGCAGTAAACCGAGAGAGACTCTTTGAATTTTTCCTGTTTTTGCAACACGCGACCGATATTTTTGCGAGGCTCGACCCATTCTCGATCGAATTTAATAGCTTGACGATAGTTAAATTTTGCCGCTTCTAATTTGTCTTCTATTTCCAGCGTATACCCCAAACCGTGATAAGCGCGTGAGTTTTTAGGATCGAGTTTAATAGCTTTACTATAATTTTCAAATGCTTCCTTAATATTGCCCTTTTTCTCTAGTGTATAACCCAATAAAAAATAAGTATTGGCATGCTTTGGATTGAGTTGAAGAGATTTATGGAAGGCCGCGATCGCGTCGTCAAATTTTCTTTGTTTTCTAAGCGTCACCCCTAGCCAAAAATAAACAAAAGGATCTTTGGAGTTGAGTTGAATAGACTGACGATAATTTACAGCCGCTTCCTCATACCATTCCAAGGTATAAAGTACAAAACCCAGATTCTTGTAATAACTCGCTTGTTTGGAATCAAGTTCAATCGCTCGGCGATACTGAGCCACCGCTTCTTCATACTTTTCCTGCTTTTTCAGTATCTTACCCCAGCCATGATGAGCGGCCGCAGAGGTTGGATCGAGTTGAATGGCTTGTTGATAGGCGGCGATCGCCTCCTCCAGTTGGTTGCTCTTTTGAAGTTGCCATCCTTGCTCTAAATAAACTGCACCATTAATGCGGTTTGACAAAGGAAAAAAGAGCGCGAAAAAGAAGGTAAGAAAAATAGAGAAATAAAGTCCAAATTGCTTCAAGATAAATAGGAGATTCCTTTTGACTCTGCGTTTAAAAGACTTTCGTCGCTCTCGATAACTCTCGATTGAGTTTCTTTGAACGCGAGCAAGATTTATATTTTTCGCTTGTGTAAAGCGAGTTCGAGTTAAATTTGCTTTGACAAAGTTTGAAAAGCTTAGATCGGCTTTTACAAACTGTGCATCAGTTAAATCTGCTTTGTGAAAACTCGTTCCGACAAAAAACAAACTATTTTGAAGCCCGGCATAGCGCTTGTCATTTGCAAACTTAGGCAAAAACAAATAAAGACCCAAGCTTTGAGCTGCTAAGGTCACAGCGATGATACTCAGTTTGAGAGTCAAACTTGCGATTTCCAAATAGCTCAAGTAGAACGACAAAACGATTGTTTCAAAAGTCGCTCCTACTAATAAAATCAATTTCGTTTTTTGCGAAGAAAATAAAATCGTATTTATTGAAGAAAAATATGCTGCAGTAGAAAAAGTCTCAAGTTTCCAAAAAGCCATAAATACGGAAGAAACAAAGACTTCTGAAACGAGCAAAACTGTTATTTCTTTTGACTCTAGACTAATTACAAAGAGAACTATGATAACAGCAAGGATTGCAGCACAGACAGCCACGATCGCCGCACTAAATCCTCGAAACCAGCTTATTAAACAGAACATGATAACTGTTCCGAGTGCAGTGAAACCACCAATTGGAGAAAATATAGAAACGTAGAAAGCGTCTCTCCACTGGAAGGCTAAACCTGCACCAATGCCTGTGATTATTCCCATACAGAGGAAAAGAATGCCAAAGAGAACCCAGAACGAAATAAGCCAGTGTTGTTGAAATCCGGAACGTGCGTTGCTAAAGTCGGCTCTAGCTAGTTTTGCTTTGGTGAAGTTGTTACCTCGGATGTCAGCGGAGTTGAAGTTCGCTCCGTCTAGGTTGGCGTTTTTGAAGTTTGCGCCTCGGAGATCGGCACGGCTAAAGTTTGCTCCGTCTAGATTGGCATTTTTGAAATTTGCGCCTCGGAGATCGGCACGGCGGAAATTGGCTCCAGCCAGGTCTTGACCTTTAAACTTGTACTTCCGGAGGTTTTGTCGAGAGTAGTCCTGTGGCATAAATGGCGCGATCGCGGTAGATGACAGCAAGCTACGGAAGAATACACAAGCCTCTGCTCTATTTCCGCAGATCGACAGTAAATGTCTCTGCGTCTGTAGATTTTATTTAATATTTACCGATCGCCGGTTTCCTCAACCTGTTCGACTGATAACCCCGTAATGCTCGCCACCTGTGCAATTTCCATCCCACTGGCGAGCAACTGAACCGCAATTTCTCGCATCGCTTCCTGACGACCTTCTTGCAGACCTTCCTGACGGCCTTCCTGTAAACCTTCTTGCAGACCTTCTTGGCGACCTTCCTGTAGACCTTTTTGACGACCCTCTTGGCGACCTTCCTGACGGCCTTCCTGTAGACCTTTTTGACGACCCTCTTGGAAGCCGCGTTCTAACGCCGTTTCCCAAATTTCTTGATAGATGACTGATTCTTGGATCATCTCGCTCCTGAGCAATCTTCGGATCTCCTCTTTGTCCAATCTTAACCCAGCTAATAAGGCGGTTGAGGCGGCAATATTCGCTTTGACTCTGCGGTTGGCAAGATCCGCAATTTTCTCCGAAACCATTCTCAGGGTTGTCAGAGGATTGTCAGTGTGACTGAGGGAGGCGAGGGGAAACAATCCGGGGACTTCGAGGAATTGCTCTGGCGGTTGTTCCCACAAGCGAATCACCTCGTAGCGGTGGTGAAGTTGACTCAATGCCAAGGCGTTCTGATAGACCAACTCCGAGGTGGTTTCCCGCAGATAGACGACGATTTGCCGCATTTCTTTTTTGGGAAAGCGACGGTAGACCCGCAGGTAGTAGTCCGCCATGCGGAATGGCATATTCGGGTCGGGTGCGGTTTGAAACTCGACGTGCAATACCAAGTTTTCAGATTCTCGCAGGATTAAGGAGTCGGCGCGAATGGGTTCGAGGGAGAGTTCGGAGGGACTGAGTTCGGTGAGGTGGATGGGTTCTCCGAGCAGCCAAGTGGCGAAGTCGGCGGTAAATTCTTCGATAAGGAATTTGCAGAGGTTGTCGTACATGAGGGGTTGGCAAGGCTGTCTCCATTCAAGCATGGAGCGCAGTGCATCCTGAAAGAGCGGCGACGCGATCGCTGTTTCTTTCATCCATTCAGTATAATAAGATCGAATTTACTAGTTCTGGCTTCCAAAGCTCAACCGGGAGAACGCCAAATAGACACACCCTGAAAAACCAGTTCATTGTTTTACCGAAAGGAAAGGAAATTGTCGATGTTGTTCTTGGCAAACCCGGGCCCATGAGCGACATCAAAATCTGTCGGCAAGTCCTTAATCGATTTGAGAAAGAACAAAGGTTGAGTGGAGATAAAGCTTATGTGGGGGAAGCTCAAATCACAACGCCATCGACAAAGCCGAAAAACGGTGAATTAACCCCAGAGCAAAAATCAGAAAATAAAGAAATATCATCGAATCGAATCTTTGTGGAGCATCTCATTAGAACGGTCAAGATATTCAAGGTTGCTTAAGAAAAACGCGATACTCTTCAGTCTTATCAACGATTTGTGGTCTAGTGAGGTTAAGAATGGGTTCTCTTCATTGCGATCGCTTACATATCAGCTCTTACTCAAGGGACTCAAATCAAATCGGTGGGAGTTCAACAGTATGTTTGTCGCCTCACAGAAGCATCAAGAACAACTCGAAGACATAGTAATTTTGGGGTAGGGTTATACGGGAGATTGTGGGTTGATCCAGAGGACAATTGTCAGGATTTAGTGGAACAGCTCATGATATTAAATCCTAATAAGCTGCCTTTCTATCAACAAGGTCAAATTGCTCAATAGCTTATCCCCTCTACCTTTTGACCTTGTTTTCACTCCGTGAAGCTCTTGAATTCACACCAGACGTTATTGATAAATGTTGAATGCTTAATGTTCAATGAACTGATGACTAACATCCCGATGAACCCTCAACCCATGCTCCAGATTTCCGGTCTCAATGTGTATTACGGAGAGAGTCATATCCTACGCAATGTCGATCTCAACGTACCGAAAGGCCAGATGGTGTGCCTGATCGGACGCAATGGCGTGGGGAAAACGACGCTGCTGAAAACGATAATGGGGTTGCTCTCGCCGCGAACTGGCGCGATCGCGTTTCAAGGACAGCCCATACAGCATTTCGCCACCCACCGACGGGCCAAACTCGGAATTGGCTACGTGCCGCAAGGGAGAGAGATTATCCCCCGCATCACCGTTAAAGATAATTTGCTCCTGGGTTTAGAAGCACAACCCAAGGGACGGAAGAAGAAGGAAATCCCCGCAGAAATTTTTGAACTCTTCCCCATCCTCCAAACAATGCTCTCGCGCATGGGAGGAGATTTAAGCGGAGGACAGCAGCAACAACTCGCGATCGCGCGGGCCTTGATGGGGAAGCCACAGCTACTCGTCCTCGACGAACCCACCGAAGGCATTCAACCCTCAATTATTCTCGAAATTGAAGCCGCCGTTCGCCGCATTATCGAGGCGACGGGGATTTCGGTTCTCTTGGTCGAGCAACATCTGCACTTTGTCCGCCAAGCTGATCGCTACTATGCGATGCAAAAGGGGGGGATCGTCGCGTCCGGGAATACGAGCGAGTTGAGTCAAGAGGTAATTCAGCGGTTCCTCGCCGTGTAGGTTACGATTTCCGCTTACTGCGAACGTAGAAGCTACACCCGCGATCGTACCGTTGTTTCTTTCCCCTACTCCCCATTTCCCCTATTCTGAAGAGGGCAGGGAGACCCAGCCCCTACTCCCTAATTCCCTAATTCCCTAATTCCCTAATTCCCGACTCCCTATTCCCTACAAAACTCAGGATGCAAGCGAGGGTCGGGGATGGGTTCTCCTTGGACTAAGCGCAGGGGAATTTCTCCGGCCCACACGGGAAGATTGTAGTCTGCTTCGTCGTCAATCGGCGGCCCGGAACGCAGCTTAGCGGAAGCTTCGAGGAGCGGGATCGAGAGGACAGATGTTCCGAGGAGTTCGTTGCGGTTCGGCTGGCGGGTTTGTTCCCAGCGACCGGGAACGAGTTTTTCCATAAAGGCCTTGAGAGCGTCCCGTTTGGCTTCAATCTCCTCGACGGGGGTTGCTTTGCCGACAACCACGACCGAGCGATAGTTCATACTGTGGTGAAAGGCCGAACGGGCGAGAACTAACCCATCGAGGAGGGTAACAGTGACGCAGAGATCGAGGCCTTGTTGGAGCAATCGCAGCATCCGACTGGCGGGAGAACCGTGGATGTAGAGGCGATCTCCCGCTCTCCCGTAGGCGGTGGGGATGACAAAGGGCTGGCCGTTGGCAACAAAGCCAATATGACACACGAGGCCTTCGTCGAGAATGGAATAAATGGTAGCGCGATCGTAATTGCCGCGTTTGGGAACGCGCTTAATTGTCGTTCGCAGAGTGGGGGTAAAGTTGTCCATCGCTTGTAATTTTTGAGATTACAGCCAGATTAGCGATTCAATTGGTTTGCTACCAGTGCCAATTTCAGATCGAAGTACCAGTCCACTTTTGCTTATGGATTTTGCGATCGCCCTCGATCCCAGCCTCCCCGATCCCCTCTATCGCCAACTGTGCGAGGGATTGCGCCGCGCTATCCTATCGGGGCAAATTCGAGCGGGACAGCGCCTTCCCTCCACCAGAGCGCTGGCCAAACTTCTCTGTGTCTCGCGCGCGACGGTTTGCGAGAGTTACGACCAATTAATTAGCGAAGGCTACTTGGAAACCAAGCGAGGTTCGGGAACGTTCGCTTGTGCCCAACTCCCCAATGAGTTGCTATGCGCCGACCCTATCTCGACCCAAACCCCTTCCCCGGCCGCCGAACCGCAAATTCAGCTCTCAGCCTACGGCCGGCAAGTTTTGTCTGCTCCCATTCGTCTCGCCTCAACCCTCCCCCCGTCCTTAATTAGCTTTCGGTACGGTTCCCCCGCTCTCGACTGCTTCCCCCTGCAACAATGGCGACAACTGCTATCGCGTTACTGTCGCCGGGGAAGTGCGGCGATGTTGGACTATACCAACGACATTCTCGGCTATCAACCGTTGCGAGAGGCGATCGCTCAATATCTGGCGCGATCGCGAGCAGTTCGCTGCGATGCCGACCGGATTATTATCGTTAACGGTTCCCAACAAGCAATTAACCTCGTCACTCGCATATCAATCGAACGGGGGGATATTGTTGCCTTGGAAGAACCGGGGTATCCGGGAGCAAGGGAGTCTTTTCGAGCGCAGGGCGCAAAATTGCTGCCAATTCCAGTGGATCGGGAAGGAATACAAGTGGATTGCCTCTCCGAGCAACAGGCAAACCTACCGAAATTGATTTACATTACCCCCTCCCACCAATTCCCAACAGGAGCTGCTCTTTCCCTTTCTCGCCGCTTTCAATTGCTCGCTTGGGCCGCTCAAACTGGCGCGATCGCGATCGAAGACGACTACGACAGCGAATTTCGCTACGAAGGACGGCCCCTACCGGCATTACAGGGCCTAGATCGCAATCACTCAGTCCTCTATATCGGCACCTTTTCTAAAGTCCTCTTCCCATCCTTAAGATTGGGCTATCTGGTCGTTCCCAAACCTTGGGTGCAAGTTCTGTCTCGTGCCAAATGGTTTTGCGATCGCCAGTCCTCTTTTCTCGAACAATACGCTCTGACCGATTTTATTAACGAAGGCCATCTCGAACGCCACATTCGCCGAATGCGACTCTTGTACGACCGCCGGCGACAGGCGTTAATCCAAGCGCTAACGCAACATTTTGAAGAGCGCATTGAGATTATCGGAGAAAATGCGGGAATGCATCTAATGATTCGCTTCGACACGCCTCTCGACACCTCAGAAATTCTCACTCGTTTCGATCGACAGGGAGTTGAGGTTATCGATGCGCGACAATACTATCTCGACACGCCAAGTCGCAGGGAGTTTGTCTTGGGGTATGCCGAACTGGATGAAGCACAGTTGGTGGAGGGAGTCAAGCGGATGGCGCAAAGTTTTTGAGAGATCGCTGCGCCGACAGGACAGTACGTGCTTTCGGTTAGGTTGCGCGCGATCGCAAGTTGGCTCGAATTTGCGTCATTGCCATTGCGCCATCTACAACCTGACCCTGTTGAGATGCGTTCCACCCCACCCGCGCATCTCGTTGCAGTTCCGCCAACCGCCCCCGATCGATATCTTCTTGCCGTTCGAGGAGGTGAATTCCGGCGAGAATAACATCGAGCGCGCTGTTGTATTTCCCGCTGGCAACCTGGCGCTGCACAAAAGCTTCAACTTCGGGAGGGAGAGCGATTTGCATAATTTTGAGCCAGAGAAGGTTTGATTTATTATAGGCGATCGCGTATTTGAGGAGTGGTTGAAAAACCTACGAGAAAAGGCGTTGAGTGCATTGAGTCAGTCGTGAGGAAGGGAACCCCATTCTTCAACGCTCAATGTTCAACGAACAGTCTCCGCGTCACTGTCGCTCACAATCTCCTCGGTCTTTCTCCTCGTTAAACAAACCTTCAACCCCGATCGCGGATGCAGCGTCGGAACCGGATCTAAACTCAAATCTTGTCCTGGCAATAACTCCCACTGATATTGTCGTAGAAGCAGTGCCGCAAAAATTTTCATCTCCATTTTCGCAAAAGCCATCCCCAAACACACCCTCGGCCCGCCGCCAAACCCAACCAAGCTGAAATCATACTGTTTGTACTCCGATCGCGCCGGATCGAAGCGGTCGGGGTCAAAACGTTCCGGTTCGGGATAAGCACGGGGGTCGAGGTGAGTCCCCATAATGCGGTAGAGAACCATCCAACCTTTCGGAACCCGATAGCCGTTGAACTCAAACGTTTCGATCGCGCCGCGAAACCCACCTCCCACCGGCGGATAGCACCGCTCAACTTCCTTGAAAACCCGGTCTAAATAGGGCATTTGTTGCAGTTGCTCCAGGGATAACTCTCCTCCTTTAGCCAGATTGTCCTGTTCGGCCCGGGCCCGATCGCGAATCTCTGGATGTTGCGCCAATGCCATACAAAGAGAGGCAAGCATTGAGGTGGTTGTCTCGTGACCGGCGAACAGCATCAAAAGTGCTTGTACTTTAATTTCTGCCAAACTCAAGCGATCGCCCGCCTCATCCTCGCTCTGTACCAACAGGCCTAACGCATCTTGAGCTGGGTTTTTTTGGCGATCGCGAATTGCCATCTCCACATGTTCGAGCAGGCGATCGCGCGCCAGCAATGCCTTTCCATAGCGCGTCCAAGACCAGCGCAACGGCAGAGAAAATAGCCCCTGAGTCAACTCCGAAAACCACTGCGAGAGTTGAGCATTCATCGCCCCGGGTTCGCTTCCCAACAGCAGGACGCTGGCAATTTCAAACGTCATTTGCTTCAGTTCGCCAAACCACGTCAAATTTTCCCGCTGCTCCCACCCCTGCAAGTATTTTTGGCAAATTCCGACCATTGTCGAGAAATAGTTCGCCAAGGCCGCGCCGTGAAACGCGGGCATCAATAACCGACGATTGCGACGGTGTTCCTCTCCCTCTTGCAGAAAAAGCGATCTCCCCAACAACTCCCGAAACGTTGGCGGCCAGCCATCCCGCCAGGAAAAACAGTGCATATTGCTCGAAAGGATAAACTTAGCCGCCTCTGGCCCCGTCATCACAACAGTTGGACGGCCTAAAATATGTGTCTTGAAAATTGGCCCGTACCGCGCACTCCGCTTTTCCGCAAAATTCGGATCGCGCAAAAAGCTGATACTTTCACCGACAATCGGCAGTCCAAAACGACCAGGAGGTAAGGGTTGAGGCTTCATAAGGGAGTCGGGAGTAGGGTTCAGTTATCAGTTGGGAAGGTGGGGAATTAGGGAATTAGGGAATTGGGGAGACTCTGAATTCTGAACTCATAACCCTGAACCCTGAACTCAGATTAGGGTTTGCCTGCGATAACCGTGCGGTGGCGGGGACTGTTGCGGGTAATGGTCGGCGCGCGAAAGCCAGCCTCCTGCAACGCCTGTTCCACATCCAGCGTAAAGTAGCGATCGAGATAGGGTTCGGTACTCTTGAGCAACGTCAAAATGTAAGGCGGCATCTTGGCATAAACCTCCGACTGGGGGTTCATGTCCATAAAAGCAAAGTACCCTCCCGGACGCAACAAGCGCAGTGCTTCGGCAAAAATGCGTTTTGAGATATCTTGGGGCAGTTCGTGGAACATCAGGCAAGCAGACACCAGATCGAACGATTCATCGGGCAGTCCTGTTGCTTCTGCTGGAGCGTGCTTCCAAGTCATCCGATCGTTGCGCTGTTCGGTGTTATGGCGAGCAACGGTTAGGAAGTAAGGAGACAGATCGATCCCCACAAGGCTGGCCTGAGGATACGCCTCTTTTAGCGCACAAGTACTCATCCCAACGCCGCAACCGAGATCGGCAATATCTTGCGGTTGGAGGGGAATTTTCGAGGCGAGGATGGCGTGATAGCTTTGGCGCAGTTTAGCGTCGCCTTGCACTCCTGCTTCGGGCCAGATCCCCGAATGCACGGCGTAGGCGGCACATTCAACCTCTAGAGCCGCGTCCCAGTTCAAATTGCCCTCGTCGTATGCGTGGAAAGAACGCAGGTAGTAGTCGGGATAGGTTAAGTTGGGGTCTTGCACCTCAGCGAGCTTGCTCTCCCAATCGAGCTGTCGCAGCGCTTTGACTTTCTCCCGCCAGGGGACTCCCAAGCGTTCTGCCCGTTCGATCATCATATTGCGGGCGCGGGTTTTGGCAAAATTGGCGAGGGGTTTAATGGCGAGAATGCGATTGACAAGGTGGGAGGCGAAACGGTTGGTGAGGGTCGTTGCACTCATAAGCAGTTTTAAAAAAGATGGGCTGGCGGCTGTCTGAAACTATTGTTCTCTAAGAATAGTATCGTTTCACCAGGTCTGTACGAGAAATTGGCCAGGTTCGCTTTGCAGGCCGGCGATGCGAATTCGGCCACTGGAACTTTAAATCCGATAAAGACGACCGATAAGCAAACCAGAAAAGGGATTTCTCGTTATCATGTTGAGTGCGATTTTCTTCTGGTCAGAACGCACCTTTTTCGAGCAAACGCGAAGATTTTTCCATGGAAGCAACAGTACGGGTTATTGGCGGGGGTTTAGCAGGAACGGAGGCCGCTTGGCAAATTGCGCGAGCCGGAGTTCCCGTCATCTTGCACGAAATGCGTCCCGAACGCTCCAGTCCGGCCCACCATACCGAAGAATTAGCTGAGTTGGTTTGCAGTAACTCCTTTGGGGCCCTGTCGAGCGATCGCGCCGCCGGACTGTTGCACGCCGAACTGCGCCATCTCAACTCCATCATTATCGGTAAAGCCGACGAATACGCCGTTCCTGCGGGGGGAGCGTTGGCAGTGGATCGGGCCCGTTTTAGCCGCGAACTCACGCAAACTCTCGCATCTCATCCCTTAATCGAACTGCACCGGGGAGAAGTTGCAGAAATTCCTCGCGAAGAAGCGGTCGTGCTGGCGACCGGCCCTCTCACGAGTCCCCACCTCGCCGAAGATCTGCGCCGTTTTACCGGCATGGAATATTTCAGCTTTTTTGATGCTGCCAGTCCCATCATTGTGGGGGACTCAATCGATCGGGAGATTGCTTTTCTTGCGTCTCGCTACGACAAGGGAGAAGCGGCTTATCTCAACTGTCCCATGACGAAGGAACAGTATCTCTCGTTTCAGAAGGCACTGTGCGAAGCGGAACAGGCCCCAGTCAAAGAGTTCGAGCGGGAAAATGCCAAATTTTTTGAAGGTTGTCTCCCCATTGAAGAGTTGGCCCAACGGGGGGAAGATACTATGCGCTACGGCCCGCTCAAACCCGTGGGATTGTTTGATGCGCGACACGGCGATTTTCGCGCACCCGAAAATCAGTGCAAGCGTCCTTATGCAGTGGTACAACTTCGTCAGGAGGACAAAGCGGGACAGCTCTGGAATATGGTGGGTTTCCAAACCAATTTGCGCTGGGGCGAACAGAAGCGCGTGTTTCGGATGATTCCGGGGTTGGAAAAGGCGGAGTTTGTGCGGATGGGGGTGATGCACCGCAACACCTTTATTAACTCTCCCCAACTCCTCAACCCCACATTGCAATTTCGCTCGCGTTCGACGCTGTTGGCGGCTGGGCAACTGGTGGGTACGGAGGGGTATACTGCGGCGGCGGCGGGGGGATGGCTGGCAGGAACCAATGCCGCACGCCTGATTTTAGGACGACCTCCTGTTGTTCTCCCCAAAACAACGATGATGGGGGCCTTGTTTGAGTTCATTACCGCTGCTTCTCCCAAGCACTTCCAGCCAATGCCGCCGAACTTCGGCATTATTCCTCCTTTATGCGAGCGCATTCGCAATAAGCGGGAGCGTTACGGCCGGTATCGCGATCGCGCTTTAGCTGACCTGGAGGCTTGGTTGAACGAGCTAGAGGGCCAGTCTGCGGTTCCGAGTTTAGGCTAGCGCTCCTTTCGAGAGGGATACGGTTGGACGGCGGTTGGCGTTTTGTCGGGCCGTCATCATCACGCTGAGCAAATCGGGCATTTCCTGATGGCAGCGATCGCAAAACCAATATAGGCGGTTTTTCCCGGCGAAAAGCACCATCTGTTGATTGCAACAAGGACAGCTATTCATAGTATTCTTTTAAGGTGTTGATGTAATTGGTGGTTTTTTATCCACTTCTATTAGTTTAGAAGAGAAAATCAAAAAAGTGTTGTAAAGAACCCTTAAGTAGATGTTATATTAAAGTGTTTTGCTATTTTTGGGAGCTGCAACGCAGTTAAAAAAATGCGGCCTTCACTCGCAGAGAAGCCTTTAGCGGCTTGGTCTAGCGAGAAGGCGGTGGACTTGTGCGTCGGTTGTGGGAGAGAAGTCTTCGTACCACAATCCAATGTAGTAAATCGGTTCTGGTTTTAACAAACAGACAACACGCTCCACTTCTGCGGCGAGCTGCTTGCAAGTTGAGGGAGGAGCGACAGGAACCGCGATCGCGATCGAGCGGGGGTGCTGGCGGCGCAGAAGCGTCAGCGCTAGGGATAGGGTTGCACCAGTAGCAATCCCATCATCAACGAGGATCGCCGCTCGTTGGCTGAGATTGGGGGGAGGGCGATCGCCTCGGTAAACGCGATCGCGCCGCGCCAGCTCTTGTCGCTCTCGTTCGACAACTCGCTCAATGGCTGACTTGGGGACTTTCCAGGCGCGAACAATCTCTTCGTTAAGGGCGATCGCACCCCCCAACCCAATCGCTCCCATCGCCAACTCTCGGTTGCGCGGAACCCCTAACTTCCGAACCAGACAAATATCTAAAGGAGCCGCGATCGCCTTCGCAATCTCAGCCGCCACGGGAACCCCACCGCGAGGAATCCCCAGGACAATCGCATCGGAACGATGTCCGTAGTCTATCAACTGCGATGCTAGCAAGCGACCGGCTTCAACGCGATCGCGGAGTTGCTCGATCGTCACCGTACCTCCCTGATTGTGCGCTAAACTGCATCCACCGATTGAGATGTGGAGTTTCTGTTTGTATTTAACAAATTGCCCAGACTCTTAAACTCTGAAAAAGCATCGATTCAAAAACCCATAGCACTATTTTAAACTTGAACCCACAAGTATTCTTCTTCAATTTTCGGAATGTTTTTTGAAAAAAAATGCTAATAAATGTTTTGAAACGTCAATATCGAAAAATATCTTTACTTTTTACAAAGCGACGCAATCAACGTCTTCAAAATAATCTCGATTATTTTTTGGCTCAAACATTACCTCAATCAGACATTTGTTTTACAGCCAAGTGCTTTGATATTTCTTGTTCTCAAAAAATAAGTATTTCTCTTGCGATTCGTAAGGCAATTGCAAATTTAGGTGATGTTGAATCAAGATTCATACGTGCAGAATCTTCTTTTGAAGAATTAGGTTTGTTAAAATTCTGGGAGCATTGTGGTGATGCGGGTTTTGATTCTATTGAATTTATCGAAGCAATTGAAAAAGAATTGGATATAACATTTACACATAGACAGCTTCGATCTTGTTCTGTTCAAGATCCAGATCTAAATACACAATTAAAGATTTTGGATTTTATTCGAGAATTCTATGAATGGTACGCTCAAAATATTCTAATTCACCGAACGCAGGGAGAATGATGTCGTAACTGCGACTTACACCTGGGATGGTTAACTACTCCCGACTCCCTCACCTCAGCAAGGCTTTCAAGTAATTGATATTAGACGCGATCGCGAATTCCAGTTACCGAAGTGTCGGACTCTTCGCTGCGGGTAAAGACTTCAAAATTCCACCTTCAAGCTGATAAACAGCGGCCATCACCCCATTTTCCGGATTAGAGAGGAGCGATCGCTTCACGTCTTGCAAATAGTCCAAAATATTCTGTTGCAAAATTGGTCGTTCGATATCTACTGTATGGGCATAATCCCAAATGTCCCAGACGAGAATACCAATCCCCACAATCGGATCGATCAAACTTGCCCCCAACTCCGCACCTACCGCACCGCCGGTTTTTGCAGCGACTTTGGCTGCCGCTTTTCCAGCTAGCTTACCGCTGACCTTACTGCCAACCTTCCCGGCAAATCCAAGCACGAGGGGTTTCGCCATCAAATAACCGCCTCCTCCCGCCAGCATCTTTAAAGAAAGCGTCGAAATATTCCCTTCAGTATCGTGAATGGTGGTTGAAATATCGCTTAAATATCGATCCCAATTTCCCTGAGGAATTTTGTACTTGCTCCGAACTTTTGTCACATTATTCCCTAACTCGGAAATATATAAATTAATGGTTTCTGTGGTTAAAACTTCCAGGCGAATTTGAGCATTTTTTGGCAAAAGAACGCGCTTGGCAAACTCTCGCTGAAAATCTTCTGTGAGATTTTCGGCAACGGCTTGGCTGGGAGACGGATGGCTGGGATTAAACTTGTGAAAAACGGCAGAAGAAAGCCAAGCAAAGGGCGTAGAAAATTCAATTTTCTTTTGATTAAAATAACCAAAGTACCAATCCAAAAAATTATCAACGCGGGAAGCAAGTTCTGACTCCCAAACATCCAACTCTTTCGAGGCGAAGGCTTCTGCACTCCACTCCGCTTGTTTAATCGCATCGACGACTGCAACATCCACTTTACTTAGATTTGGGGAAGGTCGAACGACGATGGTTGAGTTGGTCGAGATGGACGGCTTCGCAACTTGCGCTGCATTTAAATTCGTCAGTAAGATTTTTCCTAAAAGCGGAATAATGACAATGAGAATCACAACTGCCCAAATGAGAGAAGTTGTCGAACGAATAAACTTCGTTAAGGATTCAAGTTTGCTCGGTTGTTCGCGATCGCTTTTAGATTTGGGCGAACTTTTTTCGATGGCAACAGGCGTTGAAGGGGGCGATACATTTTGAGGCATTCGGGCCGCATCGACAACCTCGGTTTGGGCTGCGACCTTGGGGACTGGGTTGACGGTTTGCTCTGGTTTTCTGACAGTGGCAGTTTGCTTTTTCTGCTGTTCTGAAACGCCTTCTTGAAATCGCGCGAGGACGATTTCTTTGCCTAACAGAACTTGTTCGACTCCAATATCTTGCTGCAACCAAGCAACGGGAACTTGAAAGGTGTGTCCGCCAACACTCAACGTCGCCGCGCGCAGAACGTACTCAACCGTATCCTCGCTTCCTTCCGCGAGTAGCATTTGTTCGCCCTTGACGAGACGATAACCGAGGTCTTGACCGACTTGTTTGGAGACTGCGGTGAGATCGGCCCCGGAACCCACCGCAATGGTGGCTGCAATTCTCTGTTGTTTGTGGCTCAAAATTGCGGGATAGTTGGGCAACCACTGCTTCGCACTCGCTGCTTTCAGGCCCAGAGGCAAAATTTCCATCGAAGCAATTTGGGGCGACACGAAGTAAATGGCAAATGGCTTTTTCGCAACCTGCGCGACGGCTAACACTTTATCTAAGTCGGGACTGCGAGCAATCAGTTTTTGCGCGCTGTAAGCAATGTATTCGTTTTGATAGGCGTTGAGCTGCTGGCGATGGCGGTTGAGCCAATTGAGCATCTCGTAGGTTTGATTGAGGGAGAGTCTTGCATTCATAGCGAGAGATCGGTCGGAGATTGCAAGTTATCCGTCAATCATACGCGATCGCTCGTCTCGGTGTTGGGGCGGGTTAGGGGGTGTCTGACTCGGTGAGTGATGGCGATGGCGAGGGTTCGGGAGGTGTGGGAATTTCTTTCTCTGGTTTGACGGGTTCTTCCGGTTTGGGCGGTTCTTCAGGTTTCTCTTCAGGGGGTTCGGGTTCTTCGGGGGAGGGTTGGGGCGATTCTTCGGGGGGTTCGGGTTGAGGTTCTTTCGGCTTGGCTTCTTCGGCCTTGCGCTGGCGGGCGAGATCGCTCAATTCTCGAAACTTTCTGCGCCAGTAGGGATGGTCGGGAAGTTGGGCGTTTCCGTGGGCAATAACATCATCCCACTTCCCTCGCTCGAAGGCTTGTTGCGCCCGTTCGTACTGAGTTTTCGCTTGCGACCAGATACTTTGCCAGGTCGAGAGGGATTTTTGAGCTTTGGCAAAGGCTTCGCTGGTGCGAGGAATGGATTGCAGTTGGGCGATCGCGCCGCTGAAATCGCCGTTTTCATATTTCTGTCGCGCGGCGGATAAAATTTTGTTGCCCCGATCTTCGGGTTTCGGTGTGGGGGAAGGTTCGACGGGCCGCGACACCGGACGAGTGACGGGACACTGAATGTATTTGGCATCATTGAAAACCCACCCCTTCATAGGTTTGTGAATTTCGACCCACCCATTTTTTTCCTCGCCCGTCAGCGACAACTTTGTGCCGCGACTCACACCATTAATCACCGTTCCTCCCGGCCCCGAACGCACATTAAGCGTGCCGCTGAGAACGACGCGACACACTTCGCTATCGTCCTCAGCGACAACGGTTTCTCCCGTCGGGCCCGATGTATTGGGGCGAGACGACCAATTTTTGACGATCGCGGACACCCCAAAAGCCGCAGCGAAACTCAGGACTAGCACGCTGCCAAAGGCAATGAGGGGCAATCGATCCCTGCGAGGGGCAATCGGTTGAGGGGCGACCTCTGTTCCCTGAGTCGCAGGTGCCAGCCTCAGACCCCCCACAGCATAGGTTTTTTGAGCGGACAAGGGGGTTTGATAGTCGGGCGGGGGTAAGGTTTGTTTGGCCTGAGAGGGAAAAGGATTTGCAACGGCTTGGGGGGAGGGAGCAAGCTGCTGAAGTGCCTGTAAAACTGCTTCAGCCGACGGGTAGCGATCGCCAAAATGATATTTCACCATTTGGGTCAAAATGTCCGTTAGACCGGCACTCATGGCGATGGGAGGTTGCCAGATAATTTCGAGCGTTTGCGGATCGTATTGAAACTGGGCCGGATTAACTCCCGTGAGAGCTTGAATGGTAATGACCCCAAGAGCATAGATATCGCTATTGAAGCGAGGCTGTCCCTTCGCTTGTTCGCTGGGCATATAACCCGGAGTTCCCACTGCGACGGTCTGATTCGACAATCCCGCAGCGGCCAGCGACATTTGGGTGGTAATTTGCTTCACCGCACCAAAATCCACCAAGATGAGTTTCCCATCTCCCCGACGGCGCAAGAGGTTATCGGGCTTAATATCTCGATGGATCACCCCTTGACTGTGGACAAATGCCAGAACAGGCAAAACATCTCTGAGTAAGACGATAATTTCGCTTTCCGTCCAGGGGCGATCGCTCGCTAATTCTGCACTGAGTTCGCGTCCCTCGACATAATCTTGTACGAGGTAAAATTCTTGTCCTTCTTCAAAATAGGCCAGCAGTCTGGGAATTTGGTCGTGGTGTCCCAAACGTTCGAGCGTTTCGGCCTCGCTATTGAACAAACGTCGGGCCGTGGGCAAAAACTGAGGATCGTTACTGATGGGTTTGAGGTGTTTGACCACGCAAGTGGGATTTCCGGGACGGCGCGTGTCTTGAGCAATGTAGGTTTCGCCAAATCCTCCCGCACCTAAAACTTGAATAATTTGATATCGCCCGTCCAGTAACTTGCCTAGCATGAGAAGATGCCCTTAAGGGTTTCACCATCAATCTTGACATACAGCACTGGTGTTGGGAGATCGGGATCGATCTGAGATTAAGACCCACCCTATAACTTTGAAGAGTATTTCTCAAACCTTTTCCTGAATTAGGGAGTGGGGAGTGGGGGAATTGGGGAGTTTATTCATCCTTTCTTTCCTCTAAATCCCGAACCCCAAACCCCTCCCTTGGACTTCCTCTATATGAATGCTCAACCCTTAAGAGTCGAGCATTCATATAGAGGAGACAGAAAATTTCCCTGCAGCGCCAAAAGCTATTCTGCGATCGCGCGATCGATACAAATTTTCAGCTTTTCCGCCAAGACGGCCACATCTGGCTCTTGCAAAATTCCCAGGTGAGTTCCGGGAATTTCAAAAATTTCTAAGCCGCCACCGGCAAGATCGGTCCAACCATTATCCAGAGCAACCCCCGTTGTTTCCAAGTCAGCAGGATTGCTCGCTTTGAAAACAGTCAATTGACCGGGATAGAGTTGCGGTTCGTAGTTCACCACTGCTTGGTCATTCACCTCCTGCATCGCGTAATATTCGACGCTCTTCGGAACCGCTAAACCCGCTTTGAGCGCAACCTGGCCGTAAAGGCGCTGAACCTTAATCGCCACGCTTGACAAAATATCGATCGCTTTCTCCAGAACGTAAGCCGGATTTGTAACCGTCCGCTTCAGGTGAACGGCGAGTCGCTGAGGCAGTGGTTTCGCTTGATAAGCTTCCGGCAGAATGGTATCTAAGAGCGCAACGCAACCCACTTCATGACCTTGTGACACGAGCTGCTGAGCCATTTCAAAGGCAATGACCCCTCCCCAAGAAATTCCCCCGACTAAGTAGGGTCCTTTCGGTTGGATCTGTCGCATTTCCTCAATATATTCCGCTGCCAAGATTTCCACGCTCTCGTAGGGAGCAGCTTCTCCTTCTGGTGTGAGCGCCACTAACCCGTAAATTGGCTGATCCATCCCCAGGTGAGGGATTAAGGGACTGTAAATCCCCGCACCTTGACAGAGGAACAGAGCGGGTTTCGAGCCTTGTGGTTGGACGGGAGCCAGCGCTTTCCAGGTGGGAGTCCAACTGTCCTCGCGCAGGATTTGCGCCAACTCTTCGATGGTTGGGGCTTGGAAAATGGTGGCAAAGGGAACCTTGCGCTCGAAAGTTTTTTGGATCGTGTCGGACATCCGCGCCGCCATCAAGGAACGACCGCCGAGATCGAAGAAATTATCTTTAATCCCCAAGCGCTCGACTCCCAAGCAATCTTGCCAAATCTCTACCAATTTGCTTTCGACCTCATCGCGCGGCGCAACGTAGGGTGCAGCTTCGAGTTCCCCCTGCTGCAAGCTTTCGGCGGGAATATCCACTTCTGGAGCTTGCCAGCGCGGAAGGGAAGATAGCGGCTGAGTGGACTCGCTAACCAGCTTTTCTAGCACCGTTTGGAAGTGGCTGAGAATATCCGCGATCGCGCTTTGGGTGAAGCAGTCGGTTTTGTAGTTAGCCCGAATCCTCAAATAGGACTCCCGATCCTCAATTTCAATCGAGAGATCGAAGTCTGCCGTACCATTGTCAATTAACACCGCTTCCGACTCGCTCCCCGACAAGCTCAACGGCTCGTCTTTGGGCAGTAAATTGAACAAACCGCTCGAAAGGGGCAAGCGAGACAAGTTCGGCAGCGCCGACACGTCCTGGAACGGCACATCCTGATTCTCGTAGGCGCTGAGAACCACATTGCGAACCCGCTTAATAATTTCTGCTCCCGTCGGATCGCCTGATAAGTTCGTTCGCAGGATAAAGATATTGTTGAAATAGCCAATCAGCGGCTTAATTTCAGCGCGGGTGCGACCGGCAATGGGAGAGCAGAGAACAATGTCTTCCTGGCCGGTATAGCGGTTGAGCATGATGCCAAAGGCCGCTAGCAGTGTCATAAACAGGGAAGCTCCCTGTTTGCGGCTAAACTGCTTCAGAGTTGCCGTGAAGTCGTCCGACAGCACGAGGTACTGATTGTCGCCGTCGTAGCTGGGAATTGAGGGAGGAGGCAAGTCCTTGGGCAATTTCAGAGCCGGAATTTCGCCGCTGAGTTGTTCTCGCCAGTAGTCAAGCTGTTCTTCGAGTTCCCCCCCTTGCAACCACTGACGCTGCCAGCAGGCAAAGTCTGCATATTGAGTGGGTAACTCTGGTAAAGGAGATGGTTGTCCTTGAGAGAAGACCTCATAAAGTTGCACCAACTCCTCTTTGAAGGTGGCAATTGACCAGCCGTCAGAGGCAATGTGGTGGAAGCAAAAGAAGAAGAAGCGATTTTGAGCGTCCAACTCAACAACGCTAGCTCGCAACAAGAGGTCTTTTTCTAGGTCAAAGGGGCGCTGTGCTTCCTGGGTCAGGAGTTGTTGCGCTTTTGGCTCTCGTTCCGCCTCCGGCAGCGATTTCAGGTCGATTACGGGGAGTTTGAAGGGTTGGAGGTCGCCAATCTTTTGCACGGCCGCTTCCCCATCTTGTTGAAAGGTTGCCCGCAGGATTTCGTGGCGGCGCAAAATTTCATTCAGACCTTGTTCCAGGGCCGAAATATCGATCTCCCCCACGAGACGCACCGCCTCCGGCAAGTTGTAGGTGGTGGAGTCGGGAGCCATTTGCTGAAGCACCCACAGGCGTTCCTGAGCGAAGGAGAGGGGTAAGTTCTCGGTGTTAACAACAGGGGTAATGGTGAAGCTGGCCTCGGCGCGATCGCTGCTAGCGCGATCGCCCTCGGCGACGAACTTTGGGGACGCAGACTCTGCCTCCTGCATTAAGCGATCGAGTTGCTTGGACATCAGCTTCATCAATTCGGTCTGCTGAGCCATCAATTGCAGTTGCTGGTTCGCCAGGGAATCTAACAGGCTGGCTTGTCCGGGGGCCGCAACGGGTACGGGTTGCGCGGGTTGTGCCAGTTGGACTGGAGGCGGCGCACTGGCGGTGGGGGAAGGGGGTGGAGGAGAAGCAGGTTGGGGTGCTGCGGGTGCGAGATCCGGCATTGCATCCGGCGACATTTCTTCATCCAGGAAGGCGGCCAAGGTCGCGATCGTCGGGAAGGTTTCGAGCAGGCGGCGGAAGGTCACCTGTACGCCAAACTCTAGTTCCAGATCGAGAACGGCTTGGGTCAGGGCCAGAGAGTCCAGCCCCATTTCCAGGAAGGTGGTATTCCCGTCAATGTTGGACAGATCCAACCCCGAACAGTCTTCCAGGACAGTTTTGATGATGGGAATAATTTGTTCCTGACGCGAGGCGGCTGCGGGTGCAGCAGAAGGGGCCGCACTGGCTGCTTGAGGCGCAGCAACGGGTGTGGGTTGCGGTTGAGATGCGGGTGCGGTCGGCACGGCCTCGGCGCGTCTCGGTTCGATCCAGAAACGCTTGCGCTCGAAGGGATAGGTTGGCAAAACAACGCGACGGCGGGTTTCTTGCTCGTAGAAAGAGTTCCAGTCAATGGAAACCCCCGTCAGCCACAACTGCCCGATCGCGGTCAGTAATGCCGTCCACTCGCCGCTATCTTCTGCAGTTGTCCCCAGGGAAGGAATGGCAATTTGCCGTTTCAAATCCTTGGCTTGCTGGCGGGCCAGCGTCGTCGCCGTCATTCGCGTCCCCACTTCCAAAAGCACGCGATCGGGGTCTTCCCACAGGGTTTGCACCCCTTCAGCAAAGCGCACGGTTGCCCGGAGATGGTCGGCCCAGTACTGCGGGTTGGTTGCCTGTTCCGGGGTTATCCACTGCGCCGTCACCGTGGAAACAAAGGGAATTTGTGGTGCGGAGAAGGTGACGCTGCGACAGCACTCGGCAAAGGGTTCGACGATGGGGTCCATCATCGGCGAGTGGAAGGCATGGGAGGTGTGCAAATACTTACACATGATTTGCTCTGCTTCCAACTCGGCCTGCAATTTCTCGATAACTTCGGTCGGGCCGGAAACAACGCACAGGGACGGGCCATTCACCGCAGCAACGGACAGTTCTTCGCCCAAGCGGGGTTCTACCTCCGCCGCATTGGTTCGCACGGAAAGCATGGAACCGGAGGGCAGGTCTTGCATTAAACTGCCGCGCTTGGCAATCAACATCAACCCATCTTCGAGGGAAAAGACTCCGGAAATTGTCGCCGCTACAAACTCGCCAATACTGTGACCGATGAGGGCGGTGGGTTCGATCCCCCAACTCTGCCATAACTTCGCGAGGGCATACTCGATGGTGAAGATGGCGGGTTGGGTAATGCGGGTTTCGCGCAAGGCTGCGGCGGCTTCCTCCGACTCACCATCTTTGGGATAGAGCAGGTCGCGCAGGTCGCAGCCTAAGTGGGGTTTGAGGAGTTGGGCACAGCGATCCACTGTCTCCCGGAAGAGGGGTTCGCTTTCGTAGAGATTCAACCCCATGTTGACGTACTGGGTTCCCTGACCGGGGAACATAAAGCCCACTTCCGGCGGCTTGGACTTCATTTGCCGAGTTGCTGTTTGTTGGGGGGGGAGCGATCGCAGCGCTTGGACGGCATCTTGCCCCTCTTTACAAACCACGAGGCGGCGATGGGCAAAGCCTTGGCGACCCACCTGCAAGGTATAGGCAACGTCCGCCAGGTTGAGATCGGGGTTCTGGCTGAGAAACTCGCCCAAATTCCCGGTGGCGCGATCGAGGGCTTCGGGGGTCTTGGCCGAGAGGAGGAGGAGTTGGCGCGATCGCGACGGCCCGGACGGTTCGATCGCAGGCGCTTCTTCCAGAACAACGTGGGCGTTGGTTCCCCCCACCCCAAAGGAACTGATACCGGCCCGACGGGGACTCTCTCCTGCTTCCCAGTCCATCAGTTCGGCGTTGACGAAGAAGGGGCTATTTTCTAAATCGAGTTCGGGGTTGGGTTCGGTGAAGTGCAGCGTACCGGGAATTTTTTTGTGCCTCAGGGCCAGGGCCGCTTTAATCAAACCTGCAACTCCCGCCGCGCTCACTAAGTGTCCCACATTGCTCTTAATCGAGCCGATCGCGCAGAAGTTTTTCGCATCGGTTTGGGCGCGAAAGGCCTGAGTCAGCGCCGCAATTTCAATCGGATCGCCCAAGGGTGTTGCCGTTCCGTGAGCTTCAATGAAGGTAATGGTTTCCGGGTCGATATCGGCGTAGGCGTGGGCCATGGCGATCGCCTCCGCTTGACCGTCAATGCTGGGGGCAGTAAAACTGACCTTGCTCGAACCGTCATTGTTCATCCCCACGCCGCGAATGACCGCCTCAATGCGATCGCCGTCTTCCAGGGCATCTTCAAGGCGCTTGAGAACCACAACTCCCGCCCCATCGTTAAACATTGTTCCCTGAGCCTTCGCATCAAAAGGACGGCAATAGCCATCGGGAGAGAAGATCGCCCCCTCTTGGTACAAATACCCTTTCTTAATCGGAACCGAAATCGAAATTCCCCCCGCCAAAGCCAAATCGCATTGATAGCTCATCAAGCTGTTGAAGGCGTGAATCACGGCCACCAAAGCGGTAGAACAAGCGGTATGAACGCCGACACTCGGCCCGGTTAAATTTAATTTATAAGACGCGCGAGTTGCTAAAAAATCTTTATCGTTGGCTAAGTAGGTGTAAAACTCTCCCGCCTTCCGCATAATATCCCTGCGGCTGCAAATATTCTCGGTGAGATAGTTGTTATAACCCGCCCCAGCATACAAACCGATGAGTCCGTCAAAATTCTCCGGCACGTAACCCGAATTTTCCAAGGCTTCTTGCGCCAGTTCTAAAAAGACGCGCTGCTGGGGGTCCATCATTTCCGCTTCTCTGGGATTAATGCCAAAGAACGCCGCATCAAACTGGTCTGCGTCTTCGATAATGCCCTTTGCTTTGACGTAGTTCGGATTTTTCCTCAACACCTCATCAATGTTGGGGTCTAACTCCTCATCGCTAAAAAAAGTTGTGGAAGCGACACCCTCGCAGAGATTTTGCCACAATTGCTCGACGTTAGACGCACCAGGAAAACGCCCAACCATCCCAATAATTGCAACACCATCCAGGTTTTCGGCATCTTGTGGATTCGTCATCGGATTTTCGTTTAATTTAAGTGTATGAGTTGTTCGGCCGCGTGCGACTTAATTGCGAACCGATGATTTCAGGGATTTTGAGGAGCGAGATTTTTCCTCAAAAGCTACGAGAAACTTCATCTTGTCGCCCTCAAATTGCACATCGCCTGTTGTTAGTTGTGGGTCGATTGCAAAGGTCAGTCTAAACTCCAATCAAAAACCTAGATCTAGACTACTCAATCGAAGAAGGTTCCCGCCACTCATCCACCCTGAATTATGTCTGATGTGGATTATCTGAACTCCTGTTGGAGCAAGGGAGTGGGTAGTGGGGTGCGATCGGGCCCAATTTAAAGGTGTGACAGCTTAATTCTGAACTCTGCATGACAGACTACTAGGGCGTGTCATCAGTTAGAAAGAAGGGAGTCTAGAACAAGCCCATTATAAGGAGAAGGAAAATGCGTAGATACGGATTGCGAGATGACCAGTGGGAGAGAATCAAAGACATCTTACCGGGTCGAGAAGGACACGTCGGAGGAACGGCGAAAAACAATCGTCTGTTTGTGGAAGCTGTCTTGTACCGCTATCGAGCGGGAA
>Ga0207422_1001484_pt1 | contig 45462 bp, 37 predicted proteins | sample MarCyaLeptolynsp_FD_187757 | JGI IMG/M metagenome (GOLD analysis project Ga0207422, IMG submission 187757) | Marine cyanobacterial communities from Panama - species 1 Leptolyngbya sp. (SPAdes) | ecosystem: Environmental > Aquatic > Marine > Unclassified | place: Panama: Panama City | collected... | reverse complement strand
CGCTAAGTGGTCATGCCAGACGGTAGGAGGTGATTATTATGATTATATCACCCTGGAAGACCAAAACCAGTTTGTGGTATGTATTGCTGATGTATCTGGCAAGGGTGTTCCTGCGGCAATCTTAATGTCTAATTTTCAGGCAGTACTACGGACAGTTTCGCGGACCGCTCAAAATCCAAAGGAAGTTGTCAAGGAATTGAACTATCAACTCAGTAGAAATGCGAATAGGGAGAACTTCATTACTTTTTTTCTGGCAGTTTATGATTATGACACCAAAGATCTTAGGTATATCAATGCGGGGCATAACCCTCCAATGCTCATGAATGGTTCAGCTGAAGTGCAACGCCTGACAGTGGGCACTACTGTTTTGGGTGCTTTTGAACCCTTACCTTTTATGGAGATGGGAACAGTCTCTGACTTGGATGACTTTTCGCTTTTTCTATTTACCGATGGGTTAACAGAGACTTTTGATGATAAAGAAGAGGAGTTTGGTGCAGAACGAGTTCAAGCGTTCTTAGAGTCCAATCATGGTCGTCCATTGGATGATGTTCATAATGACCTGTTAAAAGCACTGGATGATTACCGTAAATCACAACCCTTTACTGATGACTTGACTTTCTTAACTTGCAGAGTCAAGAATGGTACCGCATAAGACTCCAGCACTTTTTAAATATTTATTCCCCAATCTGATTTGGAACATCAAAGACTCAGAAAAGACAATCTTTTTGACTTTTGATGATGGCCCAATTCCGGGCCTTACAGACTGGGTGCTTCAGACCTTAAACGAATACAAGATCAAGGCCACATTCTTTTGTGTTGGAGAGAACATCAAGAAACATCCAAGGCAATTCTCCAGATTATTGGAAGCCGGCCATAGTATTGGGAACCATACCTACCATCATTTAAATGGAAGAAAGGTTACTACAAATGAATATATGGATGATGTTTTTTTATGCGATGAAACCTTAAATTTTCAGAATGTATCTACAGACCTTTTTAGACCCCCGTATGGTAGATTGAAAACTAGACAAAGAAATGCTCTGAAACATAAAAGGGTAGTTATGTGGGATGTTCTGAGCAAGGACTATGATGCTTCATTGAAGCCAAAGGATATTCTTCAAGGAACGATAAAAGCAACTCAACCTGGTTCAATTGTCGTATTTCATGATAATTTCAAAGCGGAAGGGAATTTGAAGCAAGTCTTGCCTAAATACATTAATCATTTCTTGGGCCTAGGTTATCAATTTGAGCAACTCTAATGGTATTCTTATTACTCGTGTATTTGCTCTTGCTTGTCATTGAATTGACGCTAATAGTTATCCACTTATGGAAGTTTAAAGGCGTTGTGTTGATACCTAAAAAAGAAGCACCTCAAGTTACAGTCTTGGTTTGTGCTCGAAACGAAGAGCACAATCTGAGAGACTGTCTGGAATCTCTACTGACTTCCGACTACCCCTTTGAGAAAGTAGAAATACTTGTTGGTGATGATAACTCTGAGGATGGTACGAGTGATATTATTGAGGAGTTTGCCCACAAGTACAAATCAATAAGAGCTGTTGAAATTGCCCATGAAAAAGATGGCCTAATTGCGAAAGCCAACGTTCTGAATCAGCTGATTGATGAAAGCAAATATGAATTTCAAGTAATCATTGATGCCGATATGGTAGTTACAAAAGGTTGGTTAAGACTTATGGTCTCAGCGCTGAAGTCAGGCAACCATATGGTAAGTGGCTATACTCAGGTTCAGCAATCAACTTGGTTGGCAAACCTTCAGTTTATAGACTGGCAATCAGTACTCTTTGTCATGAAGACTATGGCTGATTTTATCAGGCCAATTTCAATCTTGGGCAATAATATGGCATTCAATAAGGCGACCTATGACAAGATTGGTGGTTTTCGAGGGCTTGGTCCAACGGATGTAGAAGATTTAGGTCTATTGCAAAAATTCCAAAAAGGAGGTTTTAAAACAATGCAGCTGGTGGCATCCGATGGTTATGCCTATACCAAACCCCAGCTGACATTCGGTGAATTGTTGACCCAGAGATGTCGCTGGATGAATGGGGTCTTTACACATCACTTCACCCTCGGGGTCCCCGCATTCTTCGCCAGGCTGTGGGTGGTTTTTGCATGCTTAGCCTTGTTTGTTAATCTAAATTTAGCAGCGTTTATTGCTTTTTATGGTTTGTCTACCAATTGGATGAAAAGCAGGATATTGACCTCTAAAACAAAGTCGCACAATTCAATCTTCTTGATATCCCCAATTATTATTAGTCTTTTAGATACTTTAGCACTCTTAAGGTTACTGCTTATCGGAAAGGTGAGTTGGAAAGGAAGAAAACACTAATGATTGATACCCACGCACATATATATGCGGATCAGTTCAAAGAAGACATCGGCCATGTAATCGAACGGTCCAAAGAGGTCGGTCTGGAGAGAATTTATATGCCCAATATTGATCGCACTTCCATTGACGATATGTTGGAGTTGGAATTCAAGTACCCTGACTTCTGCATTGCCACAATGGGACTTCACCCATGTTCGGTGAAAAGCGATTTTGAGAAGGAACTTTATATAGTAGAAGAATGGCTGTCGAAAAGAGAATTTGTGGCAATCGGAGAGATGGGTACAGATTTATATTGGGACAAGACTTTTGTTGATCAACAAGTAGAGGCTTTCAAAATTCAGGTCACATGGGCCAAGCAGTATAAAAAACCAATCATCATCCATTGTAGAGAGTCTCTGGATATGACCATAGACTTGGTTGAGCAACTGAAAGATGATGATTTAACGGGAGTTTTTCATTGTTTCAATGGATCGCCAGAACAAGCCAGGAGAATTGCCGCACTAGGATTTCATATTGGACTTGGAGGTGTCTCTACTTTTAAGAATGCCGGTATGGATAAGGTTATTCCAGAGCTCAATATGGCCAATGTGGTTTTAGAGACAGATAGCCCATACCTGGCTCCGGTTCCACATCGTGGCAAGCGCAATGAACCTGGCTATGTTCAATTGGTCGCACAAAAAGTAGCCGACTATAGAGAAACGTCTTTTGAAGATATTGTCTCCATAACCACAGCTAATGCAAACAAACTATTTCAATTCGATGCTTGAGCTAAAACCGATACAACACTTCGATTTATTTGATCTACCTAAAGCCAAAATTTTGATCATTTACACTGGTGGTACCCTTGGTATGGACTATGATGAGAATGGTTCATTACAGCCTTGTGGATTTGATCAAATACTTAGAAGGGCTCCTGTGGCAAAAGAATTGCAGATTAACCTTTCGGTGATTTCATTCGAAACACCTATAGATTCATCGAAGGTTGAATTGGGGCATTGGCAAAACATGGCTGAGGTGATCCATGAACACTATGACCAATTTGATGGATTCTTAATATTACATGGCACCGATACCATGGCCTATTCGGCATCTGCACTGAGTTTCATGTTGGAAGGGTTGAATAAGCCAGTGATTTTCACCGGAGCGCAATTGCCAATTGCTTCACCGAGGTCAGATGCCAGGGAAAATCTAGTGACATCTTTAGAGATTGCCTCCGATAAGAAAGATGGTAAGCCGATCATCACAGAAGTTTGCATCTTTTTTAATAATGTGCTGCTTAGAGGAAATCGATCCAAGAAAGTAGAAAGCGAGCGTTTCGATGCTTTTGAATCTGAAAACTTCCCGGTTCTGGCCAAAGCCGGAATTGCCATAGAATATCAATGGTCTTACCTGAGACCATTTACTGATCAAGTATTGAAACTCAATACCGCTATGGATCCATCAATAGCAGTGTTGAAACTCTTTCCAGGTCTAAGTGAGACTACCGTTGAACACATTATTCAGGCACCCCTTGTAAAAGGCATTATACTAGAAAGTTACGGAGCAGGAAACGTGCCGCATGAGAGTTGGTTTTTAGACCTTTTAAAATCCGGTGTTGATTCAGGGAAATTGATATTAAACATTAGCCAGTGCAATGGAGGGCGAGTATTGCATGGGAAGTATCAAACAAGTGGAGCACTCAATAGAATTGGTGTTTTGAGCGGGGCCGATTTGACAACAGAAGCAGCGACTACTAAAATGATGTATGCTCTTGGTCAATTTAACTCTCCTTCAGATCGCAAAATATGCCTGACAACTTCAATTAGAGGTGAAATGAACTGATTTTTCATGGCTGACAAAAACAAATTTCGGCTTGCATACTGAAATTATTATTGATTTATTTGTCACCCTGCGAGAAGCGCAGATATGGAAAGGGAGAGGTGTCCGAGTGGTTGAAGGAGCACGCCTGGAAAGTGTGTATACCTCTAAAGGGTATCGAGGGTTCGAATCCCTCTCTCTCCGCACTATCAACTAAAACTTTAAGTGATAATTTCTTTTAATCATATTTATTAATAATTTAGAAATCGTTTTAACCTTATATTAATCAAAACTAGACTATGAAAAAGTTATTTTCTTTACTGATGATCCTTGGCATTTTCGCTTTTGGATTTAATGCTGTTGCTCAAGATAGCACGGGTACAGCTTCAGATACAACTGTCGTAGCAGAGCCAGATCCAATTCCAGAACAACCGGAATATGAGATCGAAGAGGAGGCACAGTCTTTCGACCAAATTATTAAAGACAAGTTTATCGAAGGTGATCCTCAGTTTATGTCACCAGTATTGATCTGTTTGATTCTTGGATTAGCAATCGCTATCGAAAGAATTATCAGTCTTAACTTATCAACTACAAATACTCAAAAACTACTTAGTAAAGTTGAAGACGCACTTGAGTCAGGTGGAGTTGAAGCTGCTAAAGAAGTTACTAAAAGTACTAGAGGCCCTGTGGCATCTATCTTTACACAAGGTCTAATGAGAATGTCTGAAGGCATTGAGATGGTTGAGAAATCAGTTATCGCTTATGGATCAGTTGAAATGGGTAGACTTGAAAGAGGTCTAGTTTGGATTTCACTATTTATCTCACTTGCTCCAATGCTTGGTTTCATGGGTACAGTAATCGGTATGATTGGTGCCTTTGACGCGATTGAAGCTGCAGGTGATATTTCTCCTTCACTAGTGGCGGGAGGTATTAAAGTAGCACTTTTGACAACTGTTGCGGGTCTAATCGTTGCGATTATCCTTCAGTTGTTCTATAACTATTGTGTTTCTAAAATCGATTCAATCGTAAACTCTATGGAGGATGCTTCTATCTCTCTAGTAGACCTATTGGTGAAGCACAATCTTTCTAAGTAATCATTGTCAACTCTAAAAAGATAAATTATGAGTCAGGAACAATGGATTGATATTGGATTATATGGCGCGATCATTCTCATCGTTGTAGCAACACTTGCTGCTATCGGAATGAATCTTGTGAACGCCTTCAGTAATCCTAAGAGCCTTGTAAAAGGTGGAATTGGAATTGGTGTACTAGCCGTGATTTTCCTTATCGGCTATTCACTAGCGCCAGCAGAATTTGGCGCTTCGACAGCTAAAGCATTAGAAGCTTCTAAGATTGACCCAACAGGGGATGGAGCAGGTTCAATATATAAGCTAGTGGGTGGTGCGATGACCACAACACTAATCCTTGTTGTAATCGCTTTAGTTGGTTTGGTATACTCATCAGTAGCAAGAATCGTAAGATAATTTTATGGCAAGAAGTAAAGATAAGGGAAGTCAAGAGGTGAATGCAGGCTCAATGGCCGACATCGCATTCTTGCTTTTGATTTTCTTCCTTGTAACTACCCAGATTGCCACTAACAAAGGACTAACGCTTTTGCTTCCTCCTAAGCAGGAAGAAGATGAGCCAATTGAAATCAAGCAACAAGAGCGAAATCTGTTTAAAATTCAGATCAACTCTGCTGATAGACTTTTGGTAGAAGAAGAGCCGTTAGAAGATGTTACGCAAATCAGGGATATGGTATATGACTTTGTATTGAACTTTGGAAAGCCTAGCGATAAAAAGAAAGGTAAAGCCGAAGTGAGTGACAGAGACGTATATGAGAGCTTACCAGCTACAATGAAATCATATATTACTCGTAATCTGGGGTCGTCTGAATCAGCTGATGGACCTGGTAGTGCGATTATATCACTGAAAGCTGACCGTGGAAGTAGCTATGATATATTTATTAGTATCCTAGATGAATTAAACGCGGCTTATAATAGAATCTATGGCGAAAGAGTTGGTTTGACTGATGAAGAATTCAGAAAGTTAAACAGAAACGACCCTCGTCAGAAAGAGTTGTACGATAGAGCTAGAGCGGGTATACCGAAAGCGATATCTATTGCAGAACCATCAACAGTAGGAGGATAATATGTCTAAGTTCAAGAAAAAGAGTGAATCGAGTCAGGATATCCCTACCGCAGCATTGCCGGATATTATCTTTATGCTTTTATTCTTCTTTATGGTAACTACCGTATTGAGGGAAACTGAGCTGAAGGTAGAACAAAGAATTCCGCGAGCTGAGCAGTTGGTGAAACTTGAAAAGAAGAAATTGGTAACCTACCTATATGTAGGAGCGCCAAAGGATCAGAGTCTTGGTTCGGAATCCAGAATTCAGGCCAATGATGCCTTTATCGGTATCGATGGTATTGTACAATGGGTCAACCAAGAGAAGTCTAAGTTGAGTGAAGTAGAGCGTGATCAAATCACAGTGTCTATGAAAGTTGATGAAGAGACCAAAATGGGTATCATTGTTGACATTCAGACAGAGCTGAGAGAAGCTAATGCACGTAAGATTATGTATGCTGCGCCAACAAAGGCCAAGGATAATTAATCAATAACTTTTTCAAGAAAAGGGACTACACAGTAGTCCCTTTTTTTATGCATTTTAGATGAGATGAGCAAGTTGAAGCTGAATGATAAGCGGATTACCAATGGATGGTGCATGTACGACTGGGCCAACTCAGTCTATTCTTTGACAATCACCACAGCGGTATTCCCAATATACTTTGAAAGTGTAACAACAAGTGATGATGGAAGTAAGCTGGTTGCTTTTTTGGGTTGGCAGCTACCAAATACTGTGCTCTACTCGTATGCCCTGTCACTGTCCTTTTTACTAACGGCAATGATGCTACCTCTACTTACGGGTATCGCTGACTATACAGGAAAGAAGAAGACCTTTCTTAAGTTCTTTGCATACCTGGGTGCCTCGGCTTGTGCTGCCATGTTCTTCTTCGAAGGTTCCAACATAGAGTTCGGGATATTGATGGTAATCTTAGCCAGTATTGGCTATTCAGGAGGCTTGGTTTTCTATGATGCGTACTTACCAGAGATCGTTACCGCTGATCGTTTTGATCAATTAAGCGCTAAGGGTTATTCGCTTGGCTATATAGGTAGTGTGATTTTGCTGATCCTGAACCTTTTAATGATTCAGGAACCTGGGATGTTTGGTTTACAGGAGGGCTCGCTACCCGCACGGATCTCATTTCTGACCGTGGCCATTTGGTGGGCAGGTTTTGCGCAGATTACTTTCGCCAGACTTCCTACTAATCCATTTAACAAGACCAAGACAGATCATTGGTTTAAGAAGGGGTATAGAGAATTGAAAGCGGTGTATGGCCAAATAAAGGAGTTGCCAAATCTTAAACGCTATGTCCTGGCTTACTTCTTTTTTAATGCAGGTGTCCAGGCAGTAATGTACCTGGCTTCCCTCTTTGGTGCAAAGGAGCTTCAATTGCCTACGGATGCACTGATTAAGATCGTCTTGATCATACAACTTGTGGCAATAGGAGGAGCATATCTTTTTGCCAATATTTCTAAGAGAAGAGGAAATATCTATTCCTTAATGGTCATGATAATAATTTGGGTGGCAGTATGTGTAATGGCATTCTTTGTTGCTAACGAAGGGCAGTTTTATGGACTGGCCATAATGGTGGGTTTGATCATGGGAGGAATTCAATCACTGTCTAGGTCTACTTACTCCAAACTTATACCTGGACATACAGAGGATCATGCCTCTTTCTTTAGTTTCTATGATGTTACTTTCAATGTTTCTATAGTTGTGGGTACACTGGCTTATGGTACCATTGAATGGCTAACTGGATCTATGAGGTACAGTGCTCTTGGACTCAGTTTTTTCTTCATTGTTGGTCTACTCCTGGTTAGAAAAGTGAAGGTCAAAGCGGTGTGATCATGTGAATCATGTTTGTTGATCTAAATCGCAAACGTTTGCAATGATATTAGTGTCCTGCAGCCTCTTCAGCTTAGTTTTTTATGATTATTATTGATTTTACAAGGATTCTGTGAATGGGATATGCCTGATTGATGGAATCGATTTTCAAAAATTAAAAGAGCATGAAAAAACTACTTTACACTATGATTGCGGTGTCACTAGTGACATTCGCTATTACTTCCTGTGACAACGGGAATGCAGATTTTGATGTTGTCGATGTTGCACCGGTAATTTCTATAGCAGATCCTGGAAATGTAATTCAAGGTGCTGCTGTAAATATTGAAGTATCGTTCACAGATGGTTCAGAGAACCTTTCTCAGAGTACATTAGCTTCTGCATCTTATGACCTTGTTACAGGCGGTAATTCAGTTGCATCTGGTACTTTTACAGTGTCAGGAAGAACTGCAATGGGAACTGTAAGCATTGCGGGTGGCCTGGCTGCCGGAGATTACACGCTAAGTGTTACCGCTACAGATTCAAATGGCAACACGGATACAGAATCATTTGATTTTTCTGTGACCTCTGATTTCTCTGTTGGAATAATTGGTTCTGCAACTCCAACTGGTTGGGATTCTGATACAGATTTAAGTTTTGTGACAGGAACACAGTATGAAATTACTATTGCGTTGACTGCTGGTGAAGCAAAGTTCAGATCAAACGATGATTGGGGTCAGAACTGGGGTGATGCAGCATTCCCTACAGGTACTGGAACACAGGATGGACCTAATATTCCAATTGCGACTGCAGGTACATACCTGGTGACTTTCGATACCGCTACAGGTGCTTACACGTTCACAGCACAGTAAGTGAAAAAATAACAACTACAAAAAAAGCCCATTTAATGGGCTTTTTTTAACCCTAAAACTATGATGCGCTATTCTTTGTCTTTCATTCTTCTGCTAGTAACCTTGAGCCTTTCTATGGGGCAGATAGTCACGCTGGAACCCTCAAATGCTAATGGAGAGCAAGAGATAAAATTGATTTTTGATGCTACACAAGGCGATGCCGGTTTGGTAGGGGCCAGTAAAGTCTATGTGCATACTGGCGTGGTGACTGACAGCCCTACCGGAACAGCATGGACCTTTGTTAAAGGCAACTGGGGTGCTGATGACGGTATTGGTCTGATGACAAAAGTGTCTGGTGAGAGCGACAAATGGGAGATTACATTGTCACCGACCGCCAGAGAATACTATGGTGTTCCTTCAGGAACAAATATGTTCAGGCTGTCCATGGTATTTAGAAATGCTGATGGTTCTTCGAAGGGGGCAGGAACTCCAGGATCAATTAATGGAGGTGAAGTGACATCCAATGGTGATATCTATATGGATTTAAACGTTGCCAACTTTATAACAATTACTGCACCTACTGGAGACGATATTTTTGTTGTTGATGGTCAATCAGTGACCTTGTCTGCCGAAGCGTCAAGTGAAGTAACTGCCATGGCCATTTCTGTTGATGAAGGAAATGGCTTTGATGAAAAGGCCAGTGTTAGCTCTGGTACCAATATTAGTTTTGATTTTTCTCCAACCAGCAGTTTTAGAGGTTCATTGAAAGTGACGGCAACAGTTAATGGAGAAAACCTCGAAGTCACGCAGTCACTTAATATCAACCTTACTTCAGAAACGCAAGTACTGGCATTACCTGCTGGCCTTAAAAAAGGGATTAATTATGGAGATGATCTAACGAAAGTAAGTTTAGTCTTAGAAGCTCCAGAAAAAGACTTTGTATACGTAGTAGGTGACTTTAATGATTGGGAAATCAGATCTGAGTATCTCATGAATGTCACACCGGATGGTGAACTATTTTGGATAGAACTCTCTGGACTAACAGCAAACCAAGAATATGTATTCCAGTATTGGGTGGACGGAAATATTAGAATTGGTGACCCTTATGCCGATAAGGTGGCCGATCCCTGGAATGATTCATTTATACCAGCAAGTGTTCACGATGACATACCCGACTATGATAAGACTGATTATGCAATCGCCACCACATTGGAAACGGGACAAACTCCATTCCAATGGGATGTTTCCGAGGACTCATGGCAAAGGCCAGCAAAGGAAGATTTGGTTATATATGAGCTATTAGTCCGCGATTTTATAGGTACACACAGTTATAAAGATTTGATTGATACGCTTGATTATATCGCTGATCTTGGTGTGAATGCGATAGAACTGATGCCTATTATGGAGTTTGAAGGCAATGAGTCCTGGGGCTATAATCCTATGTATTTCTTTGCTCCGGACAAGTATTATGGAACCAAGAACGACCTAAAGGCATTTATTCAGGCTTGTCATCAAAAGGGAATAGCGGTTATTCTTGATATGGTTCTCAATCACGCTTTTGGTTTGAACCCAATGGTAAGAATGTATTGGGACGAGGCCAACGGTAAGCCGGCAGCTAACAGCCCATGGTTCAATACTGATGCAACACACCCCTTTAACGTAGGTTTTGATTTTAACCATGAAAGCACATACACCCAAGTCTTTGCTGATTCTGTCAATGCCTATTGGATTAATGAATATCATTTCGATGGCTATAGGTTTGATTTATCTAAAGGGTTTACTCAAACCAATAACCCAAGCGATGTGGGAGCCTGGTCTGCTTTTGACCAATCGCGTATTGATTTGCTAACGAGAATGAGTACCAAGCTTTGGGAAACAGATCAAGATGCTTATGTGATTCTCGAGCATTTTGCTGACGCATCAGAAGAAAATGCGCTGGCGGCAGCTGGTATGTTACTGTGGAGGAACGTTGGTTTCCCATACTGGAAGGCACTTGGCGGATCCACGGGAGAGACTTTTCAGGGTGCTACTGCCAATACACACGTATCATACATGGAGAGCCATGATGAGCAAAGGCAATTGTGGGAAGTTTTCCAAGAAGGTGAAGCTGAGGAGGGCTACAATACGAGAGATACTACCATCGCTTTAGAGAGATTGAAAATGAATGCCGCCTTTATATATACCCTTCCCGGTCCAAAAATGCTTTGGCAATTTGGTGAGTTGGGATACGACATTGATATCAACTTTAATGGAAGGGTTGGAAACAAGCCTCTTGTTTGGGGAACAGGAAATCTAGGCTACTATGAAGATCCCCTGAGGGGCTATACCTATGATGCCTTTGCTGCCATAATTGCCTTGCGCAATCTTGTTAATGAGGAAGACAACGTCAATTACACCTATGACTTTGCGGGTGATGAACGATCCATAAGTATAGATTCTGATGACTTAGATGTTCTAATTGTAGGGAATTATGGTCTCTCTGGGACTTCGATGGATATAACTTATACTCAGACTGGAGACTGGTATGATTACTTTTCCGGAGAGACAGTTGCGGTGGCTGATGTAAATACATCTCTAAGTTTGGCCCCGGGAGAGTTTAAAATCTATACTTCTAATGATATTTCTAATGGCTTTCCCGGAGTGGTAGAGGCATTCGTGAACCCAGTCACGGTAAGCCCTGCGGTTTTTGGCCCAGACGATGAAGTGACGATCACCTTTGATGCTACCAAAGCCAGTCCTGATGGTACTAATGGTTTGGTGAGTGCATCAAAAGTTTATATGCATGCTGGAGTCGTTTTTGACGATGTTACAAGCCAAACACTGCAAAATGTGGTAGGAACACTTACTGATGATGGTTTGGGTTTAATGACAAAAGTAGATGGAGAAGATGATAAGTGGGAGATAACAATTACTCCGACCAATTACTTTTCAATCACGAGTGGTGAAGCCGTTCGATTAGGAATGTACTTCAGAGATGCTGATAATTCCAATGTTGGAAAAGGCTTTAGAGGTTCAACTGTATTCCTTGATATGGAGTTGGAAGGCGAGTTAATCAGTGTATCACCCGCAGAATTCGATCAAGACGATGAAATTACATTGACATTTGATGCACGTTTTGGTAATCGCGGTTTGGTGGGAGAGAGTAAAGTCTATATGCATTCAGGTGTCAGCTTTACTGAGGGTGGAACAACATTCGAAGACGGTTTTGTTATCGGAAATTGGGGAGAGGATGATGGTGTAGGCCTAATGACAAGATCTTCGGAGAACGCAAACAAATGGCAATTGACGTTTACGCCAACTCAGTATTATGGGATGAGCGATACAGATGTAGCCTATCGTTTGGCGATGGTATTTAGAAATGCCGATGGAAGTAAGAAGGGGGCAGGGATTCCTGGTGATTTTGAAGGGGGCACAGTCATAGCCAATGGTGATATTTTCTTTGACTTTCCTATAATAAAGGAAGTAACGAGTATTGAAGATGAGCTACCGGGGTTTAATTACTATCCAAACCCCACTCAGGGTATTATTAACTTTTCTGGGGAGATACCTGGTATACCACGGGCTGTCAAGATATTCAACATGAATGGCAATGAGGTTTTTAGTCAGAAGTTGTCCCGAGGTCGGATGGAACCAGTAGATATTACGGGCTTAAAATCTGGGTTATATCTGCTAAGAATTCTTACCGATCAGAAGCGGTATACTTTAAAAGTATTGCTGCGGTAGTTGACTGACTTAGCACAATAAAAAAGGGGGCTTAGCCCCCTTTTTTATTCGAATTTCATATGTTTCACAGAATCACCGGAATCCCGTAGCTCTCGCAAGGAATCAATGCCAACTTCCAGGTGTGCATTGACATAATCTGTAGTGACCTTGCTATCACTAGCTTCGGTTTTTACACCTTCCGGAATCATTGGATTGTCTGATACCAACAGGAGAGCTCCTCTTGGAATTTCATTTACAAAGCCCACTGTAAACAGGGTGGCTGTTTCCATATCAACCGCCATGGCACGAATCTTTCGAAGATACTTTTTAAATGCTTTATCATGTTCCCAAACACGTCTATTGGTTGTATAACATGTACCAGTCCAATAGTCTCTTTGGTGTTTCTTAATCATAGAAGAAACCGCTCTTTGCAATCTAAATGATGGCAAAGCAGGAATTTCTACTGGCATATAGTCATTACTAGTTCCTTCACCCCGAATGGCAGCAATGGGAAGAATCAAGTCTCCCAATTGGGTCTTTTTCTTAAGACCTCCGCATTTTCCCAGGAAGAGGACCGCTTTCGGGCTTATGCTACTCAGCAGGTCCATCACAGTGGCAGCCATGGCACTACCCATTCCAAAATTGATGATGGTAATGTTTTCAGCTGTGGCACTCTGCATAGGCTTGTCTTTACCTTTGATTTCCACATCAAATTTTTCGGAAAACATATTGACGTAGTTGATGAAGTTGGTCAGTAAAATGTATTCACCGAATTCTTCATTGGGTACGCCAGTATATCTGGGGAGCCAATTGTCTACTATTTCTTGTTTGGTCTTCATAGAGGTTTAATCGTAGGAGGGAATTATTTAGCTTTGCCAGATGCTCGAACTCAATCTTCCTAAATACAAATATCGAATCGAACAACGGGCGGGCAAGTTAGCTATTTTCGACCCGATTAGGAAGAAGTTCATTGTATTAACTCCTGAGGAGTGGGTCAGACAGCACTTCTTGAACTTCCTCAATACCCACCTTAAGTACCCTGCAAGTCTAACGAGTGTTGAAACAGGTCATAAATACAATTCGCTTACAAAGAGAAGCGATATTATGGTCAGAGATAATGCGCTGAAGCCGCTGGTTTTGGTAGAATGTAAGGCGGCTTCGGTGGCTATTGATGATTCAACTATTAGACAATTGGCTGTCTATAATACCCAATGTAATGCTAGACTACTCATTGCTACCAATGGATTGGTTACATATGCGGGCCTCTGTAAAACGCCCGGTGAAAAGTTTAAGACATTGGATCAAATTCCAGATTATGATAGTTTGACAGCTATGTTATGATTGATTAAATTCCTATGTGAGTTTAATAAAGAAGATAGGGTTTCTTACTGCATTTATAATTCCGTTATTGACTGTATTAGGGTTCTACTTGGGAAGTTATTGGAACTATCTCACAGTGGCATTTGTGTTTGTTTTCATTCCATTGGCTGATTGGGTTATTGGCCAAGACCCAGAAAATATGACGGATGACGAAGCGCTAGTTGTCTCAGAGCAATTCTACTATCGGTTAATCACTTATGTCTGGACGTTCTTCCAGGTCTCTTTTTTGGTGTGGGGCACGTATGTCATTGCTCGGAGCAATATAGAACCAGAGTATCTGATTGGTTTTGTTTTGAGCTTTGCTTTAGTAACAGGTGGGATTGGAATTACTGTGGCACATGAGCTAGGTCATAAGAAGTCAAAACTTGAAAGAATCTACTCCAGAATAATATTAATGACGGTGTGCTATATGCATTTTTATATAGAACATAATCGAGGGCATCATGTCTATGTGGCCACACCCAGAGATCCAGCCACTAGCCGGAAAAATGAAAATTTTTATGCCTTTTGGCTGCGTTCGGTCATCGGAAGCTACCTAAGCGCATGGAGGCTGGAACGAAACCGCCTGGAACGAAAAAAAGCATCATTTTGGAGCCTTGAAAATGAGATGATCTGGTATACTATGCTGCCACTGCTTTTTGCCGGTTTGCTGACCTTAGTCTTAAGTCTAGTCTTTGATCGAGTGGTTTGGGAGGTGCCCTTGTTCTTTTTTGCTCAGAGCATTTTGGCATTCACACTATTAGAGATTGTCAATTATGTTGAGCACTATGGTATAGTGCGTAAAGAGAAATCAGCAGGAGTATATGAACGTGTCAATCCAATGCACTCATGGAATTCGAATCACAGGCTGAGTAATTTCTTTTTGTTTCAACTACAACGTCATTCAGACCATCATGCCAATGCCATTAAGCGATATCAGGTTTTGAAACACTACGATGAATCTCCGCAACTTCCGTCAGGATACCCTGCTATGATTCTATTGGCAGCCCTACCACCACTATGGTTCAAATGGATTAACCCCAAGTTGAAATCTTGGGAGGAAACAGTTTATAATAGAGCAGACTAGAGCGTTTTGTTCGCCTTTTCATCAGCTCTTTTAGCATGGTTTTTTCGTTGAATATTGCCTACCATATTCGCGACAGTATCTCTGCTGAGCAGTCTGGGTAAGAATGCGCTTAACTTATTCCAAAAACCGGGAACAGCCACAACCTTGCCTTTCATTAGGGCATTAAAAGCGTATTCAGCTACAAAATCACTGTCCATGATATTGAACTTAATGTTAGGGTCATCATTGCCATTGGCTTTGGCGAAGTTGGTTTTAGTCATTCCAGGACAGATCACAGTAGCCTTGATATTGGTTCCTTTCATCTCATTGGCCAGGGCCTGAGTAAAGTTCAGTAGGTATGATTTTGACGCGTGGTAGGTAGACATCAGTGGTCCTGGTACAAAAGCAGCAACAGAAGCATTATTCAGAATATAGCCCTTGCCTCTAGAGATCATCCCGGGTAACAAGAGTTTAATCAGTTGAGTGGCTGTAATCATGTGAACCTGTAACATGGCCCTATCCTTAATCCAACTACTTTCAGCGAAGTATCCAAAATTTCCAAAGCCTGCATTGTTGAAGATGAGATCGATTTCCAAACCTTTGTCAGTTATAAAATCAATGATCGAAGTAGCAGCGGACTCAGTAGATAAATCTTGGACAAAGGTTTCAACATTGACTTGATTCTGAATTTTTAAGTCCTGTCTGGACTTTTCGAGTCCATCAGCATCCATGTCCACCATGACAAGGTCGTAGCCTTTAGAAGCTAATAATTTGCAGAATTCAAACCCTATACCACCTGCAGCACCGGTAACCAAAGCGTTGTCAGCCATTTTATTCTTTGTTCTGAGGAAACTATATAAAAAAAGGAACCTCTAAAAATAGAGGTTCCTTCAGTTAATACTATGAATCTTTTAAGCTAAATGTTTGTCCAGTTCAACGTATGGTAGATCGAACGCCTGAGCAACGGCCTCATATACAACATCACCTTTGATTACGTTCAAGCCTTTAGCCAGTTCAGCATCATCATTACAAGCCTTTTTCCAACCTTTGTTAGCTAACTGAATAGCATAAGGAAGCGTTGCGTTTGTGAGTGCCAGAGTAGAAGTATATGGTACGGCACCTGGCATGTTTGCTACGCAATAGTGCAATACATCATCGATTACATATGTAGGCTCAGCGTGTGTTGTTGGTCTGCATGTCTCTATGCAACCACCTTGATCTACAGCTACATCGACTAGGACAGTGCCTGGTTTCATGTCTTTAAGCATGTCTCTTGTGATCAAATGTGGAGCTTTGGCTCCAGGGATTAGCACAGCGCCAATGATCAAGTCCGCATCTTTAATCATTGATCGAATGTTGTATTCATTGGACATCATGGTATTAACATTTGCCGGCATAATGTCATCTAATTCCCTCATTCTTTTTAAGCTAATGTCCATCATGGTTACATCAGCGCCAAGACCAGCTGCCATTTTAGCTGCCTGAGTACCAACGATGCCACCACCCAAGACTAAAACCTTAGCAGGAAGTACACCGGGAACGCCTCCGAGGAGTTTGCCCATTCCACCAAGAGGCTTTTCAAGATAATTGGCACCTTTTTGAGTAGCCATCCGGCCTGCTACTTCTGACATAGGTACTAGTAGCGGAAGGCTTCTGTCTGCTTTTTCAACAGTTTCATAGGCCAAACAAACCGACTTATTAGCAATCATTGCCTTTGTCAATGGTTCATAAGAGGCAAAGTGAAAATAAGTAAATAAGAGCTGATCCTCTTTGATGAGAGCATACTCTGACTCTATAGGTTCTTTCACCTTCATAATCATTTCTGCAATAGCATAGGTATCCTCTATTGTAGGAAGGATTTGCGCACCGGCTTTTACGTAGTCTTCATCAGAAAAACCACTTCCCAGACCTGCTGTAGATTGAACATAAACGGTATGACCGCGCTTTGTAAGTTCTGCTACACCTGATGGTGTTGCAGCCACTCGGTTTTCATTGTTTTTGATTTCCTTAGGTACACCAATGATCATGATAAAAGGACGTTTAAATTTTTGTGAGCGCAAATATAGTAAGGGGAGTTAACAAACGATTGCAATTGAAATAAAAAAGACCGTGTCGTCAGGTATTCAGAAGGAAATGTGAGGACATGTGAGAATCTCGAAATTATGTTCTTTTTGATTAAAATTGAAAAGAATAAAATTTTGTTATTTTAAATAAATTGAAATCGGAAATCGTTCAAAAATCTTTAACAGAATAATATTTTACGAACGGTATTTTTTTGCGCCATAAACCAAATTTGATTTGTCTTAATTATTGATTACTTTTGTCTTCCGTTTCATTGGGAAACAACCGTTCATTTTAAACTGATAGGCCTGTGGGAGCAACGAAAAGTATAAACAAGAGAAAGGTTAGTGTAGAAGATGTCCTTAGAGATTATCGACTTGTCTTTGAGAGTAGAGAAGCGAGTTTGATTGGCCGAAAGGAAGTTTTCATGGGTAAGGCTAAGTTTGGCATCTTCGGTGATGGTAAAGAGCTGGCTCAGATTGCAATGGCAAAGGTTTTCCAAAATGGAGATTTTAGATCAGGTTACTACCGTGACCAAACCTTCATGTTTGCCATTGAGGGACTAACAATTCAACAATACTTTGCTCAGTTATATGCGCATACTTCTATAGAAGCAGAACCAGCTTCTGGTGGTAGATTAATGAATGGTCACTTTGCCAATCGCCTTTTGGATGAAAATGGAAATTGGAAAAGTCAGACTCAGATGAAAAATTCTAGTGCTGATATTTCTCCTACGGCAGGCCAAATGCCAAGGCTGGTGGGTCTCGCTTACGCTTCTAAGCTTTACAGAGAGAATAAGGAATTGCATAGTTTCTCAGACTTCTCTATAAAGGGCAATGAAGTTGCTTTTGGAACAATAGGCAATGCTTCTACCTCTGAGGGGCACTTCTTCGAGAGCATTAATGCTGCCGGGGTGCTTCAGGTACCCATGGTCATGTCCGTCTGGGATGATGACTATGGCATTTCGGTACCAAAAGAATACCACACTACTGGCGGTAGTATTTCTGATTTTCTAGCAGGAATGCAAAGAACCAAGTCCAAAGCGGGGTATGAAATCATTAAAGCCAAAGGTTGGGACTATTTAGGTCTGATCGAGGCTTTTGAAAAAGGAACTAAAATTGCCCGAGAAGAACATGTACCTGTTCTAATTCACGTACAAGAAATGACCCAGCCTCAGGGGCATTCCACTTCAGGGTCGCATGAGCGTTATAAGCCAAAAGAGCGTCTTGAATGGGAGAAAGAATATGATTGTATTGTGCAGTTCAGAAAGTGGATTTTAGAGAATGAACTGAGCTCCGAAGAAGAAATTGATGCCGTAGAAAAAGAAGCGAAGGCCACTGCAAAAGAAGCTCGACAAAATGCATGGAACGGGTTTATCAGTGATATCAAAAAAGATCAAGATAAGGCTGTTGAAATCCTTGAAGCTTTAGGCAATGAAAGTGCTCATGGAGGTACTATTCTTCAAATTGTATCAGAGCTGAAAAGTACACTCAACTCAATCAGGCTTGACACTTTCAAAGTGGTAAAGAAGGTACTAAGAATAACGCGTAATGAAGAGACCTCAGCAAGAGCTTCATTGGTCGCTTGGTTAGCGGGTGCTAATAAAGAAAATCACGCTCGTTACAATTCTCATGTAATGAGTGAGTCAGTGCATGCTTCTATTAATGTCGAGGAAGTTAAGGCTGAATTCTCTGAATCATCTCCTTTGGTAGATGGTAGAGAGGTGCTACAGGCATGTTTTGATGCGGCTATGAGTCGAGATCCGAGAGTCTTTGCTATTGGTGAAGATGTGGGTAAGATTGGTGATGTAAATCAGGCATTTGCCGGACTTCAAGACAAGTACGGAAAGTTGAGAGTTACTGATACCGGAATCAGAGAGACAACTATTATTGGTCAGGGCATAGGAGCAGCTTTAAGGGGACTCAGGCCTATCACAGAAATCCAGTATTTGGATTATTTGCTATACGCGATTCAAACCTTATCGGATGATTTGGCAACACTTCAATATAGAACTGTTGGAGGTCAGAAAGCACCATTGATCATCAGAACTCGAGGTCATCGATTGGAAGGAGTTTGGCATTCAGGTTCACCAATAGGTATGATCTTGAATAGTCTTAGGGGTATCAATGTATTGGTGCCTCGGGATATGACTCAGGCGGCCGGATTCTACAATACCATGCTCAAATCCGATGACCCAGCATTAATAATCGAATGTTTGAATGGTTATCGGTTAAAAGAACGAATTCCTGACAACATAGGCGAGTTTACCGTTCCTTTGGGCAAGCCAGAAATTTTAAGAAAAGGTGATGATGTGACAATAGTCACTTACGGCTCCATGTGCAGAGTGGTGATGCAAGCAGCACAAGAACTTGAGGAAGTAGGAATATCGACTGAAGTAATTGATGTTCAGACTTTGCTTCCGTTTGATGTGGATCACTCTATTATTGAATCACTTAAGAAGACGAATCGCGTAGTTTTTGCTGATGAAGATGTACCTGGTGGCGCTTCAGCCTATATGATGCAGAAGGTACTGGAAGAACAGCAAGGTTACTTGCAGCTGGATTCCCAACCAGTTACTATTGCTGCTAAAGAACACAGGCCAGCCTACGCTTCAGATGGTGACTACTTCTCTAAGCCAAATACAGAGACTGTATTTGATAAGGTATATGAACTGATGAGTGAGGTTGATCCAATCAGATTCCCTGAAATCTACTAGTTAATTTGTAGAAGGAATCGTGATTCCCTGAAGAGTGAATTCCTCTGTGCTTGCAACATTGCTTTCGTTCAAGGCTCTGTCTCGAATCTTGAATTGAAGCATAAGGGTGTCCGTTCTGAAAATGGGTAAAAATAGGCCAGAGTTCATCTCGTAGGTAACTACACCCTCAATGGGCCGATCATTATCACGAATAAAATCACAAGGATTATCTTCACTTGAGAGACACGGAAATCTACCATCGAATGAGATTCCACAGAGTGTGGTTTCATTGGCGCTTCCCCTTGGTTGAGCTCTCATTTCCAATTCTTCAAAAACGCCATTTCTCTTTACTAAAAAGTCCACTTCAATATTGAATTGATTTTCATTGAAGTTGATTAAAAGTGTATCGAGAAAATCCTCATCATTATTCAGATCCAGGTTTTCTCTGTCTTCAATGACATAGTCAAGACATGAGAAGGGAGGGTCAGTGGGTCTTTCACCAAATTCAACAAAACCGTTAGCACCTGTTACAAGGCTGTAAGAGTTGTAAGGCGCGTTGTTTTCATTCCCATCAAGGCCCAGGTCTCCATTACCGTCTGATACATTGAAAGAGAGACTCAATACAGTTTCTTCAAACAGTGGATCACCCTCATTCCTGACTTGAAATGTGACATCCTCAAAACTTATTGACGGGGCATCGGGTAAATCTGGTGGTCTATTACAACTGAAAGCAATGAGGCTTACGGCCGCAATAGATAATAAAACCTTTGAATAGTAGTGTGTAATTCTCATGCAAAGCATTTAAAAGAGTACAATTATAGCAATATTTGCCCTAAGTGTTTGCTCATTGTCAATAACGCATGCCTGATATCAATAGTTTATCTGAAAGAATTATTTCTGTCAACTCATTGACTTTTGATGAGTTGGCGCTGGAAGTCTTTAGACTTCAATTTCAGTATAATCCAGTGTATCAATCATACGCTAAGGCATTAGGTCGGAAATTGAATGAGGTAAACAACCTCAACGACATCCCTTTTTTGCCTATTGAATTCTTCAAGACGAAAAACGTAAAAACCGGAGAATGGAACACAGAAAGAGTTTTTGAGAGTAGTGGCACCACGCAGAGCCAGACAAGCAAACATCACGTTTACAATGAGGAGTTTTATCTGCAGAGTTGCGTATCAGGCTTTGGGGAAGTCTACGGTTCACTGCAGGAATTCACTATTTTGGCGCTATTGCCTTCCTATTTAGAACGGGCCAATTCTGGTTTAATTTCTATGGTCAATCATTTCATTGCAAAAAGTGGAAAGCCTGAATCCGGCTTTTTTCTCAATGATTTAGAGGCGTTAAGAGATACTTTGGTTTTATTAAAAGGTAGAGATGAAAAAGTGCTGTTAATTGGTGTAACATTTGGCTTATTGGACTTTTGTGAGGCCTATCGGGTGGATTTTCCAGAACTCATCGTTATGGAAACTGGGGGAATGAAAGGTCGGAGAGAAGAAATGATCAGAGAAGATGTACATGAAGTTTTAAAGGCTGCATTTGGTGTCTCTTCTATACATTCTGAATACGGAATGACCGAACTTTTCTCTCAGGCTTATTCCCAAAAGGAGGGTATTTTTAGACCTAGCCGTACTATGAAAGTAATCGCCAGGGATTTAAATGATCCTCTGACCTATCCTTTTGCTGGAAGAAATGGAGGGTTGAATATTGTCGATTTGGCCAATTTCAAGACCTGTTCTTTTATAGAAACTAAGGATATGGGTACTGTTTATCAGGATGGTTCTTTCAAGGTAAGAGGTAGAATAGACAATGCCGAACTACGTGGATGTAACCTAATGGTAATTTAAAATATTAGCTACTTTGGGTCGTTGGGAGGTAGATTGACCTGGTATAAGATTATTTTGTTTAGGGTTAATTTTTAACTTTGTTGAATAACTACTCATATGAATAAGAAGAAAATCATCATTATAGCAATAGCTGTGTCTTTTTTGGGCATAACTTCTTGTGCACAAAAAATCTGCCCAGCCTACGCGAAGGTTGATAAAAAGGAGGAAAAGAAAGAGAAAAAAGAAGGTCAGTTCTAAATTAGACCAAATATTTTTCTACGTCTTCCGCACCGATGCTTTCACCGCACATGATTACCAACCTTTCGGTGACATTCCTGAGTTCTCGAATGTTACCAGACCAGTCGTAGGCTTGTAATGCCTTAAATCCGTCAGCTGTCACCTCCTTCTTTTTAGTTCCATACTCATGGGCTATATCATCCAAAAATTTATCAACTAGAAGTGGTATGTCATCTTTTCTGTCCTTAAGAGGAGGGACTTGAACCAAAATAACGCTTAGTCTGTGATAGAGGTCTTCTCGAAAATTAGTCTCTTCAATTTCTTTCTTTAAGTCTTTATTGGTTGCCGCAAGCACTCTTACATTCACGTTGATGTCCTTGTCTCCACCGACTCGTGTTATTTTATGCTCTTGAAGGGCTCGAAGGACTTTGGCCTGTGCCGAAAGACTCATGTCCCCAATTTCATCGAGAAATAGCGTTCCTTCATTAGCTTGCTCGAATTTACCGATGCGTTGTTTGTGGGCTGAAGTAAAAGCACCTTTTTCATGCCCGAATAGTTCGCTTTCTATTAATTCTGCAGGAATTGCTGCACAGTTTACTTCAATAAATGGAGCACTGGAACGATTACTTCTTTCGTGAATCCCTCTGGCAACAAGCTCCTTACCACTTCCATTTGGCCCTGTTATGAGGACTCTGGCATCTGTTGGACCAACTTTGTCCATCATCTCTTTGACCTCCATTAATGAACCGGATTCACCAATCATTTCATATCGCTTAGAGAGTTTCTTCTTGAGGGTTTTAGTCTCGGTAACGAGTGAACTCTTATCTAATGCATTTTTGACTGTGAGCAACAAACGGTTCAGGTCTGGTGGCTTGGGTACAAAATCAAATGCACCCATTTTGGTGGCATCTACAGCTGTTTCAATGGTACCATGCGCAGAGATCATGATGAACTGAGTGTCTAATCCAGCCATCTGTACACGCTCCAACAGCTCAATACCATCCATTTTTGGCATTTTAACATCACATAGGGCAATGTCATACTTATTGGCAATTAGCTTATCTAAGCCTTCTTGACCATCCTTTGCTTCATCAATAGTATATTTTTCATATTCGAGAATTTCACGAAGCGTACTTCTTATGCTTTTTTCATCATCGATGATCAGAATCTTTGCCATGTTGTATATTTTAATCAATAATAAAAGGTCGTGACATTCTAAACAAATAGTTTGCCACGACCTTTTTAAAAACAAGCCGATAAGCCGGGTTCTGTCATATCTCGACTAATCGAGAAGTTCTTATCATTTATCTAGTCTCTTAATTACTCAAGAGATCAATCTGCCTACCCACTTGCATCGAGCGGGAACTCTCAAGCACAAGCTTACATGGCATTTCACCGCATAGAGTTTACCTGATTTCACTACAGCATTACCTGTACATTCTTTCTGTTGCACTTGTCCTTTCCAATCGAAATTGAAAGACGGCTGTTAGCCGTTATGCTCCCCTGTGGTGCCCGGACTTTCCTCCCCCGAATTCTCGGGGGCGATAAGTTGGCTTGTGATACAAAGTTATGGTTATTGTTTAAACCAGAGCCCAGCCAGCTCCTGAAAGTTAGTGATCCTTTGCGCCTTTCTAGTTTAAAAACTTGAACCTACTTACTGAGGATTTAGTATTGATTATAGGCTGGTTCTACATTTTTTTATACATTTCGGTTACTGGCGGAGTTGTTCATCTTAACCACACCGATGAGAAAAATTTACTTTGCCATTACCATGGGGCTTGTTCGTCAAGAACCCAATCATTCATTTCCCCTCCAAGCGAGTAGTGTTTATCATGACCTGCTAAGAAAGGTTTCCTTGGAGTTCTTGAACTCAGGGGCCAGAATTTACTTGCCATTTCCTGTTGAATTGCTCAAGAGTGAAGCTGACATTCATAACATTATTGCCGACAGCGGGTATTGTCTGATGTCATTCGAACAACCCATGTCAAAAGTTCAGGTGAGTTTGGATTGCAAGGCAATTGTAAGACAATATGGATTGGAGCTGATTTCTAAACTGGATAATGTGTCCTCAGAAGACTATTTGGAAGCCTTTGTTCTCTGTTTTAGTCCCTACCTTGTTTCCTTTTCTACGGATCAGAGTTCGCCTCAATCTGAGGTGCTGAGTAGAGCCCTGGATGCATTGAACGATGTCATAGTTGCAGGGAAAAAGTTATCGACTCATACGCAAGGTGTGATTATTGAGTTACTGAGGAGGCTCTATGCCGCCAAAGCTATTCGCTAAGAGTTAGTATTGGGTCTTATTGGTTGAAGAGGCTTTGAAGTGTGAGGTTTTCTGTTTCTATGTCTCCATCAGAAAGCTTAATGTCCCAACTACAGCCATTGGAGAAATAATCGATTACAAAGTCAAAATTACGGACTGAGATTTCTTGAGTTCCGGCACGGGGTAGATAGAAACCATTGGCCCAACAGTCTGCTCGGTATTGTAATCCATGTTCACTAAAAATTGGAGAATCTTCATCAATTACTAGCTCGGCTGTCACAAGGGACTGAAAGTCATTATTTCGTATTGAGTGAAGTTCCTCATAAATCTCTAGGTTTCTTGTTCCAGAAAAGTAGAAACTTTCTGAACCGCCTGAAATGATCAACTGAGTTCTCGGAAATACAATTTCATAATGTATTTCCTCTGAGTTAGGTATGGATGTATTTGTTATGGTGAAGTTGCCGTTGATCCTTACATTTTCGTAGCTATAATCCCTTAGTTCAACTTCAATGACATTTCCTGGTTCGTCAAAGGCATCTTCATAGTCAATGATCATTTCTCCACCTCTCTCTATTTCCAGAGCGTCATTACAGGCATTAACGTCAAGAACTATTCGATTGGACTGTTCGTCAATTACCCTGGCACAATTGCCTCTTACGGAGAATATATTCGAATCTCTGTGTGTATTGATGGTGCCTCCTGGGTCTTGGAGGTCCAGATTTATGATGGCATTCAATACTACACTTTCCAGATCGCTAGTGACTAATTCAAGGGTAATTGCTTTTCGAGCCTCTTCGAGGAATATAAAATTGGGCTCAGGTTCTGAAGCTCCCTTTTCTTGACAAGATGTAAGAAGCGTAGGAACAATAAGTATTAGACAGAGGGGCTTAAGGTTGGTTTTGAAGGTCATGTCTTGGAGATTGAGTACTTATCACTTCAACGTAATTCGGTGATGTTAATTATGCGATATCAAGTGCTATTGATCAGTAGTAGAGCAAATGGCCCTTGATACCATTCTTATTGATCTCCAAGGTGGGGGCAGGTAATCGGATCATGTCGGCCATAAAGAGTAAAACCCTCAGCCACTTCTTATCGGTCTTGATATAAGACAAGTCAAAGTCTACACCTAGATAGTACTGTCTAAAGTTCTCGAAACCAGCGACAGCATTTTGACTATCTCTGGCAAAGACCATGTTCTGTGCACCGTAGCCAAGTGCAAAATTTAGCCATTTAGGAAAACGGCTTTCCTTAGAAAAAGCATGGGTATCGAAAGAAAGCCAATATGTTTGGCCGTTGTAATCTTTGAGTAACTCTTCTAAAAGGCCACTCCCTAAAATTTCTGGTCTTTGACCTGCCAGACTGGTCTCATGGAAACTCCACTTCATTTTAATTCGCTGTTCTTTCCACGCTTTTTGTTGTATAAAGAACAGCCCAGAGCCAGCAGCGTTGGCGATCATATCACCATAAGAGAATCCAAAATCTGGCGAGAAACCATCCAGAATTTCTACTGGTAATAGCAGTAATGTACTCAATGCACTACTCCAAACAATTGCGCTGTGATCCGACAGCTGAGTTTGTCTGAGGAGTTCATAATTGACTCTTGAGAAGTTATAAGTCGTGAAGCTGTGTCCGAATTTGTCAACTTGCTTCCATTCGGCATTGTCATTGAAGAATTTGAATCTGTCAAAGCCCTGTTCTTTATACCAAGCCTGGCTTAATACGACCATGGAGGTCGCATAGCCGATTCCTCCATAAAGCGCTATATGCTTAAGCCGGTGGTCTGGTAATGTATCCTGACCAAAAGATGAAAGAGCCTGCGCTAACAAAAACGTTAGGCACAAAAGCATGGAACGCATGTTGCAAGATAATTAATCTACTAAGCTAATGCCTTTTTATAAGCGTCTATTGCCCTTAGTCTTGCGAATTTGTGCTCTACTATTGGATTTGGATAGGCTGCAGTCCCATATTCAGGGATCCACTTTTTGATATATCTTAATTCCCGATCAAACTTCTCGGTTTGGGAGGCTGGGTTAAAAACTCTAAAATAAGGCTGGGCATCCGTACCTGTGCCTGCTGCCCATTGCCAACCCCCATTATTCGAAGCTAAATCAAAATCGAGAAGCTTTTTTGCGAAATAAGCCTCACCCCAACGCCAGTCAATAAGTAGGTGTTTTGTAAGAAAACTGGCAACAATCATTCTAACTCGATTGTGCATGTATCCAGTCTCATTTAGTTGCCTCATGCCTGCGTCTACAATGGGGTAGCCAGTCATCCCATTGCACCACTTCTGAAAACCTTCTTCATCTTTTCGCCAAGGGATTCTGTCATATTGCGTCTTAAAAGGATTTTCGACTACCTGTGGATTATTAGCAAGAATCATAGCGTAGAAATCTCTCCATATCAATTCGTTCAGGAATGTGCTGTTGAGCTGACTGGCCTCAAGTGCGAGTTTTCTAATGCTTATCGTACCAAACCTTAGGTGTACGCCTAACCTTGATGTCGCGTCTAAGGCAGGGTAGTCACGCAGATCACTGTATTTTTTTACAAGCTCTTTGTCAAGCTCTTTCGTTGGGATTGTGATGTTTGACTTTTTGAATCCCATTTCTTCCAAAGAAATCAAGCGTTCATGGGTCGGAACCCAATTTTTTTGAGTCAGTGCATTCGCTTGTAGAATAGGAGGGTTGCGCTGAAATTTTTCTCTCCAAACCCGACTGTAAGGGGTGAAAACTTTGTAGAAAGTCCCATTGCCGGATGTGGTTTCCTCCTTTTCGAAGATGACATGATCTTTGAAGTGGTAAAAACCTATTCCTCTCGAGCTCAAAAAGGCTTCTACTTCATGATCTCTTTTGATGGCGTAAGGTTCGTAATCTCGATTGGTGAAAACAGATGCAATTTCGAACGCTTCGGAAAGTCGTTGAAAGACCTCAAGAGGGGAGGAATAAAAGGTTCTGATTCCAGTTCCTACTGCAGCGAGCTGATCATTCATTTGACTGATCTGATCATGGATGAAGCTTACACGAGCATCGTTTTTTTCCTCTAGTCTATCAAGGATGTTTTTATCAAAGATGAATATCGGAAGTACTGGTGAGTTTTCTTTAAGTGCGTAGCTAAGCGCAGTGTTATCGTAAAAGCGGAGGTCTCTTCTAAACCAGAAGATGTTGATTTTGGACATGTTATTTTATTAACCAGCATGTCCTTTAGAAGTTTCCACTTTCTTCCTCAGAGGTGTCTTTTTTCGGTGTTGGCTTTCGATTCTTTCTTTTTTTGTTCACGCCAGAGAAGAATTCCCGGAAGCTATTGAAGCTTGTGGTTTGTGTTATACTTGCTCCCGTGGTGTTTGTGGTAGCATTTTGTGTATTGGCAAGGCGAGTTATATCGTAGTTGTTCCTAGAATAAACTTTTACCTTATATCTGCCATCATCTGTCAGCAAGTACTCAGCCGTCCAATCACCGGCAATGCTATTGACGTCCACTAGATTAGTAAGCCCTCCTTCGCGGGTGATTCTCAGTCGACCATCCAAAAATGTATAAGAAAGCCTGAGTCTAAAGGTATTGAACGCATCTTGATCTAGGTCTGCAAGGTCAAGATCAACTTCTAGGTTTTCGTCTAATTGAGCTATCAGTTGACTGAATTGGTTAGACAGGAATTGACTTACATTTTGAGTGGTTGTACGGCCACCAATGGTAATTCCTCCTTGATCAGAGAATCTATTGAGTACAATTAAGCTGAGTACTTGTCGATTTAGCTCCTGCTCATCGCTTAGTAATCTATTTTTGAATGCGTCAATGGCCACTTGGTTTTCTTGCCCTTGTATTTGACTGAAGTCAATGTCAAAAGCTATAGTTGGTGATAGCATAGGGCCTTCCAATGAGAGCAGCACTTTTGTAGGGAACCTTCTATTCACACCGCTGGAACCACTTTCACTGGTCGGATCGGCAAAGCCTGTTTGTTCAAGAACGGGTTGCAGGGAAGTGTTTTGTGAAAATGAGGCATTCAAATCTAAGACCCCGGCATATGGATCGCCATACCAGGTGATGGTACTGGGTTGCTCAATATCAAACTCTTTGGTGATGATATTATACAGGGAGAAGTTATAGCCTCCCTCTACAATATTCAAGCCTCCCGTCATGGCAAAATCACCCTGAGGATCAATCTGAAGTCTCAATTGACCATTTCCACGACCACGTATAATGTCTCCAGATTTAGGGTCGATAATGATTTCTACATAAGCATCCGGGGTGACACCAATGTCTAGGTCAAGGTTAAGCCCTTCAATCTTAATTTTATTGACCTCGTCTGATGTTTCTTCAACATCGTCTTCAACAGTGGTGGTATCTGTACGATCAATAAACGTGATATACTCCGGGTTATCAGTTGCATCAGTTCCTTCACTTATCGGTACGAAAAGCCGGGTTTCTCCTGAAGTTTGCACATTTGCGGCTATCGTCAAGTTAGAGGCCTCACCAATCAGGTCGACTGTACCCGTTGCATAGGCGGTTCCATAATAGAGGTCACTTAAGTTTTCGTTGGTATTCAATACCTGGAATTCATTAAGGTCTCCTGAAAGGTTGAGCTTAAAGTTGCTAAAGGAATCGTGAGCAATAGTACCATTGAAATCTGCCTGACTGCCTATGGCATCTACAAAACCTATATCAGTTAACTCAATAAGATCCTTTTTGAATGACACACCTCCATTGAAGTCATACTTGGTATTGAGGTAATTGATTTTCATTTGAGCATCTTTTAGATTTCCAGTGCCATCAATCACCGGTTTTCTGGTTGTTCCTGACACCTTATACTGACCATTCAGAAAACCATCCAGCTCAGTGAAGTATTCTTCAACAAAGGGTTCCGCAATTCGAAGGTTCGCGTCATTCAATTGAAGATCGAGGTCTAGCTGGTCGGTTTTGTTGGAGGGTAGAAAGTCTCCTTTCAAGGAGATGATTTCTTTATTGAGCCTCTCGACCTTGAAGTCTAAATCAAACTTCTTTTGGAGGTCATTCCATTCGAGACTGCCATCTAAATCACCCACCAGGAAGTTATTGATTCTAAGGTCGTCTAACTCAATTCTTCCAAGGAGGAGTGGGTTAAAGTAGATATTCTGTGCTGTGAGGTTACCCTTTAGCATTCCAGTATATGTTTTTGAGGTCAGAGGGTTAATATTGGCTACGGAAACATCTTTGAATATAATTCCCAGCTTCTTGGTACTGTCTTTGGTAACGGCTACTTCTCCATCAAAACTGATCGACTGGTCAGAGTTATACACACTAAGTTTCTTGATGTCGATTCGTCTTTCACCAAATATTACCCGGTTCTGATCCTGTATTTTCCATTGCTCATTGAGGGCCTGCAGTGTTGAATTATTTTTAAACCTTAGCACTGTGCTATCTGGGTAAAAATCAATGTCTGCACCAAGTTTGGCAAAGTTACCAGTGCTCTCTTGCTCTACGCTCTGTTCAATATCAATGTGTGGGCCATCCCAATTAGCAGTGATTTTAAGTAACTGGGTTTCAGCAGTATTGGCATAACGCTGCCTCTCTGAGCTTAAATATCCACCAGTGTATACTTTGGAGGCATCGCGCAGGTCTTCAGAGTTAACTGCAATGATGTTATTGTAGAACCAGATATTCGCCCATTTGATTGTGTCAGCATTGGCAGATAGATTGAGGTTTGTATTCTGCTCGTTGGTAAACCTGCCTTGTACGTTGGCATATTTAGATACATATATAGAGGTATCAAAGAGTTGGAGAATAGAACTTACGTTCTTCAAGTCCATTCTATAGCCAATATTGAAGGGTATAGCACTCGTTTTATTCTCTGCTAGAAAAGCATCTACCTCTTGAAGTCTACTGGAAAAAATAAGTCGATATTCTTCGTTTATTGTTTCGAGCTCATCTAGTAGGTTAGTGAACTCAAACTGTCCGTCAAGCTGGATATCAAACTGATCTTCAGAAGCAAACCTTACCTTTCTTCCATTGTTGTCGCGTTGTGAAATGAATTGTAGAGAATCAAACACTATTGCATTTTCTCCATAGGCTAAGTAGGTGTTTTTTAAGCTAATATCTCCTAATATGCTATCTAACTGAACGCCAGTTACATCAATATTGAAGCGACTGGCCAAGGCAACATCTTCATTGATAATATTCAGTGTATTGAGTTGGGCTGTGTCCAGTGTGCCCTCAATTTTGAAGATTTGCTTTTGGTCTCTAAGGTCCACAGAGCCAATGGCAATCATTTGAAGATTAGGATCAAGAACCGTTAACTCCCCATTAAAGAATGACTGGGCAAATTTCCCATCAGTTTCAATGTTAGTATAATCATAGCCATTGATGCCCACTCTAGGGATGCTCGCATCTAGGATAAAATTGGCATCTTCCAGTGTAAAACCGGAGCCCCTGATTGTTCCATCCATGTCTACGGTCTGAAAAATACTGTCTCCAGTAAAGAGTCCAAGATCAAAACCCTGCATTCTCAGATCTCCATCATATTCTGGAAGACTTCCGTCAGTTGCTTTAATGTTTGTATTAGAATTGAATGAACCAATCTCGGTGTCAAATTGGCCATCCGCCACGAAGTCATTAATAAAGCCGATAAAACTTCCACTCAGATTCACCAAGCCAAGTTTATTTGTAATGTTATAGGCCTTTTCTCCGATGTACTCCTGAAAGTCCTCAGCCTTTATTGTCGAGTTGTTAAGTGTTACTGAGAAGTCTGTGGTTTCGATGTCGGGTAGGCCCTCCAACTCCATGGAACCCCTCAATACCGTATTGTCTCCGAAATCAAGTTCGAAATCATCAGAAAAGAAATCTCTGACATTCCCCTGAAAAAAACCTTCAATTTTCACAAGTTCATTGTGTTTTTTGAATTCAGGAACGAAGTAACTCAGCTCGTCTGTATGGAGTCTGGCTCCGTTGAAGTTAGCCCTAACATCAATGCTATCAACAAAGTAGCCCATGTCACTTGGTCTGTTCATCCCAAAGACTACCTCATCGGTAATTCTGGATTTGCCCATTTTCAAGTCTAGGTCATAGAAGGCCATTTCACGCCAGGAGTTTCTGAAAAACGTTTTGAGTTCATCGATCTTAAAACCCGAAGCACTGTCCCTTGCTGTTAAGTATTTGACGTCAATTTGGAAAGTGTCTGCAACTGCTTTTAGGTTCAGTAAGTCTGCATTTAAATCAACCAGTTTGAAGTGATTGTAATCAAAGCCTGTTTTGACGCTATCTCTATTCTTATCAGATATGCTGAAGGTTGATTCTATTAGAGTGATTTCGTCAATGGTAAATGCTGCGGGTGCTACATCTCCATCAGTAGGTTGTGAGGCAAATAACTCACCAAGTTTAATTACCCAATCATCGATATTGAGCCTTAGACGGGTTTCATCCCTTAGGTTCACCTCTGCACCCTTCACCCAGGCTTGGCCTGTCTCAAAGTTTTGTTTGCCAATGAGATCTCCAAGTTTGAAAGTCAGAACCATCTCATCAATGCCGATCATTTTGACATTATTGAGGTCGTAAATTTTAGTGCCATCTATAGAAACAGCATTAAACCATTTGATATTGATGTAGTCGATTTCTGTTTTATAACCAGTGCCTTCGGTGAGGTAGGTGGTTATACGGTCACTGATATAATTTTGGACTGGCGGTAGGTGTATTAGTAACGCTACCAGAGCGAGTAGAATGAAGGGAGTAAGGACAAGCCAAAGAATTGATTTAACAATTCGTTTTTTAATAACTTGCGATCTTTTAATTTTCTCCTTCAATGCCTTCCTCCGAAATCAAAATCTTAGCCATAGAATCCTCGTGTGATGAAACATCTGCAGCTGTCGCAGTCAATGGCAAAGTACTCAATAATATAATCGCAACGCAATCGGTACACGAAAATTATGGGGGTGTAGTACCTGAATTGGCAAGCCGCGCACACCAGCAGAATATAATACCTGTTGTAGACGAAGCACTCAAAAATGCTGCCATTTCCATTGAGGATTTATCTGCTATTGCCTTTACACGCGGTCCAGGTTTGATGGGTGCCTTGCTTGTAGGTACTTCTTTGGCTAAATCTATGGCACTGGCCCTTGATATTCCCTTGATTGAAGTCAATCATATGCAGGCACATATATTGGCTCATTTTATTGAAGACCCAAAGCCAAGTTTTCCTTTCCTATGCCTAACTGTTAGTGGAGGACATACGCAAATCGTTCTGGTTGAAGATTACCTCAAAATGAGCGTGATTGGAGAGACCCAAGATGATGCAGTAGGAGAAGCTTTTGATAAAACAGCGAAAATGTTGGGGCTCGGATATCCTGGAGGACCTATCCTGGATAAATTAGCTCAATCGGGAGATCCACTTAAATTCAAATTCCCAGAAACAGAGATGGCAGGCTTAAGCTATTCATTCAGCGGTATTAAGACGGCCGTATTATATTTTTTGAGAGATCAGCTTAAGCAGAATGAGAATTTCATTAAGGAGAATCTGAATGATATTTGTGCCAGTGTTCAACATACATTGGTTCAAATGTTAATGCAGAAACTGAGGAAGGCTTCTAGACAATATAAGATCAAAGAAATTGCCATAGCAGGAGGTGTTTCTGCCAATACTGGCTTAAGAGGCTCATTGCATAGCCTCGCTGAAAAGGAAGGTTGGAAGGTGTATATACCTGCCTTTGAATATTGTACTGACAATGCAGGAATGATTGCCATGGCTGCTCATTTCAAATACTTGAGCGAGGAATTTGTAGATCAAAGTGTGAGTGCACTACCAAGAATGAAGTTTTAAATGAAGGATGTATGTAAGGTTGGAGATGTCAGAACTCATCACTTCGAGGTGACTAAAGATCATTTGGCAACTTTTGAAAGCGGGCCGGTTCATCCCGTATGTAGTACCTTCATATTGGCTCGTGAAATGGAATGGTCGAGTAGGCTCTTTGTGTTAGATATGTGTGGCCCCGAAGAGGAGGGAGTAGGCACCATGCTTCAAATCGAACATAAATCTCCCGCCTTTGTAGGTGAAGTCGTGAATTTAGAAGCTCGAGTAACGTCTTTTGAAAAGAATGAATTGATTTGTGAGATAAAGGTAGTAGTAGGAAATAGATTGGTGGCTAATGGAAAGACCGGTCAGAAAGTTCTTTCTAAGGACAAGATCACTCAAATTTTCACTAGTTTAGAAAGATAGATGACGAAGGATAAGCAGCGGTTTGCAAAGACTGTGAATATAAAGAATAGAAAGGCGAGCTATGAGTTTGAATTTCTGGATAAATACGTGGCAGGAATGCAGCTAATGGGTACGGAGATCAAATCGATTCGCGAGAGTCTTGTGAATTTGCAGGATGCATTTTGCTATTTTCAAGGGAATGAGCTCTTTGTTAAGCAATTGCATATAGCACCTTACGCTCAGGGAACTCACTACAATCATGAAAGTGATCGGGAAAGGAAACTGTTATTAAACAAGAGAGAGTTGACTAAGCTCAGAGAGAAGTCTAAGGAAAAAGGTTTATCGATCATCCCGACTAGACTTTTCATTACTGATCGCGGATTTGCGAAGCTCGAAATTATACTGGGTAGGGGAAAGAAACTCCATGATAAACGAGATTCCATCAAAGAGAAGGATTTAAAAAGAGACTTAGAAAGAATCAATTATTAGTCAATGCAAATAGCAAGTCATGGTGTAGTAAGGCTGAGTATTGTTCCTGTCAGGGAAGAACCCTCGGATGCATCAGAGATGATTTCTCAATTGCTGTTTGGTGAGCACTATACGGTGCTTGAAGTCTCGGAAAATAATGCTTGGATCAAAATCGAGAATGCTTTTGATAGTTATCAAGGCTGGATCGACCTGAAGCAGCATCATCCGATTTCTCCCGAGTATTTCGAGCAAATTGAAGGAAGTGAGTACAAGATCTGTACTGAACTAACAAGTAAAATTCTATTTGATCACCAAGTGAGCTACATAACCTGTGGAGCGATACTTCCCCTGCTGAATAACCCGATTTTCAAGGAAGAGGGCAATGTTGTTTTTAATGGCAACGCCAAAAGTGTGCATCAGAAGGTCAGTGTTTCCACTATGATCAGTACCGCCAAAATGTATCAGAATACTCCTTATCTGTGGGGGGGACGATCCCCTTTTGGAATTGATTGTTCTGGATTTACGCAAGTTGTATTTAGGATGTCTGGCTACAGACTCCCGCGAGATTCATCTCAACAAATTATGAAAGGAGAGGAGGTTGAGTTTAACGAGCATGAGCCAGGTGATTTGGCCTTCTTTACCAATAAGGAAGGCAAAATGAATCATGTGGGAATCCTAATAGGAGAGGGAGAGGTCATTCATGCCTCCGGAAAGGTCAGGGTTGATCAAATTGATGAGAAAGGTATCTTCAATCAAGAACAAAATCATTACACACATCATTTATTTAAAGTTAAGCGAGTGTTAAAGTAGTTCATGAGACGTGTTCTGGTCCTAAATCAAGATTATAGCCCATTGTCCGTTTGTTCGGCAGAAAGGGCATTTCTTTTGATTTACCTTGAAAAAGCAGAGCTAGTTCATGAAGATCCAAAGCTCAGGATCAGGTCAATTAATGCAAGTTATCCCACACCTTCCGTCATACGACTTCAAAAGTATATCTACATCCCTTTTAAAAGTGTCATGCTTTCTAGACAGAATATATTTAAAAGAGACGCGCATCAATGTTTGTATTGTGGGAGTGGCAAAGACTTGACACTTGACCATGTAGTGCCCAAATCAAGAGGTGGGGGCTCTAATTGGTCCAATTTGGCTACAGCCTGCAAGCGTTGTAATTCTATCAAAGGAGGTAGAACACCCGAAGAAGCCGAAATGCCACTTTCTCAAAAGCCCTTTAAGCCATCATATATAATGTTTGTTAGGAACTTTAGTGGTTTTACTTCTGATGATTGGTTGCAGTATTTGAGTCTCAATTGACAAGCTGCTTTATTTTAATTTTCTACTCACTCAAATAAAAAATAAATGCTTACCTTTGCAGTCCGTTTCGAACGAGGCGGCTTTTTTGCAACAAGTGTGAAGAGTTTTTAGAACCAAAAATTCCCCAATATGTGCCCTGCATATTGAAGGAAGTAATCACAGGGCAATATTATCATGTCAGAAGAAAAGAAAGCACCTGAAGCAGTAGAGGAAACTGTAGTTGCTCAGGAAACTCAAGAGGCACCAGCCGTTGAGGAAAAAGTAGAGGCAACTGAAGTTGCTGAAGAGACTCCAGTAGTAGAAGAGAAGCCAAAAGCCAAGAAAGCACCAGCTAAAAAAGCTGCAAAGAAAGAGGCTGAACCCGTTCAAGAAGAATTTGATTGGGAAGCTTTTGAAACAAAAGGTTTTGGAGAAGGCTATACTAGTAAGGAGAGAGAAGATTTGGAGGCGCTATATGGCGATACTTTAAATACGATCGAGGAAAAGAAAGTGATCCATGGTACAGTAGTATCGATTACGCCAAGAGATATTGTACTAAACATCGGCTATAAGTCAGATGGTTTGGTAAGTTCTTCAGAATTCAGAGACACACCTGATTTGAAAATCGGTGATCAGATTGAAGTATACATTGAAGAGCAAGAAAACGCACAGGGACAATTAGTGCTTTCTAGAAGAAAGGCCAAGATTGTACGTGCATGGGAATTGATCCAGGATGCTAGCGAAAATGATAAGGTAATCGAAGGCTTCGTAAAAAGAAGAACTAAAGGTGGTCTTATTGTTGACGTTTACGGTGTTGAGTCATTCTTACCAGGTTCACAAATTGATGTGAAGCCAATCAGAGACTTTGATGTTTTTGTAGGTAAGAAGATGGAGGTGAAAGTTGTGAAAATCAACTACACTAACGACAACGTAGTAGTATCACATAAAGTACTAATCGAGAAAGATCTTGAGAAGCAAAAAGCACTTATCCTTGAAAACCTTGAGAAAGGTCAAGTATTGGAGGGTGTAATCAAGAACATGACCAACTTCGGTGTATTCATCGATCTAGGTGGTGTTGATGGTCTATTGCACATCACCGATATCTCATGGGGTAGAATCAATGACCCAGCTGAGGTATTGAACCTTGATGAGAAAGTGAATGTGGTAGTACTTGACTTCGATGATGACAAGAGAAGAATTTCTCTTGGTATGAAGCAATTGACTGAGCACCCTTGGGATCAGTTAGATGCTGCTATCGAAGTAGGATCTAAAGTGAAAGGTTCTATCGTGAATGTTGCTGATTACGGTGCATTCCTTGAGCTTAACGCTGGCGTTGAAGGTCTGATCCACGTTTCTGAAATGTCTTGGTCTCAGCACTTGAGAAACCCACAAGATTTTATCAGCGTAGGTGATGAGCTTGAAGCAGTTGTATTAACGCTTGATAGAGACGAAAGAAAAATGTCTCTAGGTATTAAGCAATTGACCGAAGATCCTTGGACTAAGCAAGATGTTTTGACAAAGTATGGTGTTGGTACTAACCACACAGGTATCGTAAGAAACCTAACCAACTTTGGTTTATTCATTGAGCTAGAAGAAGGTATCGATGGTTTGGTACACGTTTCTGATCTTTCTTGGACTAAGAAAATCAAGCACCCATCTGAATTTGTGAAAGTGGGAGATGAACTTGAAGTACAAGTACTTGAGCTTGACATTGACAACAAGCGTTTGGCGTTAGGTCATAAGCAGTTGGAGGAGAATCCATGGGATACTTTCGAAACTGTATTCACTCCAGGTTCCACACATAAGACAACAGTAATTTCTAAAAACGATAAAGGTGCTTCTCTAGAATTACCTTACGGACTTGAAGGAATTGCTACAAATAAGAACTTGAAGAAAGAAGATGGTTCAAATGTTGAAGTAGGTGAGACTTTAGATTTCGTTGTAGTTGAATTCTCTAAGGATGACAAGCGAATTGTAATGTCGCATACTTACACGCATACTGCTCCTGAAAAACCTGCGGCTCCTGTAAGAAAGGCCAAGTCAGGTGGTTCTGCAAAAGCAAAAGCGAAACTGAAGAACAATGATGCTGAAGTTTCTACTTTAGGAGATCTTGATGCACTTTCTGCATTGAAGGCTGAGATGGAAGATAACACCAAGAAGGCCAACGAGAAGAAAGCTGCTGACAAGAAGAAGGCAGATGCGAAAGCAACTAAAGCTAAGAAAGAAGAAGCTCCTGAGGCTGAGGCCCCGGAAGCTGACGTTGCTGAAGAAGCAACTGAAGAGTAAGGTTTATAAATGACAAAAAGCATCCTGTGAAAACAGGATGCTTTTTTATTACTTAATCGTTCAAAAATTGGTGCGACTAACGATTATTGATAAATTTGCGCACTGAATTACTGGCGCTGTGGCCGAGTGGCTAGGCAGAGCTCTGCAAAAGCTCGTACAGCGGTTCGAATCCGCTCAGCGCCTCTCCAAAGCCCCGACTTATCGGGGCTTTTTGCATATGTACAGTCGGATGAGAACCGCTCGGTTCGAAAGCGCTTTTGAGCGCTTCGCGAGGGCATTGTGCTGTATGGTTTTACGCGGGTATGAGCAATCCTTGCCTGCCAAAGGCAGGGGCTCAGCGCCTCTCCAAAGCCCCGACTTATCGGGGCTTTTTTTGTTTGAGAACATTGAGTGATTACGCTATAACTTCTTGACCTTCAAACCCTCGACTTTGTAGGTAAAAACTAAGCAAAAAACCATAACAATTTCTTGCAGATTTGGTTGGTCTATTTCTGGCTATTAAAATGGTTGCGTTAAGTTGGTATAATTGATTTATTTATAATGATTCTAAATAAATATTGATGAATTAATCGTTGCCTAAATGATTGATTTACAGATTTTTGAATCTTCTTTTGGTGTCTATTTATACCCTAAAATGGGCTTGCGTTTTAGTTTGAAATACGGGCTTCCGATACTACCTTTGCCGCTACATTTTCAGTATTGAGTTAATCTGTGATTAAAAATACATTTTACATGGTAGCGAAAACAACCATTGTCCGATTTGCGACAGCATGCCTCTTTGTATGCTGTTTTCTTTTTTCTGGGGGTGACTTATTTGCCCAAAGAGATGCGGTGCCAACTGATGAAGCCATCATCAACGCAGGGGCAGGACTATTTGAAGAGTATCAGTGTAATACCTGTCATGCAGTTGATCGAAAGGTAGTAGGTCCAGCGCTTGGAGGTGTTTACGATAGGAGAGAATTAGAGTGGATTTACTCTTGGGTAAAGAACTCTGGATTGATGATTGAGAATGGTGACCCTCAGGCGGTTGCATTGTTCGATGAGTTCAACAAGGTGCCTATGGCGGCTTATGATCTCGACAATGATCAAATCTTGTCTATTCTCGCTTATGTTAGAAATGTAGAGGAGAATCCAGTAGTGGTTGATAAGGGCCCTGAAGTGGATGATCCGAATGCACCTCAAGAAGGAGGAGTACCTGCCGGATATCTCAATGTAATGATCGGAGTATTAGTTTTCGTACTTCTGGTCATCCTTGTCGTCTTAGGTCTTATCATTAGTGTACTGAGAAGAATTGCTGCAGAGAAGAAAGATCTTTCTGAAGATGACGAAGAGGTTATTAACGAAAAGTTTAGTCTTTCTGCTTTTATCAAAAGTCCTGCGGTAATCGGTATTATCACATTCCTGGTGATTGCCTTAGCTGCTAAAAACGTAATTGACGGACTTTATACTGTGGGTGTGCAGCAGGGGTATGCCCCTGAGCAGCCAATTGCTTTCTCTCACAAACTTCATGCTGGCGAATATGAAATTGCCTGTCAGTATTGTCACACTGGAGTAGAGATTGGCAAGTCTGCCAATATTCCTTCAGTTAATATCTGTATGAACTGTCACAACTTCTTGAAGACAGATTCACCAGAAATTCAAAAACTTGCTGCTGCACAAGAGTCAGGGCAGCCAATTGAGTGGGTTAGAATCCACAATCTTCCAGACTTAGCTTATTTCAACCACTCCCAACATGTAAAGGTGGGAGAGATAGAGTGTCAAACTTGTCATGGAGAAATTCAAGAAATGGAAGTTGTGAGACAGCACGCTCCTTTAACAATGGGCTGGTGTATCGACTGTCATAGAAATACTGATGTCAACACTAAGGGTAATGGTTACTATGACAAGCTTGTAGAGCTTCATAATAAGAGTTCGAAAACGCCAATGAAAGTGGCGGATATCGGTGGTTTGGAATGTGCTAAGTGCCACTATTAATTGAATACACGATTTCTGATTGATATACAATGAAAGAAAATCAAAAAACATACTGGAAAGGAATTGAGCAATTAACGAACGATTCTGAGTTTGTTAAAAAGAACGAAGGTGAATTTCCAGAGTACCTTCCTGTAAGTGATCAGGATGGTAATAGCAATAGAAGAGATTTCTTAAAGCTAATGGGTTTTGGTATCGCTGCGGCTTCCTTAGCTGCATGTGAGGCGCCTGTTAGAAAAGCTATACCTTATCTAAACAAGCCAGTGGATGTAGATCCTTCTGTACCTAACTATTATGCCTCTACTTATGTCAATGGTGGCGATGCGGTGAGCATTGTTGTTAAGACAAGAGAAGGTAGACCGATCAAAATTGAGGGTAACAAATACAGCTCAATTGGTCAGGGAGGTACGAATGCTCAGGTAGAAGCTTCTGTACTTTCGCTTTATGATAAGGAGCGCCTTGCAGGCCCTACTAAGGATGGAGCAGATGCTGACTGGGAGACTGTAGATAGAGAGATTACGGCTCGGCTAAATGATATTGATTCTAAAGGAGGTCAAATCAGGATCGTAAGTCAGTCGGTGTTAAGCCCGACTACAAAAAGAGCGGTAGGAGATTTTGTTGCTAAGTTTCCGACTACACAGCATGTGACTTATGATGCTGCTTCGGCATACGGAATATCTGAAGCGCATAGAAGATCTTTCGGTGAAGCTATGGTTCCTTCTTATGATTTCAGCAAAGCCCACACTATAGTAAGTGTAGGAGCTGATTTCCTAGGCACCTGGATTTCCCCAATCGAATTTACTAAGCAGTACAGTAAGACTAGAAAAATTAACGAGCATCATAGAGAGATGTCTCGTCACTATCAGTTTGAATCAAACTTGTCTTTGACAGGTTCGAATGCTGATTATAGAACACCAATCAAACCTTCACAAGTTGGACCTTTGGTTGTAGCCATGTATAATGGTATTGCTGCGAAAGCAGGCCAGGCCAGTATAAGTGGAGGAGCTGCTGTTGATCATGCTGCCGAAGCGATTAATGAACTTTGGGCAAACAGAGGTAAATCCCTTGTGGTATGCGGTTCTAACGATCCAATGGTTCAGGTGTTGATCAATGGTATCAACAATATGTTGGGTAACTATGGTACAACCATCGATGCTAATGCACCAGTTCATTACCGTCAAGGTAATGATCAGGCCATGAGCAACTTGGTGAAAGAAATGAACGGTGGATCCATTTCTGCAGTCATTTTCTTTAACTGTAATCCAGCTTATGACTCAGCAGAAGCGGCTGCTTTAAGTGGTGCAATCTCTAAGGTTGGTTTAACCATTTCTACTTCTGATAGAATGGATGAAACTGCTTCTGCAGTGAAATATGTTGCTCCTGATCATCACTACCTAGAGCAGTGGAACGATGCAGAATTGAGAGAAGGACACTATAGCTTGGTACAGCCAACGATTGCTCCAATCTTCAAAACGAGACAGGCGCCAGAGTCATTCTTGAAATGGGCTGGACAGGATGTAGAGTACTATACCTACCTACAGAATAACTGGAGAGAAAATTTCTTTGGTAAGCAAACAGATACTTCAAGCTTCCAGACTTTTTGGGATAAGGCACTATATGATGGTGTATTCGAGACAGGAGGAAGTAATAGAAACTTGAGCTTTGATACGGCTTCAACAGGCGCTGCTGCTACTAGCATTGCTCAGAATTATAAAGTGAGTGGAGGTGGTTTTGAGCTTTCACTTTATCAAAAAGTGGGGTTAGGAGATGGTTCACAGGCCAATAACCCTTGGTTGCAAGAAATGTCTGATCCAATTACTAAAGCTACTTGGGATAACTACCTGACCATGTCGATCGCTGATGCCAATGAAATGGGTATCACTTTGAAAGAAGGTGAGACGCAGTTGGTTGATTTGACAGTTGGAGGAACAACAGTAAAAGTTCCTGTGCTCGTTCAGCCGGGTCAAGCCATTGGCACATTAGGTATGGCCGTGGGTTACGGAAGAACAAAAGCTGGTAGAGTGGCTGATGGTCTTGGAGTTAATGCTTATCCGATGATGACAAAGCTCAATGGAGCTAATGTTATGGATGTATTAGCTGGTGTAAGTGTTACTGCAACAGGCGAGAGTTATAGAATAGCTCAAACGCAAACGCACCAGACTTACATGGGACGTGAGAACGTAATCCAGGAGGCTACGCTTTCAGAATACAAAGAAGACACAGGTGCCGGAAGATGGCACCCAAAAATTTATAAAGAAGGCAAGTACGTCAAGCCTTCAAAAATCACCTTGTGGAAAGGTCACGAATACTCTAACCACCACTGGGCGATGACTATCGATATGAACTCTTGTACTGGATGTTCGGCTTGTACCGTAGCATGCCAGGCTGAAAACAACATACCTGTTGTTGGTAAAGAGGAAGTATTGAACAGAAGAGAAATGGCATGGATTAGAATTGACAGGTATTACTCTGCAGCTAATCCGGCAGGAAGTAAGAAGGAGCTGGAAAATGCAGCTGAAAATCCAGAGGTTACTTTCCAGCCTATGATGTGTCAGCATTGTAATAATGCGCCTTGTGAAACTGTATGTCCAGTTGCTGCGACTACCCACAGTTCAGAAGGATTGAATCAGATGACTTATAACAGATGTATTGGTACAAGATACTGTGCTAACAACTGTCCTTACAAAGTAAGAAGGTTCAACTGGTTCAAATACCATGATAATACGCAGTTCGATATGAACTCTTCAATGAACAACGATTTGGGCAAAATGGTATTGAACCCAGACGTGACTGTTCGTGCAAGAGGTGTCATGGAGAAATGTACCATGTGTGTGCAGCGTATCCAAGCAGGTAAATTGGCTGCGAAACGTGAAGGTAGAAGACCAGCTGATGGTGAAATCAGCATCGCTTGTGCTTCAGCTTGTCCTTCAGATGCAATCACATTTGGAGATTTGAATGACAAAAACTCTAAGATCTCTCAAATGCTGCAGATTAAGGATAAGAAGGATGGCGAAGGAGCTACCGAGCGCGTGGTCAATGAAGAACGTGCTTACCACGTGTTGGAAGAGATTAACGTCAACCCTAACGTTTGGTACATGACCAAGATCAGAAACAAACAAAAAACTGAAGCTTAATTTTAAACCGAAAGAATATGCAGGTTACTTCACCCGTAAGAAAACCTTTAATCACAGGCGGTAAAACCGTTCATGATGTTACTGAAGACATCTGTCGCCAGGTTGAAGCTAAGCCTTCGAAACTGTGGTTGATGGCCTTCGGAATATCCGTGGTTACATTGGCTATAGGATTCCTTGCTGTTGCCGCTACCCTTTGGGAAGGCATTGGCATGTGGGGTCTGAACAAAACAGTAGGCTGGGCATGGGATATCACCAACTTCGTATGGTGGGTAGGTATTGGTCACGCAGGAACACTTATTTCTGCTGTACTATTACTCTTCCGTCAGAAGTGGAGAATGGCCATTAACAGAGCATCTGAGGCGATGACAATTTTCGCTGTAATTTGTGCTGCTATGTTCCCGGTACTTCACATGGGTAGACCATGGTTAGGAGCTTACTGGGCGCTGCCACTGCCAAACACCTTTGGCTCGTTGTGGGTGAACTTTAATTCACCACTATTGTGGGACGTTTTCGCGATCTCCACGTACTTCTCAGTATCGCTTGTATTCTGGTACCTCGGTTTAGTACCAGATTTCGCAACCATTAGAGATAGAGCTTCAGGCATCAGAAAGAAAATTTATGGTGCACTTTCATTGGGATGGGATGGTGCCGCCAAAACCTGGTCTAGATATGAGTCGGTTTCTCTTATTTTGGCAGGACTTGCGACTCCACTTGTACTTTCGGTACACACCATTGTATCCTTTGACTTTGCTACCTCAGTAATTCCTGGTTGGCACACCACTATCTTCCCTCCATACTTTGTGGCTGGAGCGATTTTCTCAGGGTTTGCCATGGTATTGACATTAATGATCGTTACCAGACAGGTATTTAAACTTCACGACTACATCACTATTGAGCATATCGAATTGATGAACATTGTAATTATTGTTACAGGTTCTATTGTAGGTATTGCTTATATCACAGAGTTTTTCATTGCATGGTACTCAGGAGTTCCGGCCGAACAATATGCATTTTTTAACAGGATGCAAGGGCCTTACTGGTGGGCATACTGGTCAATGATGACCTGTAATGTAATTTCGCCACAGCTCTTCTGGTCTAAAAAAATCAGAACCAGTATTGCCGCCACGTTCATCATTTCAATCATTGTGAACATCGGTATGTGGTTTGAGAGATTCGTAATTATTGTGACTTCGCTTCACAGAGATTACCTGCCTTCTTCATGGGCCATGTTCTACCCAACCATTTATGACATGGGTGTTTACTTGTTCACTTTCGGATTGTTCTTCACGGCATTCTTCTTGTTTGCGAAGTTCTTCCCAGTGATCAATATGGCTGAAGTGAAAAGTATTGTTAAATCATCATCAGAAAAAACGGCTTAATCATGAGTGATTCGAAAGACTTTATCCTTGGTGTTTACGATGACGAAGACGTATTGCTGAAAGCAGTAGGTAAGATTCGTGGTGCTGGTATTAAAATAGACGAAGTATATAGCCCATTTCCGGTTCACGGACTAGATGATGAGTTGGGTTATAAAAAGTCAAGACTACCGATTGCCGCATTTATGTTCGGTATTTTAGGAACTACTCTTGCCTTAACCATGCAGATTTGGATGCTGGGTATTGACTGGCCAATGATTATTGGTGGTAAAAACCATGTAGCACTTCCTGATTTTGTACCTGTGACATTTGAGCTAACAGTACTTCTTGCCGCTTTCGGTATGGTAGGTACATTCTTGGTATCAAGTGATTTGAAACCATGGAAAGACCCCAAGTTGCTGGATATCAGAATTACTGATGATAAGCATATTATGGCGATCGATTTGGGCCAAAACAAAGCAGTTGATGCTTCTAAAATTGGCAGTGCGCTGAAAGATTCAGGTGCGATTGAAGTGAATGATAAAAAAGTTGAAGAATAAGCTGACTAACGTTATGATCCATAAATTAAAAGCTTTTGTTCCCCTCGCATTGGTTGTTCTCATCAGTGCCTGTACCGCCAAGGGTGACAACCCTGGTTTAGAGTATGCTCCACAGATGTATCACTCAGTGCCTTACGAGCCATTGACTCAAATTACCGATAAAGAGAGTGGTGAATGGTTGAGTAATAGAGAAGATGGATTAGGTGAGTTTTACAACTCAAACCCAAACAATCCATATTCACAAAATGTAAGAGTACCAGTAGCAGGAACAGTGAGAAGAACGACTAACAACATACTTCCATACAGACTTGGAAAGGATCAATTGGCAGAAGCTGCTTTAATTGAAAACCCTTTTCCGGCAAGTCCTGAAGTTCAGGCAGAAGGAAAAAGGTTGTATACAGAGTATTGTCAACACTGTCATGGTGCTTCAGGAAAAGGAGATGGTAAAGTAGGTATTGCTTACGCAGGTGTGCCATCTTATTCTGCTCCTAATAAAAAGGATTTACCTCAGGGACACATCTTTCACGTGATTACTCACGGATACAATCGTATGTGGCCTCATGCTTCGCAAATAAGTGAAGAGAGACGTTGGAAAATCGCAAGGTATGTTCAACAATTACAGCAACAGTAACAGATAAATTTTTTAGAGATGTCAAAAGAAGTATTTGATTTTAGCGCTGGGATAAAAAGGAAGCTAGCTATAGCTTTTATCTCAGGTGTGGTACTGTTACTATTAGGTTCTCTCTTGTCTTCAGGTGGACACGGTGAAGAACACGGTGAAGGTGATCATGCTGAATTAGCAGAAGGTGGCGATCATGGAACAGGTCATGAAGCCGCAGAAAAGACAGAAGGAGGCCATCACGAAGGAGAAGATAAGGAAGGTGCAGGCCATGATAATGACGGCAATGACCATGGAAATGAGAATGCCGGACATGATACCGATGATGCTCACGGAGCTGAAGCCGGAGATCATGGGGGAGATCACGAGAAAGGTTGGTTTGACAGAGTTGTAATAGATCTTTGGGTAAACAATGTGTATTTCACAGGTTTGGCCTTGATTGGACTGTTCTTCTTTGCCATTCAATATGCAGCTCAAGCGG
>Ga0207422_1001482_pt1 | contig 45557 bp, 39 predicted proteins | sample MarCyaLeptolynsp_FD_187757 | JGI IMG/M metagenome (GOLD analysis project Ga0207422, IMG submission 187757) | Marine cyanobacterial communities from Panama - species 1 Leptolyngbya sp. (SPAdes) | ecosystem: Environmental > Aquatic > Marine > Unclassified | place: Panama: Panama City | collected... | reverse complement strand
AAAGTTTCCCCTCGGAGTGCTCAGGTCCGCCGCATCTCCTGGGTCCGTGGGGCAGGTCGGCAGGGAACCGGCCGAAGAGTGGCCTCCTCGAATGCCGTGTTCCCGCCGACCACTACTAACCCTTAAAATTCGATCTTCCTGACAGATAATAGTTCGGGCTGGCGTTTCGCCGTTTCCAGCTTCGATTTTATCAACAAAAAACCCGCCGGTGAGGGCGGGTTCTTGATGTTCCGGTGATGGCCGGAATTACTTGATTTTGGCTTCTTTGAACTCGACGTGCTTTTTAGCAATCGGGTCGTATTTTCTTTTGACCATTTTTTCGGTCATCGTGCGGGAGTTCTTCTTCGTGACATAGAAGAAACCGGTGTCCGCCGTGGACTGAAGCTTGATTTTGATTGTTGTCGCCTTGGCCATGGCCTTGGATCCTGTTCTCGGTTGTCGGGCAAAGATTTCTCATGGCCAGATTGGCTGGCGGTGAGTCTGCCCCAATGTCTGAAATTAGCGCGCAAACTACTCATCGGAGCGCGAAAGTCAAGCACTGCATTCAATCTTGCCGCAACTTGGTGACGAACGAACCTATAACGACGCCCGGCTGGCAATCACCCGAATTTCAATGACGGCGCCTTCCTGTACAAACCCGGCGACTTCTATGGCTGTCCAAGCCGGGTAGGGTGGTTTGACGAATTGGGACCGAATGTCTTTGAATAGCTCTAGATGGTCGCGCAAACCGACGTGATAGGTCGTCATTTCTACGATTGCTTCAAAACCCAGGTCTGCTTTTTCAAGGACGAGCTCCACCTTTCGAAAGGCGTTTCTGATCTGGGCCTCGGTGTCGCTTGGAAGGTGACCGTCGTCCGCGTCCCTTCCCGTGAAGCCTGTTAGGAACACAAAGTCACCGCAGGCCAAGCCTGGGGACATTTTCCACTCGTCATAATATGATTGCAATTCGTTCGGAACGATGGCGCTCTTTATCATGTTAAATAGTTTCCGTGCGAAATATTAGGTCGGGCCGTGAAACAAGGGGACAAGCGGGTCGTCGGGGTCTAAAGCCGTTCCCGCACAAATGTACCTTTCCTGAAAAAATAATACGGGACATCAGTTGTGGGCGAAAGGTCAGGATCTGCAGACAGCCGCTCTTCCAGATCGGTCAGGATCTTCGTGGTGATCAGCGGCAATTCTTTCTCGCGGGCTTCCTCGAAAGTCAGCCAGGTGCAGTCCTCAAGTTCGCCGGAAGGGCCGGTTCCTTCCGTAAGCCGGTCGGCGATTTCGCTGGCCCAAACCGCAAGAAAACGTGTATCGAAGCGCCGTGGGCGCTGCGGAGGCGTTATCGCCCTGGCAATCAGCCGCAAACCTCCAAGATCCGGCTGGATACCCCGCTCCTGGAAGGCTTCAAAGCCGGTGCCGAGACGCATTTGCTGTCCGTCGCACTTCCGGCCCACGAACAGACCGGCTTCCTCATAGGTCTCACGGATGGCAGCAAGCGCAAGCGCACGCACACGCGCAGCCGACTTGCTGTTCTTCAAACCGTGGGACAGTTTGGCTTCCACGTCCGGGTGATAGGGCAGAACATTGGCGATGCGGGAGTCAGCCGGATCGACACGCCCTCCGGGGAAAACGAACTTGCCGGGCATGAAGGTGTGCCGCATATGACGCCGGCCCATCAACAGCCGAACATGTCCGCTGGAGCTGCGATCCAGAATGAGCAGCGTCGCGGCGTCTTTCGGCCGGATGTATGGATAGTCGCCGGCCCGTTCGTCTTTCGCCAGTTGCTTTTCGAAGGTACCGGTCATGAAATCCTTTCAGAGGGCGCGGGAGCGACCGGAAAATCGTCTTCTGCATCGGGATCGAACCCGTGCATGTAAAGTGCCCATTGCAGCCCAACAAGTGCCCCCTTGATGGGGCGCATCAAGGCCAACGATAACAGCAAGGTCAGTGGAAGCCAGATCGACATGTGGATCCAGATGGCCGGGCGCCACATGACTTCCACAATGAGCAGCGCTGGAATGATGATGTGGCCGACGATCGTGATCGTGAAATAGGGCGGTGCGTCGTCTGCGCGATGATGGTGAAACTCCTCGCCGCAGTCCGGACAGGCGTGCCGGGTCGTCAAAAACCCGTCGAACAACTTGCCGCGGCCGCAATGCATGCATCTGTTCATGGCGCCGCGCATCATAGAACGAAAGATCGGGCGGCGTTGTTTTTCCGCGTGGCCGTCCGGAATTTCCACTTCGTCGTTCAAATCGTATCGAACCGTCACCTTGGCCTCCTTCGGCTCGGTTTTTTGCTGGAGGTCTTGGTGCGGGCGCCCTTGGGCGGACCACGTCTGGCTTTCGGTGCCGCCTTGCGGATCTTCTTGCCTGCAATGCGTCCGTGACTGAGCAACTCGAATGTCAGCGCACCGGCGAACGGTGCGGCTTCCACCAGCCTGACTTCCACTTCATCGCCAAGTTGGTAAGTCTCGCCGGTTTTGTCACCCACCAGTGCGTGCGACCCTTCGTCATATCGGTAATAGTCGAGACCGATTGTCGAGGCCGGAACAAAGCCATCTGCCCCGGTGTCCTGCAACCGGATGAACAGACCAGACTTTACGACGCCGGCGATACGTCCCTGGAAAGTCGCGCCGATCCGGTCACTCATCCACAACGCGATCAACCGGTCGATCGTGTCGCGTTCGGCCAGCATGGCGCACCGCTCGGCCCCCGAGATTTCCGCCCCAATGGCTTCCAGTTTGCTCTCAATTCCCTCTGGCAGTCCGTCGGTCCCCAAACCGAGAGCGGAAATGAGCCCCCGGTGGACGATCAGGTCCGCATATCGCCGGATCGGTGACGTGAAATGCGCATACCGGCGCAGATTGAGACCGAAGTGGCCGATGTTCTGCGGCGTATATTCCGCCTGGGCTTGACTGCGCAGAACCACCTCGTTCACAAGATGTGCCTGCGGGGTGTCCTTCACCTTCGCCAGAATACCGTTGAACGCGGAAGGGCGCAGGCCACCGCTCGACGGCAGCTTCATGTTGAGCGTGGAGAGAAAGTCTTTGAGGTTCTCGAGCTTCTCCGGTGTAGAGGCGTCGTGAACCCGGTAGAGCAGGGGGCTCTTCTTCTTTTCCAATGTCTCCGCGGCCGCAACATTGGCCTGGATCATGAATTCCTCGATCAGCTTGTGCGCATCCAGCCGCTCCGGCACGAAGACGTGATCGACGGTTCCGTCCTTCTTCAGCTTGATCTTGCGCTCCGGCAGATCGAGTTCCAGCGGTTCGCGGGCATCCCGGCCTTTTTTCAGGACGGCATAGGCGTCCCAGAGCGGTTTGAGGATGCCCTCCAACAACGGTTCGCTCTTGTCGTCCGGAACGCCATCAATCGCCTTTTGTGCCTGCTGATAGGAGAGCTTCGCTGCAGAGCGCATCAGAATGCGGTGAAATGTATGCGTGAGTTTGCGCCCGTTCTTGTCGAAAACCATGCGCACCGCCAAGGCCGGCTTGTCTTCCTTCTCACGCAAGGAACAGAGCACATTGGAAATGCGTTCCGGCAGCATCGGGATCACGCGGTCGGGAAAATAGACCGAATTGCCGCGGATATTGGCTTCCCGGTCCATCGGAGAGCCGGGTGTGACGTAGTGCGCGACATCGGCAATGGCCACATAGACAATCTGACCGCCTTCGTTCTCGGCAGTGTCGTCAGCTTCGGCAAAGACCGCATCGTCATGGTCTTTCGCATCCGGCGGATCAATCGTGATCAGCGGGATCCGGCGCCAGTCCTCGCGCTTGCCGAGTGTCTCGACTGGTTTCGCCGCCTCTGCCTGGGCTTCCACTGCAGCCGGAAAAACATGCGGGATACCGTGGGACTGCAAGGCGATCTCGGAGATCGCCTTTTCCGAATTCATCGAGCCGAAACGCTCCACGATGGATGCGCGTGGATGACCATAGCGGCCGGAGCGCGTTACCTGAACGCTGACAAGGTCGCCGTCATCAGCTTCCTTCAGGTCAGACGGGTCGACATCCAGTTCGCGCTGCTTCCGGTCGATCGGTTCCAGATAGGGCGGTCGGTCTCCGTCCCGTTTCCTGAAGATGCCGAGGATTGCGCCCTGCTTCTTTTCCAGAACCTTCATCACCCGAGCAACGTGGTCCGCTTCAGGTCCGGCTTCTGCTTCCGTCAATCGGATCAGGGCTCTGTCCCCGACACCGGGCTGCGTTGATTTGGTTTTGCCCGACAGAACCAGAATTCTTGGTGGTTCGCCTGCCTCGTCGTCCCAGTCTAGTGGGGTGCCAAGAAGGTCGCCGTCGCGGTCTCGTCCGACAAGGTTGGCCACAAAGACGGGTGGCAGGTCTCCCGGCCGGATCATGCGCTTGTTGCGCTTTTCGATCAGGCCCTCCTCGGAGAGGTCCTTCAGCATCTTTTTCAGGTGAATGCGGGCGCCGCCGATGATACCGAAGTGTCTGGCAATTTCCCGTTTTCCTGCCCGGCCGGGATTATCGGCGACAAAGGCGAGAATGTCTTCTCGGGAAGGCATCTCGCCGGGAACTTTGGCGTGTTTGCGTTTGGTGTGTTTGCGGGTGTTAATCCGTTTGGCGCTCAAGTCGCGTCATCCCAGGGCACCTCTTCCGACGACGCATCTACCTTGGCCTTGCCTGTCGTATTTCCCGTCGTCTTTTCGGCAGCCGTTTTCTTGGCGGAGGACTTCGCGCCTCCGTTTGCTTTCTTTGTCGTCTTCTTCGCAGCGGTTTTCTTTTTTCCGCCGTCTTTGGCAGCTTTTGCCGCAATCAGTTCGACAGCCTGCTCCAGGGTAACGGCCTTCGGGTCGGTATCCTTGGGCAAGGTCGCGTTGATCTTGCCGTGTTTAACGTAAGGACCATAACGACCGTCATAAACATTGACCGGACCGCCTTCTTCCGGGTGCTCGCCGAGTTCTTTGAGCGGTGTGGCGGCAGCGCCGCGCCGGCCACCGCCTTTGGCGCGCTTTTCAGCCAAAGCATCCACGGCGCGGTTGATACCCACCGAGAAGACTTCATCAGCCGAGGACAGGTTGGCGTAGGTTCCTTCGTGCAGGACAAACGGACCATAGCGGCCGATACCGGCTGTGATCATCTTGCCGTCTTCCGGATGGAGGCCAACTTCACGCGGCAGCGACAGCAGCTGCAGTGCTTTTTCCAGGTCCATGTCCGGCGCCGACCAGCCCTTGGGCAGCGAGGCCCGCTTGGGTTTGGCTTCTTCGCCGAGCTGCACATAAGGTCCGAAGCGGCCGTTGCGCAGGGATACATCCAGGCCCGATTCCGGGTCGACGCCGAGCACCTTGGGACCTTCGTCGGCTTCACCGTCTTCGCCGTTCGGTTTGCCGAGCTGTCGCGTATAGCCGCATTCCGGGTAGTTGGAGCAGCCGATAAAGGCGCCCCAGCGGCTCACTTTCAGCGAGAGCTGACCGGTGTCGCAGGATGGGCATTGTCGTGGATTGGTGCCGTCTTCCTTGGGTGGAAAGATGTGCGGTCCAAGAAGCTCGTTGAGCGCATCAATCACTTCCGCAACCCGAAGGTCCTTGATTTCATCGACTGCGCCAGAGAAATTCGTCCAGAAATCGCGCAAGACGTCCAGCCAGGACAATTCGCCGGCGGAAATCTTGTCGAGCTGTTCTTCAAGGCTTGCCGTGAAATCGAACTCCACATAGCGGTGGAAAAAGCTTTCCAGAAACGCGGTGACGATGCGCCCCTTGTCCTGCGGGACAAGTTGTTTCTTGTCCAATTCGACGTAATCGCGATCGCGCAGTGTCTGCAAAGTGGACGCGTAGGTGGACGGGCGGCCGATACCCAGCTCTTCCATTTTCTTCACGAGACTGGCTTCGGTGTATCGCGGTGGCGGCGTTGTGAAGTGCTGCGTAGCCTCGATGGCTTCTGACTTGCCGTCAACCGAAGCAGCCGTCAGTTCAGCTCCATTGTCGACCGGCGGCAAGCGGCGCGAATTCTCGTCTTCCTCGTCGTCCTTGCTTTCCTGGTAGAGCGCAAGGAAGCCGTCAAAACGAACGACGGATCCTGTCGCGCGCAGATTTGCGCTCTTGCCGGATCCCTTGGCGAGAATCTCAATTGTCGTGCGTTCCAGAACCGCAGATTCCATCTGCGACGCCATGGTCCGCTTCCAGATCAGCTCGTAGAGCTTCGCCTGGTCCGGATCGAGAAAGCGTGCCACGTCCTTTGGACGGCGGGACAGGTCTGTCGGGCGGATCGCCTCGTGGGCTTCCTGCGCGTTCTTTGCCTTGGAGGAATAGTGGCGCGGCTTTTCCGGCACGTATTTGTCGCCGAAGTCCTGCCCGATCACGCTGCGGGCGGCGGCGACAGCCTCACCTGCGATCTGCACTCCGTCGGTACGCATATACGTAATGAGGCCCGAGGTTTCGCCGCCGATCGATATTCCCTCGTAGAGCTTTTGGGCAACCTGCATCGTCCGGGAGGCGGCAAAGCCGAGTTTGCGGGACGCTTCCTGTTGCAGGGTGGACGTTGTGAACGGGGCAGCCGGATTGCGTCGTGCGGGTTTGGAAGCGACGCTGTCAACGCGGAAACTTGCGCTTTCGAGCATCGCCTTGATTGTCGACGCTTCGGATTCGTTGGCAACGTCATGCCGCCCGATTTTCTTGCCGTCGAACCCCGTGACACCCGCCTGGAACATATCGCCTGCGGGGGTCTTCATATTCGCGAAAATCGACCAGTATTCCTGTGCGCGGAAGGTCTCGATTTCCATTTCGCGGTCACAGATCAGCCGCAGCGCGACAGACTGGACGCGGCCGGCCGAGCGTGCCCCTGGAAGCTTCCGCCAGAGCACCGGCGACAGGGTGAAGCCTACAAGATAGTCGAGAGCGCGGCGTGCTAGATAGGCGTCGACGAGGGGCGCGTCGAGCTGCCGCGGATTGTCCATCGCCTCGAGAATGGCTTTCTTGGTGATCGCGTTGAAGACGACGCGCTCAACTTGTTTGTCCTTCAGCACGCGCTTCTTTTGAAGCACTTCCAGAACGTGCCACGAAATCGCTTCCCCTTCGCGGTCGGGGTCAGTTGCCAGGATGAGGCGGTCAGCATCCTTTACCGCGCTCGCGATTTCGCTGAGACGCTTTTGGGATTTGCTGTCTACCTGCCAGCTCATGGCAAAATTGTCGTCAGGCTGAACCGAGCCGTCCTTCGGAGGCAAATCACGGACGTGACCGTATGAAGCCAGAACGGTGTAATCGGAGCCAAGATATTTGTTGATCGTCTTGGCTTTCGCCGGCGATTCCACAATGACGACGTTCATTCTTACCCAAATTTTTTTGCCGGAAACGGAGCCCCCGTCCGGTGGAGAAGGAGAAATAAGGTGCGCTGACGATCAAGGATCGGGCGCCGCCTGTCAAATGGACCTTTGCGCGTCTGGGGTCAAGTGACCGTCTGATGCTTGTTCGTTCTCCTGGGTGTTGTGATTCGGCAGAAAGCAGGTCTCAGACAACAAAAATCAAAAAACGTCAGGTCTGACTGCGTTCAGCCAAAAAGGCTGTGGTTGCAATATGATAACCCAAAATCATTCGTATTTTTCTGTGTAAGGTACACAATTGGTTACAACCTAAGATTTTATATTTAAATATCTCGCATGTAAAACCAAACTGATCTGATTGATGGGCAGCATTTCTTAAGAATTCTGGCTGAGTTTGTTTGCGGGATTTGCGGGCATTTGTGTCCGTTGCTGGGGAAAACCTGCACTTTCTATAGGAGGGGCATAATGAAACTGACCGTCGGGAAAAAGATCGGTATTCCACTTTTGGGCTTACTCGGTCTAGTCGGCACCGTCACGCTTGGCGTGCAGATTATCAACAACACGGTCAGCGAAAAGGCCACACAGGTCAAAGAAGTGGCCGTCCCGACGGCAATCCTTACACTTTCCATGCTGGATAACCTCAACGCCATGAATTCGAGCGTGCTTGAATTCGTGAGCGGAGAGGAAGGCAAGCGAACGACTTTTGAACAAAAATTTCAGGAGTTTCAGGCCGAACTCGGCGAATACCGTCAGATCGTGGGCGACGAGGATGCCGGTGTTCAGCTTCTGGACAGCAACATCCTGCTTTATCGGGACCGTGCGATCACCGAGGTGTTCGATCGCTTTGATCCTGCCAATGAACGGTCGGCGCAATTGGCTGCGAATGAGCTGAGCGCAACCGGATTGGAACTTGAAAAAATTCTGGACAACCTGAAAACGCAGGAAATCAGCGGCGCTGCCTTCGCGCTCGATCTGGACGAGGTCCTCAACGAACGCCTGCCGAGCATCCAGTACTATCTGGAGATGGTCGACGAAGGCGGGGACATGATCTCCTCCTTGAATGCCCATATGCGCGGCGACGTGAATGCGGCCGCCGATTTCGACAAGTATTCGAAAACGTTCGGGGGATTTCTGGGCCTGTTCGGCATGCTCGAGACCGACGAGAAGGAACAGGAACAGCTCGCCAAGGTCGAAGAACTCCACAAGGTTCTGGACGAAGGCGGCCGCAAGATTTTCGATATGTACAAGCCTGAACTCAAGCTGCAGGCGATTGCGTCGATCGATCAGATGCAGCAGGAGCTCATTGCCGTCCTTGAAAGTGAGATTAACGCTCTGGCCGATCAGGCGATTGCCAGCGAACAGCAGGCACTGGGCGATTTGCAAAGCAGCATTTCGCTATCGCGCAATGTCCTTTGGGGGCTGCTTGCCTTGTCGATCGCGACCGGTATCGGCATCTCTCTGTTCGTCAACAGGGGTGTCACCAGTCCGCTTAAATCCCTCAATGGCGTTATGGGGCGGTTGTCCCAAGGGGACCTGAGTGTTGAAATCGAGGAAACCCGCCGCAGCGACGAAATCGGCGACATGATCCAGGCAGTGCATGTCTTCAAGGCCAATGCGCTGGAAGTGGAGAACCTGCAACAGACCACACGGGAATCCGACGAACGTGCGCGCCTGGAAAAAGAGGAAGCCATGGAGACGCTCGCCCGTGACTTCGAACAGGGCGTTGGCGCGATCGTTGAAGATGTTTCGCAGTCTTCCCTGGAGATGACGCACACCGCAGGTTCCTTGTCCGATACGGCCGAACAGTCGCGCGTCCAGGCCTCTGGCGTTGCCGGCTCCGCGCAACAGGCCTCCAACAACGTTCAGACGGTCGCATCCGCTGCAGAAGAACTCGGCGCTTCGATCCAGCAGATCACCAGCCAGGTCAATGAGCAGTCGAACAAGACTGTTCAGGCCTTCAACGTGACCAAGGAAAGCCGGGAAAGAATGCAGGAACTGTCAGGCAAGGTCGCCGATATCGGCGAAGTTCTGAACCTAATCACCGGTATCGCGGAGCAGACCAACTTGTTGGCGCTCAATGCCACCATCGAAGCGGCACGTGCAGGTGAAGCCGGCAAGGGCTTTGCCGTGGTCGCTTCGGAAGTCAAAAGCCTCGCCAACCAGACCTCGAAAGCAACCGAGGATATCGCCGCGCAGATCAACGCCATTCAGCAGGACACCAAAGGCACAATGAAGGCGATCGAGGAGATTGCGACCGAGATCGAAACCGTGGCCGAGATCGCCAGGGCAATTGCAGAAGCCGTCGAGCAGCAGAATGCCGCAACACACGAGATTGCCCAGAGCATCAACCAGGCCGCCAGCGGAACGGATGAGGTGACCGCGACGATCACCGATCTGAACGAAAGCGCCGATCGAACCGGTGTCGCTGCCAATGAAATGCTCGGATCAGCGCAGGACCTGTCGGAAAAAGCCAACACTCTGAGTTCAATGGTCTCGAACTTCCTCCGGGAAGTGCGCGCCGCCTGACCGGGCACCGAACTCAAAGAGAGGCTGCCAATCGGCAGCTTCAAATGCTTTCAGGATGTCCCCATCAGCAGGGACACTTTCTGTCCTGCATGACGTTCAAGCCGCCCGGCGAGTTCCAGCTCAAGCAGGATAACGTTGACCGAGCGGGCGTCCGATTCGACAAACCGGATCAGTTCGTCAAGCTCCACGGGTGCAGGACCGAGCGCTTCGATGATCTTGCTGCGCAGCCTGTCATCCGGTTCGTGGGATGCAGCAGACCGTTCGCCCGGCGGTTCCGTAACGCCGCGAAACAGCGGAAGATCCGGTTCGACCCGGCCTGCAAGTCCTTCCAGCACATCGTCCGCAGATCTCGCGAGTGTTGCGCCTTGTCTGATCAAGGCGTTTGCTCCTTCCGAGCGCGGGTCCAGCGGTGAGCCCGGGACCGCATATATGTCCCGGTTCTGCTCAAGGGCGAAGCGGGCAGTGTGGAGCGAACCAGATGCCTTCGCAGCCTCAATCACGACCACGGCGAGGGAAACACCGGATATCAGCCTGTTGCGGCGAGGAAAGTCCCTGCCGCGCGGCTTCCACCCGAGCGGCATCTCGCTGATCGCGGCGCCGCCTGCGTCGAGCATTGCAGCGAGTAGGCGTCCGTGTTCTGGAGGATAGAGCACATTGAGACCACCGGCGAAGACGGCCAGTGTACCTGTCTGCAAGGCTGCTTCATGGGCGGCAGCGTCGATCCCGCGTGCGAGCCCGGAGGCAATTGCAAAGCCATGAGCGCCAAGGTCGCGCGCAAAGTTTCCGGCCAGCTTGCGGCCCGAAAGCGATGCGTTGCGCGCTCCGACAATTGCGACCATTCGGCTCGCTGCCGGGACCTCGCCACCTTTCACCGACAGCAATGGCGGCGGGCCATCAATGTGTTTCAGGCGTGGCGGATAGTCGGCTTCTCCCAGCGCGACAAGTCTCGCACCAAACCGCTTGTGCGCCTCGAGTTCTGCCACAGCATCTTCAACCGGACACAGGCGGTAGCTTTTCTTGCCGCCCCGCTTGGAGAGTTCGGGCAGCATCTCCAGAGCCCGTTCGGCAGAACCGGCGTGGTTCAAAAGATCGCGGAAAAGAGCTGGGCCGATGTTTTCCGATCGTATTAAACGCAGCCACGCAAGTCGCTGATCCTCGGTGAGGCTGAACGTTTTATAGGAGCTGACGCCGCTCATGAGCCTCCGCTGCCGGCATCAGGTTCTGGTTCTGGCGCTGCAGTCGACTTTGCACCGATTTTGCTTTCCGCGCCGCGCAGCAGCCGCCCGATGTTCTCATGGTGCTTGGCCCAGAGCAGCACCGTCATCAGCAGGGCCATTTCCGCAAGTTGAACCCGGCTGAAGACAAAATAGAGCAGGACTGGCGTGGCAAGGCTTGCCGTGAGTGCGGAGAGGGAGGAGTAACGGAAGATCAGTGCCATGCCGATCCAGATGGCGATAAAGAGCAGTCCCATCGGCCAGAACAGTCCGAGCATGATGCCGATATAGGTGGCGACGCCCTTGCCACCCTTGAACTTCAGCCAAATCGGAAAGAGATGCCCCAGAAAGGCGCCGAATCCAGCAACAAGCGCCATTTCCTGCCCATAAAGAGCGCTCACGATCAGCACCGCAGCTGTGCCTTTCAGGCCGTCTCCAAGAAGCGTGGCAGCTGCAAGCGACTTTCTGCCCGTGCGCAGGACATTCGTGGTGCCAATGTTCCCCGAGCCGATATTGCGGATATCGCCAAGTCCGGCCATGCGTGTGAAAACCAGTCCGAACGGGATCGATCCGAGCAAGTAGCCGAACAAAAGGGCGCCCAGATAATAGGGCCAGGCGAATTCCCAGCTGATGGGATCAGGCACGCGGATTGTCTCCCCTGACGCGCGGACACGGAACGTTTCGGCAATGTAACTGCATGGTGCCCCGGATCAAGTCCGGGGCTTGTGAAAAATACGGAATTTCAGAACCCTGCCTTGCTTTCACCGGCAGGGAACATGGGATGGGGAGGTGAAATCAGCCCTTGAGTTTGTATTTTTCCGCCTGAACGACCAACGGACCGAAGGGCGCGTTCATGCTCGCTCTGAGCGGCACGAGGTAGGGCTTGTCGCCGACAGGGGCGAGCCAGATCTCCATTGATTTGTTCTTGGCGAGTTCCTGGATGGTCTTGCGCTTTGGCCGGTGCCCGGCAATCGGCTCGTAACGAGCCCGGCAGACCAGCACGTCGCCGTTGAAACGCCCGTCGGAAGTCTTTGCCTTCCGCCGCGACTTGTAGCTCAGGTGAACGTTGTAGCGTTCCTTGCCGTCGTAAAGCTCCAGTGTCCGGTTGCAGCTCTCGGGCGATAGTCCCTTGGGCGCCGGGAAGACGGCAGCAGTCAGCGGATCGAGCACGTTCTTCAGGTGTTCGGGTGTCACCTTGATGCGCTGGTTCATGCGGTCTTGGGGCGGATTGACGGCAACCTTGTCGATTTTGCCTTTGCGCATCTTCATCGACACCGTCCCGTTCTCGTCATCGCTCTTGACCTCGAGCGCGTAGCTCTTGGGTGCAAGACCGCCGCCGTTCACGCCGCCGTGGACCTTGACGGAGCCCTTACCGTCGGAGACGAGCTTGCCGAAGGCTGACGTGCCGCCACTTGCCTCGATGGAATAGCCATTGTCGTTGATATCGACATTCACGACACCTGAGCCGATCGGCAGCCCGACCGCAAAGAGCTTGTATTTCATGTAAAGATCGGCAGATGAGGCGGGTGTCACGGACAGGGCCACGACACCGAAAACGAGACTGACAAGACGCATTGGCTAAACCATTCAGTTAAGGACGTCGCGCCAGTGTTCACTGAAATTTTGGCGCGATCGAGATGTCTCAACCGAACACCATTTCACCTGAACGCAATCTGAATGGTCTGTTCACCTGAGCGGTTGTCACATCAGGAGTAGGCGTAGACCGTCTTGCCGGCGACAACCGTTCGAATGACGCGGCCGGAAAAACGCGCATCTTCGAAAGGGGAGTTTTTCGAGCGCGAGCGAATTGTGCTTTTTTCCAGAACCCAGGGCCGTTCTGGATCAAACACGGTGATGTCGGCAGGCGCTCCCTTGGTCAGACGTCCTGTTTCCAGCCCCAGCCTGTCGGCGGGTCTGTTCGTCATGGTCGCCAGAAGCGTGATCAGGTCGACCTGTTCGGAGTGGTATAGCCTGAGGGCAGCCGCGAGCAGGGTTTCAAGACCAATTGCGCCGTCCTCGGCCTCCGCCCAGGGGTGCCGCTTTGTTTCCACGTCCTGCGGATCATGGTTCGAGCAAATGATGTCGATGGTACCGTCCGCGACCGCTGCAATCATCGCCTGCCTGTCATCTTCGTCACGCAACGGCGGCGACATCTTGAAGAAGGTGCGATAGGCACCGATGTCGTTTTCGTTGTGGGTGAGGTGATTGATCGAGACGCCGGCCGTGATGTCGAGACCGCGCTTCTTTCCGGTGCGAACCACGTCCGCGCTTTCGGACGTCGAGATCAGGTTCGCGTGGTACTTGCCCTTCGACATGCCGACGAGGCGAAGGTCGCGTTCCAGCATGATGATCTCGGCCTCGCGCGGGACACCGGAGAGACCCTTCCAGCTTGCGTTGAGGCCGGCATTCATGACACCGCCTGCAAGGTCCGGATCCTCGGTGTGATGAATCACGAGCGCATCGAAGTCGCGCGCATAAGTCATCATGCGGCGCATGACCTGCGCATTCTTGACGGACTTGTGCCCGTTGGTGAACGCGACGGCTCCGGCTTCTTTCAAGAGGCCGATTTCGGACATCTCGTTGCCTTCCAGACCCTTGGTCAGGGCGGCCAGCGGATGAACGTTGACAATGGCCGTGTCGCGGGCGCGCCGCAGGATGAAGTCAACCAGGGCAGGGTCGTCGATAACCGGATCGGTGTCCGGCATGGTGCAGATTGTGGTCACGCCGCCAGCCGCTGCGGCCTGCGACGCGCTGGCAAGTGTTTCGCGGTGCTCAGCGCCCGGCTCGCCGACAGAAACGCACATGTCAATCAGACCTGGACAGGCGATCGCACCTTTGCAGTCGACGATTTCTGCGCCGTAGGGCGCGCCCTGGTTTGCGGCTTCCGGCCCGGCAGCCAGGATGGTGCGGTCGGCGATGATGATCGATCCGGGTGCGTCGAGGTCGCGGGCCGGGTCGATCACCCTGGCGTTTGAAAGAACCAGAGGTCTTGGGGTATCGAGTGCCACGATCTTGTTCCTCTAGTGGTTCGGCAAATTGGCGGCGAGCGCTTCCAGGACAGCCATGCGCACGGCAACCCCCATTTCGACCTGCTCCCGGATCAGGCTTTGCGCCCCATCGGCAATGGAGGCATCGATCTCCACCCCCCGGTTCATCGGTCCGGGATGCATGACAAGGGCGTCGTCGCGTGCAAAGGCCAGCTTTTCCGCATCAAGGCCGTAGTAGCGGTAGTATTCCCGCACCGAGGGCACGAAGGCACCGTTCATGCGTTCGCGCTGGAGGCGCAGCATCATGATAATGTCTGCGCCTTTCAGGCCCTCGCGCATGTCGTTGAAGACCTCGACACCCATCTTTGCAATTCCTGACGGCAGCAGCGTGGTCGGCGCGACGACGCGCACGCGCGCACCGAGCGCATTCAGGAGAATGATGTTTGAGCGGGCAACCCGCGAATGCGCGATGTCACCACAAATGGCGACTGTCAGACGGGCGATCTTACCCTTGTGCCGGCGGATGGTGAGCGCGTCGAGCAGCGCCTGGGTCGGGTGCTCATGCGGGCCGTCACCGGCATTGACAACGGAGCAACCGACTTTGCGCGCGAGCAGGTGAACCGCGCCGGCTGCATGGTGTCGCACGACAAGAAGATCCGGATGCATGGCGTTGAGCGTTGCAGCCGTATCGATCAGCGTTTCGCCCTTCTTCACCGATGATTGCGACACCGCCATGTTCATGACGTCCGCTCCCAACCGTTTGCCGGCCAGCTCGAACGAGCTCTGCGTGCGCGTCGAGTTCTCGAAAAACAGATTGATCTGGGTTCGGCCTTCAAGGACCTGCTTGCGCTTGTGCACTTGCCGGGAAACCTCGACAGCTTCCTCTGCACGATCCAAAAGGCCCAGAATTTCGTGGGGGTGAAGGCCCTCAATGCCCAGCAAATGGCGATGGGGATAGGGGCTGTCTCGATGGGTATCTGTCGCGGTCATCGAGACCATCCCTATAGGGCGAATCGGGGATGTGCACAAGATAGAATTCGCCTCATGCCCGCTGTCCACATGCACACCGGATGACGCAGAGCACGGCTCCGGGCCCCGCACGCGAAAGTCAGGTGAAAATGAGCAGCGCCAGGGGCACGGTCACGGTTGCAGCGAGTGTCTGCAAGGTGATGATTTCCGCCATCAGTTTTGCATCTCCACCCATTTGCTTGGCAAGTAGAAAGGAATTGCTGGCGCACGGGACTGCGCTGGCGATGATCATGGCCGTGAATGCCGGGCCGTCCACGCCAAAAAGGGACGCAAACCCAAATGCGAGCACAGGCATGAGCAACGGCCTCAGAAACGTGCCCATGGTGAGAGCGGGCCCGGGCCGGCGAAGGGCGCTCAGGTTCAGGCCTGCGCCAACGCAGATAATTCCGATCGGCAGCGAGGCACGCGCAAAAATCTCAAGCGTGTCTGCAAAAACACCTGGGAGTGTCAGGCCGCTGAGATTGAACAGCACGCCGGCAACAATGGAAAGGATGAAGGGGTTGGTGAACAGGTCCTTGAGCACCTTTGCGCCACTTGGCGCCGCACCGCTGGCATAGCGCGACAGGACGAGGATACTCAGTACGTTCACGACCGGGATCATGAACACCATGGCAACGGCGAGCAGCGCCAGTCCGGTCTCGCCTGCAATGTTGTCCGCGATCGCAAGAGCAATCATCGCATTCCAGCGAAGCGTGCCTTGAAAGATCGACGTGAACCTGACAGCCGGAATACCGAAGGTACGCTCAATCGCAGTGCGGGCACCCAGAAGGAGCGCGGCCATTGTAAAGATGGAGGCCAGCAGCGCACCGCCCATGTTGAAGGTCGGGAAGGCCGCGAAATCGGCCTTTGAAATGGTTTCAAAAAGGACTGCCGGAAACAGGACGAAATAGGCCAGGTTCTCAACGCCGCGCCATTGTTCCCCGGAGATCGCGCCGGTTCTCGCGATCAGGTAGCCGGACGCGATGACGAGGATCACGGGCATCAGGGCGGCAAATGTCACAAACATGAAGAGAGCTTTCGCGTTTGGGGCGATCCAAACGTCTCGTGGCTAGGGTAAGGACCCACAAATGAAGTCGATTTGGCGGCAGGACAAGATCGGGATGAAGCGCATGCTCAGCCTAGTCCCATAAACCCGAGCCGGTCCAGAAAGCCCTGCAAGATGTAGGCTGCCGCCATCTTGTCGACGACATCTGCCCGTTTTGCACGGCTGGAATCGGCCTCAAGCAGGGTACGCGTGACGGCGGCGGTGGATAGGCGTTCATCCCAATAGGTGATCGGAAGGTCGGTTTTCTGGGACAGGTTGCGCGCAAAGGCACGTGTTGCCTGTGCGCGCGGGCCTTCGCTGCCGTCCATGTTGAGAGGCAAACCGAGAACGATGCCGCCAACTTCATGTTCGCTGCAAAGCTTCAACAGCTGCTCGGCGTCTGTAGTGAATTTCTTACGCCTGATGGTCTCCATGGGGGACGCAATGCCACGGCCGAGATCGGACAGTGCGAGACCGATCGTCTTGGTGCCAAGGTCGAGACCGATCAGGCGGGTATTTGCCGGCAACGCGGTGAGAAAATCTTCCAGAGAGAGAGCGGGATCATTTGCCATGCCGGGGCTTTAGCAGGGCATTTGCGAAAAGGCCAGCACGGACACGCGAATGCAAGGCCTGGTTGCTTCGACTGCGTTCTTGCGGTTTTCAGTTGGCGGCCTATGCTTCAAAAAAGAGACGTTCAATTGAATCGGGAGATGCCTATGAAAATCACCTGGTACGGGCATGCGGCATTCAAGATCGAAGCCGGTGAAGCAAACATCCTTGTCGACCCCTTCCTGACCGGGAACCCCTCGTTTCCGGAAGACCTGAGCGTCGATCAGGTCGCCGATGGCGTCACCCATTTGATCCTGACTCACGGGCATGACGATCATGTCGGAGACAGCATAGACATCCTGAAAAAGACCGGCGCTCAGCTGATTTCCAACTTCGAGATCTGCATGTGGGCCAATCGTCAGGGCGTTGAGAATTTTAGCCCGATGAATACGGGCGGCATGGTGGATACCGGTCCGTTCAAGGTCGCGCTGACAAAGGCGGAACACTCGTCGTCGAAACAGGGAGACGGCGAGGCGATCTATCTTGGCAACCCGCACGGCGTCATCATCGAAGTGCCGGGGAAGAAGGTCGTCTATCATATGGGTGACACCGACATATTCTCCGACATGGCACTCATCAACGAGATTTACCGGCCGAAAGTCGGCATCGTTCCCATCGGCGACCGCTTCACAATGGGAGGCAGGGTCGCGGCGATGGCATGTGATCGCTTCTTCGACTTCGATGCGATTATTCCCTGCCACTTCGGAACATTCCCGATCATTGATCAGACCCCCGATGCGTTTACGACAGCCCTTGGCGCGGGGGCGGACAAAGTAAGGTCGATGGCGCCTGGCTCCAGTACGGAGATTTGAACGTGATCGAAACCTGCGGGAAGAAAATGAGATCCTGGAAAATTCCGTTCGGCGTTCTTGTCGCCGCTTCTTTGCTCGCTGCGCCCGCGCTTGCCGCGGACAAATCGATCACGCCAAACGAAAAACCGGCTCCAACGCAACCGATTGCCAAACCCGATGCACAGTCGGGTGATGCACCAATGCGCGCCGATACCTCGCAAACGTCCTACGACAAGGTGCGTAAGGTTTTTGAAAGCGATGTCACGGTGGCAGGGGAAAAGCTTTCCTTCCCGCAGAACAATCCCTCGGTAAGAGCGCTTGAGATCACGATGGATCCTGGCGAAGTCACTCAGTGGCATACGCATGATGCGCCGCTGTTTGCCTATATTCTGGAAGGGGAGATAACCGTCACCTACGAAGGCATCGGCAAGAAACTGCTTCGTCAGGGGGACGGGTTGCTGGAGGCCATGAGCGTAACGCACCGAGGCGAGAACACAGGCGAGGGACCAGCCCGCATTCTTGCGGTGTTTCTGCTCGGCGACGGATCTGAAGCTGTTGTCGCCGAGGATCCGCCCGGTTCAGATCAGCCGAAGATCGAATAGAGCTCGTCAGGGTGAAGGTCTTTTTGAAACCTGATCCTGGAACACCGGCGAACGCCTACATGACAGAAATATAATGTAATTCAGCCCTACATGAACAAAGTTTCACGGGTATTGCTTTCGCCCGCGCTTATTTATCCAGCAAGGCGCCGGCGGAAGGAAGTTGATTTGGTCCGGCCAGTTAGGTTTGGAGGATCAGCTCGTGCATCTGGTAAAGTCGGACACTCTCATCGAACGCGGTTTGAGAGCCGCAGAGCTCAATATATTCGAGCAGAACAGGATCTGGGCGCGCTACGCGAACGAAAAGCCAGATGTTGCCGCAAGCCTTATGCAAACGATCCGGGCGATACACAGCCGGGTGCCGGAGGACCGGTCACTTTCCGCACTGTCCATCGGTTCAGGAAATGAACCGCAGTTTCGAATACTTCAGGCTGCGTTCGAGCGCGGCCTTTGGCTTTACGACATCGACGGGGCTGCGTTGGCGACCCTACAGGAACGCCAGTCGCGGCAAAGGCTAGAGAACGTTCATCTTGTCCAGGGTGATTTCAACCAGGACTTCCGGAACCCCACCACCGCGCGTCATTCCCTTGAGACGATCCTGGACGGACAACGACAGGACCTGATCACGCTGCACCACAGCCTTTACTACTCCAATGCTGATGACTGGCCCAAATTAATCAAGAGCCTCTACGACGCCGTGCTGGCGCCGGATGGCGCGATGCATATGGTCATGATGTCCGCCCGCGAAACGGCCCCCTTCACAACGACATGGCTCTACAATCGCTTCGCACGGAAATTCTTTGGAACGTCCACGGATCAGGATCTGCTCGGTCTCAGGCATGAGCTGAGTTTTGATGCGGCCTTGAAGAATTGCGAGATTGTCTCGGAAATGCGCAAGGTTCAGTTCTGGGTCGATGACTTCGATCTCTTCATGTCCGTCATCTGGATGATCTTGCTTTATCCCCACCGGCACGATTACACGCTGGAACAGCGGATCGAAATCACGGAATTCATCATCGAACAATTCTGGATCCCGAAACGGCCATTGGTTCAAACGCAGGACTACGTCACGCTCCACAAGCTTGGACCGGCGCATTCGCGCATCGTTTTTAACGGCAGCTACTAGTGTCAGGATCAACTGATCTCGACAATGCCGAATAAGGGCTCCGAGCCTATCCCAGAGACGCAGATTTATCGCTGCGTGCGCTCCAACCGCTGCAATAGCGGATGCCCCAGATTGGATTGCGGTCGCCTCGGTGCGGTCGCGCCAGGTTTGTATAAAAGGTCTGAATTGATCATCATCAACCTGACGGGAGCCGATTAGAGCTAATAAGATCAAAACGGAGCTTCCCATGCCACTGACGATTCGAAAGTCGACGCCGGATGATGCGCCCTTGCTTGTGCGTGTCGTTGATTTGGCAAGTGGCGGGGTTGTTCCGAGGCTCTGGGCTGAGATGGCTCCCAAGGGAACGCAAGCTTCCGAAGTCGGGCTTTCGCTTGTTGCCAAGGAGAGCGGCGAATTCAGTTATCGAAATGGATTTGTCGCAGAATGTGACGGGACTGATCTGGGTGGCTTGATCGGTTACATCCTTCCCACCGTCCCGGAGCCAATTGGGCCCGATGTTCCCGAAGAGTTTGTCGCCATCGAGGAACTCGCACAGCTTGTACCGGGTCATTGGTACATCAATTTCATGGCCACCGTGCCCGAAGGACGACGGCGCGGCGTAGGTGCTGCGCTGCTAGGCGAGGCTGAAGAACAGGCACGAGATCACTCCTGCCCGGGTCTCGCATTGATTGTTGCCGCTTCAAACGAGAACGCCATAAGCGTTTATGAACGGGCCGGATACATCGAGCGCGCACGACGACCGTTCGACCTTTCCGCTTTTGGAGAAGAGCCGACACAAGCGATCCTGATGATCAAGCCGCTGAATTAGCTTTACAGGTACCAACGTGTGCAAGGACCGGCTCAGTCGTGTTTCGTTTCTCACTGCAACTATTGGGTCGTGGACTCACAAACGAGCTTGATGAACGCAAGGAAGTTCACTGGCCGTTTCTCGCAGCGCGTCGTGCCGCGCCAATCGTGTCTGTGTGTTGAACGATTGGTCTTTTCCAACGGTGTTCGACATCCACAAGGGTGATACCGTCTCCATAAGTCTCCGGTTCTCTCGACACCTCGACCAGGCCTTCACGTCGGTAGAACTCGCGCGCTTTGGTGTTCAGTTCGTAAGCCCAAACGGTTATCCAATTGCGGTTTTCTTTAGCAAGATCCAGCAATCGTTTGCCGACGCCCTGACCCCGTGCCATCGATGTCACGTAGAGTGCGGCAATATTGTCTTCTTCTCTGACACAAAAGCCTACGGTTTGACCTGCCTCCTCTGCGACCCAAACGGGATCGACCGTGAATCGCTCACGCCAGTATTCAGTCATCGGTTCAAGGTCGTCCACCTTGGTCATCCAAGGCGTCTCCGCCGCCCACGCTCGAATGATTTGGGCGCAGGAGGCAGCATCTGAAGGCGTACCCTGGCGAAACTTGAAGGTCATGCAGCAATCCAAAAGAATTCAAAATTCCATTCAAACGCCTTCGATCTTCGGCGTCAAACCGCTCAACCGGCTAGAAAACTTCCTTGCAGCTCATCGCTAACGGCGGCATCAATCCAACAAAAAGAATAAGTCTGAGCCCTCGACTAACACGAGGGCCCGAATTACCTCTACCTAAGCCGCTACGCACTGAAACAAGTCCCAGCCGACCGACCTACGGGAGATTTAGGTCATGAAAGTCCAAACGATTTCCGATCTCATTGACTGGACGCGGGCCATGCATCATCGGCTCGCCGAGCGTCTGGCGGACGGCTCGGCAGAACACGAGCGGGAGATGACGAGGTTGCTCTTGTCATACCTCGCAGATCACGAGGCCAGTTTGGGAAAAATGATCGACGGCTTTGAGCAGCGAGCCGATTCCAAAGCGCTCAACACCTGGGTGTACGATTATTTGGGACACGAACCGATCGACCTCCACCGAAGCTGCGATGCGCCCTTTTCAGAAATGAACTTCGATGAGATTTGCGGTGCCGTGTTTGACGTGCACAATCAGGCAATTGACCTTTATCGGGATTTGCTCAGGCGCGCCGATATTCCAGAAGCCCAGGAGCTTGTTCGGTCACTTTTGGCTCTTGAAGAGCACGAGACGATGCGTCTTGCACAGCAGACCAACCGAATGCGGGATATGTGAAAGTTTGCCATACCCGCGTTCACTGCATGGGGTCTGCCCACAATCTTGTCCTTAACCCTGGCAGACCAGGGCGTATTCACACCGTGCAGACGCCGGCAAAATTGGCTGGTGTCGGCCCGAGATAAAACAGATTGTCGAGGCCGATGGCGAAGATTGAAATTCCGATCAGGCTGTGTTCCAGCCAGACGGCCGCAAGAGAGCTGTATGTCCTGTATGTGCGGTAGAAGGACAGCCCGGCAACCAGGCTTAGGACAACCGACAGCCAGGATCCGAACAGAATATGCACCCATCCGAAGAGGATTGCCGAAAGGAGGATCGCCAGCCAGAACGGCGCACCGTTCTGATCCAGCCGCCAGGCGGCGTAGCCCCGGAACGCGACTTCCTGAGGCAGGACGGAAACCAGACCGTAAAAGGTCACGATCACGAGCATGAGCGCCGGGTCGGCGCGCGGAATGCAGAACAGCCGTTCCGGTTGCAGCAGCAACACGATCACAACAATCGCTGCTGAACCGAGCAGCCAGCGAACGATAATGCCCGGCAAAGCCCTTCCACATCCTGCCCAATTGAACCTGAGATAGGTTCTCAGAGCGTCATTCCGGTAAAGCCGCCACAGGCAGTAGCCCGCCACCAGAAAGATCGTTGAAAACCGCAGGATCTGAACAGAAAGACCCATCAACAGGACGGGACCCACAATGAGGACGGCCAGCTCTGTTGTGAGCAACAGCCGTTCTTTTCGCGAAAGGTCCTGCCGGAACATGACTTTTCTGGTTTTCAGGCCGTCAGAGCTTGTTCAACAATGCGGGCGTTGGCCAGGCATCAGCAGGCATTCCGAGTTTTTGCTGGACATCTTGAACAGCGCCCCGCGTGCCGGCTCCGAGAATTCCATCGATCTTGCCAACGTCATAGCCCATGTTTTGCAGCTTGGTCTGAAGCTGTTTCATCTGCGCATCGTTCAGACCCTGGTCCGGATTGCCGGCGTTGTAGCGCGGTGCGCCAGCCAGGCGCGTGGCGAAATAGGCAGCGGATGTCGTGTAGATCAGCGACTGGTTCCATTCCAGGTAAATGTCGAAATTCGGGTAGGCGAGGAAGGCTGGACCATTCCGCCCCTGGGGCAGCAACAGCGATGCCGGCAGGTTCGAGGAAATCTGTCCCCAGCGTGGTTGGACGCCAAGAGCTGCCCATTCAGCGCCGGTCTTGGTTTTGCCGAGGCCTGTTTCCGCCCAATTGAGGTTCTGAGGTACGGTCACTTCCTGCAGCCAGGGTTCGCCGGGGCGCCAGCCGAGATGATTCAGGAAAGCGCCTGCCGTCAGGATCGCATCCGGCGCGCTCTGTTTGAGGCGCACATGCCCGTCACCGTCTCCGTCGCGGCCAAACTTGATAATGTCTTCGGGCAGCATCTGAACCATGCCGATTTCGCCCGCCCAGGCGCCCGTCGTGCGTTGCGGATCGAGGTCACCTGCCTGAACCATCTCGATCGCGGAAATGAGCTGCGGCCTGAAAAGCTCGGGCCGGCGGCAATCATGGGCCAGCGTTGCCAGCGCATTGACCGTGTTGAAATCGCCTTGAACGGCGCCGAAGTCCGTCTCCAGCGCCCAGAAGGCCGTGATTACCGGTGCTGGAATGCCGTATTCGCTTTCGGTTCTCTGGAAAATTCCGGCGTATTTCTGCATGTTCGCAGCGCCGTTTTTCATCCGATAGCTTGAGATCACCCGCTTTGAAAAGTCCAGGAACGTCAGTTTGAAGACGCCCTGGGCGCGGTCGCGCGAGAGGACCTTGCGATCAATCTGGGCACCCGCGAGCGTCCGGTCCGCCGCGTCTGCCGAAAGACCTTTTGCCACCGCTTCCTGTTTGACGCCCGCCAGGAACTGCCGGAAATCGCCGCCGCATTGCTGCGCATAGGCAGAAGTACTCAAGAGACACATGCCGGCAACGAGCCCGGTGGCAAATCGAAGCGCTGAATTCATACGGCGGGTCATGAATGGTCCTGTCGTTCCTGATTGCAATCGAAGGGAAAACGGCCCCTGAAATCGGGCATAGTTGACTGTGCTTCGCCCGCAACGTCAACCGCACCGGCGGGTCAAGTTGCAGTCATCCACCAGGACCGCACGAACGATCAGGCTATCTGCAGTTTCCGAAATCGGAGCTGGCGATAATGCCACCTTCCGGCGTCCGTTTCAGCGGTGCGTTCACCCGCGCTGAAGACCGGCAGTCGCCCGCTGACGAGTAGGATGGTGCCGCGTAATGGGGCGCCGCGTTTACACCGGATACCTGTTGCTCGCACATCTGATAAGCCATGTCGTAAAGGGCCTGCCAGCCCCCGGGAAGGGAGCCCATATTGTTGAGCACCCCAAGTGCGCCACCAGCGCGAGCTCCGCGTGCCGCGCCAGAACGGCCGGCCCATTCTCCGCCGACGACGGCACCGGCCATGCCACCGGAGACAGCATCTCCGACAACGTCGCCGTTGCCGACATAAGAATTGGCATAGTCGGTCGCATAAACCACGCAGTCGGTGCCGTCTGCCTGAGCCATCGGTGAAAAGAACAGGGAGAGAGCGGTGCCGAGCGCACCGGTTGCTGTCGCGAGCTGCTGAAACATTCCAGTCTCCTGTCAGGCATTCAACTCGACCTGCGGGACGAGACCGATAGGCCAGGAGGCTTTGTTCGGTCTAACTTACCGCAGATCGTCAAATGTGAGCCTATGAGACCGGACTTAACAAGGCGCTACCGAATTTATTCGATTGCTCCTTGTTTGGGCGTTCGCTCCAGGAATTTCTGACCGACGAACCCGGTTTTTCCCTGATACTCAATTCCGCACCACCATGTGCCGCACGTATTGAACCTGACTTGGGTATTTTCCGGAATGACGGCAATGATCTGACCGTTCTTGTCCTCCGTCACGCGCATATTGAGCGAAGCCAACGTCTTGCCCGTGTTGGGGAAGGCAGCGTTTTCGGCCGAAACGTTTGCTGCAACAACGGGACCGGCAGGTTTGTCGATAGCGGCACCCGTTGCAACCGGCTCGGCCTGCGTCGCATTTGGCCCGGTGCTCTCGGCGGAGGGAGCGATCACGTTTCCGGGCAGATCGACAGGCGCGGATGTGCTTGCCAAGACCGGGTAGGCGGTGCTTGCCGGGTGCGGACCAAGGTCCGATTGGGTTTCGTTGGCAGATTCAACCGCGTTCGCAGCGAGGGAATTTATCGGTGTATTCTTCGCCGGTTCCGCAAGTGTCACGGGTTGCGGTGCACTGGCGCCGCCGACAGCGAATGCGTTCTGGATCCTGTCCTTGGCCTTTGCAATCTGGGCTGCTGTCGCCGGGGGTGTTGTTGCAGATGTGTCAGTAACGCCTGCCGTTTTGAGATCAGGATCCTGGCTCGTGACCTGAGCGCTGCTGCCAGCTTCGACCTCGGGTTCGGCTGTAATCAGCTGAGTTTCAACGGAGCGTGCAGCGACGTCTTCCTTTTCCAGCATTTCCGGAAGCCCAAGGGCGAGCGCGGCTCCGCCGGCAACCCCGATGAGCAGCGTGCTGAGAAGCAGGAACTTGAAGCTTGGTCCGCGCGCGGCGGATCCATTGCCTGGCGTGCTTTCTTCGACTGGGGCAACTGCGATGATGTCGTCTGCTGGTTGTTCGACAGCGCCTTCGTTCTTCTTGAGCACGCTGGGCATTTCAAACTGATCGTCTTCGTCTTCGACAAGCTTCGGCTGCCGAATTTCGGTGGCCTCCTTGTCATCCGCGGCGGCGTGCAATTGCAGGATTTTTGCCGCAAGTTCACCAGCGTCGATACTCTGGAGCGTTTTCTGAAAGTCGTTGCTTGTCTTTGTATCTGGAACAAGTCTCAGGTCGCATGTCGTCGGCTGTTCTTGTTTGTTGTCTTTGTTTTGGCCTGTTGGGGTATCGCAAGCATTGGCTGGCGCGGATACTGAATACATTTGGCCCTCCTGGTATTGCGGTTCGGGCACGCGCTACGCGGTCACCTGGTTTGGTTACCAGTGTATTAATCTTTGTTAATGCGACTTCACACAGGCCGGATTGCGGCGGTTCTTGGGAAATTGTCGTGAATTATGACAGGGATGTGATTTTGATGTGTCCAGCGTTTCCCGCGTTTGCAAATGCCTAACCTGTCTTTGCCATTCTGAGATTCGGTTAGGAGCGATTGGAGCAAGAGTGTACCGGACAGAATTCGGCGGCACCTTGCTTCGACGAACAGGCAAAGCACAATGATACGTGGGATCTTGTTGAAATCCGCTGGACTACTGACCGCGCTGGGCACGATGTGTCAGGCCGCGATAGCGCAGGAAGTCCAGGAACTAAAAGTCGGCTTTATGGCGACGCTGTCCGGTCCCGCCGCCGTTTACGGTGAGCATATGCGGGATGGCTTCATGCTCGCGATCAACCAGTCCAACGGCGCGCTCGGGGGAATGCCGACCAACGTGATCGTGGTCGACGACAAGCTTGATCCGGACTATGCGGTCAAGCAGGCAACGAAGCTGATTGAGCAAAACGGCATCGACGTCCTCGTGGGAGTTAATTTTTCGAAGGTCATGCTGGCCGTCCACGATCCTGTTGTCCGTTCCAGGACCCTGTTCATCGGAACCAATTCCGGCCCGGCGCCGATTGCCGGCCGGAATTGCAGCCGCTACTTCTTCTCAACAGCGTCCCAGGATGATCAGGTTCACGAAACCATGGGACGATATGCAAGTTTGAAGGGTTATCAGCAGGTCGTGACCATTGCGCCCGATTATGAAGCTGCCCGCGATGCCATCGCCGCTTTCCGGCGGCACTTCAAGGGACAGATTTCAAGGGAACTCTTTCCAAAGCTCGGACAGACCGAGTTTTCCGACGAATTCAATCAGATTGCGGAAATCGAACCTGACGCAATTTTTGCCTTCATGCCCGGCGGGATGGGTGTTGAACTGGTCAAGCAATTCCAGACCTCTGGCCTGAAGGGGATCGTCCCCTTCCTGTCGTCCCGAACCGTGAACGCGGTGACCTTGCCCTATTCCAAGGAAACGGGGGAGGGGTTGTTTTCAGCTGCGCATTGGGCACCGAACCTCGACAACCCCGCCAACAAGCGCTTCGTGCGGGAATTCAGCAGGGCGTATGAATACGCCCCGTCCATCTATGCCGCGCAAGGATATGACGCCGCCAAGCTTATCCACTTCGCCTTGGAACTGACGGGTGGTGTCAAGGACCAGGAAGCATTGCTTTCAGCCATTCATGCAGCGCCCTTTGAAAGCGTGCGCGGTGATTTCCGCTTCAATTCAAACCAGTTCCCGATCCAGGATTTCTATCTCGTCGAAGGGGTCAGGCGCACCAGCAAACTCTATGAAATGGAAGCAATTGCCCGGGTGTTCGACGATGTCGGTGATGCCTTTGCCGGCTCTTGCCGCATGTGACGGTTGCTTTTCCAAAAGTACGAAACAGCTTTCTGAAACGGTCAGTCCATAAAGTGCCGGTACAGGACTTGTATTTCGGACCGTGCAGTCCATATCAGTCCCATGACACAGACCGAATTGAAATCACGTGCACCGGAAAACCGGCCTTCAGGACCGGGACGACCGCGTAATTTCGACGAGGCAACCGCCCTTGAGTCCGCCTTGATGGTTTTCTGGACCAAAGGTTATGAGGCAACATCTCTGGAAGATCTGACAAAAGCCATGGGTTTGAGCAGATCGAGTTTCTACGCTGCCTTCGGCAGCAAGCAGGAACTGTTCATCAGAGCGTTGGATCACTATTCGCGCAATGGCCTGCGCAACCTGAAAGAAGTTGCGCAAGCAGCCGAGGGCAATCCGATCGACGCGATGATGGAGGCTCTTTCGAACCCACAAGGCGGTTCGAAAGGGTGCATGCTGGTCAATTGCATCACCGAACTGGCGCCGCACGACAAGGAAGTCGCTGAAATTGGACGCCGCCACCTTGAAAGCATTGAAGAGATCTTTGCAGGCGTTCTGGACCCGAACAATCCGGACGGCGTTCGAGACAAGGCGCGTGCCTATTCATCGCTCGCCATCGGAACGCTGGCGCTGCGCAAGGCCGGAATACCGGCGGACCGTATTGCCGAGACTTTGAAACAAGCCAGAACAGTGCTGCCCGCCTGATGAAATAGCCCGTGCCCAGAGCAAACGAAACGCGCTCGCACATCACGCATAAATATGGACTGAATGGTCCAATAATAAGGCCGAGTGGTCAGATGACAAAGAAGGAACCGAATATGTCTGAAGAAAAACTGTTCGCACCGGCAAAGGCCGGAGCCATTGAGCTGAAGAACAGGATTGTCATGGCACCCCTGACACGCAATCGGGCAAGGGCTGAAGACGATGCTCCCTTTGAAATCCATGCCGAATATTACGGCCAGCGCGCCGGTGCAGGCCTGATCATCACCGAGGCGTCGCAAATCTCGCCACAGGGAAAAGGCTACGCCTGGACGCCGGGTATCTATTCGCAGGCACAGATCGACGGCTGGAAAAAGGTAACGGATGCAGTTCACGCACGGGGCGGAAAGATCGTCATCCAGCTCTGGCACGTCGGCCGGATTTCTCACCCGGTCTTGCAGCCGAATGGCGCTGATCCGGTCGCTCCGTCCGCGATTGCGGCGAAGTCCAAAACCTTCGACGGAACACAATTCGTCGACACACCGTTGCCGCGTGCACTTGAGGTGCACGAAATTCCCGGCATCGTAGAGGACTACCGCAAGGCAGCCGAAAACGCGCTGAAGGCAGGTTTCGACGGTGTTGAGGTCCATGCAGCGAACGGTTACCTGATCGATCAGTTCCTGCGTGACGGCTCGAATGTACGCGACGACAGCTACGGCGGTTCGCTTGAAAACAGGACCCGTTTTCTGCGTGAAGTGATGGACGCGGTCGTTGGAGTGTGGGGAGGCGATCGTGTTGGCGTGAGGCTGAGCCCGTTCTCCAATGCCAACGACGTTGCCGACAGCAACCCGCAGGAGATTTTCTCTCACGCGATCAGGCTGCTGAACGCATATGGTCTTGCCTATCTGCACCTTGTGGAAGGCCAGACAGGTGGTCCTCGCGACATTCCGGAAGGTGGCGACCTTGCCGCGCTTTATGCGCTCTTCGACGGCGCCAGAATGGGGAACAACGGTTATGACCGCGGGTCGGCCATCGATGCCGTTCATTTCGATGAGATCGATCTTGTCGCCTTTGGCCGCCCCTTCATTTCCAATCCGGATCTGGTGGACAGGCTCGCCAAAGATGCTCCGCTCAATGCGCTCGACCCGGACACGCTCTATGGCGGCAACGAGAAGGGCTACACGGATTATCCCACGCTCGCCGAGAGTTCGGTCGCCGCACAGTAGCGGCCACGTCTTTCAGGTTGTCCGGCATCCACCTCTCCAGGGCAGCCTGATAGTCAGCCGGTGCAGGTTATGCCTGCACCGGCTTTCTTTTGACTTGGCTGTCCCGTTCCTATTGTTTGGCGATTTTCTGATCAATCTCCTCCAGAAGCAGACCGCGCGTTTCCGGTGCAAACGCCCAGGCGTACCAGAGACCGAAGGCGCAACAGGCGGCGAATATGCCGAAGGTGATGGCCTCGCCAAGGCTCGCAGCCATTGTCGGAAACAGAAACACGACCAGGAAATTGCAGACCCAGTTTGACAAGGACGCAATTGCCATGCCTTTGCCCCTCAATGGGAGCGGAAACAGCTCGGACATGTAGAGCCATGGAAGGGGGCCGAGACTGATCGCAAAGAAGAAAATGAATGCAAACAGTCCGACAAGCGTGAGCCAGGCGAGGTTGTTGACGTCCAGCTGAAACATGATGGCGATCAGGGCCATGCTCGCGAAGGCGCCTGCAAAGCCAAAAATGAAAAGAGGGCGCCTGCCGATGCGGTCAACAAAGATCATCGCCAGCACGGTGACACTGACATTCAGTGCGCCGATTCCGATCGTCGCGACCAGCCGATTGGTCAGAGCGCCAAATCCCGCATCGTCCAGGATACGGGGGGCGTAGCTCATGATGACATTGATGCCGCTGAATTGCTGGAGAAAGAAAGCCAGGATCGAAAAGATGAGCAATCCGCGCAACGCCGGATCGCGGAACCTGCTCCAGCTTTCCGCTTGCGGGTCGCTCGGCCGGCTGTCTTCGATCTCCTTGACGACGGTATCGAGCCGCTCGTCACTGACTTCCGGCTGAACGGTCTTGAGGACATCGCGCGCCGCTTTGTCGCGGCCGGCCAGAACCAGCCAGCGCGGGCTTTCGGGAGCCTTGAGAATGCCGGCAAGGCAAACGGCGGCCGGCACCAGGCTGAAGCCAAGCATCAGCCGCCAGGATCCGGAATAGGAAAACGCCCAGTCGACGACGAACGCAGCGAGAATTCCGACGGTGATCATGAGCTGAAATGCCGAGACCACGGCGCCGCGTATCCGGGCCGGAGCAATTTCGGCAAGATACATGGGTGCGACAAGCGCTGAAGCCCCGATGGCAATGCCGATGACCAACCTCGCAAGGATAAGCGACCAGACACTGAACGCGGCGGCAGCGGCAAAGGAACCGGCAGCAAAAAGAAGCGCGCAAAAGATCAGAACGGGCCGGCGACCCAGCCGGTCGACAGTGATCAGGGCAAGCAGCGCACCAAAGATGGCTCCGAATGGAACCGCTGCGGTCATGAAGCCTTCACTCTGCGCAGTGAAGACGAAGTCTTTTTTCAAAAAGGGCAGGGCACCTGAAATAACGCCCTGATCCGTGCCGAAAAGGAAGCCGAATATAGCGGCCAGAACAGCGATCAAAATAAGCAATGCGTCTCTCCCCAGAACGCGCCCAACTTTCCTGAACGGCCCGAGTTTTGGTCCCGGGCTCTTTCTGTTGGTCCATAACCTTCGCGCGATAACCCGCTTGGATGCAAGGTAAAAGGTTATGTCCGCAGGGAGTAATTTGGCGCTTGAAATCGCTTCGTGCGCAGCAGTCTGCAAAGTGAATTCATTCATTTTGAGAGAGAACCGTACCGTACCGTACTCTTTTTCGGCAAACTGACCTTTCGCTCCGGTCAAAATCTGTCTAACCCAAAATCAAAGCAAATCCGGATGCGGATATCTGGCGGTTTTCAGCCGATGATAGACGCCTGATCCGATCTGGAATCCTAAAAGCGCAGGGAGAAACGAAGATGCCTCCGTATCGTTCGAGAACGTCGACACACGGCCGGAACATGGCTGGTGCGCGCGGCCTTTGGCGCGCCACTGGCATGAAGGACGATGATTTCGGCAAGCCGATCATCGCGATCTCGAACTCGTTCACCCAGTTCGTGCCCGGTCACGTGCATCTGAAGGACCTTGGCCAGCTCGTCGCGCGAGAGGTTGAAAAGGCGGGGGGCGTTGCCAAGGAATTCAACACGATTGCTGTCGACGACGGTATCGCAATGGGCCACGACGGCATGCTGTATTCGCTACCGTCGCGCGAAATCATCTCCGATGCTGTTGAGTACATGGTCAACGGCCATTGTGCAGACGCCCTGGTCTGCATATCCAATTGCGACAAGATAACGCCCGGCATGCTGAATGCGGCCATGCGGTTGAATATTCCCGTGGTTTTCGTGTCTGGTGGCCCGATGGAAGCCGGCAAGGTGGTTCTGGAAAACGGCGTTGAGAAATCGATTGACCTGGTCGATGCCATGGTCGCCGCTGCCGACGACAACATGTCGGATACCGATGTCCTCGCGATGGAGCAAAATGCCTGCCCGACCTGCGGATCATGTTCCGGCATGTTCACGGCGAACTCGATGAACTGCCTGACGGAAGCGCTCGGACTGGCATTGCCCGGCAACGGTTCGACGCTTGCAACACATGCTGACCGCGAGCGCCTGTTTGTGGAGGCCGGCCATCTGATTGTCGACCTTGCGAGACGCTACTACGAACAGGATGACGAGAGCGTACTGCCGCGCAACATCGCGAGTTTCAAGGCATTTGAAAATGCCATGACCCTGGATATCTCCATGGGTGGATCAACCAATACAATCCTGCATCTGCTGGCCGCGTCCTACGAAGGCGAAATCGGGTTCACGATGGACGACATCGACCGTTTGTCGAAGCAGGTGCCGGTCTTGTGCAAGGTCGCGCCGGCGGTCGAAAACATTCACATGGAGGATGTCCACCGGGCTGGTGGCATCATGGCTATCCTTGGCGAGCTGGACCGTGCAGGAAAGCTGCATACAGATATACCAACAGTCCACTCGGCAACCTTGAAAGACGCGCTGGCGCGTTGGGACATACGCCAGACAAATTCGGACAGCGTGCAAGAGTTCTACAGGGCAGCACCGGGTGGGGTCCCGACGCAAGTTGCCTTCAGCCAGGAACGGCGTTGGCAGGACCTGGACCTCGACCGGAAATCTGGGGTCATTCGAGAAGCTGAAAACGCCTACAGCACAGATGGTGGCCTTGCGGTTCTTTACGGCAACATTGCCGAAGACGGCTGCGTGGTGAAAACGGCCGGTGTCGATGAGAGTATTTTGAGGTTCGTCGGTCCTGCGCGGATTTTTGAAAGTCAGGACAGCGCGGTGTCCGCGATCCTGACCAACAAGATCAAGGCAGGCGATGTGGTTCTCATCCGCTATGAGGGCCCGCGCGGTGGCCCCGGGATGCAGGAAATGCTCTATCCGACGAGTTACCTGAAATCGAAAGGTCTCGGGAAAACCTGTGCACTGATCACGGATGGGCGGTTCTCCGGCGGGACGTCGGGCCTCTCTATAGGACATATGTCGCCCGAGGCTGCAGAAGGCGGCACCATCGGTCTCGTTGAAGAAGGTGATCCAATCGTCATCGACATCCCGAACCGTGTCCTTAAGGTCGATATTCCCGATAGGGAGCTGGCCCGCCGTCGTGCCGTGATGGAGGCCAGGGGCGATGAGGCATGGAAACCGCTTGAGAAACGCAAGCGCAAAGTCACCAAAGCCCTGCGCGCTTATGCGAAAATGACGACCAGTGCTGCCAAGGGCGCCGTCCGCGAAGTCGATTGACGGAATGGGGTGTGACCGGCGATCAGGTGGGCCATTTGGCCCGCCTTTTTTGCTCAAGCCATTGCCTTTGCTGTCTTGCAACCACATAACCGGCTAAATCTCGTTCTTCCGGATTCGGTCTCATTCATGGATTCAATCACGCAATTTGTTCTCGGCGCCGCCGTTTCCACCGCCTGCCTCGGAAACAAGATCGGACCGCGAAAGGCAGCGCTCGTGGGCGGTCTGCTCGGAACTCTTCCGGACCTGGATGTCTTCATTCCCTTTGACGATCCGATCGACAGCTTCGTCTATCACCGCGGCTGGACGCACTCTGTTTTTGTCCATGCCCTGGCAGCGCCCGTTATCGGTGAGGTCCTCATGCGCTTGTTCAAGGGCTTGCGCGAACATCGCTGGTTGACCTGGTCGGCTGTGTTCCTGGTTCTGTCGACGCACGCAATCATCGATGCAATGACGGTTTACGGGACTCGAATATTTTGGCCTGTCTATCCGGACCCGGTCGGGGTGGGGTCGGTCTTCATCATCGATCCGGTCTACTCAGTGCCTTTGATCATCGTTGTCATCTACGCGCTGTGTAAAAAGACCTGGACGACCCGCTTGCGAAACTGGGTCGCAGGCGCGCTCATGTTCACGACGGGCTATTTGGGCGTGAGCGCGGTGTTGCAGCAATATGTGCAGGCCCAGGCGCGAGAGGTTTTTCAGAACGAAGGCTCTGAACCGGAAACCGTTTACGCCATCGCGGCCCCGTTCAACATCCTCCTGTGGAAGGTGATCGGGCTCAGGCAGGACCAATACCAGAACCTCTATTACTCTCTGCTCGACAGTGACGGCCCGCCGGAGATCTACAAGCATCCGCGTCATCCCGAGTTGTCTGCATGCCTGCAGAACACGCCGGCCTACAAGAAGCTGGCTTGGTTCAGCAGAGGGTTTTTCAGAACAGAACTGGTCGACCAGAAGGTGATCATGTCGGATCTGCGCATGGGCCTGACACCGGGTTACGCTTTCCGTTTCGTTGTCGGCCAGCTGGAGCAGCAAGAGGTTCGACCGGTCGCGCCGCAGCGCGATGCGGGGCTTGGCAGGATCGACGAAGACGACTGGGCCTGGTTTGTCGAAAGGATTCAAGGCCACCCGAGCGTACGCAATGCGGAAGCGCGATCGGAGACGTCTGAAGGCCTGGTGAAGGCCAGCGTCGAGCTGACATGTGGGTCAGGCGCAACGGATGCTGTCAGCGGATAAAGGCCGGATTGGCCCAGCTACTGGCTCAAACCGGTTTCGGCGAGTGGGATCAACATGGTTTCGCTCAAGAGCGCATCCGGATCGTGGATCTCCGGAACCTGCTGACAGTCGACTGACGGTCCGTTGTCTTCGCCCTGATGCTCTTTCAGTGCAGCGCAAATCGGGATGGCCGCTTGCCTGGTGCCGCCGGAGGCAACGGTCATGACGTCCTGCAACGTGCCGTCCGTTTCCTGAAGAGCGAGCGCAAGGTGCTTTGCAAACAGGGAAATGGTCCGGTCCGCCGAATAGTTCGCGGTCTGTCCGGATCCTGCGGACGAGATCAGCGCTTCCGGCCGCTCTTCATGATCGACCGAATGCTTGTCGAGAAGATGCATGTTGACGGCATAGGAATTGTTGGTGTCGAGGACCAGGATCACTTCTGCGGCTGGAATGGTGTGCAGCATGGCTGCAAAGGCCGGTGCCGAAATCCAGGTTCCGTTGCCGATGGCTTCGGCTGCCGTTTCCGGACGCTCAGTCGCCCAGAATTCAAGAATGTAGCCGTTTTCGGCGTCGGGCTGATCGGAATCGAATTGGCCGAGCGGCAGGTTCGCATAAATGATCAGGCGGTCTTCCGGTCCGAGCCTGTTAGCCAGTTCCGTTGCCTTCATCTTGAGCGCAGAGGCACTGGCGCCCTCGTTGATGAGAAGATGTGTCTTGTCCGGTCCGGCATCCAGTCTCGGCCCAAGGGCGGCAACAACTTTTTCCAGGCTGTTGCGGCACACTTCCAGCGCCTGAGGGTGCCACGGCGGGCAGTTTCCGATGCCCACGATATGGTTCCGAAGAGCTTTCTCTTCCTGCGCGGAGGCATCGGAAAGAGGAGCCGCACCAAGAAGCGCACCCGTTAGCGCGAACACACCGAATGCCGCGCTGCAAAGCATGCGCAAGCGTGCAGGCATCCGATGGGCGCTACGTGTCATGTTTTTCTTAAGACCTTTTCGTCCGTACCTTGGTTATTGTAACGTCAGCGTGTGAAAACAGTGCAAAATCATTTTTGGAATTCAATAGAACGCCGTTGCAGTCTGTTAATCAACTTCCTTTTCGAACAAAAGAGTTTTGCCCGTGTACGGAATTAAATACCAAACGGTAATTCTCAAAGAGATAAACTATTTCGAATTTCGAACTTCAGGTTCTGTCATCCCTGAAGTTGCTTCAGTTTTTCTACTATGTGAATTGTATCGTCCGTGAGTGTCCCGGTATCGGCCTTGCCGACAACCGTGACCATCTCAACAAGGTCGGGGATTGTGTCGCGGCCGCCCAGATGAACGGTTCGCTTTATCAAGCGGCGGATCATGTCGTCGGGATTGCTGCTTTGATTGGCAAGCCATTTGGAAAACAGATAGAGGTCCTCGGCTTCGTTTTCCGAGACCTGAAAAACGGTTTGCAATTGATCAAGAATAGCGCCGTGTTCGGCTTGTGAAATTCCGCCATCCAGTTCAGCGGTCAGAACCAGGAGCGCTGCGGCGGAGACACGTGGATCGTCGACCCCTTCGCTGGGGTGCTGGTTGGCTCTGGTTTGAAATCCGAAGCGCCGCGCAGCCGCCTTGACGTCGTGGGCAGCGTCCAGGGCGACGCGTGTCGTGTCGGCCGCCTGCCGGACGCGGTACATCCAGAACGCGGCACCTGCGAGCACAGCGAGAATTGCGAGCAAAATATGCAAAGAAAATCTCCTTCAATCTATGCTCGCATCCTTAGCGCATAAATCGCAAACGAACCGTGACAAAATTTACAAGGCTTCGGTGGTCGCGTGGTTTTTCACGCTAACCAGCCGGCTAACAACATTCTCGATGATTTTGTGGCCTGCGTCCTGATCGAGCGACATGATCGATTCCGGATGGAACTGGACGGCGGCAATGGCTTCTTTTTCGTGTTCGATCGCCATGACCACTCCGTCTTCCGTTTCCGCGGTCACCCGGATGTCGTCAGGCAATGTGGCGCGATTGGCAAACAGTGAATGATAGCGGCCGACGATCACGGGAGCGTTGAGGCCGTCAAACAGAAGCGAGTTGCCGGAAAGGCTGATCGGGGACGGCTTGCCATGCATCGGAATGTCCAGCTGGCCGAGCTCGGCACCGAAATATTCTGAAAGAGCCTGAAGACCAAGACACACGCCAAAGAGCGGCAACTCGCGAGCGCGTGCGCGCCCGATTGTCGCCGCACAGTCGAAATCCTTGGGATTGCCGGGGCCAGGCGACAGGACAACCAGATCCGGGTCGACATCGTGAAAGACGTGGTCGGCGACCGGCGTCCGGTACGTGACAACGTCCGCACCGGTTTGGCGGAAGTAATTTGCCAAGGTGTGAACGAAACTGTCTTCGTGATCCACCAGCAGGATTTTGAGGCCCTTGCCCGGCTTGTGGTCGGTCTTTTTTTCGGATGATTTCGTTGCAAGGCCGGCTTCGCGTACCGCGGCACGCATGGCTTCCGCCTTGAGTTCGGTTTCTGCCTCTTCGTCTTCCGGTACGCTGTCATAAAGCAGAGTTGCCCCGGCACGGATTTGCGCCAGACCGTCCTTGATGCGAACCGTCCTGAGGGTCAGTCCGGTGTTCATGTCGCCATTGAAGAGGACGGCGCCGATTGCACCGCCATACCAGGCGCGGGGTGACTTTTCGTGATCCTCGATGAACTGCATCGCCCAACGTTTCGGCGCACCCGTCACCGTCACTGCCCAGGTGTGCGAAAGGAACGCATCCAGTGCGTCCATGTCTTCGCGCAGTATCCCTTCAATGTGGTCCACCGTGTGGATCAGCCGGGAATACATTTCGATCTGGCGGCGCCCGATGACCTTGACCGAGCCGGGAACACAAACGCGGCTCTTGTCGTTCCGGTCAACGTCCGAACACATGGTCAGCTCGGCCTCGTCCTTGGCCGAGTTCAAAAGCTTGCGGATCTGGGCTTCGTCTTCAATCGCGTTCTTGCCGCGCCGGATGGTGCCGGAGATCGGGCAGGTTTCGACCCTGCGGCCACCGGTAACACGCACATACATTTCCGGCGACGCGCCGACGAGATATTCCGCTTTGCCGAGATTGAAGAAGAAGGAATAAGGAGAAGGGTTGATTTGTGCCAGGCGCCTCGAAACGGCCGATGGCGGATTGGCACAAGGCTCATAGAACGTTTGGCCGGGGACCGTCTCGAACAAATCGCCACGGCGGAAGTAGTCCTTGGCCTTTTCGACCAGCCGGGCATATTCGCCCGGTTCGTGATCGCCGCGTCCCGGATCCGTGTTGGCCGGCATATATGCGCGTTTTTCGCCGGTTCGTTCCAGCCCCTTCGTGGACTTGCCTTTCACGACAAAATCATACTCCAGCACATAAGCACGCTTGCCGTGGTGGTCGACGATCAGGATTTCATCCGGCAGAAACAGAACAACGTCACGCTGATCGTCCGGGCGGTCCAGTTTCAGATCGATCGGTTCGAATTGAAAGGCAACGTCGTAGCCGAATGCGCCGTAGAGGCCGAGCTGATCATCGTCGCACGCAAAGAGGTCTTTCAGGGCGCGCACGACCAAAAAGGTTGACGGCTGCCGGGACCGTTCCTCTTCGTTGAAGAGCCGGTCGGGTTTGACAACCGTAAGGCGGATGTTTTCGTCATCTGCCTGGAACGTCTCGATAACGTCGAGGCCTTTCAGTGCGTCCGCAACTGCTGGGATGAGGATCCTGCCGCGGTTGTTCAAGGCGCGAATTTCGACGTTTCTGTCGGTCGCCTCCAGAACGAGCGGCGGATTGACAAGCGCCATGTCCCACCGGGTGTACCGGCCGGGATACTCATAGGAAGAAGACAGGACCGCGCCCAACTCGCTGTCCAGCCGGTCGATCCAGTCGGAGGTGCCGGTTTCATAGTCCGAGGCGCGTGAGGTCCGCAGGATCGTGATCCCGCTTTCCGTTTCGTAGGTCTGGTCTGCCAGTACCGGCATGATCTTTCCGTTCCCGTTTCTGGTGGCCGTTTGGGACGTTGGCGGCCTCATAAAGCACCAAGGCCGCCAGCGGTATCCCGCGGCGGCCTTTGGTGAGTATCTTGATCCGTTCAGAGCATGATTGATCGCTGGCCGCCTATTTCGCGCCGCGCCACCACCATGCTGCTTTCAGGGTCGTTCTCATGAAACGACGCATAGCCGATGAGGGCGGATATGGCAACGGTCTATCGCATGCGCGTCCTGATTTGCCGCTTTTTTGTCCAATCCGTACAGGCAACTGCCCATATTTTTGCGCCAGTCTTGACGTGCAAACGAAGATACTGTTTTGCAGTGCGTCAAGGCATGCGGACGGAGCCTGATTCCGGTTCGTTTGCAAAGAGCCGGGCGAGCGGTACAGAGGGGCACATGGAACACTTCGACCTGATCGTGATCGGGAGCGGGCCGGCGGGGCGGCGCGCCGCCATCCAGGCAGCAAAATTCGGCCGTGACGTTCTCGTCGTAGAGCGCGGACGCAGGGTGGGGGGCGTCTCGGTGCACACCGGAACCATTCCGTCCAAAACGCTGCGGGAAACCGTGCTCAATCTGACCGGATGGCGTGAGCGTGGATTTTACGGCAGCTCCTACCGCGTCAAGCAGGATCTGACGGCGGCGGATCTCAGGGCCCGCTTGCACATCACCCTCAATCACGAGGTCGACGTGCTCGAACATCAGTTCGCGCGAAACAAGGTGACGACGGTACGTGGCGAGGCCCGCTTTATCGACACCCATGAGATCGAAGTCGAGGGTGATGCCGGCGAGATCCTGAAATACAAGGCCGACAAGTTCGTCATCGCGGTCGGTACAAAGCCGTTCCGTCCCGACTATGTGCCTTTTGACGGCAAGTATGTCCTCGACAGCGACGAAATTCTGGAACTCGGCGAAATACCGCGGTCAATTGCCGTGATCGGGGCCGGGGTGATCGGTGTCGAATATGCGTCCATATTTTCGGCGCTCGACGTCCACGTGACGCTGGTTGAGCCTCGCGAAACGATGCTGGATTTCCTGGACAAGGAACTCGTTGCCGATTTCACCCATCAGCTTCGCGACCGGGGGATCGCGTTGCGGTTCGGGGCCAAGGTTGAAAAAATTGAAAAACACGGGCCTTCCGATTGTGAAATCACTCTGGAGGGCGGACGCTGCGTGCGCGCCAACGTGATCCTGTTCGCTGCAGGACGCATGGGCGCAACGCCGAAGCTTCATCTCGACAATTGTGGACTGGGCGTCGATCACAGAGGCCGTTTGAAAGTCGATCCTGAGACTTTCCAGACCGAAGTACCGCATATTTATGCCGCCGGCGACGTCATCGGCTTTCCAAGCCTTGCATCCACTTCCATGGAACAGGGCCGCATCGCGGCGTGCCAGGCGCTTGGCGAGCAGGCGTATGATCCGCCGGAGTATTTCCCATATGGAATTTATGCGGTTCCCGAAATCTCCACGGTTGGCATGACCGAAGAAGAGATCAAGGAACGCGGTATTCCTTACGAATGCGGTGTCGCACGCTTCCGGGAAACCTCTCGCGGCCACATCATGGGTCTCGATACCGGCATGCTCAAAATGATCTTTTCGCTCAAGACACGGCGTCTGCTTGGCTGCCACATTGTCGGCGAAGGCGCGACGGAACTGGTTCACATCGGCCAGGCGGTCCTGAATTTGAAGGGCACGCTGGAGTATTTTGTCGAGAACACCTTCAACTATCCAACACTGGCGGAGGCCTACAAGATTGCCGCTCTGGATGCCTGGAACCGCATGCCGCAATTGGCCGAGTAGACTTCCAATAAAATCCTGAAGGACTTTCGTTTTCGAATGCTTGGTGCGTACGCGTTTATGCGGGTACGCTGCCGCACAGCTCACTCGAGCAAACGATTCTGACTGAAAGTCCGACATGGCCCGCACTCTGCTTTTGAAGAACGCCAACATGCTCGTCACGATGGATGACGAACGCCGCGAAATCGTGGGTGGCGGGCTTTTTGCCGAAGACGGCATGATCAAGCAGGTGGGTCCTTCAGCCGACTTGCCGGAGAGCGCCGACGAGGTGATCGACGCGAGCGGGCAGATTGTCCTTCCCGGGTTCGTCAATACCCATCATCATCTCAACCAGACCCTGACCCGCAATCTGCCGGCTGCCCAGAACAACAACCTGTTTTCATGGCTGCAGGCCCATTACCGAATTTGGGCGAAAACCCACCCTGAAGCGTCGCGCTCCAGCGCGCTGGTCGGGCTTGCCGAGCTCGCGCTTTCCGGCTGTACAACGGTGTTCGACCATTCCTACCTGTTTCAAAGCGGGAACAAGGTCGATTACCAGATCGAAGCCGCGAAAGACCTTGGCGTCCGTTTCCACGCCAGCCGCGGATCAATGTCTCTGGGCGAAAGCAAGGGCGGGCTGCCGCCGGACGACTGCGTTGAGGATGAAGACGAAATTCTGAAGGATACGGTACGGGTCATCGACCGGTATCACGACGCCTCAAGGGGGGCCATGACCCGGATCGTGGTTGCGCCCTGTTCGCCGTTTTCCGTGTCGGAAGATCTTTTGAAGGAGAGTGCACGGCTGGCACGCGACAAGGGCGTGATGCTGCACACCCACCTGTGCGAAACGCTGGACGAGGAGCGCTATACGCTCGAGCGTTTCGGCAAACGTCCGGTCGAATGGATGGAAGGCCTCGACTGGACCGGACCTGACGTCTGGTTCGCGCATGCCATTCACGTCGATGACGAGGAAATCAGGCTGTTTGCCAACACAGGCTGCGGCGCTGCCCATTGCCCGTGTTCCAACATGCGACTTGCGTCGGGCATTGCACCGGTCAAGAAATACATGGCAGCGGGCGTGAAGGTTGGTCTGGGTGTCGATGGTTCGGCCAGCAACGATGGCTCCAACATGCTGATGGAGGTGCGCCAGGCAATGCTGCTCGCGCGCCTTCAGCTGGGTCTCATGCCTCCGGAAGGACCGCGCAAACACGCGCTTCTGCCGCCGTCGCACCCCTTGCGTGCCGGGGAGTGGATGACAGCGCGCGAAGCATTGGAACTTGCAACGCGAGGCGGCGCTGCGGTGTTGGGCCGAGACGACATTGGGTCATTGGAAACAGGGAAGTGCGCCGATTTCTTCACCTTGGATCTCAACACACTTCAGTTCGCTGGCGGATTGCATGATCCGGTGGCGGCCGTGGTCTTTTGTTGCCCGACGACGGCGATGACCACTGTTATCAATGGCGAGACGATCGTCAGGGACGGCCAGATCGTCACAATAGACATGGACAAGGTTGTTGCCGAGCACAACCGGATGAGCCTGGAGATTGCCGCAGGTCCCTGAAGCCTTGGGCGTCAGGCCGCCAGAACACAGCGCATTTCGCTGACGCTTCGTGTCGCACCCAGACCGCGGATGGTGGGGGGCGGACCTGTGAGCTCCATGTTCGGAGCCAGTCTGCAAAGCGCATCCAGAGCCTCCTCCAGCTCCGCACGCGCAAGTGCTTCTCCGAGGCACCGGTGCTCACCGGCCCCGAAAACGGGATGCCACCTTGGGTGATCGGAGCGTGTGATGTCGAACCTGTCCGGCCGGTCGTAGACCTTTGGATCCCGCAGAGCGGCAACCACCAGCGGCCCGACCAGGGAGCCTTCGGGGATCGAGACATTTTCAAACACCATATCGCGGTCGGCGACCCTGATCAGCGCACCGATAACAGGATCGTATCTGAGGCCCTCAGAAACTGCGCCGCTCAGATGCGCCTTGCGATCCGAGCACAGCATCTCCCATTGCGTCCTGTGCTGCAGCAACTGGGAGACGGTCGATGACAACGCACCACGGGTCGTGTCCGAACCGGCCAGCAGCAAAATGATGATCTGCGCGCGTGTTTCAATTTCCGTAAGGGAGCTGTCCTCGACGCGGTCGAGATAGGCGCCGAGGAAATCATCTGGTCCGGCGCTGCGATGATCCTCCAGCAGGGCTTCCACATAGTCATTGAGGTCTGCGAGATCCGCGGTTGCCTCCTCAAGGACGGTCGGGGAGCGGACCGAAAGTGCCCTGATCGCGGAATAAACGAGTTTCGTCACATGCGGGATGTCCGTTTGGGGAACCCCGAGAACCATCGTGATCGTTCGTGCGGCGAGCTGCCCGCCGATCCTGTCCCTGAAGTCGATGTCTCCCTTGTCCAGGTTGTCCCGGACCAGCTCTTCTGCGAGCGTGCGGATCTCGGGACGCATTCGTCGGATCAGGGGTATGGCGAAGGATCGCGCCAGAAGACCCCGCCGGGTCTTGTGGGCGTCGCCGTTGGAGAACAACATGGCGTTGTTGAAAAGGTCGAAGACAGGCCCGCTGTTGATCCCCTGCAAGGCCATGGTCTCCGTTTCCATCTGCCGGGTCAGGGACGGATCGACCAGTTGCTGCATGTGGTCATAGGAAAACGTTATGAAAATCCCGTGCCTGTCTCGTACGACGGGCCCTTGCGCTGCCGCACGTCGGACATATTCGTGATCGGTCCAGGTCTCTTTTCTGGGCAGTATGAGCGGCGCTTCCAATGGCTCCTCCCGCTCTGCGGATCGATCAGTTTTGTCCCGGCTGGTTCTGCGGACAACGGTTTGCCTGATGCGGTTCGCTCGTTAACGCGCTGCCCCCGAGTTTAACACAGCCAGCAATTCTCAGGCAGTGTCGCTGCGGCCACCGCTTCGCCGTCGCCGATCCAGCTCATGATGCCATCCTTGACATTGACCACATTGGTAAAGCCTGCTTGGCCCGAGAGATACTCGGACAACACCTGGCTGCGCCGCCCGGTCCGGCAGATGAAGACGACTTCGTCTGCCGGACTTGCAACGAGCTTTTGAAGTTCAGCGCCGAATTCCGGGTTCACGTTTCCGCTAGCGTCGAAAAACGTCACCAGGTGCGAGCCGGGAATGACACCGGTCTGCTTCCATTCGTCAGGCCTGCGGATATCTATGACGGTTGCACCTGCCGCCAGCTTGGCCTTCAGTTCTTCGTTGCCGATGTCGGAAAATTTCTTGCCCTTCACGTCGAGGAGCTCGATTTCGAACTTGAGCGTCGCGTCCGGTGGGATAACGCCGCCCGCACCGCGGGAACCATACGCCATTTCTGGCGGAATGATCAGCTCGCGCTTACCGCCGACCTGCATGCCTTCAACGCCTTTTTCCCAACCGGGAATGACCCTTCGCTCGCCAAGTGTGAAGGAAAAGGGCGTTCCCCGGTCCACGCTGGAATCGAATTTCGTACCGTCCATCAGCCAGCCGGTGTAGTGGACGACGACCGTCTCACCGACATTGGCCTCTTCTCCGGTTCCTTTTTCGATATCCCGGATCTGCAGTTCGTCCTGGGCCATCGCCGGAAACACTAAAATTGCTGTCATCAGAACAGTGGAAAGCCACTTAATCATCACGCTTGTTCCATAATTTGCTGGAGAGTGGTTGTCGAAGGGTCGGTGATAGATCATCGGATTGCAAGTCACGCATTGGTCATGCCGGCATAAATTGAAAAGGATCAAGACGATGCTGCGGCGCTTTGGCTCAGGTTTCCCGATGTTCCTTGCTGCATTCGGATTGGGTGTCGCGCAAGGCACATTTGCCGTTGCCGAGGACCTGGAACTGTCGCTTCCGATCGCGTGTGATTTGGGGAAAGACTGCTTCGTGCAGAATTACGTCGATATTGATCCGGACAATGGGGTGAGGACGGCCGCGTGCAATCTTGCAGCTTATGACGGTCACAAGGGAACGGACTTCAGGGTCTTGAACACCGACGGACGGGCAGATGTCATTGCCTCGGCGCCTGGCATCGTGAAAGCTGTTCGAAACGACATGCCGGACAGGCTGGTGCTTTCGAGGGAAGACCGTGAACTCGTAAAGGATCGCGAGTGTGGCAATGGACTGGTGATCGCCCACGCACAAGGCTGGGAAACCCAGTACTGTCATCTGCGGCGCGGTTCTGTTGTCGTGGCACAAGGCGACCGTATCGAACGCGGTCAAAAGCTTGGAACTGTCGGCTATTCCGGATTTGCAGCGTTTCCCCACGTTCATCTGTCCGTCCGCAAGGAGGGCGATGTGATCGATCCTTTCCTTGGAACAAAGGATCAGGCGACCCAGCGCCTCGACAGTTGCCTGTCGGGAGGAAGCGGCGCCTTGGCTTATGAGAATGCTCTTTGGCAAGACCCGGTCGAGACGCTGCTCGCAGACAGCGAAGGCGTTATCATTCAGACCGGATTTGCCGACGGACCCGTTAAATCGGTCGATCTTGAGCAGGGTGTTGAGAAGGTGCCGACCACCGAGTCACCTGCTTTGGTGTTCTTCGCACGCCTGATCAATCTGAAAAAGGGAGATCGGGTGGCGCTGCGGCTGGATGGACCGCAAGGCGTCGTGGTGGAGACGGAAGGAAAGCCGATCGACCGGCAAAAGGCGCAGTGGGTTTCCTTTGCCGGACGCAAACTCACGGCCGATGCCTGGGTCAGCGGCGAATATGTCGGCACGGCAACGCTGGTCCGGGACGGTCAGGCTCTTCAGGAAAAGACGGTGCGCTTGCAGCTTGAAGACTGATCGACGCGGATGTCTCGTCGATCCGTAGCGCTTCAAAGGAAAGCAGCCGGAATGGGACTGCGGGCTTTTGCTCAAGCGGAAAGATGTCTGTCGACCAGCCGCTGCACCATCGGCGCGAAGTGCCAGAAATCAGGTGTTTCCATGTCGGTCCGCTTTCCGGCTTCGTCGAGATAGCGGACCTGAATGATCTTCCCAAGATTGGGATTTTTCTCAAAATCCGCTACCTCATCCGGCCGCATCGGCCCGCCCTGGAGATTGAGGGAATGAACCGAAGCTTCGGACAGCCGCTTGAAATACTCCGGCCTGGTCGCGCACAAATAGCGTTTTGCAGCAACGTGATAGCGCACGCAGTCAACGATTACGGACGGAAAGAAAGCGCTTAGGACCTTTGCGCCGGCTTCTTCGTGATAGCGGTCCTCAGTGTCTTCCATGGAAAAGGTGCCGAACTCCGACGTGAAGTGCCCGATATCGTGCAAGAGAGCGCCGACAATGATCTCTTCGTCGAGACCGTTCTGTTCCGCAATGGTCGCGCCCTGCAGCATATGCTCGGCCATTGTGACAGGTTCACCAAGGTATTCCTCATCGCCGCAGCGCTCGAAGATATCGCCCAGAAAAGCAACGATATTGTCGCGCGTAAGCGCCGAAAAGTCCGGCTTGCTCATTCGGCGGCCTCTCGAACGTTTGCCTGCAAGGCGGCAAGGGTTGAAAGCAGGCCGTCCTTGTCGGCGTAACATCCCTGAAGCCAGCGCGTTCCTGTGCCTGAATAGGCTTTGCGTGCATGAAGCACGCGGGTGTTGTCGACGACAAAGCATTCTCCGGGCTCCAGGCGGAACGTAACTTCCATTGCCGGGTCGTCGATGATTTCGCCAAACCGCCGATATGCTTGGTAGTAGAGGCCCATATCCTCGAACGGAACGTCAGTGATGGCGGCCGCCGACCGGTTGTTGAAGCGGACTGCAATCAATTCGCCATCCGGAGCAAGTTCGATCATCGGCCGCCGGGACTTCAGGGCGACGCCTTTGTCTCCGGCATACTCAAATCTCGCGCAATACCGGCTCAGTACATCGAACCAGTCGGGGTTTTCCTCCTTGAGCCGCAGCGCAGCGCGAAAACCGTCAACAACCATGTTTTCACCGCCGGCTGCGGAACTCTCCAGGCAATAGAGGACCTGGATGGTCGGCACCGGATCCCGGTAGGGATTATCCGTGTGGGCCTGAAGGCCCAGACCCGTATAGGCAAGGTTCGTCGGGTTGACTTCTGTGCGGACTTCAAAGTGGCGGCCGTAGTTGGTCTCCCGTACGTAGCCGAACAGGCTGACGACTTTCATCAATGCCTGATCTTCAATCGGACCGCCCGTGAGTTTTCCGAAGCCATATCTGGCGACATCTTCCAGCCAGGCGCGTTTGGCGCCAGCGTTTGAAGCGACGAGGCTGAAGTCCGCGGAAGGAACGTCCTCGTTCAGGGCGGCGTCCCAGGGTTCAAGACTGTCTGAAAGCCAGCCCTTGCGGGCCGTCTGAGGACGGTCGTATGCGTGAGCAAACAGCCAGTCTATTGAGTACGCGATGGTCTTGTTTTCCGGTGCAAAGG
>Ga0207422_1001480_pt1 | contig 45563 bp, 41 predicted proteins | sample MarCyaLeptolynsp_FD_187757 | JGI IMG/M metagenome (GOLD analysis project Ga0207422, IMG submission 187757) | Marine cyanobacterial communities from Panama - species 1 Leptolyngbya sp. (SPAdes) | ecosystem: Environmental > Aquatic > Marine > Unclassified | place: Panama: Panama City | collected... | reverse complement strand
ATATAGAGGAATTATCGAAAACTGTTAAGCTCTCTATGAGCTATACTTGACTATAAAATTAGCTGCTTTAAAAGTGAGTCTCATCGTTTTATGACTTGAGTTTTGCACCGGGAACTAGTCTAAACTCCAGTAAGAACTGAAATAATCAAAACTAATTGATTGTATGCACTCTCTAGTTGACAAAACCTTGCAGGGTGGCAAATATAGCCTAGAGCAGGAACTGGGACAGGGTGGTTTTGGTGTCACATTTAAGGCTACTCATCACTACTTGGGTCAACAGATGGTAATTAAAACCCTTAATGAGTCCCTGCACCTACATCCAGACTTTGCTCGATTCCAGCGTCAGTTCCAGGATGAAGCAAGGCGGTTGGCTTTGTGTATACATCCTCATATTGTCCGGGTCAATGACTTCTTCGTTGAAGCTGGGTTGCCATATATGGTTATGGAATATATCCCTGGTCAAACGTTGCAAACTCTTGTTTTTCCTGGAAAACCTTTAGAGGAAACAACAGCAATTGATTACATCAGACAAATTGGAGAAGCTCTAAAGGTAGTGCATCAACGAGGCTTACTTCATCGAGACATCAAACCGGAAAACATTATACTGCGTACACCGCCAACCCCTTCTTACCTTCACGAAGTATCTTTAAGGAAAATCAGGGGAGGTGAAGTAGTATTGATTGACTTTGGCATTGCGCGGGAGTTTATACCTAATGTCACTCAAGTTCACACAGGTATAGTTTCTGATGGTTATGCTCCTCTAGAACAGTATTTAACTGAGGAAAAGCGCACAACAGCATCAGATGTTTACGGTTTGGCAGCAACCCTCTACGCTCTTTTAACAGCACAAGTACCGACACCAGCAGTACTTAGATGCCGCCAATCGATGCCAGCTCCTCGTGATTTGCGACCTCAGCTAAGTGTAGCGGTTAACCAAGCAGTGATGCGAGGAATGGCAGTGGAGGCTCGTTTTCGACCAAAGAGTGTGGATGAGTGGTTATCTTTGTTACCAGTTTCCCAGTTTGACCAAGCAAATAGTAGTGTCACTGGGTCAATATCTACACAAGTAGAACCGACTATCACCTTAACTCCCCAAAATTTGCCTCAAGCTCAGAAACAGTCCCAGACTGCTGCTATCACCTCAAAGCCTCGCCGCTCTGGTATTATTGTCGTTCTAATGGGAATAACAGTGGCGATCGCAACTGTTTTAGTTGTTTGGGGTAAGATTGGCTCTGAGCTGGAAAATCAACAGGCAGCACCTCCTACCCAATCCCAAGATTATAAGATCCAGCCTGAAAATCCTCAGAAACTAGAAGCTTCCCCACAAACTGCTCAACCTGTAGAGAAGAACAGTCATTCTCTTCCAGCTCAGAAACCTGTGCATCAATCTCTCCCCAGAAAATATTCACCGCCAGTTAAGTCGTTCCCCTCAACGGTAGAACCGTTTCCCTCGCCGACACAAGTAGAATCCCCATCCTCAACTACTAGTGATGGTAAGTTACCTTCAGTGGCATCCGAAAAGACACCAGAATCTGCGCCTGATGCCTCTGAGATACCACAATTAAACTCAACGTCTTCATCTGCACCTGAAATCTTGGAGCTAATTGAACAACCAAGCACCCAATTTCTCCCTGTGGAAGGACCACTGGGTAAAAAGTCTCAGCCTAATGCTGAAGGGGAGCAGGACTAAAATTTATTCTGAATTCCAAATTATCCCTAAACAAGCAATTTCAAGCTTAACTGAGCAATATCGATGTCCAACCAACTCACTCAACAAATCGAGTTCATCATCGAAATTGACAAACTTAAAGGTATCCTCCGACAAACTCACTTAACCGATAATTCTCGCCAGGAAAACAGTGCTGAACACTCCTGGCATTTAGCAGTTATGGCAATTGTTCTAGCGGAGTACGCACCTCCTAATGTTGACTTACTGCGGGCGATTAAAATGTTACTCATTCACGACTTAGTGGAAATTGATGCTGGCGACACCTTCTGCTATGACATACAGGGTAACCAGAATAAAGCCGTCCGGGAAGAGCAGGCTGCTAAACGACTTTTTGGGATGCTACCAGTAGAGCAACGGAAGCAATTGCGAGATATGTGGGAAGAATTTGAGGCGTTTGAGACAGCTACTGCTAAGTTTGCTGTAGCATTAGACCGTTTGCAACCCTTACTACTCAATCAACACAATCAAGGAGTTACTTGGCAGCTTCATAGCATTACCAGCAATCAAGTGAGGCAGAGAATGGCTCCTGTTAAGGAAGTATCACCCGCACTCTGGACTTTGGTTGAGAAGATTATTGCAGAGTGTCTGACTGTAGGTTATCTCCAAGAAGAGCCATCTACTGCCGTGACACGACTAAAAAGGTAGGTTGGGTTGAACGATAGTGAAACCCAACATTCGTGTTACTGGCGTTGGGTTTCGTTCCTGGTACGGTCGATGAGAAGGTCGCCCTTCCACACCTCCGATTCAAAACCGGACTTGACAGTTTTCCATCATCCGGCTCCTGGTCAGTCGTCTACATTAGATAGAAGTGATTCGTTGCCTACTACACCTCCTTGGCTTGTTTGACGCTTTTCGAGTCCTTTTTATCCCACATTCAGATGCCATTGCATCAGATGTCTTAGGCTTTTAAGATTCTAATGAGTCGTAGCCTTCGACTGTAGCCGTCCTACGTGGGCATATCTTCGGCATTACCCGAAGCCTTCGCTTTTTAGGACATCCTACTCCCACTTATCATCCGCTGAGGATTAAGTCGCTGATGGTCAATTAAAACCATAGATAAGTGGGGTTTCCCTGTTCCCTAATCTCATTTCCCGACCGACTTAGAATTCAGCTATACACCGAGAGGGCTTTCGACCTAGAATATTTAAGGGGTTGAACTTAAATATCGCTGCCTCTTTCCTTTTGGTACAGTGGGAAAGTCTGTGAAAAAAAGACTTTCTATCTTCAGACCAGCATGACCCGTTCCCTAAAGTTAAACCGCTTCCACTGCTGTAGGTTACGATGCTTCTTTTACTGATTCACACCTATGTTATTCTTATCGGTCTGACCTCGACGGGAAAAAGCCGCGGTTGATTACTCTTCCTTGGTGTCGGTTTCACTTTCAGGCAACCACTCCTGAATCTAATTACCGCCTTTTTCTTGGCTGCATTCGGCGCAAGGGATTCCACCCCAACACCTGCCATGATGGTTCAATCTCTAGGTTAGACGGAGAGAATTTAACTCCCATGAGATTAGAGTTATTGAATTTTCTTGGTTCAATTCATCAGTTTCTACTTAGTTGCTTCCCCTGATGAAACAGGTCGCACCAACCCAACCTACATGTATTCCACCATTTTAGGTGTGTCGCGCGACTACAGCGTCGATTCAGTAATCATAAAATAGGCATGTAGGCAGGCAGGGGAAAGCTAAATGCATATCCATCAGTAAGTTGTTGGTTGCTAATTTGGGTAAATTTTTGAGAAGATGAGAAGAATATGAAATTTATTAACTTTGATAATCAACCAACTGCTCATTCTTCAGTGGCAACTAATGAAGATCCCCAAACAGCTGAGGCGAGTAATCGGGGAGTCTGGACTATCTTTAGCTCAACTTTCTTGACGATTTTTTTGGCAGAAATGGGAGATAAAACCCAGCTAGCCACCCTGCTGATTACTGCGCAATCTCAATCTCCTTGGATTGTCTTCCTTGGTGCAGCTGGAGCACTGATTACCACCAGCTTGCTTGGGGTACTTATTGGACAATGGCTGGCGAAGCGGCTTTCTCCGAAAAATCTGGATACGGCGGCAGGAAGTCTGTTACTTTTGATTGCTGTGATGCTGCTTTGGGATGTTGTAAAAATGGGTGGTTAGTAAGTGTAATACGTATTACAGCAGATTGGGTGGTAAATGAAGTATAGATATCAATATAAAACTCTTGTGGGATAAGCATCTTGCCTGTCCTTGTCTACTTTACTCAAACAACTAAAACTACAGATGGATTGGAAACTTCTTGGACTGAGTTTCATAACGGTGTTTTTGGCAGAGATTGGAGACAAAAGCCAACTTGCTGCCATCGCTTTGGGTGGTAGCCTCAAGTCACCCCGTGCCGTATTTTTGGGTTCGGTGACTGCACTACTTTTGGCGACACTTATAGGAGTGCTACTAGGAGGAGGAATAGCTCAATTGTTACCAGTGCGCAGCCTCAAAACAATGGCGGCAATTGGCTTTACATTAATGGCACTACGCTTGCTGTGGTTCTCAAAACAATAGGGTAGGCACAAACAAAAGCTCCCCACTTCTGGTAGAGAGCTTTTGTTTGTGCTTAATCTAGCCTTAAGCAGCAAGAGTACGAGAATCGCGGTAGCACCAGCCTAGTATAGTGGCTCCTGCTATCAGCTTGATGGCTTCTAGCAACCAATATTTTTCGTGCATCTGAACCATGCCAACAGGCATCCCTGTTGCTGGTTGCAAAAGATTCAACTGTATTGCCAAAGCACTCATCTGCGGCGTCATAATATAGGTATATATAAGGGCAATTGCCAGCAGGAGTACAGATAACAAAATTGACCAGCGTCTCACATGACGATAAATATTAGAAGTGCCACGGAGTACTAAAAGACTGGATAACACCACAGTGGCACACAGCAACTCAACGCGGTTAAAAATCCAGAAGATGGAATAACCAGCTGTTGCGAAACTCGCTTGATTCATCATGCCAGCAGTCGATAGAGCAGGCATAATTATAAAGTCTAGAATTAGGCTGCAACTCAGCCAAAAACCTAAAGCAAACATAATAACTGCTTGCCAGGTAGGTTGCTTTCCTTCAGCTGAACCTACCTTAAAACCAGCGTTCATAGTATCCCCTCTAGTTTTTTCCTATTCTTAGCTTAACCAATTGTTGTGGCAAAACATAGGTAAAAAATATAAAGTATTTTGTCAATTGAGTAGTAAATTAACTTAAAATAAAATATGTTAAGAATCATTAATTTTATTCTGCTTCACGAAAAGCGGCGGGAAGCCCATTCCTTCAAGGGATGGGAATAATAGGTGCCCGCCGCTTTGTCATTGGTCATTTGCGCGACAGGCAAGATGCCTGTTCCACAAGAAGCTAATAATTGAATTTGGTGCAAATTAGATGCGTTTTAGCTTAGTAGGAGAACTATTCTTAATTCTTAATTCTTAATTTTCCATAGCCTGTGTAAGGACGTTTATAACTTGGATGTAAACCGAGAATAATATCTTCTTTTGGCATACCCATTTCGACCAAATCTTGCGCCAAATCAGCTTCGGTCATATTTCGCTGAATCCAAATCTTGCCATTTTTGATATCCAAATGGATGAAACAGTTATAAACTCGTTTAAGTCCATCCCAGCCAATATCTAGAAGTTGATAATGGTCATGTTCTGTGTCAAAAATTAGTTGGCACTCAATCTCATCTTCTGAGTTATTTGCTTCCAAAGTGGCATGATTATTTAAGAGTTGGCGGATTAGTAATCGGTACTTTTCTAATTTGTCCATGCAATGATTACTTCTTCAACAGGATCATAGCAGTGCTTGTTTTACAGCCTCATGAAATAGATCTTTAGCCGCCATTACTTTATTCTACAAATCTAGCTCACTGCTTTGGTGGGTCAAAAAGTACAATATGTCTCAGCTGCGTAAAAGGCAAGGAAACTGGTGATAAGTATCACAGCTACCTAAAAGTTCACTTCAATTTAGGGCATTATGAGTCATCGCCTCAAATACCAATGGATACTCTGGAACAAGTTTCCTACCTTCGCCTATCAGTGTGTTGCCGTATTGGTGAGTTTTGTGTTCTTTTTAGATGTAGGGGTAGGTATTGTCAGAGCGAGTGAGGCTAATGGTAGTACGGCGGTACAGATGGCACAACAGCTGGATGATGCTTCTACTGAAACTAATAGTGGTGCGGCGGAACAAGCCCTTGCTGAGGGAGTGCAGCTATATCAGCAAGGAAGCTACTACTCTCAATAATCTTGGTGGTGTCTACAACTCATTGGGAGAAAAGCAGCAGGCTTTGGAGTTCTACAACCAAGCTTTGCTCCTAACACGGGCAATGGGGGATAGAGGTGGGGAAGCTATTACTCTCCATAATCTTGGCTCAGTCTACAACTCATTAGGAGAAAAGCAGCAGGCTTTGGAGTTTTACAACAAAGCTCTGCCCCTATTACGGGCTGTGGGGGATAGACGTGGGGAAGCCGCTACTCTCACTAGTATTGGCTCACTCTACTCTTCATTGGGAGAAAAGCAGCAGGCTTTGGAGTTCTACAACCAAGCTCTGCCCTTAAGACGGGCTGTGGGGGATAAAAGTGGGGAAGCCGTTACTCTCAATAATATTGGCTCACTCTACTCTTCATTGGGAGAAAAGCAGCAGGCTTTGGCATTCTTCAACCAAGCTCTGCCCCTAAGACAGGCTGTGGGGGATAAAAGTGGAGAAGCTATTACTCTCCATAATCTTGGTGGTGTTTACAACTCATTGGGAGAAAAGCAGCAGGCTTTGGAGTTCTACAACCAAGCTCTGCCCCTATTACGGGCTGTGGGGGATAGACGTGGGGAAGCCTATACTCTCAATAGTATTGCCTTAGTCTACAACTCATTGGGAGAAAAGCAGCAGGCTTTGGAGTTCTATAACCAAGCTCTGCCCCTAAGACGAGCTGTGGAGGATAGACGTGGGGAAGCCTATACTCTCAATAATCTTGGTGGTGTCTACTCCTCATTGGGAGAAAAGCAGCAGGCTTTGGAGTTCTATAACCAAGCTCTGCCCCTAATGCGGGCTGTGGGGGACAAAGGTGGGGAAGCCATGATTCTCAATAATCTTGGCGGTGTCTACAACTCATTGGGAGAAAAGCAGCAGGCATTGGAGTTCTTAAACCAAGCTCTGTCCCTAAGACGAGCTGTGGGGGATAGACGTGGGGAAGCCGCTACTCTCAATAATATTGGCTCTGTCTACGACTTATTAGGAGAAAAGCAGCAGGCATTGGAGTTCTTAAACCAAGCTCTGCCCCTAATAAGGGCTGTGGGGGATAAAAGTGGGGAAGCTACTACTCTCCATAATATTGGCTTAGTCTACAACTCATTGGGAGAAAAGCAGCAGGCATTAGAGTTCTACAACCAAGCTCTGCCCCTAAGACGAGCTGTGGGGGATAGAGATGGGGAAGCTACTACTCTCCATAATATTGGCTTAGTCTACAACTCATTAGGAGAAAGGCAGAAGGCGCTGGAATTCTACAACCAAGCTCTGCCCGTATTTCAGGCAGTAGGGAATAGAGACGGGGAAGCTACTACCTTCTTTCATATAGCTTTAGTTAAACGCAATCAAGGCAACCTTACCGAAGCTCTTACTCATATTGAGCAAGTTGTTGAGATCATCGAATCTCTACGCACCAAAATCGCCAGTCCAGAACTCCGTACTTCCTACTTTGCAACCCAGCAGGGTTATTACGAATTCTACATCGACTTGCTGATGCAACTGCATCAACAAAACCCCAATCAAGGATACGATGCCAAAGCACTCCAGGCTAGTGAACGCTCCCGCGCTCGTAGTTTGTTGGAACTCCTCACTGAAGCTAATGCTGATATCCGCCAGGGTGTAGAACCCCAACTGCTTGAACAGGAGCGCACCTTACAACAAAAACTTGATACTATTGAAAAACGCCGGGTAGAGTTATTCAGTGGCAACTACACCCAACAACAAGCCACGGCAATTGAACAAGAAAGGGAACAACTGCTATCCCAATACCAAGATATCCAAAACCAAATCCGCACTACTAGTCCTCGTTATGCTGCTCTAACTCAACCTGAACCTCTGACTCTCAGTGAAATTCAGCAGCAGGTTTTAGATGATGATACCCTACTGTTGCAGTATTCCCTAGGTAAGAAACGCAGCTATCTCTGGGCAGTTAGTAAAACCAGCATCAACAGCTACGAATTACCGCCAAGAGAAGAAATCGAAACTGCAGCTAAACAGTTCTATAAGTTGCTCAAAACCCCAGGATTTCAGCTAGAAGACACCAGAGGCAGTATTCGAGTGGAAAATGTCAAAGCCACCAAAGCTGTTAGCCAACTCAGTCAAATCCTCCTAGCACCTGTAGCCGAACAATTAGGAAATAAGCGATTACTGATTGTTAGTGATGGTGCTTTGCAGTACATTCCCTTCTCTGCTCTACCTCTGCCAGAAACCTCCGGGGAGAATGTTGTGCCTTTGTTAGCCAATAACGAAATAGTAAACTTACCCTCTGCCACTACCCTAGGGATTATTCGCCAGGAACAAGCAACCAGGCAAACTGCACCCAAAACCATAGCTATTCTTGCAGATCCCGTCTTTAGCTCCGATGATAAGCGGTTAACTAACAGTAAACAAAAGAGCAAGAGCGATCGAACTTTACCACAACAGCTACTCGATCGCTCTGCTAGAGAAACCGATATCGGCGTCTGGGAAAGACTACCAGGAACCCGCACTGAAGCCGAAGCAATTATGGCGCTAGTGCCTGATTCAGAACGAGTACATGGCTTTGACTTTGCCGCCAATCGCCAGATGATAACTAATCCTGAGCTCAGCAACTATCGCATTGTTCATCTCGCCACCCACGGCATACTCAACAGCACCAATCCTGAACTATCAGGAGTAGTGTTATCTCTGTTCGATGAACAAGGCAATTCTCAGAATGGCTTCCTGCGCCTCCATGATGTCTTCAACCTCAACCTTCCAGCTGAACTAGTGGTGCTGAGTGCCTGTCAAACGGGATTAGGGCAGGAAGTCAAAGGAGAAGGAATAGTAGGGTTGACAAGAGGCTTTATGTATGCAGGTTCGCCACGGGTATTAGTAAGTCTGTGGCATGTCAGTGATGCTGCCACTGCTGAGATGATGAGTCGCTTCTACCGCCTGATGTTGCAAGAAGGCTTGTCAGCAACAGCCGCCTTGAGAGCAGCACAGTTGGAAATGCAGCAAGATACTCAGTGGAATGCTCCCTATTATTGGGCAGCTTTTACCCTTCAAGGAGAGTGGAGATGAATTTAGAATTTAGAATTTAGAATTTAGAATTGGGAATCGGGAATTGGGAATTGGGAATTGGGAATTGCTTAATTGAGTTTGGGACAACTTGTCACCCCTTGAGGTTAAAAAGCTTACCGTATAAGCTTTCTTCCCTCCTGCCTTCTGCCTTCTTGTACTAGGGTTAGCAACGGGAGATGTCACTATCCTCCTACATCAGCAGAAGCACTAACTAAACTTAATAGCGGTCCACTTTGGTCAGTACCATTCACCGCTAAATCACTATGACACAAATACACCCGCTCACCAACACGACCCAACAAATCCCGCAAAATTCGCTCTAAGCGCTGTTCATCCGCTTTAGTTCTATCTTCCTCTGTCCAAGGACGTCCTGACCATTCCTTGAGGAATAAAGGAGCACCAAACAGAGTCGCAGCTCCACCAATTTCCCAAAGGTGGGAACTAGCATCCAGCCAGAAGTGCCAACGGTGGAAGCAGCGACTGGCACGGTATTGAAAGATAGTTGCCAGCGTCACAGTATTATCAGCACCAGTGATAGAACGGCGTACAGGATAAGGATTAGCGGTAACCGTGCCATGACGCAGCATCTGAATAAATTTAGCAAGAGTAGGTTGTTTGTTGTTTGGGAATGGGGAATTGGGAATGGGGAATTGGGAATGGGGAATTGGGAATATCTCCCTTGTCTCCGTGTCTCCGTGTCTCCGTGTCTCCGCGTCTTTGCCTCCTCCCATCTCCCCCTCTTGCTGAATAGTTTGCTGCAACCTTCCATCTACTTCCCAGTAGTGTTGAGCAGTTTCCATCAACTCCCGTAGTGCTGCTAGTTGCTCGTAAGGCAGATTACTGCCATTCCACAAAAATTTCTGAATGGTACGATCGAGAACGGCAACACAAGAGGGAATGAGACGCTGTTGTTGTTGCTGCCGCTGTACTTCTAACCACTCTACAATCTCGGAGTAAGCCACCGTTGCTCGATGTCCTAATCTATCCCAACGGGGAAAACTATCCACTGGTAGTAGACGGGGTTGCTCAGGGTCGGGAACATAACAGTAATCTGCTAGTAAACCAGCTCGAACCGGATCAATACTAGGACTGGGTAAGGGGATTTCCTGGTTGCCTGCCGATATTTCTGGCTTCTGACTTAGAACAACCAACATTTCCGCGATCGCATTTTTGTCTATTAAGCGCCCTAAGCTGGGATATACCAATGCCAGCAGTGTCAGCAAAGCGCGAATCATGGGGGAGCTAATCAAGGGACGCTGAGTGTTGAGAGGTTCTACTGCTATACCTTGGCTAGTCAGAATTTCGGTAAGAGTGTAGCGAGCAATCGCATCTAAACCAGGAGCAATTACAGCAATCTCTCCTGGCTGCACTTGTCCAGATTTTACTGCTTCAATAATTACCTGAGCCGTCTGACGCAATAGTTGAGCACGGGAAGTAGTTTGAAGTGATTGTACCGACTCTGGTAGTCCTGTGAGGAACATGGGGTCACTAACTAATTCCACCATGATACTGCCCAATTCCCCCGCCAAAGAGCTACTGGCAGCAGTATGCAAAGTTTCTACTTGACAGCGAGATGCCAAACCAGCCAAATAATTAGGGTCAGCATTTAATCCTAAGCGCACTTGTCCATCAGGATTGTAGGTAAAAGCTCCCACTGCTCCTTGATTTAATAAGTAGTCGAATAAATCCCGTGCGATCGCAGGATAATCATCTACATCATCCGCTAGTATTGCCTGATACCGCTGCTGTAAATGCTGTTGGTAAGTGGCATTAGGTAAAAGATGACGCCAATAAAGCTCAGCGATAATGCCATAGGTTAGTAATCCCCTGATTAGACACCATTCTTTCCAATACAACAGCATCTGTCCAATACTTGCCCAAGTTTCTGGTGTCCCCTCTAGTTCTGTTATGCCTTCTTGCAGAATAGTAGGAATGTCTTCTATTGGTGTTCCACTCACTGCCGCCAACAGCAACAAGTCCAGGATACGGCGTACTCTTTTGTACTCATTTGTTCCTAGTAGTTCTAAATAAGCCTTGTCTAGCTCCGAGCGCCACAGTTGAGTTGCCAACTCTTGCTCAGTTTCTGGACGCAGCCTTACGGAAAACTGGGCTCTAAGATTCAAATCCTGAATCAGCACAGGCCAAAATAACCTTACCTCATCTTGGAAAAACCCCAAAGGCGTCTTAGCAAGTACTGGATAGCGTCCCTGGATTGCTATAGTTAATTGGTCAGCTAAATCACGCCGATTATCATCATTAGCTGCAAAAACTAAAATTGCTGGAGCCTTTTGGCGATCCTGAGGCAGTCGATAAACTTGGTGTGACTTATCCAATCCTCCCTCAACCCATTGGCGAAACTGAGTTATTAGACGAGCTGTTTTGCCACTACGAGTTGAGCCAGTAATCCAGATTGAATCAAGATTCACGAATACTCCTTCTGGGTAAATCTGTTAACATACCACATACATTCAAGTTTAATCTTTGTGGCAATAAAGTGTGTCATAAAGATTCAACATTTTGAACTTCTGATTCCTGACTCCTGACTTCTTTTTGAATAGTACCTTTTGTTTTTCAATTCGCTATGGTGATAAAGCTCAAAGCTATATTACGCACTGCCAATCGATGGTTTTATGATACATCAGAAAGAGCCTTAGAGCAGGCATATAGAGCTGCTTTAATGGTTAAAGTCATTGAAGATGAGCATTTTAATGGCAAAAAAATATCTGCTGATTCTGGAGAGCATAGTCAAAGTGTCATCTCCTATTTTGAAGCAGACCTGAAGAAATACTTAAATATTATCAAGGTCAGATTAGCAGAATTTAAAACTAGTCGTTCAGTTCTAGGCAACTCTGAAACTCAAAAGCTGAATTCTCTTAATTTTGATAACAATAATTACCAGCAATACTATTTATCTGACAATAGTGAAAAACAAGAAATCATTATTGAAAAATTAAATTTTATTGATAAAATTTTAACAAAATATGAAGCAAGTAAAATTCCTGATGATTCAGCTGCTTTGATAACTATCGAACCTAATCAAAAAAATAGTCTAATCAAAAGAGATAGTGATAACCAATCAACCTCTTTGCAAAAAACTGTAGATTTGATTCAAGATACCAATCAAAACCAGAGAAATACCAATACTAAAGAAGGTATTTTAGATAAAACTGGAATAATACCTAGGTCAATATTAGGAACATTTAGTCGCATTCAAAGAGAACTAGATCCACAAGCAGAAGAGGATGTTGTCCAAAAATTTCGCAAATCAAAAACTAAAACTATAATTTCGATAAAATTTTTAATGATTTTAATCATTGTTCCTATTTTGACTCAGCAAATCACCAAAACCATTCTGAAGGAAGTAGGAATTGTAGAGCAATTTCGAGATAGTACCAGTGAACCATTTATCAACTATGAAATGGAAGAAGAGGCTTTCTTGGAGTTGCATAAATTTGAAGAAAAACTACATTTTAAAAGTCTCATCGGTCTTGCTCCTCAGCTTTCTGACGAAGAAGCAGAAGAACTAGTTAAGGATAAAGCTAAAGAATTAGCAGAAGAATATCGTGGGAGAACAGCTAATGCTATGAGGAATATTATTGCTGATGTTTTTTCACTCATGGCTTTTGGCATAGTCATCTATAACAGCAAGAAAGAAATTGCTGTTGTAAAATCTTTTATGGATGAACTTATATATGGTTTAAGTGATAGCGCCAAGGCTTTTATCATTATTCTGTTTACTGATATGTTTGTGGGCTTCCACTCACCTCATGGCTGGGAAGTAATCCTTGAAGGTGTCTCGCGACATTTAGGCATACCAGAGAGTCGGAATTTTATCTTTTTGTTTATTGCAACCTTTCCAGTTATTTTGGACTCTGTGATTAAATATTGGATTTTCCGCTACCTAAATCGTGTATCTCCTTCTGCGGTGGCAACATATCGCAATATGAATGAATAGTAATAAACACTAAAAGGTTTTTCTTTCCCAATTCCCAATTCCCAATTTCCAATTCCCAATTCCCAAGAACTTTGTACAATGACCCAATGAGAAACACTATAATAGGTAAGTAGATGCATCAATTGTTCAAAATTGTGAACTTGTTCCCATCTAAAACTAGTTGGTTATTTCCCATCACCCAACTATTCAAAGCCTTAGATTCTATTCTGAGAATCTCTAAAGGCAATCCTTGGAAACGTGCCACAATCTGGGTTTGCCTGTTACTGTTTGGACTAACTGCAACCCAGGTTTACGCCTACAAAGCCTCGACTAAAATAGCAAAAAGTACTACTGTACTTTACAATGAGGTCACTCATCAGCGAGAATTTCGTGGAGTGTGGGCTGCCTCAGTCGCCAATATTGACTGGCCCTCCCAACGCAATTTATCCGTTGCTCAGCAGAAAGCTGAACTGATTACTCTGCTTAATCGGATGCAGGAGTTGAACCTGAACGCACTAATCTTGCAGGTGCGCCCAGCTGGAGATGCCCTATATGCATCGAACCTAGAACCGTGGAGTTACTGGTTGACTGGAGGACAGGGGCAACCACCACAACCGTATTATGACCCCTTGACATTTGCGATCGCAGAAAGTCACAAACGCAATATTGAACTCCATGCTTGGTTCAACCCCTACCGCGCTAAAAGTGGTAGCAGCTACTCCCTAGCGGGAAGTAACATGGCGCGGAAATTTCCCAAGTATGCCTATCAGTATGGCAATTTAGTCTGGATGGATCCCGGTGCCAAAGAGGTACAAGACCAAACTTATAACGTCATCATGGACGTGGTGCATCGCTACGATGTGGATGGCATTCACCTTGATGATTATTTCTATCCCTATCCTAAAGAAGGAATTACCTTCCCAGATGAGCAAACCTACCAGGCTTATCTAAGTGCAGGTGGCTCCTTGGCAAAAGACGACTGGCGACGCAACAACGTTAACCAACTAGTTGAGCGCCTTTCCCAAGGAATTCACACAGAGAAACCTCATGTCAAATTTGGTATTAGTCCCTTTGGGATTTATCGCCCGGATGAACCCCCAGGGATTAAAGCTGGACTAGATCAGTATGCCCAACTTTACGCTGATCCCAAATTATGGCTCGAACAAGCTTGGGTAGATTACTTGGCACCTCAACTCTATTGGCGTATTGATCCGCCAGATCAAAGTTACCCTGTACTGTTAGATTGGTGGCTCTCCCAGAATCCCCGTCGCCGCCATATTTACGCTGGCAACTATTTGAGTAAGCTTGATGGAGGAGGATGGTTAGTTTCTGAGTTTGAGCGACAAGTAGCATTGTCTCGTCAGGAAACTGAGCGACTTTCTTTAGGGAATATCTTTTTCAGTGTGAAGATGTTTCTGCACAACCGACAAGGGATAAATAATGTCTTCAAAGCTTCTATCTATCCCACACCTGCTCTGACTCCGAAGATGGATTGGCTCGACGAGGAACCACCTAATGCCCCATCTCAGTTAAAGTCTAGTTCGGGTCTAATTAGTTGGGACAAAGACACTTCCGGTGAAGTGCGCTCTTGGACACTGTATCAGAAACAAGGAGAGAGCTGGGACTTACAGCAAGTATTGAATGCCAGTGCAACACAGGTGAGCGTACCGCCAGGAACCTATGCTTTATCTGCTGTTGACTCCCTATCCAATGAAAGTCCAGCTGCACTAATTCAAGTCCGCTAGCCTGCATTATTCAGATTGGCGTAGCTGCTCTAACTCAGCCCGGAGAGCAGCAATTTGCGCAGTCAGTTCCTCAATCTCTTGCTGTGTATTAGCTGTAGCAGTACTTGTCGGTGGTGTTGCTGACGTATTGGTTGCTGTATCTGCTGATGCAGAACTACCTGAATTATTTGGTTGTGTCCACATTGATTCAATATAACTCCGGGCTTCTTGCTCAGTTATTTTTCCTTTTTCTTCCAACGTAGCTAGCTGTTGATCAAAGCTGGAATTTAGCTGAGAAAAGTTTTCTTCTCGCTTTTGAGGATCTTGTAGAGATTCAATAAGAGCAGTTGTTGCACCCAAGGAAACATGGAAGCCAGTTTGTAGGAATTGTACGAGATTGTTGGAATCCATTGAATTAAAAAAAACCGCTGGAGACCCCTACCTACTTGGTTTGGGGAGGAAGCGGGGCGGATTGTACCACTTCCCTACTGGTTGAAAAGGCTCATTTGTTAAGAAGTATAACTTATCTTGCTTGCTCCAGGTACTCGTTTAAGTCCTCAATTACGCGAGTTAGTTCCGCTTCTGTACTTAGACGTATACGCTCATCACGGAGGGTGATGAGAACTTTGGCAGCAAAGGGACTAGCATAGATATTGGGATTACAGAAAACTTCGAGAAACACATCCCCACTAAATTGGTACTCCATCGATTTTTGAGGACTTCGTCTACCACTACCTGAAGCTTGGGTAGCAGCTTTAAGATTCTGCATCAATTGAGCGATCGCACTTTGCAAATCTCTAGCAGCACTGGCAGTAAATGAGAAAGTAACTGAACCATCAGCCAGATTCAGTTTTAAAGGTGTGGTAGACATAAGCAATTGGGAAGATTAGGTAACTCGCCAAATAATATCACCTTAATGTCGGCAGAAGGCTGCTGCTAGAACCGAGGAGAATATAGAGCAAATTTTATCTGAATGATTTAGACAAGGACAGGCAAGATGCCTGTTCCACAAGAGTTTTATCATTGATATCCCAACAAGAATGTCACACAATCAAAGTTGGACACCTCTCCATGTCAGGCTACATCAAACGTTACGTCAACGAAAGCTATTGAAGCAGCACCAGCCCGTGTTAATAGCGGTATCTGGTGGGCAAGATTCCCTCTGCCTGACGAAGCTACTTTTAGATTTACAACCAAAGTGGGGATGGCATTTAGCAATTGCTCACTGTGATCATCGTTGGCCAAAGGATGAGGGAATGGCTGCTCATGTTGAACAAATTGCCCAAAGCTGGGGGTTGCCATTTATGAAGCAAATAGCTTCTGAGATCACCACCAGTGAGGCAGCAGCACGGCAATGGCGCTATCAGGCTCTAATTGAGATTGCTTCCACTCATGGCTACTCAGATGTGGTTACAGGTCATACCAAAAGCGATCGCGCGGAAACTCTCCTCTATAATTTAATTCGAGGTGCAGGAGCTGATGGTTTAGCAGCTCTCACCTGGCAACGTCCTCTGGCTCCTGGAATAGAGCTAGTACGCCCACTCCTTGAAGTTACTCGTACTGAAACTCTGAGATTTTGCCAACAAAAACAGTTGCCGATTTGGTTAGACACCTACAATCAAAGTTTCAAATATGCTCGTAACCGCATCCGTCAAGAGCTGTTACCATATTTAAAAAATAATTTCAACCGCCAAGTGGAAACAGCTCTATCCCAAACGGCTGAACTCCTCCGAGCAGACGTTGAATACCTGGAAAATGCAGCTTATCAGTTGCGACAGGAAGTAATTGTAGAAGTTAGCGGAGAACAAGCAAATATCTGTGTGAAACTGAATCGCTTGAGTTTGCGGCAAGCACCTCTCGCCTTACAACGTCGTGTCATTCGGCAGTTTCTTCAACAGAAGCAACCAACAGCTCCCAGCTTTGAGCACATTGAAGAAATAACAGCCTTAATAACAGCCCCCAATCGCTCTCGAACATCCTCTTTGCCAGGAAGAGCAACAGCAGTTGTTGAAGGTAACTGGATAATTTATCGTTCACCCAAAAGCTAAGGTGATTTCCAAGAAAAAATGTACCTATCGTAGGGTGCGTTAGCGAAGCGGACGCTGGTGGCGAAATATTGCTTAACAAAAAAAAAGAGTAAAAGCATTGCTTTTTCTCCTCAAGGTTCTTTCCTGCCAGTATCAACCTGAATAAACTCGACCTTTCCAAACACCACCTCGCCCTTGCCAGTGACGTAGTGCTGAGTCTAAGGTCATTAAATTATAGAGAAAAGCGATCGCGGGTAAGCAAAAAGCTAACAAAGGGGAACATTTATATAGCTGTAGAGTTGGTAAGTAAGCCCCAGCCATCAGTAACCAACTGGAAAAACCTGCGATCGCTATTAGCCAATTTCCCGTCAAAATACCAAAGATTGTACCTAGAGGAGGAACCAGATAAATCAAAGCCATTCCTAGCAAAGTTCCCATTAACCACAATGGGGAGTAGTTGAGTTGGTAAAAGGCAGTGCGGGCAACCATATCCCAGATACTAGTTAGAGAAGAATATGGTCGCAAGCTGCGGGTGGAGTCTGTTAATCCCAGCCAAATAGAAGCAGGGGAAGAAAGTTTCGATTTAGCACTAGATTTGACTGCTTTGGCTAAGGCACAATCATCGATTAAAGCTTGACATACTACCTCAAGTCCACCAATACGGCTTAAAGCCTGACGACGAATTAAGATACAACCTCCAGCAGCAGCAGCAGTGGAGTTAGTAGGAGTATTTACCCAGGGAAAAGGATAGAGCTTTTGAAAGAAAAAGACAAAGGCAGGTATCAGGAGTTGTTCCCAAAAGCTCTGACAACGCAATAGCACCATTAAAGAAACCAAATCTAGCTGCTGTGTTTCCCCTTGAGTAATTAGCTGGCGCAGATTAGTACTTTCATGCTCAATATCCGCATCCGTAAGCAGAAAATAGTCTGGTGGCGGTGTTTGCTGCTCTGCATAGCGAATACCTTGCTCCAGTGCCCAGAGTTTCCCTGTCCAGCCAAGAGGTAGGGGTTGAGCTGAAATAACTTGCAACTGTTGGGGTTGCTTAGCTTCCTGGGCAACCTTTTGAGCAACTTGAGCGGTACCATCAGTACTATGATCATCCACCAGGATCACTGATAAAGAACCAGGATAATCTTGGAAGAGGAGCGATCGCAAAGTTATCGGTAGCAATTGAGCTTCGTTACGAGCAGGTATTACAGCACAAACTCTAGGCCATAATTCTAATTCAGTCGTTTGAACCTCTAGGCGTTGATTTGCCCGCCAAAACTGACCCCTAAAACCTAGTAACCAGAGCCAAATAACTAAAGATAAGACTGTAATTCCCAGTACACTTTCATTCATAAGACTTATTGTTCATAAAACAGGGATTGGCGATGATCTTCTATTGACCAATCTTCGTTTTCGCCGCCAATGAATAGTCGTTCGATAGTAACGAATTCCTCAGAAAGCTGCTTGAGAGAGTTAATTAGGATATCAAGAGCGATCGCATCACTGGTGCCCAAATCAAACCAACAGCGCCCGAAGATGCCTAAATACTCAAATTCTCCCTTATTATGCATGAGTGCCATCATCTTGCGATCAGCCCTATTGTGGTCATAGTCCATGTAGCTGATCTCCAGACCAACTTCTTGAACTTGGAGGTTTTCGGCGTCAAATCCTCCCAGTTTACCTAAGAAAAACCAAGAATTGAAAACTTCTTCAACATATTCCTTTTCCATCACAGAGGGAACAGTGCTAAACTCCAACCAAATCCACAAATCAAAAGGGTTAAATTCGCGGAATACTACCTGCATTGCTGTTAATTTCTTAGGGTTCGCTGATCATTTTATTGCAAAGTAAGCAATTACCCATGCCCCAATTGACAATTTAACTAACGAGGGAGTTGGATATTAAATCCTGATAACTGGAGTTTAGACTAGTTCCCGGTGCAAAACCCAAAAGTGCGATCGCGAATCCTGCATTTGACACTATTGCCACTGGGAACCGCTTCGCGCTTATGGGGCGGATTAAAGCTGCTCCCCCGAAGCGCTCAGCCTAAATCATCCAACTGAGCACCCCACATTACGTTGGATTTTTCAATGTTTTCAGTCAATTCATGTTTTGCTTATTCACCAAACTATTGAGATTTCTAACTTGTCTGATGAGCGTTTATCCCTATTAAAGTTTTTCACCCCCGCTTGTCAACGGTACTATCTGCTGTGTTATACCAAAATTACTTAGTCGTGACACACTCGTTCCTACAGGATAAGGTTTTTGGCTGCTCATCTCTGACATGACTTTTAATTTTTGGTATTAGCTACCCGTTGTGACAGTTTGGAGGCGGAATGTGGGTTTCAAGAAAGAGGCTATCCCTCCTATCCTTAGAAGGATAGGAGGGATAGCAGTGCTGCTTTGCTTAGCTGCTGCACTTTATGCCACTTTTATACTAGTGGGGTGAAACGACTAAAAAGGTAGGTTGGGTTGTAGCTTGCTTCCGCGTAGCGGTACGATAGTGAAACCCAACCAAGGGTTACTGGTGTTGGGTTTCATTCTTCAACCCAACCTACATTTAACTACATTTAACCCACAATTTTAGTCTGGATGGACTACTAGCTGTGAACTACTGAACCGAGTTCAGCTGTAGAACGCTTCAACATCGATTCCTGACGATTTTGGAGCGCCTTGTGGTAGTTGAGCATCAGCGAACGAGCTTTATCTTGAGTGGATAAAGTGGGAGTTTTTGTTGGTTCAACACTACTAATAGATGGGCTTCCAGCAGTTTGATAGGCAACGCCGCGATACTTAAGGTTGGCACTAGGTTGTAGCACTGGGGACTTGTTCAAATTACGAAAGCGCCAATCTAAACCCCGGTATTTACCAGCAGCTCCACTTTGAGCTGTTTTTACTTCTGGGGGGTTGTATTCGTAGCTAATACCGCGATAAGAGAGTTTCATTGGTCTCGCCTCCAAATGTATCTGTGTAGAAATGAGGCGCGTTCCTTCAGGATCTCTCCTTACTTCCGTCTCTCCATTTCTATAGTTCAATATTTACGACTTATGGAAAGATGAACGATTTACTTTCTGTATCTATTGTTACCATTTTCTAGCTAAATGTCAAATGTTTTACAAAAATTTACAAAAATGGTTTAGTCATTGGCTCTTTGCACTAATGACCAATGACTAATAACAAATTTACTCAGAAGCTGGTTCCCCTACCTGATCTATTAGCTGCGGGAGTTCAAGGCGTTGTCGTTCTTGCTCTACCACATCAGTTAGTCCAACTTGTGTCAGCAGAGAGAACAGCTCTTCTTGCCAAGAAAGCTGTTGGGGATTAGCTTTCTGTTCAGCTAAGATTGCTGCTAGGGTATCAGGCCAAAGCCCTGCTTCAGCAAGAGACACTGGTTGTTGCTCTAGTTCCGGTGGAGTTGGTATGCGCTCAATCCAACTGTAATAGAAAGGATTTGCAGATTCTTTATAGGCGTCACACACCAAGGTTACTGACCATTTATATAGTTTTCCAGGAATAAGTTCTGGTCGCTCTTGGGGAACTTCTAGCTGTACAATTCCCGCTGGACGTGGCTCAATCTGGGTTGTAAAAATTGGTTCGGCTACTCCGGGTTCTACTAAGGCAAACTTCATTGGTACTCTCACCGGTTGTGATAAGTACCAAAAGAAACTAGGATGACCAGAGATAGTCTGTCCTGCAACTCGATTAGACTGAATTAACAAGGTTACCAATTCTTCTTGCAAAAACTCGTCTGTACAGCCTCTAGAACCAGCTCCTTGACCACCTCTGCTTTTAGTTTTTGTGGTTGGAATAAACCTGATTCTCGGACGAGTGTTTTGACTAATGAGGAAGCTCTGACTCTTCAACTCAACTTCTGGAGTTGTTAACTGGGTGCTGCTTGATAAGTTGGCAGAGATTTCAGGATGCAATTGTAAATCTCTGCTAGCTTCAAAAGCTTGAGCTGGACGGGAGGTGAAAGAGCTAAACAGCTGCATTGCCATAACTGCTGTTGTACCTGCGACTATGGTTGAAAAATTGCGCTGAGTTGCCATTGATTTAATTCTCCACTGTTAAGGTTGTTGGTTGTACAGAGTTGGAAGGGTTTTTTGCCCTCCTGTAGATTTTTTCGAGCCTTGCTTGTATGGCTGGAGGTTGAGCGGTGAAACGCAGGTAAAAACTACCTGGTTCCGCTGGTTGTTCTAAAACTTTGGCATAGATATCCAGGTTGGCTTCTGTTTGGTCAGTAGGTGTTAACAAGTTGAGCTTGATATTGCTCAATGGTTCTGGTATGTTCTGCTCTTCTAAGTTGTGGGAGTGAACCTGAGCACCTTTGAGAGAAAGCTGAACTAGACTACCCTCAAGCAGGGAATCACTAACATGCTTACCATCTAAAATCGCGTATTGGATGGGGATAGCTTCAGGCAGAGGTAAGAATAACTCTTTTTGTTTAGGTAAAAACAGATTGTACTCTTCCCCTATTCCCCCCACTTCATAGATGGTTATCTGCTCTTTGACTCCTTTGGGTGTTACCTGCTTGTGTCCGTCGATTTGTAAAGATTGCCCTACTTCTTGGTAAGTCTGTTCAGAAATCAAAATTTGACCACCGATGGTGTAGGATTCGATGCGAAAAGTTAGGTTTACCTGGCTACCAATCACACTATATTTAGTACGCTTCTCGCAGCCGATATTTCCTACTACAACTTCACCCGTGTTGATACCAATACCCATTTCTAATGGAGGCCAACCTTGTTCTTCCATCTTTTGGTTAACTTCTACCATGGCTAACTGCATAGCAACAGCACAGGCGACTGCTCGGCTGGTATCATTTTCTCTGGGAGTAGGAGCACCAAATAAGACTAAAATACCATCTCCCATAAATTCATCAATAGTACCTTGGTAGGAAGTAATCACATCGGTCATGTATCCCAGATAGAGATTAAGGATCTTAACTACCTCATCTGGGGACAATCGTTCTGAAAGAGCAGTGAATCCCCGCAAATCAGAAGTTAGGATTGTGATTTTCTCATTTTGACCGCCGATTTCCAAGCCTTGAGGACTCTCAAGTAAACTAGCTACTACTTCATCTGTTAGGTAACGCCCAAAGATTTTCCTCACCTCACTAGCATTGTGGGCAAGATAGCTATTGATAGCGGCAGCAGAGCCAACTAAAGCCATCAATGGAGGAAATACAGGTAACCACCAACCTGACAAAAAGGCAGCATAGGTACCACCGAGTAAAATAACCCCTGCAACTATTAGGCTGCCTGACTTGCGCAAAGAGAAAAATTTTACTCCCCCTAAATATCGAAATTGCCAAGCAAGGGTAGCACCAATCCCAGACCAGAGCAGAATCCACAGCAATTCTATTGGTTCTGGCCAGGTTTTGATCATGGGACGATCTTCAAGTACTGCACTGAGGATATGGCTGATGATATTGGCATGAACTTCTACTCCAGCAGTGCGTTCTGGTGTGGTAATGTGAGTGCTACTATAGGGAGTGTATAAGAAGTCGTTCAAGCTAGAGGCAGTTGCACCAATCAACACTATGCGGTCTCGCATTAATTCGGCTGGTATCTTTCCTTCAAGCACCTCACTCATGGAAACTGTGGTAAAACTACCAGCAGGTCCGCGATAGTTCAGTAAAATTTGGTAATCACCACTATCAACATTGACATAGCCGCCATCATTGGACTTTAAGGGACGAAAAATCGCTTTACCCCATCGGAAAACTTCAGGATCAGTCTCTGTTGGTTCAGGAAAGATTCCTTGCTCGTCTAGATAAAGTGTTGCCAGGAACATACTGAAGGAAGGCAAAGGTTGATCGCCTTTGGTCCTAGAGAGATAGCCTCGACGCAGCTTACCATCTCCATCCTTCATGACATTATTTAAGCCAATTTGACCTAACTGCTCCAGCACAGGTGGTGGAGCAACGGTGGCATTGCTATCTTCCTCATTAATTAACTCAATACCAATAAGATTGGGAGTATTGTTGAAAACTTTCACTAATTCGGCATGACCTGGTTTGACGGGTAAATCTCGGTAAATGTCCAGTCCAATTGCCCTGGGTTGTTGAGCTTTGATTTTCTTGAGGAGTTGAGCCATCTGGCTATCGGAAATTGGCCATTGTTTAGCCTTTTTTAAATCCACCTCATCAATACCAACAATGACGATGCGATCGTCAGTTGGTTCCGCAGGACGCCAGCGAAAGTATTGGTCGAGGGTTGCTTGTTCCCAAGGTTGCAACCAGCCTAAAAGCCGCAGAGCAAGAACTATAGTTGTCACAGTTGGGGCAGTAATCCAGACACCGCGCCATTGCCATAGTAGTTGTTTAAAATTTTGCCACATATTTTTTAATCTTACTTTTCTTGGTCTGTTAGCCTTACAAAATAAGAGGAAGGGACAATCTAGATAGTATTTCTGTTTAGAGTTATTCTTTTAACAATTTACTCTCAATATCTAGTCAGCAACTGTTAGGGGTATCACAGATAACTCATCAATATCTCATTAAATTTGCCCAGCCTTATAGGCTATAAGCATGCTTTGGCACACCATATTTGTGTGATCACTGCACAACAGCAAGGCAGTCCTGAAATGGGGTTATCAAGGCGGATTTAGTATTACCTAACACCAAATCTGGCGAGAGTTGTATAGGTTATTAGTAAGGACAGGCAATAGACAATGGTAGGGGCGAATGGCCATTCGCCCCTACCTAAATTAGTTAAGAGATTTACTATAACACCTTATCTACAACAGTAACCAAGTAAACAAATCTTTGATAGTAAGATTTAATTCACTTACAAAGGATGGCACAGGAAGCAATGCATCCGGTTTATCAAACACTTCAATTTCTTGTTTAGGACGATAAACAAATACAGTTTTTTCGTCCGGATCAATTAACCATCCCATCTGAGTCCCGTGCTTCAGACAATGCAGAATATTTTTTGTTACTTTTGTATGACTTTGCTCAGGAGACAAGATTTCAATTGTCCAATCTGGAGCCAGAGAAAATACATTGGCAATTTCTCCATCCTTATCACATGGAATTCGGTTCCAAACAAACACGGCAATATCAGGTACAGTTGAGCGACCACCAAAGGTACAACGTAACTCAGGAAATGCACAAGCGATTTGCTTTGGCTTAGCTACAATATTTATAGCAGGTACCAATTCCCCTTGAATTCTACTATATTTCCCTTGAGGCATGGACTTCTGGATAATTTGACCATCAATGTACTCACTAGCTGGTCTAGTTTCTGGTAGTTGCAGAAACTCCTCCAATGTCAGCGTTTGGGACTGTGCTTGTACCATTTCAGGATTGCCTCCAACTTTAGGTAGTGAGCCGGAAATAGTTGAACAGAGTAGTAACGATTGCCACAGTTAACTAGAAACACTTAAATCTTGTTTTTGCAAGCGACGTTTACGTGCATAAAGTTGAATGATAATTGCAAAAGCTAAGATTGCAATAACTGTTCCAAAAGTTGTGATATTAGTTGGTAAGTTATTTTTAAAGATTGCCAGCAGTATTACTAGACCCAGCAAAATCGTAGGTATTTCATTGATGCGGCGCATTTGTAAACTGTTGATTGAACAAGTGCCTTCCTGTAGCTGACGGATGAACCGCCCGCAATAAAAATGGAACCCTATTAATAAAAGTACTAGCAAAAGCTTCACATGCAACCACATTTCTTTGAGGACATATGGCTCAGTTGAGACAACGCCAATAGCCATTACAATTGTGAATATCATGGCTGGCGTCATGATCAACTTGTAAAGTAGCTTTTCAATGCGGCTGTATTCTTCCTTTAGGGCAGACTTCACAGGCTCTTGTCGTTCTTCTGCCTCAATGTGGTAAATGAAAAGGCGCGGTAAATAAAACAAACCTGCGAACCAAGCTACAAAGCCAAGGATATGAAATGACTTGAACCAAAGATATGCCATAAAACTCTATAAAATGTACTTAAAATAAGCAATTTTTATTATACATGGGTTGCCTGATAAACTTAAACTCCCTTTACAAAAATGATGTAACCTTAACTAGCGATCGCTTTCAGTGCACCTTCGGCTATTGCCTCTTGAGATGTTCAAAATCAAGTTATTTGAAAGTACAATCATCCTGTAATTATGGTATAGTTGCGGTATACACGAAGTGTAGGAATTACAGTTACAGTCACTATGAAAACTGCAATTTCTCTCCCAGATTCAGTTTTTGAAGCAGCAGAAGCACTAGCTCAACAGCTAGGATTGTCACGCAGCGAACTTTACACGAAAGCATTACAGGCATACTTAAAGAAATATAACCGCAATCAAATCCTGCGCAAACTAAACCAAGTTTACTCAAAAGAGTCTTCGGAACTAGATCCAGTAATGGCAAGAATGCAATTTATGTCTCTGCCTCGTGAGGATTGGTAATGTATCGGGGAGAAATTTGGTGGGCAAACTTACCTGAACCAGTAGGTTCAGAGCCTGGATATCGTCGTCCTGTTTTGATAATTCAAGATGATATTTTTACTCAAAGTCGTATCAGTACAGTCATCGTTGTAATTATTACTTCCAATACTCAGTTGGCAGAAGCTCCAGGCAATGTATTGTTGACGCAAAGAGCATCAGGCTTATCCAGGGATTCAGTGGCAAATGTGTCTCAAATTTTCACGGTCGATAAAACATTCCTAGTTGAACGTATTGGCTCACTACCAGATCATTTACAAGAGGAGGTAGATGAGGGATTACGAACAATCTTGTATCTTTAACTGCGATCGCGTCTTGCTTTCTTGTAGGCAAGGTTCTCAACTTAGCGATCGCACGCTCAAGTAACTCAGTCATGACTGCTACACCGTGAAATATCAATCATACTTTAAAACTAGAAATTCCTTGCTCTAAACTTTGAGCAGCATAATTCAATTGCTCAAGAGCCTGGTTAGTCTCACTTAGGGAGTCAGCTGTTTGCTGAGATGCTTGATATAGTTGCACCATCGCCGCACTGATTTCCTGAGCACCTTGAAACTGAGTCTCCATACCTTGATTCACAGTTTCAAAGCGCGGGGTAAAGCTTTGTACTTGTTGGATAATCTGTGCTAATTGCTCGCTAATTTGATGTACATCTTTGACACTATGACTTACTTCTTGAGTGAACTTATCCATTTCCATTACCCCAGTAGCAACTGCCGATTGCATACTTTTTACCATCTGTTCAATCTCCAAAGTAGCAACCGCAGTTTGGTCTGCCAAGCGACGGATTTCTCTAGCAACGACGGCAAAGCCTCTGCCATACTCTCCGGCTTTTTCTGCTTCAATGGCAGCATTGAGAGATAATAAATTGGTTTGATCTGCTACTTTGGTAATGGTAGTGATAATGCTATTAATTGTGTTGGCTTTCTGACTGATTACTCCTAGCTTAGAAGAGATAGAGCTGGTGGCATTTACCAGATTCTCCATGGTTGTTTCCATGCTCAATAAATCTGTTTTGCTATTACTGGCAGCTGTTGCCGTTTCTTCGGAAACAGCAACAACTTCCTGGATGGTATGAACTAGTTTTTCTGCAGTAGTCGCAATTTCCTTGGTGGTAGCTACAACTTGATTAGTAGAGGTGAGTTGTTCATTGACTGTGGCTTCTAACTGTTTACCAGTAGCGGCAATTTGAGTGGTAGAAGTAGTTACTTGGATGCCAGATTGCTGCACTTGGCTAATTAAGGAGTTCAGGTTTTGAGTCATAGTTTGGAGAGCAGCTAATAATTGTCCAATTTCATCATTAGAGTTGACTTTAACTGTTTTCATTAAATTGCCAGCTGCTACCTGCTCAACTGCCTCGACCGCCGTTTGGAGCGGTTTGGTCAGAGAATTAACAATCCACCTTAAAATAAAAAACACTATTAGTAAGCTAATTGCCACAATAAGCACTACTCTGATCAGAGTTTGCAAAATCGGTGAGAGAACTTCGCTCTCAGAAACTCGCATGATGATTTTCCACTCACCAGTCTCAATCGTTGCTCCAGCGAAAAAATATCTTTTTTGGTCTATCGGATCTGGGATTACTTGGATTTTTCTGCTATCTGATATTGTTTTATTAAATAAAGTATCGAAAATTTTTTGATAGCTAGTATTTTTAATCTTTTGAGTTGGCAAACTAGTATCCATTGTGGCAGCAATAATTTTGCCTAGCCTACTGACAAGAATAAAGTCTGTCGTTTGATAAGATTTCAGTTGTTTTAAAAAAACATTAATATAATCCAAGGCTCGATCAACTCCAGCAATACCTTGAAATTTGCCATCAATTACGATAGGATAGGTTTGCTCTACAATCAACTTACCTTCATAGGAATAGGGTTCAGTAATCATATACTTGCTGGGAGAACCCGAGAGAAACTTTTCCTTTACTCCTTGATAGTAAAGACTAGTTTCCATATCAATAAGAGGATTTAATTTAATTTGATTGTAATTTACTTGTTGCCTAGACCAATGGGGTATTTGTTCTCGAAACCAATAGGGTAAAAATCTGCCATTAGCATCTAATTCACTAGTATTTTGACCAAGCTTCTGCAAATATTCCTGATCATTTTGATCGGCGTTGGGTTCATAGCCAAAATAAGCTCCTGTGAATTGAGGATTTTCTACAAGAATTTGTTTGGCATAATTGCTAGATGCTGATCTTTTACCAAATAAACCACTTTCTTCAGCTAATGCCATAGTTTTGACAACTGTGATGGCTTCTACGTTACTATATTCAATCTTTTGAGCTACCTCAGTCAGATTGGTCAAAATATTGCGTTGAGTACTCTCGCGCAAAGTATCATACATTTCCTTGATAAAAAATGATGAAATTAAGGTAACTTGAAGAAAGATGGCTAAACCGATAAAAATAATTATTTTTCTGCTAATGCTTGTTTTTTTGAATTTTTCCCTGAACTGATTTGTCTGGTTGGACATTTTATTGCTACTTTAATTGAAAGTCACACTTGAAAATGAGAAATTTCCTGTTGTAAGCTTTGTGCAGCATTATTCAATTGTTCAAGAGCCAAGTTAGTTTCACTGAGGGACTCAGCTGTTTGTTGAGAAGCTTCACTCAATTGATCCATCGCATTGCTGATTTCTTGAGCACCTTGGCATTGAGCTCCCATCCGCTGATTAACAGTTTCAAAACGAGGCGTCAGGCTTTGCACTTGCTGGATAATTTGTGCTAATTGCTCACTAATAGTGCGAACATCTTCAACACTATTACTAACTTCTTTAGTGAACTTATCCATTCCCATCACCCCGGTGGCAACTGCCGATTGCATATCTTTTACCATCTGCTCAATATCCAAAGTGGCAACTGCAGTCTGATCTGCCAAACGACGAATTTCTCTGGCAACCACGGCAAAGCCTGTCCCATATTCCCCCGCTTTCTCAGCTTCAATGGCAGCGTTGAGGGAAAGTAGATTGGTTTGATCTGCTACTTTGGTAATAGTGGTCACTACTTGGTTGATGTTATTGGCTTTTTCACTAATTACCCCCAGTTTGGAGGAAATGGAACTAGTAGAATCCTTTAATTGAATCATGCTTTTTTCCATGCGCATCAGTTCTTTTTGACCTCTACCTGCGGCAATGGCAGTTTCTTCTGAGACAGTAGCAACCTCGTTAATGGTATATCTTAGCTCTTGAGAGGTATTGGCAATCTCTTTTCCCGTAGCCGTCACTTCGTGGGTAGAAGCTACCTGTTCTGCTACAGTAGACTCTAATTGCCTACCAGAGGCAGCTATTTGAGTAGTGGAAGTAGTGATTTGGATACCAGATTGTTGCACCTGGCTAATTAAGGAATTCAGATTTTGAGTCATCTTTTGGAAAGCAACCATTAATTTCCCGATTTCATCTTGTTGGTTGAGTACTTCAATTTGGGTAGTCAAATTTCCCTCAGAGATATTTTCTGCTACTTTGACCACTTTCTGAATTTTGGTACCCAGGGGTTTAGCTATTGTCCTAGTGAAATACCAACCAAAGGCTATTGCTGTCAGCGGACCAATGGTGACACCAATTCCTATCCAGAATGTGCTATTAGTTACGTCATTCTCAGCATTCTCAACGACTTGAGTTCCTACTTCTCGGTTAATTTCTATCGTCTCTAGAACCAAATCGGTAGCTCTTGAAAACGAGTCTCGATTAGCTTGAACTCTGTCCCGAAGTTCATCCAATGCCTCACTAGCCTCTCTAGCAGCTGCCATTTGTGGTGAATTACCCTGATCATTAGCTAAGAGTTTTAGTTGCTCTTGCAAAGGGTTGAGAATACCCAGATTTTCAAATTGTTCATTTAGCTTTAGGAATTCGTCGTGATTTTTTTTCCATTTCTGCCATTCCTCCTGTAGCTGTTTGTAAACTTTATCTTCTTTCTCAGTTCTGGGTGTTTGCTGATATTCTTGGAATCCTTCGTTGATTTGCTCCCAAGCTTTCTCAATTCTTGCTAGTTCATTCTGCCTTTCTTGAAGAGAATTGGTGGGATCTAACAAAGCTCGCTCTGATGATTCAATTTGGGTTTGTCCTTCATTAACTTTCCACAAACTAACCACACTGGGGAGAGTATTAGTTTTGAGGGTATTGATATGCCTACTTAGACGATAATTTCCCAGCCAACCTACTAAAGCAACAATGAAAACGATCAGACCCAGAAAACAAAATGCGAATAGCATTCGACGTTGCAAGGCCATCTGATTAAACATGGGACAAAATTCTCTCTCAGGATTGCTATTTTAAGTGATTTCAAGGAAATAATGTACCTATTGTAGGGTGTGTATGCCCTTCGGGATGCTTCGCTCTAAGCGAAGCGTAACGCACCACGTTGTGGGTACAATCATTTTCAAAAATCGCCTTAATTGTTAAGTTATTATCCCAAAAATACTATTTATTAGGGTTTAAGATGAAACTACAGCCCATTCCCGATAAGAATGAAGGGTGCCCAGTAGTAGGGATGACTGAGGTCATTACCAGTCAGAGGTTGCCCAGTCTCAGTACTGACAATCTGAATCGTGCTCCGATTGCCGCCTACCTCTGTAAAATCACCTGTAATGAGAGCCGACTGAGCTTGCCGCAGAGCTTCAGTCTTAGTCATACCTTGTTGCAAAGCCCCGTAGAATGCATTCATCAATGCTTGAGTACCGCCATCGCTGACTTTCCAAAGGGAAGCTAGGGTTGCCTGGGCTCCAGCCTGCTCCATCTGGAAGCCCAAGCCCAAAATCTCGACACCGCTGCCCAGTTCAGTGCTACCTACAGCTGTTTCACAAGCACTAAGAACTACCAGTTCAGCGTTGTCTAGCTTCCACTGGCGCTGAATGTTGCGTAGATTGATGGTGTCGCCATTGCCAAAAACGATAAAGGATTTATCGGGAGAGCCAGTTACGAAGGCGGCGTGAGTGGCTAGGTGAATAATGCTGTAACTGCCTAAGCGATTGCGCAACTCACTTGGATTAAATGCTTGGTTCAGCAGTACGTCAGCCTTGCCTACCTGCTCAGCTAGGTTTTGGACTTCGACTTCTGTAAAGGGCAAATCGGCAAAGGTAAATTGCTCGTCACCGATAAAGTTTTGTCAATTTGCAAAAACCAAACGCTAGCTCGAAGGATATGTGGTGCGATCGCACAGATATTGTAGATTATTTTGTCAGCGTGTTGTTCTTTCGTCACTAATTGTTTGACGTGGAATAACTGAAGACTCTTCCCTATTAACAAGTCCTCTCTGAGCAAGTTGTTTTTTGAGCAAAAGCATTTCTTTTTTGCGTCTTTGATCCAGTTTTTTATTAGGTAGTGCTGCCAGTAAGTATATAGTGGCTAGAGGCCAATAAAGAAGTGAAACAAAAAGCCACAAAAAACCTGAATAGCCCATTTTTTTTGCATTTCCAAATACCACTATACTAAAAATAATTGTCCAAATAAGTGGTTGAACCCAATAAGTGTTCTGTGTGCTTTCCATCTTATATTTTCCTCACAATCAACTCAAGATAAAAGATTTTGCTACCGTCAAGTATTCTTCTAATTGATTTGCAAAAAGCTTATTGTTTTTCTTTTTAGATTTAGTAAACAGAAATCTAACAACGCATCTTTTACCGTCAGGAAGTCGGTAAGTGATTTTATGTTGTCTACGCAAAATACCGGTTTTCTTATACTTCAATATAGTAGAGTATGGCAAGGTTCTAGTTGTAGGAATATAAAGCACCTTTTGATAAAAAGAATTTAGAAACGATAATTCAAATTTGGGAATATTTCCTTGAAGAACTAATGCATTTTCATTTAAAAAGACAAAGCCTTTCCCCTGAAAATTTAGATTAAGCTGTTTACGAGAGCCAAAGAGGTGAATATCCCCGCTCCCGTCGCGATAGCCCAAGTACTTTACTTCAAATCGCATAGTTACACTCCTACAATTTGCTCACATTTATCTTTTAAATAGGAAAATTCAAAACTGTAACTAGATACAGCAAGATAGCTATTGCATACTTGTATACACTCCTCATACAAACCTGCTTCAAGATAGCCATTAGCTAAAAGTAAAGTTGCACCAAAATTATATGGATCTACTTCAAGTGTAAGTTTTGCTTCAATAATTGCTTCTTCAACTTTCCCTTCTATTAAAAGCAGCTCAATATACTTTTGACGAACATTCATATTTCCCCAATTAATGTTTACAAAATTCTTAAGAAGTTGAAGTATTTTTTTGCTATCTCGTGAGGCTTCTCGTAAAGTCTTATGAAGAAGTAAATTTTCTTGTAAACGCCTAACTTTTGTTAAAAAATGCACAGCTATAAAAATGAAAGGAAGTGTTACAAACAAAACAATAAGATCAAATCCGCTGCTGATACCATTAGCCGCTATCTCATCTCCTTCTACAGAAATGTAAATTACTTGATAAATCAATCCTGAGATAAATAAGCCTACTAAAAGACCAAATATTATAAGAAAAATACCGCTTACAGTGCGGAAGCGACTATCTTTTTCTTGTCCCAAGTAAAAAGTAATTATCCCCGCCATTGATAATGCTTCTCCTACTATTCCATATGGAACAGTCTGTAAAAAAGCAAATATCCAGAAAAATATCCAGCTTTTGTTTAGATCTTTAATCTCTTTTTGCTCCCAGGTAGGAATCGAATTTTTTGAACTAGTTCTTTGGTCTAATTGTTGAGATGTAATTTCTGTAATTGCAGATTTAGACCAATTTTTTAATTCATCTAGAAGCTCATTGGCAGAAGCAGTACGGTTAATTAGTTCCTTTTCGAGCAGATGAGAAAGAATATTTTCTAATTCAGGGTCAATTTCTCCCAAAGTTTCGTTAGGGGCTTGGGGAATACTAAAGAATATCTTCTTAGATAAATTTTCCTCAGTGTCTCCTTCAAATGGTTTTATACCTGTTAGCAGTGTATAAGCACAAACACCCAAGGCCCATAAATCAGACTGTTCGCAAGGCCGTCCTCTTAATTGCTCAGGTGCCATATAGTAGTAAGTACCAGCAATACGCCTGACAGTTTGAATTCCCTCCGCCATGCGACTGATTCCGAAATCTACTAGGACAAATCTTCGGTTGTGGTCATCACCTGTAACTAAAATATTACCTAATTTTATATCTCGGTGAATTATATTGTTAGCATGAGCATGAGCTAAAGCATCTGCCATTTGGCTAAGAAAAACCTTGATTTCTTCTACGGTGAGTCTCCCTCGTTGTTCTAAATAGGATTGCAAATCGATACCATTAATATATTCTGTAACCAGAACGAGTTTTCCAGCATGAAGAAAATAATCTTCAAGATTGATAATGTTTGGATGGTTTAACCTAGAAAGTAATTCAGGTTCAACTAAAAGTGAATCAATGTTTCGAGTATCATCTATAATTTTTAATGCTAAGTTTTCATGAGGTTGCTCCTCATTATATGCCTTGTAAACAATTCCATGACTACCACGACCGATTTCTTCTAGGAGAACGTATTGATTTATACGAACAGTACTTATCTGTGTAGTTCTAGTTTGAATATTAGTCATCAAAAACCTCCGTAACCATATCTCCTATCGATGCTTCAATGAGAAAATTATCTTGAACTTCATTAGGGGACTCGATTCTAATTACATTACTAGTTTTTGCTCCACTTAATTTAACTCTAATTAATACTTCGAGAGTTATAACACCCGCAATTAATAGTCTGTCTCCTGATTGCAAGCGAGAAGGTTCATTTTTGGGCAATATTTTTCCATTTAAGCTAGTCCTTCCTCCACTTTTATCAATTACAAAATACTCTGTATTAATTCGTTGAATTTCTAAATGCCTTCGACTAATGCAAAGGCTTTTTTTGTCTGAACCTGGAACTCTGATAATTACATCATTACCAACACTGTCAGAAGCATTTTGTTTGCGGCGTTGACGACCAATAGAAATGGCTTCTAATCCATAGGGTGCTTGATAAGCGTAAGGAGTACCTAAAATTCTAAGGTATAGTAATTTGGATACATCTGTTGAGTTATTAAGTGTTCTATGAATTCCGTTAAGTGACTCTACTGTTATTGACCCTCCTCCCGATTCTATCTGAGCCAGGACAATCTTTTTTAAGTCAATAATTTCTTTATAGACTGGCATAGACCTTGATGTGGACTTTAACAACTCATTAGTTTTTGCAAGTGTTTGAGCTAATTTACCAGACTGAGCAAGTTTACGTGCTTCATCTAAATATGACTTGATTTCAAATATTTTTTCTGTTCGTTTTTTCTGAAAATCATCGTAATTTTGCTGAAGTTGATTTCTGTAACGCTCGATTATCCAGTAACGAATTAATCCTGAACCAAAAACTACTACAGACAGCATCAATACTGAAGGAAAATATAAAAAACTTCTTTTTTCCCATTTAAATATAGGTGTGCTACCTATTAGTATATCTTCTGAATTAGGATCGGGATGCCAATAAGTTATTTTCCAAGACAAATTACCTAAAGAATTACTCTTTTCTATACCTAGCCAAAAATCATTTGAATTTTGTTGAATAATTTCATTTTTTATAACAGACTCTACTGTTCTTATATCTGGATTTATATAATCAATTACTTCAAAATTTTTACTTAAAATACCAAATTCGTTCAAAACGTATTTTGTTATTTCATCCTTTTGTAAAGATTTTGTGAAAAGTATTTTTACGGATTTATCTGTAGGGAAGTTCGATGCTGCATTTTCAGAAAACCACGAGCGACTTTCTGGATTTTCAAGAGCTGCGATACACTCATCTATCAACTTACGATCAATTTGATTGATCTTAGGTCTAAAACCAGTAAAATTTAAAATTATCCCTACACATACAATAAATAAACTTAAGACAATATTCACTTTCTTCATATATGGGGGTACAGCATCTTCTGGCGGTGGTTCTATCTCATCGTCTAAATTTATCTGAATTTCTGAATCATCAACTACAATCTTTGTATCATCTATATATTCTTTAAGTACTATGCTCGGTATAGTTACTCCAACTTTCAGAAAATCAAGGGATAGTTCACTGCCGTGTTTGAGCAGTTGTTCTTCATGGTCTGTACTAATGAAATGAAAACCGTCAGTTTCTCTTACAAGGCGACCTAAAGACTTTCCTTCTCTAAAATTAGGAAATCTTACAACTTCATTAGAGTTCTTACCAAGCAATACCTTGCCCTTCGGTGCAATTATGTACCTCGCTACTTCTTCGCCATCAGAGTTGTGCTGAATAAGTACACCTTGAGATAACAAGTCATTTTTATCATGTTCAAACAAAAAAGATAGAGCAGAACCCAGTTGAATTTGTGTTCCTATAGAAATTTGAACTGGCTGTTCTATCTTTATCCCATTAACATATGTTCCATTAACTGATTTTAAATCATCAATCCAGTATTCATTATTTTTCGATTTATAGTAAATAACAGCATGCAGCTTGCTAATTTCTTTAGAATCATCATCTATCCAAAAACCATAGGTTGCTGAACGTCCAATAACAGCATTGTTATCAAAGACACAATGGACTTCATTATTAGTCCCCTTTAAATTCAGAATGATTCTATTCTCTCGTAGAAATTCAACCTTTTCTTCAAATTCAGAAAGCTCTTTTTCTGATTGTTTAAGTTGTTGCTCAAGCTGAAGCTTAATTGCAGGATTGTTTTCCACACCAACAGCTTTTCGCAAAAGACTACGCTTTTTAAATAAGCTTTCGTACTGTTCTTGAATTTCAATGTCTCTATCCATAAGAGTCTCCTTAAGGATTTAGCCAAGCTGTTTTTCAATCTCGTCAAGCTGTAACTCGAGCTGATTAAGTTCTTTCTGTGTTTCTTCTATTTGTACTTCTCGCTGAAGCTTGACAGCAGGATTAACCTCAGTAGCAAGATCTTTACGCAACCTACGCAGCTTTTCACCTAATAAATCGTCAAGCTCTTGTAATTCATGCCATTCCCGTTGCAAACGACGACGCTGAAAAGCTGTTAAGCTACTTGATACCTGAATAATATCAGATGCTTTATTTGTCTGCACATCAGGAGTGAGGGAAATACCTGCTGAATTAATCTCAGCATCCACTTGAGAAATGGCAAACAGTTGACCGCCTTGATTGTCTCGCCAGCGTAGATAGAGAACTGGACGATACCACTGATTTCCTTCCACTCCCATTGCCTCTCGCCCCTGACTAAGAGCTACTGCTAGGGAATTCTTTTGCCCAAGGGATCGATAAAACTGCTCGGCAAATTGAGTTGCTGCCTTCACGCTAATTGAGTATTGCATTGCCACTGCTGCTGGTATACGTTGAGCAACCAGATTTTGAGCAGCCCCATTAAACACAGATTCCCCTGCCACTGCCATACCGGATTGACAAGCACTCAGTACAACTAGAGCTACTCCTCCCGTTTGACTAGTGCCGTCACTATAGCTGCTCTGTCGCAACAGGACTCCCAATTCCGCAGCACTAACGTAATCTGCTTCACCTTTTTCATTCTCGAATACCAGAAACCCTTGAGGTTCGGGCAACACTGAATTACAAACTCGGCATCGCTCAACCTTGATACTCTTATGGATTGCCCTACAAAGTTGGTTAGAACAGCGCTTGCCATACAAACCATGTCCATCAAAATGCAGGATGTGAGGAGCTGCATCTCCTCGATGTTCAGTGAGATAGGTTCGTAACTCCTTGAGGGTAGGATACTCCAGTTCGCTCAAACGAATGTGTCCGGCTTCACTTGCCTTTTCCAGTCCTTTACGAATTGCTTGCTGTTCCTGCTTAGAGAGCCGTCGGAGTCCTAGTTCTGGGTCAGATGCTGCTGAAGACAGCAGTAGCACATTGACCTGTTCCACAGGTGGTAAGTTGGGCGGAACTGTGTCGTGGGCAATGTAGCGGGAAAAGCTAACTTGGTGATGCAATATAAATCGCTGCCCATCATGCAGCAGTTCCCAGGGATAATCGGCTAATCGCGATCGCTGCACGACATCTGCTTCAAATTTAAGTTGAATGTGCAGTTGAGTATTTTTATCCTCAGCCACACTGAGAGACTTGTGCAAAGCTTTTTCTACCCGACTTCCTGGTGGAAAAAGTGACTGATACAGCGCTTTGCCAATGTTGACAAGAAAACTAGGATGGAAGGCACTGTAGTCAGAAGCTAAAATCCTGGCTGTTACCATCCAATCCTGTTCTCCATCCTGGCTAAAGCTTTCTGAGCGGAAGCTAGTACTCTCCAAAGCCTTGATAAGAGTAATCCGCCAGTCTTGAGTGCCTTCCCAGAAAGGCAATTCCGACTCCGTTTCCCCTTCTCCAGCCGAAGATTGGGTCACGATTGCCTTAAAGCGAGTCCCATCAATCGGCGAGAGGTAGAGTTCAAATAGTTCCACAAGGCATGCTAACTGAGTATTGAATTAGAACTGGTCGCTGACGTTGTCGCCGCCACCTTTAAACGTTCCTTCTATATTTTGCTCCACTAGTTTTTCCAGTCGTTCCGGATGACGTTTTCTGTAAAGATTAAGCAGCGTCTCTTTATTGATGACGGGAGAAAGCTTCACTTTCACCTTCTGCACGTCATCCCGGCTACCTCCCCCACCCAACTCCAGAACGTAAATTTTTATTGCTCTCTTGCCTTCCTTCTTGACTGTCACTTGAAGTTCAAGTTCCACCTCATCAACCCTCAACAGAGGGATGTCAGTCTCACCTTCAATGGAGGGAGCGAGTAGTTCTCGCTTGACCTGCTCAATCAGTTCCGCCAGTCCGATGGTGTTTTCTTCTGCCACGCTGCCATTACTCCTGTATCGGTTAGTTTAATTCACTACACGTTGAAAGGAGCGCTGCGATCGCACCCACTATCCCCAGCATTAACTTAAATGGGCAAGAGGAAACTTTGGTTCATTTTTTCTCAAGCCATTATATACAGCAAATTTTATCTGAATGATGTACACAAGGACAGGCAAGATGCCTGTTCCACAAGATTTTTATTATTAGACATCTCCGGAAATTAGGTTTTCACCTAGACAGGATAAGGGTTTCAGATTCTTTTTCGGAGATGACTATTGTATCTGTACTTCATTTACCTGCAATGTGCTGTGTCCCTCTCCTAAGAAACATTGCTGTTTCTTAGGAGAGGGGTATATGCGTATATTTCACCTTACTTCAATTTTTTGGTAGTCGTTCAATTCGCTGCCGGATGGTGGCAGCGCTCTTATACTCACCGCGATGTTCTTGAATGAGAGCTAAGTGGACGAGTGCTTCGTAGGAGTTTGGCTCCAGATAAATCGCTTTACGGAAATATTGCTCAGCTTGCTTATCATTACCCAACCCCTGATGCACCTCACCTAATAAAACATAAGCTTGAGCATTAGTACGGTTTTGACTCAGGTAATTTTCGCATAGCGCAGCAGCTTCCTCCAACTGTCCTTGATTAGCTAAGCTTCTAGCAGTTTCTAGCAAAGAGTCTTGGTTGTTATTTGTTGTCTGTTGTTTGTTGTTTGTTGTTTGAGAATTGGGAATTGGGAATCGGGAATTGGGAATTGGGAGTTCTTCCTTGTCTCCTTGTCTCCCTTGTCCCCCCATCTCCTCATCTCCCCATCTCCCCATCTCCCCACCACCTTGTTTCCGCGTCTCCGCGTCTCCGCGTCTCCGCGTCTCCTCTGCTCCCCATTTCCCCATCCCCCCACCACCTTGTCTCCCCATCTCCGTGTCTCCGCGTCTCCGCGTCTCCACGTCTCTTTCCACCTTGCGGTAGGCAAAAGTAGAGGGTTGGCGAACCGATACAAATCCGTTGGAGATCATCTGTCCGGTTTCTGCACAACCGACAAATAGCAAACCTTTGTTTGTTAATGAACGAGTTAAAGTGTCAATGGTATGTTTCCTCGCTGAAGGCTCAAAATAAATCAGCAAATTTCGGCAGAAGATCACATCATACTTTCCTCGCTTTGCCAAGAAAAGAGGATTGAGTATATTACCTTGAAGGAAATTAACTGTCTTTTTAACTAAGTTGCATAATTGATAGCCTTCTGCTGTTTGTTGAAAATAGCGTTTTCTAAAAGCAAGTTTGTCTCCTCGAAAGGAATTGCTACCGTAGATAGCACGAGTTGCTTTGATGATTACCTTGTTACTGACATCAACAGCATCAATACTAAATCTATTCGTTGCTAAACCTGCTTCTATAAGGGTGATAGCAGTTGAGTACGGTTCTTCACCAGTGGAACAGGGAATACTCAATACCCGTAGTTTGGAATAAGGATGAATTGGCAACCACTCAGATTTGACATAATGACCGAGAAATGAGAAAGCTTCTCTGTGCCGAAAAAACCAAGTTTCCGGTACAACAACTTGTTCAATCAGTTTTGAGAGTTCCTGACTTGATGTCTGCAATTGCCTCAGATAGGTTGATAAATCAGGTAAACCGCAAGCTGATTGGCGTTGTCTAACTGCTTTAGCAATTGCACTAGAGCCAATTATATTCGGATCAAAGCCAATTTTAGTTTTGAGTAAAGCTTCAATTACTTGCTGTACCATTGTCTTAAGCTAATGCCCATTTAAATTGTATATTTTACAAACAAAACAAAAACACTCAATCTCTCTGAGCGTCTGAGATATGAGCGTCCCAGTGTTCCCTTAACTTTCTGCTTCCGTTAATAGGTATGTTTGCTGAGAATTTGATAACAAATACTCCAAACGGAGTCGTTGGATCATCCCTTGTTCGTCCATAATAATTTCTCCTAAATAAGGAGCTTCATTCATTTCCAATCCAGTGTTAACGAAGTCAGTTTTTTGCTTATTCAAAGTCTCAGTAACCTGTTGTGCCATCAGACCTACAAGGTGAGTGGTATTATCTATACCTAGGTAATTGACCATAATAATCCTACTGCTTAAGGAAGAGGGACAAGGTAGTCCTTGAATTAACTGACATAGATCAATTACTGGTACAATTTTGCCTCGGTAGTTAAACAACCCTGCAATAGACTCAGGTGCGTGTTGTTGTTTTCTGAGAATAACTCTGGGAATGACCTCAATGACTTGAGAACTCTCAAGAGCATAACGATCATTCCCAACGTAGAAGAGCAACATTAACATATTGGGTAACTGCTCACAGCAAAAAGTCGGGGTTGTTGAAAAACTATTAAAGAAGAAGACAGGAGTCAGGAGAGAAAGATTTGCATCCATTCGTTGTGAGCTTCTGCTCATGGGATTCTGACTTCCTAAGCCCTGATTGCTTAAGTCCTTTGTACTAATGACCAATGCCTAATGACCAATAACCAAATTTTGCTTTGTTTTTTCTTGAGTAGACGTCCCTGCTGTGAGAGTTGTTTTTGCTTGAGTATTGACTCAACCATCACTTTGATCACTATCCCTACACTCTCATAGGAGACTAGCGCTGTCATGGGTTCATTTAGAGGCTCAGCCATCTTGTCCATGAACTTCAATATACACCAAGCTTAAGGGAAAGAGCATAGTACAAGAAGTTAGTTGCACAGCATCTTAATAATTCATTAATATCAGTATTAATTTTGGCATATTTAACATACTTGCGCAAAATTCAACCCAAAGTATACATAAATCCATCCTTAGAACAAATTCTAATTAAGCCATCCCAAACAACTGGTGTAGATTCAAAAGATCCTCCCGGCATGAACCTACCCACTTGTTCAACTACTAAACGCCAAGGATCTCCGCGATCATTCAGCAACATATTAGGTTCATCAGGTTGAGCTGGATCAAAATAGAGCTGAAACAGATAAATTCCATCATATCCTGCTGTTACTAGTCGATTGCCATCAGTAAAAATTGGTGTAGAAATAGATGGTCCTACCCTTTGTTTAAAGACAACTAAAGGTGTATCGTAAGCTTTTTGTAGTAATGGTCCTTTGACTTTTGCACCAGTAATCATTGTTTGAGAACCAATATAAAGATTGCCGTCTACGGCATTGGTGGCGAACAAGGCAGGTAATTCTTCAGAGCGATACTCATCATTCAAAGCTACTGAGCCTACAATTCCCCCTTTCCAATTAGCAAATCCGATGTTACTAGTAGGTAAAAACCACTCTACTGCTTCCACTGGAGGCTTACTCGGATCGAGTTTAAGGACACCACCATTACCGGGAATATACTGTTTCTCAACAGCACAAAATAACTTCTCATCTTTGGAGATGGCGATAGTTCCATCTAAGTCAGAGCCAACATAGAAGTCCCAGACAATTTTACGATTGGCAATACCAATTCCATAAAAATGACCAGAACCAGCAGCTACAAAAATTTTATCATTTAATCTAGCCGGTGATGACTCTGCTACCAGATTGCTCCGATGTTTTGGCACATCCTCAAGTTGATAAAGTTGGACTTCAGCTAAGACTTCTGGCTGTAACATATTTTCTTTGCTTTTAGCAGCACCCGTATAACTATTGAGGAAATAGCCAATAGCATTCTCACCTACATTAAAAATCAGACCATTTCCTAAATCTAAAGCACTACTATCGTTATCTCGACTATAGCTATCAGTTTTTCTAATATTAAGTCGCCACAGTTCTTGACCAGTTCTGAAGGAAATCGCTCTGAAGCTAGGTACTGGTTGATTTGATTGAGGGGAATTGTTGAAACCTAGCCTACTTCCCTGTAAAACTACAACTCGGTTTGGCTCGCTAGCTCCTGGTTGAATATAAACAGTGGATGAGCCTTTAATGACATCATCAAATTTATACCGCCAGACTTCTTGGTTAGTTGCTAGGTCAATTTTTCTTAAATGATGATCATACGCTCCAATAATTAAATAAAGCTTCTGTTGATCTTTGATAATGGTTGGTTGTCCTGTCCACCCGGCACCAGTCCATACTTGAATTGAACCAAATACGTTGGTTTTTCCACTTCCGAGATTGAATTTATTAATCAGATTTAATCCTTGAGGTATGCCTCTACCATAAAATCTCCTTTGAGCATTACCTAGATAACTCGGAACTAAAAGTTCAGTTTCCGCAGGAAGGCTAGTATCAATTTTGTTGATAAAATTCAGGTTTTTTACTTTTTCTACTCGAACCTCTTCTTTTCCAAAATTTTGACGCACTTCCTTGATAAGTAACGGAGATATAGAGCTACTTAGGAGTAACAAAGCACTGTTTTTATTAAAAATTCTTCTGGACAATGCCATAGGTCATTATGGTAAGTTTGTGAAATAGGTTGGGAAAGTTAAGTAAATATACAAACCTTAAGGGGTAACAACCGGATTTTTGAGAGTACTAATTCAGGGATTTTGAGCTACTCTCAATGCCACCACTCACCAACTTTGTTTAAAACTAGAGCAATATTCACAAAGATTAACTTACCAGTAACCAGTTACTATTTAACACTGCTGAGAGCTTAATGTCTACTGCTTAAGGCTGACATGAAAGGTTAAAGGGTAAGAGTTAAAGGTTTTTCTTTGCCTTTTGCCCTTACTCTTTACCAAGATACAGCCAAAGCTTACCTCAGTTGAGGTGAAAATTGTTCTAGCTAAGCGACTTTTGTTTCAAGTACATCAATACCAGCCATACCTACAAAACCAGGTAAGGTTTTTACTCGATTAATCCAAGCTACTACATAGGGGTAGTCTTTTAAGGATATCTTGCCATCGGGAGCTAGTGCTACGTAAGGAAAAATGGCAATATCTGCAATAGTAGGACGTTCAAATTCTAACCAGGTGTGTTGTTGTAAATGGCTATTGAGTAACTTGAGAATTTGATGGGCTTTTTCTGTGGCTCGCTTAATATTAATGCTTGTTACTCCAAACAGATAGTAAAGACGAGCATTTTCTGGTCCTTGGCGTACTTCACCCGTTGTGGTAGATAGCCAACGCATTACTCGACTTAAAGATTCTGCATCAATCGGTAGCCAATCTTCATTACCGTAGCGACGAGCTAAGTAAGTCAAAATGGCTTGAGCATCTTGAATGATTAACTCTCCATCAACAAGAGTTGGCACTTGTCCAAAAGGATTGATTGCCAAGAATTCTGGCTGCTTATGCTCTCCTTTCATTAAGTCAACTTGCACCAATTGATACTCAATGCCTAGTACACAGAGGAATAATTGAACTTTGTAACTGTTACCAGAGAGTTCGTGTCCGTAGAGTTTAATCATTGTTCAATGGGAGTGATAGTAGTTAATTGTTTGTACCGAACGTTTGTTCGATTAACTTAACAGTACTAAGCATTCGGTTAAATTGTCAACTCTTGAGCTATTTTTTCATTTTCACAGAAGTCTTCTAAGAACCGGAGAAGTGTTGCTTGAGCACATCAAAGGGTGAGCAGTGCCAATAATCAATGTGAGAAACAATCAGCTCCTCATCATTAAGCTTTAGCTCACTCCAACCAGCAATGGCAATCCGAGGCTGCCAAGGTAATGGGGTTGTCCAACTTAGTGTCCATTTAGTTTCAATGGTGTCCCCAGAACGTTCAATCTTGTGGAGTTCCAGTTTAGGAGCTTTAAACCAGCTGTCAATAAAAGCAATCATTTCTTGATAGCGATCGATTCCACGAAATTGGTTGAGGGGATCTTTAAAAAAAACATCCTTGGCGTAGATGCTGTAAGTTTGGTTAGCAGGAAACCTTTGATAGTCTTGCTTGAGAATTTCGAGAATGTCCATCACAATTAATTTGTAGAGTATTGGGGATAATTTATTTTTTGGAGTTCCCTAAAGGGAGTATCGCTGTGAAGTTCCTTAAAAGCAAGTTTTTAGCGACTATTGCTATTTGCCTAACCTCCTTGAGCCTAGCAACAACTGCCCAAGCCCTCAATCCAGTTCACTTAGAACAATTACGGCGTACTGGAGTCTGTGTAGGATGTGATCTCAGTGGAGCTGAATTGTCAGACGCACTCTTGAGTAATACCGACTTGAGAGAGGCAAATCTCTCTGGAGCGAACCTCTTAGGTGCTGATTTAAGGCGTGCTGAACTCACCAATGCGAATTTAGCCGGTGCTAGCTTAATTTACGCTAACCTAACTGGTGCCAACCTCAAGGGTTCCAATCTGACTGTTGCCGCTTTAATTGGTGCCAATCTCTCTGGAGCGAACCTCTTAGGTGCAGGATTGATTTTAGCTAAGCTAGCGAATGCTAATCTTACTGGTACGAATTTAAGGCAGGCTGATCTGACTAATGCTGATTTGAGTAACGCTAATCTCATCTCAACTGATTTGACTGGAGCTAACTTGAGTAATGCTGATTTGACTAATGCCCTACTGGTAAATGTAAAGTTAAAAGGTGTTAGGCATTGGGTTGATCTGAACAAGCGATCGCCGTAGAGTAGAAAAAGATGGGGAGCACATTAAAACCCCCTTTTTAGCTATTGGACTTTGAGAAAATAACCCAGTCTTCTTTTGAGGCTGAGTTGCCTGTTGCCTCTCCTCGCAAAATGTCCAATTAAATTTTTAATGGTACTTATGACTGAGCGTGCCTACGATGTGATACTTTATGGTGCTACAGGTTTCGTTGGCAAACAAACAGTACAGTATTTCGCCAACTACGCCTCTACTAGTGAAGTCCGCTGGGCGATTGCCGGACGCAATCGCCAAAAGCTAGAATCGGTTAAAGCTCAAGTTGGAGCTGGAGCCAACTCAGCTGGAATTTTGGTTGCTGATAGCCAAAACCAATCTGCTGTGGATGAGATGGTAGCTCAAACCCATGTACTACTGAGTACAGCTGGTCCCTTTGCTCTTTATGGTACTCCGATTGTGGATGCCTGCGTGCGATCGCGTACCCACTACGTTGATATTACCGGAGAAACTCCGTGGGTCAAAACCCTAATTACCCGCTATCATCAACAGGCGGCTGCGGAGGGAACCCGAATTATCCCTTTCTGTGGTTTTGATTCAGTCCCCTCTGATCTGGGAACCCATCTCATCGTTCGGTACATCCAGCAAGAACTTGGTGCATTCTGTACGGAAGTGAAAGCCTACTTTCAGGCATTTGGAGGCTTCAACGGTGGAACCCTGGCTTCTGCATTTAACCTACATGAATCAGGGCAGTGGGAGGAAGTCAGTGATTTATTCCTCCTTAACCCTTCCGGAACCTATTCTCAAGCAGAAGTCCAACGCAACCGAGATCCAGAATATCCCCACTACGATAAGGAGCTGAAAACCTGGATCGCACCCTTTTTCATGGGACCAATTAACACACGAGTCGTGCGCCGCAGTCAAGCCTTATATGATCAATGGCAAAACCCCTATGGTTCTGAATTCATCTATCAGGAATACCTCAAGTTTGATGAGCCCTTAGCTTGGTTCCAGGCGACAGGAGTTACAGCGGCGATGGGACTATTCGGGACAATGATGGAGCAACCAATGCTGCGCCCATTGTTCAAATCATTGGTACCGCAACCCGGTAATGGTCCCTCGGAGAAAACGATGAATGAGGGCTGGTTCCGCTGTGAACTCCGAGGGAAAGCTAGTAATGGACGTCTAGTTCGGGGACTGATTCAAGATCAAGGTGATCCGGGAAACCGAGCCACTGTGAAGTTTGTCTGCGAATCAGCACTGACGTTAGCGTTACATCAGGATAAATTACCTGGTGGGCGATCGCGCGGCGGCATCTTGACTCCTGCAACGGGTTTGGGAGATATACTTGCCAATCGCTTACGGCAAGCCGGAATGACTCTGGATTTCCAAGCCGATTCTTAGGTCTTCCCGTTAATTGTCGTAGTGTCGAAAGTTAGAATAGGAAGGATAAGGATACGCAAGGTCACTCGCAATGACTGCTATTTGCCTCAACCTAGAGCCGTTAGTCCAAGGACTGACCCATGAGCAATTCTATGAACTATGCATGGTGAACAAAGATATTGCCATGGAAAGGAGTCCAAAAGGAGAGTTGATCATTATGTCCCCAGTTGGTGGTGAAAGTGGCAGGAAAGAGGCAAACTACATTATTGATTTGGGTATCTGGAACCGCCAAACAGGTCTTGGGGAGGTGTTTAGCTCTTCAACGGTTTTCAAGCTACCTAATGGAGGCGATCGCTCTCCTGATGCGGCATGGGTGAAGTTAGAGCGCTGGCATAGTTTGAGCAGAGAGCAGCAGACAAAATTTCCGCCAATCTGTCCTGATTTTGTGATTGAACTGCGGTCTGAGAGTGATAGGTTAAAGCCACTGCAGGAAAAGATGCAGGAATATCTTGATAGTGGGCTGCGGCTAGGGTGGTTGATCAATTCTCAGGGTCAAACAGTTGAAATCTACCGACCTGGACAAGAGGTAGAGGTGATTAAGTTTCCTGCTACTCTTTCAGGAGAGGATGTGTTGCCTGGTGTGACGTTCTCCCACCGTTAACCCTTGCGGGTATAACGGGGGCTTCTAAAATACAGAGAGTTGAACCCACTCTCTACTTGTAGCTTCGCGCTTCCCAGGCTGTCTATCGACTAAGCCTCCACGCGCAGGCAAGATGAGTCCCACCTCGTTTAATGCTCGGTCTAAAATATTCCGAGCTGCA